>JRYF01002224.1_pt1 | contig 12377 bp, 10 predicted proteins | sample 235331 | NCBI WGS metagenome assembly JRYF01 (sample SAMN03074217, study PRJNA261475) | activated sludge metagenome | biome: Wastewater Treatment Plant; feature: Wastewater; material: Activated sludge; isolation source: activated biomass of a wastewater treatment plant treating hydrocarbon... ... | reverse complement strand
GCCGTTGGCGCCGACCAGCGCCAGCACCTCGCCGCGCGCCAGCTCGAAGGAGACGCCGCGCACCGCCGGCAGCTGCCCGTGGCCGGCCTCGAGCGCGTGCACGCGCAGCGCCGGTGCCGCCGGTGCCGCCGCCGTGCTGCGCGTCTCGGTCGCCGCCGTCATGCCGCGTGCCCTCCGAGGTAGGCCTGGACCACGCCGGGGTCGGCCATCACGTCGTGCGGATCACCCTGCGCGATGACGCTGCCGCCGGCCATGCACACGAGGCGGTCGATGCCCTTCAGCAGCGCGTGCAGCACATGCTCGATCCAGACGATGGTCAGCCCCTGGCCGTGCAGCTCGCGCACGAGGGCGACCAGTTGCAGCAGTTCGGCCTCGGTCAACCCGCCGCCGATCTCGTCGAGCAGCAGCAGCACGGGGTCGGTCGCCAGCGCGCGCGCCAGCTCCAGCCGCTTGCGGTCCATCAAGCCGAGCGTGCCGGCTGGCCGATTGGCCAGCGCGAGCAGGCCGCAGCGGCGCAAGGCGTCGCTGGCGCGCCCGACCGCGCGTGCGCCGCGCAGGCCGGCGCCGTGCTGCGCCGCCACCCAGACGTTCTCGAACACCGTCATGCCGAGGAAGGGACGCGGCACCTGGTGGGTGCGGGCGATGCCGAGCCGGCAGCGCAGCGGCGCCGGCATGGCGCTGATGTCGGCACCGTCGAAACGCACCCGGCCGGCGCTCGCCGGCAGCACACCGGCGAGCACGCCGAACAAGGTGGTCTTGCCGGCCCCGTTGGGTCCGACCACGCCGAGCGCCTCGCCGCGCGCGACCTGCAGGTCGACGTCGCGCAGCACCTGCAGCGCACCGAAGTGCTTGCAGATGCCGCGTGCGTCGATCAACGGTGCCGGGCTCAAGCTGCTCTCCCCGCTCAGCCCTGCAGCGTGTAGGCCGTCATCGTGCGCGTGATCGGCGCCTGCGGCTGGTCGACGTTGGCCACGATCTCCAGCTCGAAGGCGTTCGGGCCACCGGGCGTGCGCACCCACTGCACCCCGACCACCCCGGTCGGTGTGCAGTTCGGCACCGGGCCGGCCGTGAAGTCGACATGCCCGACGGCGGTGTCGGCCTTCAGCCTGGCCAGCGACGCCGCGACGGCAGCCCGGTCCTTGGGGTCGGGGCAGCTGCGCAGCGCCGCCAGTGCGGCGTCGAACAGCGAGGCCGTGGCGCCGACCTGCTGGTTCCACTGGCGCCGGCGCACGCGCTCGTAGCCGTCGGCCAGTTCGCGGCAGCCCAGGCCGGTGGCGGGCGAGGTGAACGGGAACGCGCGGTGCCAGTAGGCGCCGGCGTGCAGGCCGTCGCCGAGTGCACCCAGCGCCTCCAGCTCGGGCGCGAACAGGCCGGCCTTGGCCATCTGGCAGATCTTGATCTGGCGCGCCAGACCCCGCTGCGCCGCCTGGCGCCAGAAGACGGCGAAGTCGGGCGGGAACGGGAAGGTGTTGAAGATCTCGACGTTCTCGCGCCGGAACAGCTGGATCTGGGCCGAGAAGTCGGTCGTGCCGTTCTGGTACGGGCCGGCGTCGATGATCGTGAAGCCGGCCTTCTGCAGGCTCGGGATCAGCATCGCGCGGATCGCGTTGCCATCGGCGTCGCCGGGCAGCAGCATGCCCACGCGCCGGTTGGTCGGCACCTTGCTCCACTGGTCGGCATACAAGCGCGCGAAGTTGCCGACGCCGAACGAGAAGTGGTAGGTCCACTTGAACGGCGACGGCTCGCCCGGGCGCGCGCCGCGGCCGAAGTAGTACGCCTCCCACGGCGCCGTGCTCGACAGCGCCGGCATGCCTTCGGCCTCGCAGGCGTCGGCGACCGGGTTGACCGCCTCGGGTGTCGAGGTGGCCAGCACGAGGTCGACCTTGTCGCCGTGGATCAGCTCCTTGGCGACGGCGGCCGCGCGCACCGGGCTGGACTGGGTGTCCTTGTTGACGAAGCGCAAGCGCCAGGTCTTGCCGCCGGCCTCGATCGTCGGGTGCTTGGCGCGCACCAGGTCCATCACGTAGGGGTCGCCGTCGCCGAAGATGCCGACCGGGCCGGACTGTGGGCTGACGAAGCCCACACGCAGCTCGTCGGTCGCGGCACGCACGATGGGTGCCGACCAGGGCAGCGCGAGCGCGGCGGCCATGCCGGCGCCGCGGCGCATGAAGCCGCGCCGCGTGGACGGCGCGCGCAGGCGGATGGGGTTGTCTTGAGGCATGGAAGTCTCCTAGTCGTCGTCGATGGATAGGGGGCAGGGCGAACGCGGCCGGACCAAGCTGGGCTCGGCCGCGGGCGTGCTCAGAACGGGAACTGCGGCGGCGAGTCCTTGACCGTCATCCACTGCCAGGTGGTGAAGACCTCCCAGTCGCCGGGGCCGCCGTGCGAGGTACCGTTGCCGGCCACGCCGGGCCCGCCGAAGGGGTTGGTGGCGTCGTCGTTCACGGTCTGGTCGTTGACGTGCACCATGCCCGCGCGCAGCCGGTTGGCGATCGCCAGCGCGCGCCCCAGCGAGGGCGAGATGACCGCCGCGGCCAGCCCGCCGCGGCTCTGGTTGGCGATCACCACCGCCTCGTCGTCGCTGTCGAAACTGATCAGGTTGACCACCGGGCCGAAGGTCTCGTCGTCGAAGCTCGGCATGCCGGGCTTGACGCCGTCGAGCACGGTGGGCTTGTAGAACAGGCGCTCGTAGCTGCCGCCGGCGAGCAGCTTCGCGCCCTGGGCGACACTGGCCTGCACCGTGGCGTGCACGCGGTCGCGCTGGCGCTCGTCGATCAGCGGGCCGAGCGCCACCTGGCCGCTGGCACCGTCGCCGACCGGCAGGTGGGTGGCCTTGCCGACCAGGCGCTCGCGGATCGCGTCGGCGATGCGGCTGTGCACCAGCACGCGGTTGGCCGCCATGCAGATCTGGCCCTGGTGCAGCCAGGCACCCCAGGCGATGTTGCTGGCGGCGAGGTCGGGGTCGGCGTCGTCGAGCACGATCAGCGAGTTGGTGCCGCCGAGTTCGAGCGAGACCTTCTTGAGCAAACGGCCTGCCAGCTCGCCGATGCGCCGCCCGACCGACGCCGAGCCGGTGAACGACAGCATCGCCACCCGCTCGTCGCCGACCAGCGCCTCGCCGACCTCCGCGCCGCCGGGCAGCACGTGCAGCAGCCCGGCCGGCAGGCCGGCCTGCTCGAACACGCGCGCAATCAGCAGGCCGCCGCTGACCGGCGTGCGCGGGTCCGGCTTGATCACCACCGCGTTGCCGACCGCCAGCGCCGGGGCGACCACACGCAGCGTGAGGATGAGCGGGAAGTTGTAGGGCGAGATCACGCCGACGACGCCGTGCGGCACGCGCCGCGCCATGCTCAGGCGGCCCGGCGTGCTCGGCAGCAGCTGGCCCTGCGCCTGCATCGGCATGGCCGCGGCCAGGCGGCAGAACGCGACCGCCTCGCGCACTTCGTGCTGGCCCTTGGGCAGGATGGCGCCGGTCTCGCGCGTGATGTACAGCGCCAGCTCGTCGGCGTGCTGCTCGAAGATCGCCGCCGCACGGTGGAAGACCTCGGCGCGCTCGCGCGGGGCAGTCGCCGCCCAGGCCGCTTGCGCCGCGGCGGCGGCCTCGGCCGCCGTGCCGACGTCGGCAACCGCCGCGCGGCCGCAGCGGCCGAGCACGGTACCGGTGGCCGGCTCGACGATGTCGGCGCTCGCCGAAGCGGCGCGCCAGCTGCCGAGGTACAGGTGTTCGCGCCACAGCGCGTGGTCGATCAGCGGGGTCTGGCTCATGGGCTCGGGCTCCTTGGCGGGGGCAGGGTGGACGTTGACGCCCAGCCAAGGTGCAACGCGTGTGCCGCGCCGGTGCCAGGCGAACCGTTTGGCCCCGGCCGGGAGGCCGCCGCGGGACCGTCGCCACGAGTGAAAGGCGATCGCGGCCTACGGACTTACCCGGGGTGCCCGTGCTGCACCGCAACTCAGGGTTCACCCGGGCCGGATCGTTTGATCAAATGCGCAAAGAATCGGCCCTATGTCGGTCGTGGCTTGATCAAATTCACCAGATGCCCCACACCAAGACACCCCGCATCTCGTTGGCCGAGGTCGCCCGCCAGACCGGCAGCATGATGCGGCGCGGCGACATCGCGCACTTCGACCGCGAGCGCACGCCGACGCTGGACGACCTGACCGAGTTCCTGTTCTTCTCGCCCGGCGACGGCCGCATCTGGCTCAACGACCAGCGCATGGTGTTGCTGCACAGCTCGGCGCTCGGGCACCTGCGGCGCGAGCTGGTCGACACCCTCGGCGTGCATCGGGCGCGCGGGCTGCTGACCCGCGCAGGTTATGTCTCCGGCGCCCGCGACGCGACCCTGGTGCGCGAGCGCTGGCCAGCCAGCGACGCCGCCGCGGTCTTCATGGCCGGAACGCGGCTGCACGCGCTGGAAGGGGTGGTCAAGGTCACGCCGCTGGACTTCGAGTTCGACATCGACCGCGGCACCTACGACGGCGAGTTCCTGTGGGAGCACTCGAGCGAGGACGACGAGCACATCGCCGCCTACGGCCTGGGCACCGAGCCGGCCTGCTGGTCGCAGATCGGCTATGCCACCGGCTACGTGACGACGCTGTTCGGCCAGCTGGTGGTGTTCCGCGAGGTCGAGTGCCGCTCGATGGGGGCGAGCCACTGCCGCGTCATCGGCCGCCACGCCGGGGCCTGGGGCGACGTCAGCGAGGACCTGCGTTACCTGCAGGCGCGCGACTTCCGCGAGCTCGGCCCGGCGGCGGCACCGACGGCCACCGCCACGCTGCCGGCGCTGGCCCCCGCCGCGCCGGCGGCCGACCGCCACGAGCTGGTCGGCGCGTCGTCGGCCTTCAACTCGGCCTGCCACCAGCTCGCGCGTGTCGCGCCGACGCTGGCCACGGTGCTGTTCACTGGCGAGTCGGGGGTCGGCAAGGAGGCCTTCGCGCGACGGCTGCACCGCGTCAGCGCGCGCGCCGAGCGGCCCTTCGTCGCCGTCAACTGCGCCGCGATTCCGGATACGTTGGTCGAGTCCGAGCTGTTCGGTGTCGAGCGCGGCGCCTTCACCGGCGCCAGCCAGTCGCGCCCGGGCCGCTTCGAACGTGCCGACGGCGGCACCCTGTTCCTCGACGAGATCGGCACCCTGAGCCTGGTCAGCCAGGGCAAGCTGCTGCGCGCGCTGCAGGAAGGCGAGATCGAGCGCGTCGGCGGCACGCGCACGCTGCAGGTCGACGTGCGGGTGGTGGCGGCCACCAACGTCGACCTGCAGCAGCTGGTGCGCGAAGGCCGCTTCCGCGAGGATCTGTTCTACCGCCTGAACGTCTTCCCGCTGCACCTGCCGCCGCTGCGCGAGCGGCGCGACGACATCCCGCTGCTGATGAACCACTTCCTGCGCCGCGAGTCGGCGCGCCACGGCCGCGCGCCGACCGGCTTCACGCCGCGCGCGGTGCGCGCGATGCTGCACTACGGCTTCCCGGGCAACATCCGCGAGCTGCAGAACCTGATCGAACGCGGCGTCATCTCGGCCGAGGACGGCGCGGCGATCGACGTCGCCCACATGTTCAGGCGCGAGCAGCTCTCCGACGAAGCCCTGCTGGCGATCGGCGCGCAGGGCACGCTGACGCCGGCGCCGAGCGCGCAGGCGGCGCCGCTGCTCGACACCGTGCGGGCGCAGCTCGGTACCGACCAGGTGTCGGTGCGCGAGGTCGAGTCGCGCCTGCTGCACGAGGCGGTCGAGCGTGCCGGCGGCAACCTCTCGGAAGCCGCGCGCTGCCTCGGCCTGTCGCGCGCGCAGCTGGCCTACCGCCTGCGCCGCGGCGCGGGCCGGCGGCCGCGCGAGACGGCGGGGGGCTGAAGGCTCGAGGCCCTGTCGAGGCCGCCGGCCTGCGCGCGCCGAATCAGCTCGCCATCGGCTGGAACTCGAAACCGTTGCCGGCGCGTGCCATGCGGCCCATGGCCGGGAACGGGAAGTGGAAGCCGCCCACCAGGGCGTTGCGTGCCACGATGCGCTCGAACACCTCGCGCCGCGTCTGGCGTGCGCGCGCGGCGTCCATGTCGAAGGTCACCGCCCAGTCCGGGTTGCGGGCGAACAGCGAGGGCACGTTGGTCAGGTCGCCGACGAAGACGAAGGTCTGGCCGGCCGAACTGACCTCGAACAGCGTGTGTCCCGGCGTGTGGCCGAACGCGGCGACGCTTGTGATGCCGGGCGCCACCTGCGCGCCCGGGGCGAAGCGCTCCAGCATGCCGGCCGGCATCTCGCCGAAGGTGCGCCGCGCGTTGGCGTAGGCGCCACGCCGCGCCTCGGGGGCGGCGGCGGAGCTGGCCTCGCTCATCCAGTAGGCGTACTCGGGCTCCGGCACCAGCACCTTGGCGCGGCTGAACACGAACTCGCCGGCGCGGTTGCGCAGGCCGTTGATGTGGTCGCCATGGAAGTGCGTGATCAGCACCGTGTCGATGTCCTGCGGGCCGTAGCCGGCGGCGCGCAGCTGATCCAGCAGCTTGCCGGTGGTCGGGCCGCCCCAGTCGCCCAGGCCGGTGTCCATCAGGATGCGGCGGTTGCCGGCGACGACCAGGAACGGGGTGAAGGGGATGTCGATGTAGTCGGTGCTCAGGCCCTGCGAGCTCAGCAGCGCCTTGACCTCGGCCAGCGGCGCGTTGGTCACGAACTCCTCGCCCAGCGGGCGGCGCGCGATGCCGTCGAGGAGCGAGATCACCTCGACGTCGCCGACCTTCATCCGCTGGAAGCCCGGGCTGGGCAGCGTGGGGGTGCCGAGGTTGGGCGCGTTCTGCGCCCACAAGGGCGTGAAGGCGCCGGCGGTGTAGGCGGCTGCGGCGCCCAGCGAAGCGGCGAGAAAGCGGCGGCGATGCATGGCGGATGCTCCGATCGGTGGTTGACGTCGTGGCCGAAATGATCGCGGTCCACACGAATCGCGCCAGCGACCGGGTGGAAGACCCAGCGCGAGCACCGGAAATCACGCGGCGATCGCGCTTCGTGGCGCTCGCGAGGCCGCGGGTGGCGTGGGGTGGCTCGGGTTGACGCCCCAGCCCGCAAGGCTCAAGCTCGGCCGCGGCCGACCGTTTTGCGCATGACCAACCCGGCACCACCGTCCCCCGCCCCGCCCGCCGCCGCCTTGCCCGGGCGTGAAGCCATCGTCGAGGCCGCGCTCGACATGGCCGAAGCCGACGGCCCCGGCGGCTGGAGCCGGCTGCAGCTGCATGCGCTGGCGCGCGCACTGGGCATCACGCTGCGTGATCTGCAGGCGCAGTTCGACGGCAAGGACGCGATCGCCGAGGCCTGGTTCGACCGCGCCGACCGCGCGCTGCTGGCCGCCGCCGAAGCCCCCGACTGGCTGCAGCGCAGCGCCCGCGAGCGGCTGCAGGCGCTGATCACGGCCTGGCTGGACGAGCTCGGCCCGCACCACGCACTGGCCGGCGAGATGCTGCGCTACAAGGTCCAGCCCGAGCACCTGCACCTGCAGGTGGGCGGCCTGCTGCGCATCAGCCGCACCGTGCAATGGCTGCGCGAGGCGGCGGCGCTGCCGTCCGCCGGCTGGCGGCGCGAGGCCGAGGAGGCGGTGCTGTCGGCGATCTTCGTCGCCACCGTGCTGGGCTGGCTCGGCGACCGGTCGCCGGGCTTCGCGCGCACGCACGACGCCCTTGCGCGCCGGCTCGCAGCGGCCGAGTCGGCGGCGTCACGCTGGCCGTTCGCCGGCAAGGGCCAGGGCGACGACGTGCGGCGCTGGTCGCGATGAGGCACGTGCCGCAGGCGCCGAAGGTCCGGCGCATGGCCCATCCGCCCGGCCCTTGGACACGCTGACCCACGCGCTGCTCGGCGCCACGGTGGCCCAGGCCGCAGCGCCGCGCGCCAGCCGGCTGAGCATGCGCGAACGGGTCGCCCTCGGCGCCGCCGCCGGCGCATGGCCGGACCTGGACTTCGTCGGCTTCTGGATCGATCCGCTGCGCTACCTGGCGGACTGGCACCAGGGCCCGACCCATTCGATCGTGCTGCTGCCCGTGTGGGCCGCGCTGCTCGGCATGGTCGCGGCGCGGCTGCTGCAGCGGCCCGTGGCCACCCGCGAGGCGGTCGTGCTTGCCGCTCTGGCGCTGCTGTCGCACCTGGCGGCCGACGTGCTGACGGCCTATGGCATGGCCTGGCTGGCGCCGCTGTCGGCGCAGCGCATCGGCAGCGGCACCGTGTTCGTGGTCGACCCGCTCTACAGCGCGATCGTGGTGGCCGCGCTGGTCGCCAGCCTGCGCGCGGCGCGCTGGCGGCGGCCGGTGGCCGGGGCCGGGCTGCTGCTGCTCGGTGTCTACGTCGGCTGGCTCGCGGGCTTGCAGCACAGGGCGGTCGACGCCGGGCGGCAGGCCTGGCTTGGTGTGTCGGCCGCTTCGGCGGAGCTGCAGCCGGTGGCGCTGGCGCAGCCGCTGTCGCCCTGGCACTGGAAGCTGCTCGTCGCCGACGGCAGCGCGATCCACGAGGCCCATCTGCGGCTGAAGTCCCCACTCGGTGACATGACTTGGCTGCAAGGCCTGCCAGCCTTGCCCGGGCTCGCCCGGCTGCAGGCCATGGCCGCCGCCTATCAGCCGCCAGCGCGGCTCGCCTGGACACGCCACGACCGTCGCGCCGAACCCGGCGCATGGGCGCCGCTGGCCGACGCCGTCTGGGTGCGCGACGACTTCGACGCCTTCCGCCGCTTCGCGGTCCACCCGGCGCTGTGGCGGCTCGACGGGGATCCGGACGGCGCGGCCTGCGTCTGGTTCAGCGAGCGCCGCTTCGACCTGCCGGCGCTGCCGGCGACCTTCCGCTACGGCGCCTGCCGTGACGCCGCCGACGCGCCGTGGCGGCTGCACCGGCAGCGCTACCTGCGCGACGACGCCAGGCAGCCGCTGTGAACCCGACGCAAGCCATGCCGCGCTGCCACCGCACCCTACAGCCCCAGGTAAGCCTGGCGCACCCGGTCGTCGTGCAGCAGCGCCTCGCCCGAGCCCGACATCACGACGCGCCCGTTCTCCAGCACGTAGGCGTGGCGCGACAGCCTGAGCGAGACGCCGACGTTCTGTTCGACCAGCAGCACCGTCATGCCGTCGGCGTTGAGCGCGCGGATGGCGTGCAGGACTTCCTTGACGATCGCCGGCGCCAGGCCGAGCGAGGGCTCGTCGAACATCACCAGGTCGGGCTGGCCCATCAGGCAGCGGCCGATCGCCAGCATCTGCTGCTCGCCTCCCGACAGCGTGCCGGCGGCCTGCGCGCGCCGCTCGAGCAGGCGCGGGAACATCGCGTAGACGCGTTCGAGCGTCGGCCGCGCCTTGGTGCGGGCGCGCGGCAGCAGCGCGCCCATCTGCAGGTTGTCCTCGACCGTCAGGGTCGGGAACACCTGCCGCCCCTCGGCGACCTGGCCGATGCCGAGGTCGCACACCCGGTGCGGCGGCAGCCCGCTGATCGCCTGGCCCTTGAACACGATGCGGCCGGCGCGCGGGCGCTCGATGCCGGCGATGCTGCGGATGAGCGAGGTCTTGCCGGCGCCGTTGGCGCCGACGATGGCGACGATTTCGCCCGCCGGCACCTCGAGCGACACCTGGTCGAGCGCCTGCGCGTCGCCGTAGAACAGGTCCAGCGCTTCGACGCTCAGCATGGCACGGCCCGGATCGCGGTGGCGGCCGCGGGAGCGCCGGCGGCTCGGCTCGGACTCATACCTCGGCGTCCTCGCCCAGGTAGCACTCGAGCACTGCCGGGTCGCGCACGACCTGGTCCGGCGTGCCACGGGCGACGATCTGGCCATGGTGCAGGACGACGATGTGCTGCGCCAGCGCCATCACGGCGCGCATCACGTGCTCGATCAGCAGGATGGTCACGCCGTCCTGCCGGTTCAGCGTGCGCAGCACCTCGACCATCTGGTCGCATTCGGTGGGGCGCAGGCCGGCCATCACCTCGTCGAGCAGCAGCAGCCGGGGCTGGGTGGCGAGCGCGCGCGCGACCTCCAGCCGCTTGCGGTCGGGCAGCGTGAGCGCGGAGCCCGGCGCGTCGCGCCGCGCCGCCAGCCCGAGCCGCTCCAGCACCTGCGCCGCCAGCGCGCGCGCCGCCGGCACGTCGGGGCAGCGCTGCAGCGCGCCGACGACGACGTTGTCGAGCACGCTCAGCCCGGCGAAGGGCTTGACGATCTGGAAGGTGCGGCCGATGCCGGCGGCGCAGACCTGGTCCGGCCTCAGGCCGTCGATGCGGCGGCCGGCGAAGCGGATCTCGCCTTCGCTCGGCGCGAAGGCGCCGGCGACCATGTTGAAGATCGTCGTCTTGCCGGCGCCGTTGGGGCCGATGAGGGCGACGATCGCGCCTTCGGGCACCTCGAAGCTGGCGTCGGCGACCGCACGCAGGCCGCGGAAGGCCTTGCCCAGCCCCTGCACCTGCAGCAGCGCGGCCATCGGCTCAGACCTCGCGGCGCCCGGCCGCAGCGCGCTGCGCCGGCTCGGCCTGCGGCAGCGTGCGGTCCGGCGTCACGCGAAGCAGCCGCGCCAGCGCCGGCCACAGGCCGTGCGGGCGGAACATGATCACCAGCAGCAGCACGAAGCCGTAGAAGACCTGCTTGACGCCCGGGATCTCGACCCCGAGTGTCGCCAGCAGGTCGGTGATGCCGTCGGCCAGCACGGTCAGCACCGCGGCGCCGAGGATGGGGCCGAACAGCGTGCCGACACCGCCGATGATCGGCCCGAGGATCATCTCGATCGAGCGGCTGATGTGGAAGATCTGCTCCGGGAACAGGTTGTTGTAATAGAAGGCGAAGAAGACGCCGGCGAACGCCGTCATCGCCGAGCTGATCAGCACCGCCAGCATCTTCCAGCGGAAGGTGTGGATGCCCAGGGCCTGCGCCGCCTCCTCGTTCTCGCGGATCGCCTGCCAGTAGTAGCCGGCGCGGCTGCGCAGCAGCCAGGCGCACAGCGCGAAGGCGCCGGCGGCCAGCGCCAGCATCACGTAATAGAACATCACCGGCGAGCCGCGCAGGTTCAGCAAATCGTTCGTGTCGCGCTGCGCCACCGGCAGGAAGAAGCCGCCGCTGGCGCCGACCCACTGGAAGTGGTCGAAGCCGATGCGCGTGAACTCGGCGAACGCGATCGTCAGCAGCGCGAAATAGACACCGCCAATGCCGAAGCGGAAGGCCAGGAAGCCGATCACCGCACCGACGCCGACGCACAGCGCCACCGCCAGCCACAGCCCGAGCCAGGGCCCGACGCCGAAGTGCACGTACAGCGCCGCCGCCGCGTAGGCCGCCACACCGACGTACAGCGAATGGCCGAGCGAGAGCTGGCCGGCGAAGCCCATCATCACGTTCCAGGCCTGGCCGGTGTAGGCGAAGTACAGGATCAGGACCGCCACCGACAGCAGGTAGCCGCTGACCAGCCAGGGCAGCGCCAGCAGCAGCGCCAGCAGCGCCGCCAGCCAGGCCAGCGCGCGCTTCTCGTGGGCGGGCAGGGCGGCCAGGCGTGCCATCAGATGCGTCTCCGCGCTGCGCGCTCCGACACGTGCGCTTGGGAGCGGCCCGGCGCGCTCATGCGCGCTTGCCGAGCAGCCCCTGCGGTCGCAGCAGCAGCACCGCGATCAGCAGCGCGAAACTGAACATGCTCTTGGCCGAGGGCGCGATGAACAAGCCTGCCAGCGCCTCCGACAGCCCGATCAGGATGCCGCCCAGCAGCGCACCGCCCATCGAGCCCAGCCCGCCGACGATCACGATCACGAACGCCAGCAGCGTGTAGGCGGGGCCGAGCACCGGCGTGACGTCGACCAGCAGCACCATCAGGCAGCCGGCCACCGCGACGCAGGCCGAGCCGATGCCGAAGGTCAGCGCGTAGTAGCGCTTGACGTGCAGCCCGACGACGAGCGCGCCGAGGTGGTTGTCGGCGCAGGCGCGGATCGCCTTGCCCACCAGCGTGTAGCGGAAGAAGGCGAACAGCGCCGCCGCCGTCGCCACCGCCGCCAGCGCGGCGTAGACACGCGCCTTGTCGAGCAGCAGCACGCCGAGCTCGAAGCTCTCGAGCTGGTAGTCGACCATCACGTTGCGCGCGCTCGGGCCGAAGATCATCAGCAGGCCGTTGATCATGATCAGCGCCACCGCCACCAGCAGCATGAACTGCGAGTGCTCGGGGCGCGTGATGAAGGGATTGATCAGCCCGGCCTGCAGCGCGTAGCCGAAACCGAAAAACAGCAGCGCGACCGGCAGCACCGCCAGGAAGGGGTCGACCTGCCACTGCGCGAACAGGACGACGGCGGCGTACATCGCGATCGTCATCATCTCGCCGTGGGCGAAGTTGACGACCCGCACGACGCCGAAGATGACCGACAGCCCGAGCGCCATCAGCCCGTAGACCATGCCGGTCAGGATGCCGGCGACGACGACGTTGGCGA
>JRYF01000781.1_pt1 | contig 12389 bp, 9 predicted proteins | sample 235331 | NCBI WGS metagenome assembly JRYF01 (sample SAMN03074217, study PRJNA261475) | activated sludge metagenome | biome: Wastewater Treatment Plant; feature: Wastewater; material: Activated sludge; isolation source: activated biomass of a wastewater treatment plant treating hydrocarbon... ... | reverse complement strand
GCTGCAGGGCGGCGACCTGATCGAGATCGGCAAGTACCGGCTCAAGTTCACGACCGACGACGGCAGCGGCGGCGGCGACGTCGACTTCGACACCTCGCAGCCGCTGCGGCGCGAGTTCTACGGGCCGGGCCCGGCGACCATCCCGGTGCGGCAGCAGCCGGGGGCGCACACCGAGCCGGCCCCGGCCGGCGCGTTGATCCGCATCCTGAGCGGCGCCAACGCCGGGCGCGAGCTGCCGTTGGTCAAGGCGCTGACCACCATCGGCCGGCCGGGCGTGCAGGTCGCCGTGCTCACCCGCAGGCCGACCGGTTACTTCATCGCCCACGTGGAGGGCGACGTCTTCCCCACCCTGAACGGCGTCAACATCGGCTCCTCGGCGCACACGCTGAAGGACAAGGACGTCATCGAACTGGCCGGGGTTCGGATGGAGTTCGTCTACCCCGGCGCCTGAGTTGGCCGGCACGGCCGGTCGCCGATCCGCTTGGGGAAGGCGAAGGCCGCGAGTTCGGGCGTCGCTGCCCTCCCCGCGCCGGACGGGGGCGACCAGATCGGCAGGCCCCCAGACGCCAAATGCGACGAATTTCGTCAGCAACTGACGATTTTTGTCACCGCGAGGCCCTTCGACGTGACCGGATTGCGCCGAAACCATCCCTTCGGACGATCACAGGATCCTGGCACGGAACTTGTTTGTGGTAGGGCATCGGTCCAAAGCCGATGCAACTTCCCCCCTCATGCAAAGGAGCAACACATGAAGCGTCAGATCCAGCGTGGCTTCACCCTGATCGANNATCATCGGCATCCTGGCGGCCATCGCCATTCCGCAGTACCAGGACTACACGATCCGCGCCCGCGTTTCCGAGGCGGTGAACCTCGGCTCGGCGGCCAAGACGGCGGTGGCGGAGTACTTCAACGCCAACGGCGAAATGCCCACTACCGCGAACAGCGCCGGCTACTCCCCGCCGAGCACGGAGATCGTCAGCACCATCGCGGTTGGACGGACGAGCGCATCTGTGGGGACCGTCACCGTCACCCTTTCGAGCAGCACGAAGCTCGGCTCGGCCGCTGGTGGGACGATTACCTTGACAGGTACGGGATCGGGTACCGCCGTCGAGTGGACTTGCACCTCGAACCAGCCCAAGTACGTCCCGGCTAACTGCCGCTGATCGCAAGCAGGTTAGGTCGCTTAAGGGGGTGGCTGTGGCCACCCCTTTTCCTGTTTCTAGCGGCAGGCAATCCCCCAATGAACATCGACCTGGTCCGGCCGGCCACGCCGGCCGCGCGTGACCTGCCGACCGGCTTCGCGGTCGCGCTTGGGCTGTGCTTCATTCTGCCGCTGCTGAATTACTTCCGCGATGCGCCGATCGCCGACTTCTACGGCGAGTGGGCCAGCGCGCTGGTAATGGCCGTCGGCGCGCTTTTCATTACGAGGGCGCTGCCACGCAGACTCGAGGTGAGCGGCGTGCTGCTCACGGTACCGATAACGCTGGCGCTCCTAATCGCGGTGCAAGCGGCGCTGGGCCGCCATGTCTACGCCACCGTGGCCCTCTTGCACCTTGCCTACCTCGGCTTCTTCGTGCTAGTGGCTTTGCTCGGACAGCACTTCCGGGCCGACGGCCTGGCCGTCGACGTGGCGCGGCGCATGGCCTGGGCGATCGTGCTGGTTGGCCTGGTCAACGCCGCCGCGCAGGTCGCGCAGCTGGGGCGGTGGGACGTGGCGCTCCAGCCGTGGGTCGTGCCTTTGCACGGAGACTGGGTGTGCAGCCTTTACGGTAACACCGCGCAGGCCAACCAGACCTCGACCATCGCCTGGCTGGCCCTGTTCGGCACGCTGTATCTAGCGCACGCGCGCCGCGTGCCTGGCTGGCTGGCGTTTGCGCTGGTGGCGGTCTTCATGCTGAGCTCGGCGGCCACCAGTTCGCGCATGGCCTGGCTGTTCCTGGCGCTGGCGGCGGGCGGCATGCTGCTGGCTCGGCCGCGCTGGGCGCCGAGCTTCGCCGCTCGGGCGCTGACCGCGGCTGCGCTGGTAGCCGGCTTCGTCGTCGCTACCGTTGCGATCGGTGCACTGATTGGAGCGGTCGAGCCGGGCTGCAAGACCTCGGTGGCCCGCCTCGCCGAGGGCCGGGAGGCAGGTATCTCCGCGCGCCTCACTTGGCTCACGCAGTCGGCCGCAGTGTGGGCGCACTACCCGCTGGCGGGTGCAGGTCCGGGCATGTTCATGGGCAGCGTGTTCTCGCGCTTCGAAGCTGATGGCCCTCAGCCGCTCGATCTGTACGCGCACAACATCGTCGCGCAACTGGCAGCCGAGTACGGTGCGATCGGCGTGGCCAGCCTGCTGGTGGTAGCCGGCGGCTGCCTGCTGGCGCTGTGGCGCCATCGGCGCGAACTCGGCGCCGCCGACCTGCTGCTGGTCGGCTGGCTGGGCGTGCTCTCGATCCACAGCCTGCTCGAGTACCCGCTGTGGTACGTCCACTTCCTGATGTTTTTCGGCCTGGCGCTTGGCCTGCTGCTGCGGCCGGGCTGGCGGCTGCTGCCGCTGCGGCTGCCGGCCCGCAGCGTGGTCGGCGTGATGTCGGTGGCGGCGCTGACAGGCTGCATCGCCGTGTTCAACGACTATCGCAGCCTCGACCGGCTGATGTTCCTGGTGCTGCAGAAGGTCAACATGAACCTGGCTTCGACGCCGGAGATCACCGCCCTGCTGGACGACGCCGACGCCGGCGTACGGATCTACCGGCCGCACGCCGACCACATCCACGGCTTCGCGATGGCGATGAACCGCGACGACCTGGCGGAGAAAATCGCGGTGACGGACCGGCTGCAGCAGCTCTTGCCAACCGTCAATAGCGTGGCGCGCCGCGCGACGCTGGCCGTCCTCGACGACGACCTCGACACGGCGCGTACGCAGATTGCGAAGCTGCGCCAGTTCTTCCCGCGCCGCGCCGACGAGATGATCGGGCAGATGCGCAGGATGGCGGAGCAGCGGCCGGAGGAACTTGGTCCGCTCGCGAAATTGCTCGACGAGGTCGACACAACGCCGGACCGGTTGCAGTGAGGTCAGTCCGGGGAATCGCGGTAGGAGCGGAACCGGCCATTCGAGTCCCACGACAGCGCGCCGGTTGTCCGATCTTCGCCCGCGGCACGCCTTGGCTGATCTCGCGGCAGCGCTCCTTGGCGCGACGACGACACCTCCCACGCTCGGCTGGGACGGCGCGTCAGATAGTCTCTGTCCCGAGGCTACGGGTCGCTGAGCGCCAATCCTTCATCCTAAAAGCGCCAGTTGTGAGCCACTTTGGCGGCCAAGGTGGCGTCTCGCAATGAGTTTGTCGGCGCAGCAAAGTCACCCATTCGTAACTGCTCCGCAGTTGGCCAAAACCGCTGGAAACCCGCGCCAATGCTTGCTTTTCGCTGTTCGCCGTGCTCTCGAACTGCCGCTTTTAGGTTCATAGTCTCCTCGTGGCCTAACCGGCTCGTCCGCCGGCGCGGCCGCACCACCGTAAGGCCCAGGCCGGGGGCAACCCGGGCTCGAGCGCGCGGCTGGCGGGCGGCTTCGCAGTCTTGCGAGGCGGAAGCGCCGGTGCTGCCACTGCCGGCGCGGCCATAGGCTGCGCGGCGACGGGAAAGCGACAGATGCAGCTTCCACCGGCCATTAGGAGACTGCACCCGGACAACTTCCGCATCGCACGGGCGGCGGGCTGGCTGCTGCTGCTTACAGCTGCCGCCAAACTCGCCGGGGCGGCGAGGGAGATCGCCATTGCGTGGCGCTTCGGCCGAGGCGTCGAGGCCGATGCCTACAACCTGGCCTTCACGCTGGCCATGTGGCTGCCGCTGGCGATCTATTCGGTCATGACCGTGGTCGTCGTGCCGGCACTGGTCAGGCTGCGCGCGGGCGAAGCCGGCGAGCGCCGCCAGTTCGTCCGCGAACTGACCGGCGCGGCTCTCGCCGCTGGCCTGGCACTGGCGGCGGCAACCTGGCTGCTGGCGCCTTGGATCGTGCGGGCTTACGCATCCGGCCTGCCGCCGGAGACGGGTGAACTGGCGGAAGTAATCCTGCGCAGCTTCGCGCCGCTGGCGCTGCTCACGCTGGCGGTCGCCGTGTTTGCGACGCGCCTGCAAGCGGCACAGGATCACCGCTACGCGCTTGCCGAGGGATTCCCGCCGCTTGCCGTCGCTGCCCTGCTGGTTGTCTGGACCACGGCCGAGATCCTGCCCCTTGTCGTCGGTACGCTGGCAGGCTTCACGTGGCAGGCGTGGTGGCTCGGTCGCCACGCCAAGGAGCCTTCGGGCAGCAAGGGGCCGGTGACTTTGCGTTTCCGCTCGCCGCAGTGGCGCCCCCTGCTAGGCAGCGCGCTGATCATGGGCGCCGGCCAGATTGCCATGAGCTTCGTGCAGCCGATCGACCAATGGTTTGCCGCCACTCTCGGCGCAGGCACCATAGCGACGCTGGGATACGCCAATCGAGTAATCGCGCTCGGCATGGCATTGGGGGCGACCGTCATTGCGCGGGCGACCTTGCCGGTCTTCGCTGAAGGCATCGTACGCGGCGACACACCGCGCGTGCGTGCGCAGGCGCTCGCATGGGCCTGGATCATGCTCGCCGCCGGTCTGGCTCTCGCGGCGGTTGTCTGGCTGTCGGCTCCGTGGATCGTCGCTGTTCTCTTCGAGCGCGGGGCATTCTCGGCGGCGGACACCGAAGCGGTGGCCATAGCTCTGCGCTGGGGAGTCTGGCAACTGCCGCCGTATCTGGCCGGCTTGGTGCTGGTTTCGCAACTGGCCGGTGAGGGACGCTACAGGCTGATCGCCCTGGTCGGGCTGGTCAACGTGATCGTCAAGCTGATCTGTACCTACTTGCTCGCCGACATTCTCGGGCCTAGCGGAATTATGTTGGCCACTGTCGTCATGTACTCGGGCTCGGCATTGCTCGGCTGGCTGGCGGTGCGCGGCGCTGCCCGGACACGCAACTTGAACGCGTCTCGGGCGGGCGAGCGTTGACCGGTTTGTTTTCCGGGTCTGTGCTGGCGCTAGCGCCGCAGGACTGCGCCGTGGCCGGTGGCAGGGGCGGGTTGGTGACGCCGGCGGCGATCATTGATCGTACGTTCTTGCCAGTGATTTTGATCGATTGCCTCGGACATGGGCGACTATTATCCGGAGCGAAAATGGATCAAGAAAAGACCAGCGACTACTTTCAAGAACGCAGGCGTGGCGCCGTTCTCGCATGCCGTGCCTCGGTACTGCTTCATGGCGCGACGGCTGCACGCTGCGCCGCCCAATGGTGCCGGGGTGCTGAGTGTCGGTGCTGGCGGCGGCAAAATCGGACGGATGCTCAAAGAGGGGGGCTTCCAGGTCAACGCGCTCGACCCCGGCGAGGCAGGGCTAAAGCGCCTGAGGAGCTACGGCATCGATGGCCGGGTCGGCAGTGCCGAGGGAATGCCGTTCGAGCGAGGGTATTTCGATGGCGTGGTTGCATCGGACGTAGTCGAGCACCTGGACCCGACGCAGCGCGAACTGGCGCCTGGAGAGATTCTGCGGTTGCTGAGGGGCGGTGTGCTCTTCCTGAGCACGTTGCCGTTCAGCGAGCAACTCGAGGGATCGCAGACTGTCTGCGCAGATTGCGGGTACCGGTCTTCCGCTGGGGTCATCGACAGGCTTTTCATCGCGCGGGCCTCGACCGTCTGCTGGGTTCTCGCTTTGGCTTTGGCTCGCTGTCGACGCGCGCGTTGTCTCCTGGCGGGGCGGTACTCGTCGCCCCTTTAAGTGCGTGGCCATATCGGTACCCGCCCGGTTCGGCGAACCGATCGTGGACCCCGCATCTACTTCGAAAGCCGGGCGCGTGGCGAGGCGTAAGACGGCGATCTCGCCAGCCCGAGTCGCCGACTGCGCGCAGATCGGCGCGGCCCATTTTCGGGGTAGCGGCCGGCGTGCAGGCTCTGTCCTCAGCGGCTCGGGAAGGCGACGACAAGTCGCGGCTGACTAGCTAAAGGCCGAGACGTTCAACCCAGGCGAACCTTGCGTCCCAGTGCCGCTGAAAAAATGCGCCGCCTCCGAAAGCTGATCCGTGCGTTGCGCGACCGCCGAAGCCACCAAGCCTTCGTGCTGGCGAGCATGCTGTTCAGGCGGCTATACGCCGGCCGCTACCCGTTGTACTGGCCGGACCTGGTGTGGCTAGACGATGAACACTTCTGGAGTGTGCTCGATACTTTCGGCGAGGCGAACGGGCTGAACGCACAGCGCCGATGGCTTTTGCGCGAGGCGGCGATGCACTGCGTCGGTAGAGTCGGCGGCAACACCGCGGAGTGCGGTTCGTTCATGGGCCTCGGCTCCTACCTGATCTGCGAGGCGCACCAGCGCAATGGGGAGGGCGGGCGCCACTTCATCTTCGACTCGTTCGAGGGCCTTTCGCAGCCGACCCCAGCGGACGGGGCGTACTGGCGCGCGGGCGATCTGGCCGCTTCCGAAGCGGACGTCCGGCGCAGGCTGGCCCAGTATGACTTTGTCGAGTACAAGAAGGGGTGGATTCCGGACCGGTTCGCCGAAGTGGCTGACGAGGAGTTCTGCTTCGTGCATGTTGACGTCGACCTGGCCGAGCCGACAGAGGCGTCGCTGCGATTTTTCTATCCGCGCCTGCGCCGCGGCGGTTGGATGATCATTGACGACTACGGCTTCAAGACCTGTCCCGGCGCTACCGAGGTCGTCGACCGCTTCATACACGGCACGCGGTCAGCGTCCATGCTCGCCTTGCCGGCGGGCGGAGCCGTGCTCACAAAGGGCGATTGAGCGGTGACCACTAATTTCCGCGCGTCGCGTGTGCCTCGGGGTTCGTTTTCCGGGGCATTTGCTCATCGCTGGCAACGCGCCGGCCCCCTCTTCACCGACGGGCTTGCGAGTCAGGGGGGGCGATGTACACATCTACCTCGCTCGCGACCTAAGCCTCGCGTCGAGGCTTTTCGTGGCGAGACCCGGGACATGGCACGGTGACCCTTTATGCGGATCGAGCAGCCAGTCGTCTTGCTGATTCGCTCGCTTGATGTCGGCGGGGCTGAACGTCAGCTAGTGCAATTGGCTATCGGACTGCACCGTCGTGGCGTGCGGGTGCTCGTGGTTACTTTCTACGACGGCGGCGATCTGAGCGCGGAACTGGAGCGCGCCGGGGTTGCGACGCGATCGTTGGGCAAGCGCGGCCGTTGGGACCTGCTCGGTTTTCTGATTAGATTCGTCATGGTATTGCGACGCGCGCGTCCGGCCGTCGCCTATGGCTTCCTCGCGACGGGCAATACCCTGCTGGCTTTGATGCGATCGCTTCTTCCGGGGGCGCTGATCGTCTGGGGTCTACGGGCGTCGAAGGTAGACCTTGCAAAGTATGACGCGGCCGCTCGTGTCTCGTACTGGCTGGAACGCATGCTATGCCATGTTCCCGATCTTGTCATCGCGAACTCGGAAGCGGGGAGACGTCATGCGCTGGCCGTGGGCTTTCCGTTCCAAAAGGTAGTCGTTGTGCCCAACGGTATCGACACGCAACGCTTCAGGCTGGACGAAAGCGGGCGGCGGAGAGTGCGCGCCGAGTGGGGCGTGGGCGAAGCGGAACCGCTGATCGGTCTCGTCGCTCGCCTGGATCCGATGAAGGATCACTCGACGTTTCTTCGAGCGGTTCGACTCATTGCAGCGGAGGTGCCGACAGCCAGGTTCGTCTGTGTCGGCGATGGCCCGGCGCCGCTCCGTAAGTCGCTCGAGGACTCGGCGATTGAACTCGGCGTCGCGGATCGCGTACTTTGGAGCGGACAGCGCCAAGACATGTCGGCGGTGTTCAGCGCCCTCGACGTTGCCTGCTCGGCGTCGGCCTTTGGAGAGGGCTTCTCGAATGCGGTCGGCGAGGCGCTGTCATGCGCCGTGCCATGCGTCGGCACCGACGTCGGAGATACGCGCGCGATCATCGGCGACACGGGCCGCGTCGTGCCGCCTCAGGATCCGGAGGCGCTGGCGCGAGGTGTCGTCGAATTGCTCCAGATGCCACAGGCCGAGCGAACTGAACTTGGTGCGCGTGCGCGGGCGCGGATCGTCGACAACTTCAGCCTTGACCGCCTAGTCGATCGTACAGTCGCCGCGTGGTCGGTGGTCCGCCCTGATTGCTGCGCGCCGTCGGAGGCCGGTCAATAGTCATGGGTCGTCTCGATCCGCCGCTAGTGACGAGTTCCTTGGCGGACGCAGAAGGTCGCCGGAGTCGGCTGCCGGATCGTTGCGTCCGAGCGGACGCGACTCGAAACCTCGCAGTCGCGCGGTCGCAGTTTCATCGGATTAGCGGCGAGGCCAAACTCGGCGGCATGCCTCGCGGCGGGCCTGGAAGTCCGTGGCCGAGTCGGTGACCGAACGCTTCGCCTTCGGGCGCAACTGGAAACGCTACGTCCGCGGCGTCGGCGAACGGGAGGTCGACGCGGCGGTCGCGTCGCTGCGCCGGGCACTTGAAGGCGTCGATACCCGGGTGTCGACGTTTCTCGACATCGGCAGCGGCAGCGGCCTGATGTCGGCGGCGGCGCACCGGCTTGGATTCCGGCAGGTGGTCTCGTTCGACTACGACGCCGACAGCGTCGAGGCCACGGAGACGCTGCGCCGTTCGTTCGCTGCCCCGTCCAACTGGCGGGTGCTGCGCGGCTCGGTGCTCGACCCGGGGTTCATGGACGAGCTGGGCGCCTTCGACGTCGTCTATTCCTGGGGTGTGCTGCACCACACGGGCGAGATGTGGGCGGCGATCGAGCGCGCGCTGTCGGCCGTGGGGCCTGGCGGGCGGGCGTTCATCGCGCTGTACAACGACCAGGGCTGGATCTCGGACTACTGGAAGTTCGTCAAGCGCAGCTACATCCGCTCGCCGGCGCCGCTACGGGCGCTGATCGCTGCCGGCTTCTATGCCTACTTCGGCGCCGGCCTGTTCGTTGCAGACCTGCTGCGTCTGCGCAATCCGTTGCGCCGCCACGGCGGAGACAAACGCGGCATGAAGTTCCGCTACGACGTCATCGACTGGGTCGGCGGCTACCCGTTCGAGGTGGCCCGCCCGCAGCAGGTGGCCGACTTCGCCCGTGGACGTGGGTTCGACTGCGAGTGCGTGTTCTTCGCCGGACGGCGCCACGGATGCAACGAGTACCTCCTCCGGCGCGCGTAGTCGAAGCGCCGCTCGGCGACGGCACATGTTCCGGGCCGGCCGCGCGCAGGCGCGGGCGCCTTCAGAACGACTCGCGGCCGGCGGCTGGCCGGATACAGAGGCCCCGGCGATCCACCGCCTTCGGCCTCATCGACCGCGTGTACCTGTCCCGCCCGCCGCCGGAGTGGGAGCGGGCCTGGCAGCTCAGCGAGCGGCTCGTCGCCGAAGTGCGGCGCGAGGCCGAAGGCCTCGGCGCGCGCTTTCTGCTGGTGACGCTGAGCAATCCCGCCCAGGTGCCCGCTGAACCGCAGCGGATGCGCGAGCACGCCGCTCGGCTGGGCGAGGCCGATCTCTTCTACCCGGAGCGGCGGATGCGCGCGTTCGCGGCCCGCGAAGGCATCGACGCGGTGCTGCTGGCCGAACCGTTCGCTGCCAGGGCGGCAGAGGCCGGCGAGCACCTGCACGGCTTCCCGAATACGCAGCTGGGCAGCGGCCACTGGAACGAGCGCGGCCATGCGCTGGCCGCGGAGCTGATCGCCGATCGCCTGTGCGTCGGACAGTGAGTGCGAAGCACCTCGCCCGGCCGCGCGGCATCGTTGCGAGGCTCGGCTTTCCGGGACAGGCGATGGACGGCACGCGCGCCGGCCGACTGTCGCCGGCGTCGAGGGTTCTGCAGGCCCGGCTCGCTACCGTCTGCCGCCGATGAAGGTCTTGGTCTTCTCGACCGGGCTGGCCACCGGCGGCGCCGAACGGATGCTGGTCAGGCTGGTGGCGCAACTGCACGGCAGATCCTGCGAGTTCTCGGTCGTGTCGCTGCTCGACGCCGGCACGCAGGCGGCCAACCTCGAAAGACTCGGTGTGCCGGTGGCCGAGCTGAACCTGAAGCGGCCGCTGGCGCTGCCGGCGCTGCCGTGGCGGCTGCGGCAGTGCGTGCGCCGCTTCCGTCCCGACGTGATCCAGGGCTGGATGTATCACGGCAACCTCGCGGCGACGGTCGCGCGCCGGCTGGCCGGGTCGCGCGCGCGCCTCGTCTGGGGCATTCGGCAGTCGTTCTACGGCATGGCGCTGGAGCGGCCGTTGACGCGCGTCGTCATCCGCGCCAACGCGGCCCTCTCCGCCATGCCCGCGAGCATCGTGTACAACTCGTCGCTGAGCCGGACCCAGCACGCTGCCGCCGGCTTCGCCGATGAGCGCGGCGTGGTGATCCCCAACGGTTTCGACACGGCGCTGTTCCGGCCCGACGCGGCAGCCCGGTCGGCCACGCGGACCAGGCTCGGCATTCCCGAGCAGGCCGACGTGGTGGGAATGGTGGCGCGCGACCATCCGATGAAGGACCACGCGAACTTCCTGGCTGCCGCCGCGCGCGTCGCGCAGGCGCGGCCGGACGTCCATTTCGTTCTCGCCGGTGCGGGCGTCGATGCCGCCAATGCGCGGCTCGCGGCGCTGGTGGCCGAGGCCGGTCTGCAACCTCGGTGCCGGCTCCTCGGAGAGGTCGACGACGTCCGGCGGCTCTACCCCGCACTGGATGTGAACGTGCTCTCGTCAAGTGCCGAAGCCTTCCCCAACGTGCTCGGCGAGGCGCTCGCCTGCGCGGTGCCCTGCGTGGCCACCGATGTCGGCGACGCGGCGGCCATCGTCGGCGAGGCCGGCCGCATCGTCCCGCCTGCCGACAGCGAGCGGCTGGCGGCGGCCATTGGGGAGATTCTCGATCTCGGCCCGGATGGCCGCCGGGCGCTGGGCGAAGTGGGCCGCGAGCGTGTCCGGCGGCACTACTCGATCGACGCGGTCGCCGAGCGCTATCGCGCGCTGTATGCATCGCCCGGCGGGCCTCTGCCATGCTGATGCGCTTTCCCATCGCGTGGGCATCCGGCGCTATACCAACTTCGCCGCGGGCGAGCGGACTCCGCGCGGGTGCGACGGGCCCGCGGCGTCGCAGAGCAGGAAACCTCCGATGTGCGGCCTAGCCGGCTTCGTCGGTCCGCCCGGGACCGAGCTCGCCGCGATCGCCGGCGCGATGGCCGACGAACTGCTGCATCGCGGCCCCGACGACCGCGGCGTGTGGGCCGACGACGCGGCCGGCGTCGCGCTCGGCCACCGGCGGCTGTCGATCGTCGATCTCTCCGCCGCCGGCCACCAGCCGATGGTCTCCCACGATCAGCGCTTCGTGCTCGCCTACAACGGCGAGCTGTACAACACCGAGGAACTGCGCGCCGAGGTGCAGCGCGCCGGCGGCCCGCGCGCCTGGCGCGGCCACTCCGACACCGAGGTGCTGCTGGAGGCGTTCGTGGTGTGGGGCGTGCGCGAGGCGCTGCGCCGCACGGTGGGCATGTTCGCGCTGGCGCTGTGGGACCGGCGCGAGCGGCGGCTGACGCTGGCGCGCGACCGCATCGGCGAGAAGCCGCTGTACTACGGTCGCTTCGGCGCCACGCTGCTGTTCGCGTCCGAGCCGAAGGCGCTGCGCCGGCACCCGGCCTGGCGCGGCGAGATCGACCGCGATGCGCTGGCGCTGTACGCGCGGCACGGCTACGTGCCGGCGCCCTACAGCATCTGGCGCGGCGTGGCCAAGCTCGCGCCCGGCTGCTTCGCGCAGTTCGCCGCCGGCGATGCCGAGCCGCAGGTGGCGCCGTACTGGTCGGCGCTGGAGACTGCGCTGGCGGGCGTGGCGCAGCCGCGCCGCGCGGCGGAGGGCGAGCTGGTCGACGAACTCGACGCGCTGCTGCGCGGCGCGGTGGAGGAGGCCGCGGCGCTGGACGCGGTGATCGCGCGCCACGCCGACCGCCGCACGACCCAGCTCTCGCCGGTCGAGCATGCGGTACTGATGATCGGCACCTGGGAGTTGATGCACTGCGTCGAGGTGCCCTACCGCGTGGCCATCAACGAGGCGGTCGAGCTGGCCAAGTCCTTCGGCGGCACCGACGGCCACAAGTACGTCAACGGCGTGCTCGACAANNGTGCCGCTCGGCGCGTTCCTGTCCGGCGGCATCGACAGCTCGACCGTGGTGGCGCTGATGCAGGCGCAGAGCCAGCGGCCGATCCGCACCTTCACGATCGGCTTCGACGAGGCCGAGTACAACGAGGCCGATCACGCCCGCGCCGTCGCCCGCCATCTGGGCACCGATCACACCGAGCTGACCGTCACGCCGGAGCAGGCGCGCGCCGTGATCCCCAGCCTGCCGGATATCTACTGCGAGCCGTTCGCCGATGCCTCGCAGATTCCGACTTTCCTGGTCGCGCAGCTGGCGCGGCGGCACGTGACGGTGGCGCTGTC
>JRYF01002265.1_pt1 | contig 12394 bp, 7 predicted proteins | sample 235331 | NCBI WGS metagenome assembly JRYF01 (sample SAMN03074217, study PRJNA261475) | activated sludge metagenome | biome: Wastewater Treatment Plant; feature: Wastewater; material: Activated sludge; isolation source: activated biomass of a wastewater treatment plant treating hydrocarbon... ... | reverse complement strand
AGTCAATCCACACCCGCCAGTGTTCGTTGAAGGTGAAATAGCTAAAACCCGTTGTCAGTTCAATCGGGGTGGGCACCCCTTTTTGCAGCGTCGTGGAGATGTTGGTGAAATCGCTGTACGGACTTTTGCCGGAGGCATTGTCAATGGTGCCGAGTTTCACTTTTGCAATCCAGTCTTCCCAGGGGAAGTTGCTGTATGACTGGCAATAATTGGCGGGAGGCGGCGGGCTGTCGGAAAATATCTCGCAGTCACAATTGGAAACTTGCGCCTCCATGGCCTTGCCTTCGTTGTAGTCAATGACGTAAGCCCACCAGTTGTTGAGGAACCCGTCCTTATCCTTGCACTTGAATTTTGGTATCCGGCGCAGCCACCAGCGCATGAAACCGTCGTGGCTACAGTCCCAATCAGTGCAATTGAAGCTGCGGGTTTGTTGGAAAAGGAAGGGATAACGTTTCCAGTTTTGCTCATAGGAAGTGACGGAACCGGTATTGTAATAGCCATAATTTTCAATGCCATTGGGCGGAAAATGTACGTTGCCAACGTGTGCATCGCCCGGTTCGGTTTGGTCGTACGACATGAATTTTTGCAAGGTATTCTTTTCCACACCCGGCGGATATGGCGGGTCGGCATTGACGTACCGGACGCTCGTGCCGAAGGTTTTGTACATCGTCGTTTCGATTCGGTGTCCGAAATTGTGCAGGGCCAGGTCATAGGTCCGCTCGTAGTTAAAGCCCATGATGGGCAGCAGGTCGGTACAGGAATTTCCGGAAAGCACCGGCCCATTTATCCAAAAGGCCCCGGTTCCGGTCATGTTGGCCTCCCACATCCCGATAAAAGGCATGGCATAGACCCATATCTCGTCAATCTGGTGGTTGTTGCTTTTTTCACAAAAGTTGTATTTGTCAAGCAGCTCGTTGTAGCGGAAAACGGACTGCCCCTGCTGTTCGGCCACGAGGTGCCAGGTATCCCAGCCAGCTTCTTTGAAAAGGTGGTAGGCACTGTCTATGGACAGGTTCACCTGCCCGAAGGTGTTGTGCAGTTCGTTGTCGTCGTGGATTTCGACAAATTCATATTTGGCTACGCCCCCGCTCACCGCCGTCAAGGAGTCCCTTACTTTTTGGGCCAGTTGCAGGGGAGAGCCGTCGCTCAGTTGCTCCCAGGTAAGAGGGGCACCGTAGTGCTCGGTCCAGGGCACCTGCGAAAACCGCTGCCCGCCAGCCGCCGGAATGGGTGGGTCAATGATAACCAGCGCCACTTTTACCGTTCGTTGCGGAGCGAGTGGCATGGTGAAATCGTCCACGACTTTTACATGGGTGGACTTGCTCAGGCCGCTCCAGGAGCCGGTCAAAACCGTTTCTCCCAAGCTGGAAAAACTATTCATCAAACCACTGGAATTGACGGATGCAATGCCGGGGTTCGAGCTAAGCCAGGTCGCACCGGTAGTCAGTGGGTAGGTGTTGCCGAGGTTGTCCACCCCGGCCAGCGTTACAGGGAAACTTGCATTTTTTATCAAACGAACCTGGTTGGGCTGAAAGCACAAGTCAGTAATCTGGACGGTAGCCGTGGCAACGATGCCCCACTCCCACAAGTGCACATAGTCGTCGCCGATGGTTTTCTGCATGGTGAGGCGGAAGGCTTTTTTCGAAACGGAAACCGGCAAGGTCGCTATCACATCCTGCGCCAGCGGCGACTGGCTGAACAAGACCTGGTAGGAGCCGGTATGATTGTCCAAATCCGCCACTGAATTGGCGGCTTCTACCGTCCACCAACCGTAGCCGTTATTCTGCATGGTACTCATCGAGGACACATTGATGGTGTAGTCGAACACCAGCGTGACCACGAACGGATTGACGTTGGCAGAACGGGCGAGGGTGTTAAAGTTCCCGTCGAAAATGTCTCCGGTAGAACCAATGTCAGTCTGGGTATGCACGACCGTTGCCTGTTGGTTTTGGATGGCTTGCCAGGTATTAACGGAAAAAGTATAATTGGACTGGCTGAAAATAAAACTCGCAGGTGCCAGCATGGCGAGCAAAGCGGAGGTAAAAAGTTTGTTCATGATTTCTGATTTTATGGTTGACGGATACTAACAGAAAATTGACTGCTCAGATGAAAGGAAAGAAATTAAAATCCAAACTTTCCTCATTTTAGAGTTGCATCTAAATGATGAATGTTTTCCAGAAATGGTGAAGAATGTTATCTGAAGTGGGTCTTTCCGCACCCACACAACATCCCCTTTCCGCACCATTGTCTCACCCGCCAAAGGTTCTACTACGGCGACCCGTGCGTAAACAACGGCTTCGACAAAAAAGAAAGAGAAGAAAGAGTAGAGGTAAGGGCTGTCCTGTTCATAGCGGGAAATTTTGAGTTTAGAAAAGGAAGTGAACGAGAACACTGTTTTTGGGAAAAAACCAAAAAACGTCGCAATTTACCGGAATTGTAATCGGGAGAGAGTGATTTGTGTCAGGGGGTGGGGGTGAGGTTGGTCAGTTGGGGGGGGAATTCCGGGATTGCGATTTCGGGGCTGAGCACCCACGATAGGAGGGTTTGATTGAGGTGCTGGTTAATCAAACCACCCCAACCCATGCGCCTCCAATACTACTATTTCCAAAGGACATTCCTGATGCCTACCGACATAAGCCGTGGCACTTGAGGCCTGCGAAGCCGTTCATGTGTAGCCTTGCAAGTTGCAAACTTGCAAGAACGACTGTACTTGGATTCTGCTGGACTTTTAGTTCTTGCAAGTTTGCAACTTGCAAGCGCAGAAACTGGCAAATAGGCAGCCGTTTCTTGACTTACAATACTGGCTTTGGCGGCAAGGAAAGCCTGCGAAGCCGCTCATGTGTAGCCTTGCAAGTTGCAAACTTGCAAGAACGACTGTACTTGGATTCTGCTGGACTTTTAGTTCTTGCAAGTTTGCAACTTGCAAGCGCAGATGTAATGTGCAGTAACACCATTAAGGCTCCGTCCCTTACATTTGCTCCCAAAAAAACGGATGGCCAAAACGAACAACAAGCGCTACTCTCCTGCACTTCGCCGAAAGGCAGCCGAAATAGCCGGCATCCTGGACTCGCTCTACCCGGAAACGCCCATTCCGCTCGAACATGTGGATACTTACACCCTGCTGGTAGCCGTGCTGCTTTCTGCGCAATGCACCGATGTGCGGGTGAACCAGGTCACGCCCCTGCTTTTTGCCAAAGCGGACAATCCCCACGACATGGTAAAAATGGAAGTGGCGGAAATAGAGGCCATCATCAAACCCTGTGGCCTGTCGCCACGGAAATCCAAGGCGATACACGATTTGTCCCGTATCATAATCGAAAATCACGGCGGACAGGTGCCACAGGATTGGGAGGCGCTGGAAGCCCTGCCCGGCGTGGGCCACAAAACGGCCTCCGTTGTTATGTCGCAGGGTTTCGGCGTGCCCGCTTTTCCGGTGGACACGCACATCCACCGCCTCGCCTGGCGATGGGGCCTGAGCGATGGCAAAAACGTGGAAAACACGGAAAGGGACCTCAAAGCCCTCTTCCCGGAAGAAACATGGAACAGGCTGCACCTCCAAATCATTTTTTTTGGACGGGAACATTGCCCCGCCAGGGGCCACGATCCCGTCACCTGCCCGATTTGCAGCAAGTACGGGCGGAAAGAACTATTCAAGCAATGACAAGAATTTTTTTGAAACCCAAAAAAGACGAGCCTTTGCGCCGTTTCCACCCTTGGGTGTTTTCGGGGGCCATCCTGAAAATGGAGGGCGTGGCCGCCGATGGCGACACGGTGGAAGTTTGCGACAGCAAAGGGGAATACCTGGCAACAGGGCACTATCAACGGGGGGGCAGCATATCCGTGCGGGTTTTTTCTTTTGAAAAAACGGAACACGGCCATGCCTTCTGGACGATGCGCCTGTCGGAAGCCAGGGCCTATCGCTCCGCCCTCGGTTTGATCAACAACCCCTCCACGTCCTGCTACCGGCTCGTCCATGCAGAAGGCGACGGCCTGCCCGGCCTCATCGTGGATGTTTATGAAAAAACGGCGGTGATGCAATGCCATACCATCGGCATGCACCGGGAGCGGATGCGCATTGCCGAGGCCATCATGGAAACGGGCGGGGGAGGCATTTTGGCCGTGTACGACAAGAGCAGGGAAACACTGCCTTCCGACTATGCGGCCCAGGTGCAAAATGGCTACCTCTTCGGCGATTCCTGGCCGCAAGTGGTGGCGGAAAACGGACACTTTTTTTACGTGGATTGGGAACAGGGCCAAAAGACGGGCTTCTTCCTCGACCAGCGCGACAACCGCCAGTTGCTTGTGAAATATGCCGCCGGGAAATCCGTGCTGAATGCCTTTTCCTATTCAGGCGGGTTCAGCGTATATGCCCTGGTCGGCGGCGCTCGCCTCGTCCACTCGGTGGATGTTTCGCAAAAAGCTGCGGAGTGGACACGGAACAACATCGAAATCAACCAATTCGACCCCGACGAACACGAGACCTTTGAAATGGACGTGCTGAAATACCTGAAAGATTGCCCTGAATACGACGTGATGGTGGTGGACCCGCCAGCTTTTGCGAAACACTTTGGCAAGCGCCACAACGCCGTGCAGGGCTACAAGCGCCTGAACGCTGCCGCCCTGCGGAAATTGGCCCCCGGTGGGATACTGTTCACCTTTTCCTGTTCGCAAGTCGTTGACCGCCAGTTGTTTTATGATACCATCGTGGCAGCGGCCATCGAAGCGGGAAGGCAGGTCAGGGTGATGCACCACTTGTCCCAACCGCCCGACCATCCCGTGAGCTTGTTTCACCCGGAAGGCGCTTACTTGAAGGGGCTGGCGCTGCGGGTAGGGTAGGGGGTCAGTCCTGCCGGAAATGCAGGATTGTTTTTTCGATGATGTCGCAACATGCGTGGAGTTGCTCCTCGGTCATCACCAAAGGCGGTGCAAAGCGGATGATGTTGCCGTGCGTCGGTTTGGCGAGCAGGCCGTTCTCCTTCATTGCGACGCAAATATCCCATGCCGTGTGGCTGTCCTCGGAATCGTTGATGACGATTGCATTGAGCAGGCCCTTCCCCCGCACGTGTGTAACCAGATCGGTTTTGGTGATCAGATGCCTCATGCGCTCCCGGAAAATCTCGCCGAGCCGGGCTGCATTTTCCGCCAGTTTTTCATCCCGCACCACGTTCAACGCTTCTACGGCCACGGCGCAGGCCAGGGGGTTGCCGCCAAAAGTAGAGCCATGCTCGCCGGGTTTTACCGTCAGCATCACCTCGTCGTCGGCCAGCACGGCGGAGACGGGGAACACGCCCCCGGAGAGGGCTTTGCCGAGTATGAGTATGTCCGGGCGGATTTCGTAGCGGTTTTCGCAACCCTGTTGGCAATCGCAGTTGCCGCAGCAGGCGAGCAGCTTGCCGGTGCGTGCAATCCCCGTCTGCACCTCGTCGGCGATGAAAAGCACGTTGGCGGCTTTGCAGAGCGCTTGGGCTTTTTTCAAATAACCCTCATCCGGCACGAACACGCCGGCCTCGCCCTGTATGGGTTCCACGAGGAAGCCCGCAACGTCGGGGTCTTTCAGCGCTTGTTCCAGCGCAGCGAGGTCATTGTAGGGAATGAGCGTGATACCGGGCAGGTAAGGCCCGTAGTCGGCGGTGGCAGCGGGGTCAACCGAGGCAGATATAACGGCCTGCGTGCGCCCGTGGAAGTTCCCGGTGACGAAGATGATCTTCGCCTTGTAGCGCTCGATTCCCTTGACCCTGTAGCCCCATTTCTTGCAGAGTTTCATGGCCGTTTCCACCGCCTCCACGCCTGTGTTCATGGGCAGTACCTTGTCGAACCCGAAGTACCCGGTCACGAATTTTTCGTACTGGCCAAGCTGGTCGTTGTAAAAAGCACGGGAAGTGAGCGTCAGGATTTCGGCCTGTTCCTTCAAGGCCCCGATGATGCGGGGGTGGCAGTGCCCCTGATTGACGGCAGAGTAGGCAGAAAGGAAATCGTAATAACGCCTGCCTTCCACGTCCCAGACATATACCCCCTCCCCCCTTGCCAATACAACTGGCAGCGGATGGTAGTTGTGCGCCCCATATTTGTCCTCCAGGGCCATCAGTTCTTCCGAAGAATAAGTAGTTGCGGTATGTATCATTTTATGACTGTTTGATTGTTGAAAATTATTGTGGTCATTCCAGGCCATTAACCATTAACCATTATTCATTGCCAACTGATCTTATCCCCAACCTTCACCCCATGTTTTTGGGTAAAACCGCCGTTCACCTCCACGACGTATTTGGCGGGGCCGCTGGAGGGGATGGGCGCTTCCGAGTGCGGGGCCGTGTTTTCGTGGATGGTCGTGATGGTCAGGTTTTCGTCCACGAACAGGATGTCGAGGGGGATGTAGGTATTTTTCATCCAAAAGCTTTGCTGGGAGCTTCTGTCAAAAAGGAACAACATTCCCTGGGTGTCGGCCATGGAGCGGCGGAACATGAGGCCAAATTGGCGGCGCATGTCGTTGTCCGCTTTTTCGATGTCAATTTTCTGGAGGGGTTGGCCGGTCTCGCTGCTGATGAAGGTCAATTCACCTTCTTTTTGAAACATGGGTTCAGGCATTTCCTTGGCTCCGCCGAATTGCGGCGGCACGGCAGGCCCCCTGCTCGGGAACAGGGGCAATATATTGGGAAGGACGAGGCCCAACAGGGCCAATATCATTGCCGTGACCAGGATGAGCCTGCGCCAATTCGTTTTGCCGGGTTTCTTTTTTTTGGCCGTATGAGCAGGGCTTTTCCGGGATGCTGTATTTGCCATTCGAGTGATTTTTTTATTGTGAAAAAACGAGCGGCAAATTTCTATAAAAATAACCAGAAAGGCGTGGTGCGGGGGATTCAAAGAAAAAAGCCGATGGGATGATTCCCACCGGCTTGCGTTTTGTCCCTTGAGACCCGGAGCTTTTTTTGAAAAAAGGCCAAGCCGCTCCAGAGAACTTGGCCACGATTCATAGTTTCTGTTAAATATGCGTGAAGTAGCTTATCCTTTCCTTGAGGCAAAACACTTTGCTTATCATCCTTCGGCAGCGCCTCAATCTGCCGATTTCAAAATTTTGACTGACCGAACCGAACCGCCATCCAACAAACGGAACAGGTACATGCCGTTCGGGAGATGATGGATACCGACAGCGACCGTGCGCGTGCCGGTATTGCTATCGGATAATTGTTCGTGAAACATCAACCGACCCTGCAGGTCAAAAACCAGCAGGTGCGGCGCACCATTTTCGATTTGATAAAATTCCAAACTAACCTCGCTGTTTGCAGGATTGGGGTAAGCGAGGATGTACTTGGCCGGGTCGGGCTTCGATGCGGCCAATATTTGTGGGCCTTCCGGCGATTCAGGACGAAGCGACCCCTCGCCTATTGCAAAATAGGCCATTTGCTCGGCAGTGTGGCTGCGTTCGTGGTCTTTGATCTGATCCTCTACGGCATAGAGCCAAACATTGCCGGCAGCAGGAACGCCCTTCATCACGGGCCATGCACCTTCGCTCCCTTTTATGCCGGCGCTGGAGACGATGAGTGCTTCCACGGCATCAAAACCGGTCACGGGATACGGATAGCCGTAGGAGGAATTGTTCAGCCCACGTACCTTTTTGGCTCCTACTTTGGCCATGTATTTTTTGCCATTGATCAAACCCTCACCCGCCTCGAAGATGAAATAACCGACCGTTTCACTGGCCCGGTTGATGTTTACCACGTCCTCGGCAATGTGTTTGCCGACGGAGATGCTGGAGGAAGTGGGCGGCTGGTTGCGGCCCCCGAATCTGCTGGCCCAAAATGCCGACCAGCGGTGGTCGTTGAAGGTCATCACCTGCCCCAAAACGACCGGATGGATGTATGTTTGTTCGGGTGTTTGTTTTTCGTACTTCCAGCTTGCGGAGCGGGAAGTTTGCAAAGACAGGAATTTCCTCGCCTCGAATTTCACGTTGTGCTCGGCAGTCGTATAGACCCCCTCCTCGGCTACGATATAGAAGACCCTGACCGGGCCGGCTGGCAGGTCTTCTTTTCCTGCTTCTTGTATTTTTATTTCAAAACTGTTGCCCGCCGCATTTTTAATGCGTGTCACAAACGACGGGCCTGTGCTGCTTTCTATGACGATGCTGGCCACTGCGACCATGTTGTTGTAATGGTGCTGCAAAGTCACGGTTTGCCATTCGTGCGTGACGCTGCTCAGGGTTCCATGCTCGAATTTCAGGTTGGGTTGGCCCGTCAAAACAATGCCTGCCGTTGCGGAGCAGCCATTGGTATCCGTAACGGTCACGGTGTATGTGCCGGGAGCCAGGTTGCCGATGGTTGGGCCACTGTTGCCGTTGTTCCAATAATATGTGAAAATGCCGTTCCCGCCGGTAGCATTAGCAGTGACAGTGCCATTGTTGCCGTTGGTGGCGTTTGTTCCCCCCAAAGTCACGGATACCGGCGACGGTGCCGCAATCGAAACGCTGGCAGTAGCCGTTACTCCGCCGGAAGTTACCGTCACGGTGTAAGTGCCTGATGTCAGGTTTGAAATCGTGCTGCCCGTGCTGCCATTGCTCCAGGTGTAGGTAAAGTTGCCGTTGCCACCGGAAGCGTTGGCTATGGCAGCGCCATCCGAACCGCCTGCACAGGTTATGTTTTTACCAACAATCGCAACGGACACTTGTGCGGTGGGCGTGATGGTGAAATTTTGATCCGAAACATCGAAAAAGATGTTGTCCGTGCCACGCACCATGATCCTTGCCTGCGAGGTCTGCTCATTGGGCACGGTGACGGTATGCGAGCCGTCGTTGGGTGTGGCCTGTGCCAGCACGACAGGGTAGGTATAGCCCCCATCGAGCGAGAGCAGTATATCCACGTGGGAACAGTTGACAGGTGCTGCATGGGAGCCTGCCACGTCCCAGGTCACGGCTTGCGACGAGCCACCGGCCCAGTCGGTTGCCGTGTTCGGGGATGTTACCTTGAAAGGGCCTGCATTGCCTGCGACCGTCACGGTGACGTTGGTCTCTGCCGTGCAGCCACCTCCGGGGTGATTGTCCCGCACGGTAAGGCGGAAGTTCATCGTCCTGCCGACGCTGGGCAGTTTCTCCCAGACGGGCGACTGGTTGTTCAAAATGGCATGGAGGTTCGGGAAGTACCTGGACGGCGAAGCAGAAGGTGGCAGCGAACGGAAGAGAGGCCCCTTCGTGCTGGTGGACTGCGGTGGCATGGCGGCTGCGTCGCTGTCCATTTGCTCCCAGCAATAAGTGAGTCCGTCGTCCGGGTTGGGGTCGGCAGCAATGCCCGTCAGGACGAAGTAGGTGGATTTTGGTATCGTATAGTTGGTTCCCGTTGCAGCGGATGGCTGCTGGTTGACTATGCTGGAAGAAGCGCAAGTGTTGCCGCTTCCGGTCACGTGCGCCGCTATTTGGTGCAGGGAAGCTGCATGAAAATAGGCATCGCTGTGCGATTGGATGTTGGGAGCGCACACGCCCGCATATCCCATGATGGTGGAGCCGCTGCCGGGTTCGACGGCAGTAGGGTCGTTGCGATTACAGTTGTTGTTCTGTGTGTGATTGGCCCCAAACTGGTGCCCGATTTCGTGGCAAACATAGTCCACGTCGAATGGATCGCCCACCGGTGCGGAAAGCCCCGTTACCCCGCCCGCTTTGAAGGAGTTGTTGCAAACGGATTTAAGATAGGCCACACCGCCGCCCCCGGTCGAGAAAACATGGCCGATGTCGTAATTGGCGGTGCCGATTTTTGCATTGCAGTTGGCAATGTTTTCACTCAGCATGGTGAAGCCGTTGTTGTTCGTATAGGGGTCCGTATTGGGATTCGTATGGACGAGCAAGTCGTTGTTGGCCACCAATTGCAGGGTGATGGAGAGGTCTCTTTCATAAATGCCGTTTACCCGTGTGAGGGTCGTGTGCATGGCGGCAAGGGTACTGGCCAACGTGCCGCCGTGAAATTGGGCATACTCTCCCGTGCAGGCAAGGGCCAAACGGTACGTGCGCAATTTGCAATCGCCTGCTTTGGCAAGGGGTGGCAATGGCTCCTTTCCCGTATCAGGATGCACATCCTCGGTCAGGCAGGCCCATTCGGATTCCTTTTTGAAATCCTTTTTGAAATAGGTCAAATAAAAGTCTGAAGTGCCGCTCGAATAAGGGTCAATGAAAACATCGCCTTGTTTTGCCGAAAGTATCATGGCATGGAAGCCGGCAGGCGTAAGGTCAAAACGCAGGTAGGCTGTCGGGTCCTGCGTACCGGTGCCGGCGTATGATTTTAATGCGGGATATTTTTTTGCCAAATCGGGGTGCATCACGGGTGCTTCTACGATGCGGAAACTTTCAAAACTGCCGTCAGGCATGGGCAAGGCGAGGATGACGGTATTTTTTTCTGCTTCGGTGGTTTGCCAAAGCGGGGCCGGTTTCAGTATCTCCGACAGCAGTTCAGCATCGAGTTGAACTGTCCGGTATTTCTCAGGGATTATCTTGTTATCCTGTCTTTTTTGCAACTCCATCGTTTCATCCACGAAAGACCAAGGATTTTGGTTTCCGGTTAGGGTATTTTGTGAAAATAAAAAGTGAGTGAGTGCCAGTCCATTTAGTAAGACCAGTATCCTTAGGATCATTGTCCAATAGTTTTTGTGAAACGTGTCTTTTAGACCAATTCGTTCTTATGCGAAGGGGGAATACAATCTTGTCGGGAGGGAATAATGAGGAGTGGTAAAAAGCAGAGGGAATTATCGTGCAGCAAATTGCTTGGTTCCGCACATTGGTTGGGTGAATTGCATTTTTTGTGCCAAACCGATTTTGAAGGATAAATGCACGTTTGCTGGGCGGGGTGAAAATCATCAATAGTGGGCTGCGAACTAAATTCTTGAATGTTTAAGCAGGTTTGTCAAAGATATAGAGAGGTGCAATGTCAATAAGTTATGCCAATCTTCCACACCCCTGACTCCTAAAGGGGAACCAAATCGGGAAGTTCGCTGGGATGTGCTTATATGGTTCCCCTTCAGGGGTCAGGGGTGTGGAAGCGACGAACATCCTCGAGTTAATGACCTTGCACTCAATAACATTCAAAGATTTAATTCTGCTTCCACTAGCAGGACACCTACTCATCTCGTAAAATTCCGGTTTGGAAAAGCATTTGCCCGCCTGCCAATTTTTCACAAAACTTAATTTCGGGCCTGCCATATTGTCTAATTTGTTTGTTTGGAATGATTTTCAACAGGGGTAGAAAATTCCTCCAAAAGGAACTACGACCAAAACGAGAAGCCCGGCATGGAAGCAAGTGCCCGGCTTCTTTTTTTTCAAAAAACCGCCATGCCCTGCGTGGGCCGGTCGGCAAAACTTCCTGCATTATGTACCAATTCATGTCAACCGAAACCTCCGACAGCCAACCCTACCTATTATCCCATCCGGATGGTCAACTGCTCGATGCCTATTCCCGCACCATCGTGGGCGTGTCCAGGATGGTAAGCCCTTCCGTGGTGCAAATCAAAGTGAACAAACAGCCACAGGCGCAGCGAGGCCCTCGCCGGCAACAGCCCTTCGGAACAGGCAGCGGCTTCATCATCTCCTCGGATGGGTTCATCGTGACCAACAGCCACGTGGTCAGTAAAAGCACCAAAATCGAAGTAGCCCTTCAGGATGGACGGGAATACCAGGCAAAACTCGTGGGGGAAGACCCCGCAACGGATATCGCTGTCGTACAAATCAACGGCGACAATCTCCGGTCGGTGCGCTTCGGCAACAGCGATGACCTGCAAGTGGGCCAATTGGCAGTGGCCATCGGCAATCCCTACGGATTCCAGTATTCGGTGACCGCCGGTGTGGTCAGTGCGCTGGGCCGTACCCTGCGCTCGGAAAGCGGCAGGCTGATTGACGATGTGATACAAACGGATGCAGCGCTCAATCCCGGCAACTCCGGCGGGCCATTGGTGGACAGCCAGGGCAACATCATTGGGGTCAATACGGCAGTTATTTTGCCGGCGCAGGGGCTGTGTTTCGCCGTTTCGTCCAACCTGGCTCAGTACGTTGTGGGCAAACTCATCATGGAAGGCAAAGTGCGACGGGGTTACATTGGCATTGCCGGGCAAACCGTGCCCCTCAACCCCCGTTCGATCAGTTATCACAAGCTCACCGTGAAATCGGGCGTACTCGTGCAAGGCGTGGAACCGGACGGCCCGGCCTACAACTCTGAACTGGCAACCGGCGACATCATCATCGCTTTGGGGGAAAAGTCCGTCCATTCCATTGACGATCTGCACAAACTGCTCGATGAACGCAGCATCGGTCAAGTTTGCGAACTGATCGTTTTGCGAAGCGGAAAAAAAGAAGTGGTAAAAGTTGTATCTTCGGAGTTGAAATGAACGATGCCTTCTCTTGACAAAAGGTAACTGTTTATGAGGGTGCGGGAGG
>JRYF01005938.1_pt1 | contig 12395 bp, 11 predicted proteins | sample 235331 | NCBI WGS metagenome assembly JRYF01 (sample SAMN03074217, study PRJNA261475) | activated sludge metagenome | biome: Wastewater Treatment Plant; feature: Wastewater; material: Activated sludge; isolation source: activated biomass of a wastewater treatment plant treating hydrocarbon... ... | reverse complement strand
GCCCGCTTCAAGGATCTGGCCGACAAGAAGCACGAGATCTTTGACGAGGATTTGCAGGCACTGGTCACCGACGCCAACCTGGCGGCGGAAAACGAGCGGGTGAAGCTGGTGTATCTGCGGGTCTGCTCCGAAACCGGCGAGACCCCGAACGCGCAGGTCACCTTGGCGGTGGACGGCGTGGAGCAGAGCGCGACCGCGAGCGGCGGCGGTCCGGTGGATGCCTCGTTCAAGGCCATTGAGAGCCTCCTGCAGACCGGCACCGACCTGCTGCTGTACTCGGTCAATAACATCACCAGCGGCACCGATTCACAGGGTGAGGTCACGGTGCGGGTGTCCAAGGACGGCCGGATCGTCAACGGACAGGGTGCCGACACCGACATTGTGATCGCTTCAGCCAAGGCTTATATCAATGCCCTCAACAAGGTGTTGCAACCCACCGAAAGGGCACATCCACAATTGCTGTAACGTTCGCGCGGATTACGGTCATGGCCGACAAGCGTCGGTATTTGGCGGCGATGGGCATCCCGCTCTGGCTACCGCGCCAGCCGCTCGCGATTCATCCGGATTCCGCCCCCCCGATCCACGCCGCCCTCGCGGAGGGAGAAGAGCCGGAGGGGGGGGCGAAAATTTGCATCCCTCTCTCTGAGGAAGAGGGGCGTGAGATGAAGGCTGAATCGGCGGACGAGGTCGATCAGGGGTTACCCTCGGATGATTGGACGCCACCCGCGGATGATACCTGGGAACCCTTGTTCGAGATGGACACCACCGATGATGTTTCCGCCCCGTCCCCCGCCGCCAGCCGCGAGGCGCGCATCGCCCGGATGGATTGGGATGAGCTCACGACGGAAGCGCGCCAGTGTCAGTCCTGCGGCTTGTGCACCACCCGCACGCAAGTGGTCTTTGGCGTGGGCGCCCGCCGGGCGGACTGGCTGATCGTCGGCGAGGCGCCCGGCGCCGACGAGGACCGGCAGGGCGAGCCGTTCGTCGGCCGGGCCGGCAAGCTGCTCAATCCGATGTTGCTGGCCATCGGCTTGCGGCGCGAGCAAGCGTACATCGCGAATATTTTGAAATGTCGCCCGCCGGACAACCGCGAACCGACACCCGCCGAAGCGGCGAGTTGCCGGCCGTTCCTGGATCGCCAGATCGAACTGATCCGCCCCCGCATCATCCTCGCCGTGGGCCGTATTGCCGCTCAGAATCTGCTCGATACCGAGACTCAGATCGGCAAGCTGCGCGGTCGAGTCCATTGCTACGGACCGGCGCGAATTCCGCTGGTCGTGACTTATCATCCCGCCTACCTGCTGCGTTCCCCGCGCGAGAAGCGCAAAGCTTGGGATGATTTGCGGCTGGCGCGGCGTGCCCTGGCCGCCGAACCGCCCGGTTCGAGTGAAGATTTTGCCCGACGCCCATGAATGCCCTGCGGGAACCGCGCGTCGGCCAGTTTCGCCGGATGCTTTACACCGATTTGCGGGAGGTCTTGATGATCGAGCGCCGATCCTACGAGTACGCCTGGACCGAGGGTATTTTTCGCGACTGCATCAGAGCCGGCTATCACTGTCGGGTGCTGGAAGTCCCGCACGGTTTGATCCAGGCCTACGGGGTGTTGTCGGCGGCGGCGGACGAAGCGCATCTTCTCAATTTGTGCGTGCGCCCGGAACTGCAAGGACGAGGATTTTCGCGGCGGATGCTGGATCATTTGCTGGATCTGGCGCGTACTGTCGAAGTACAAACCGTGTTCCTGGAAGTTCGCCCCTCCAATATTCGGGCCATCCGGCTCTACGACGCCGCCGGCTTCCACGAAATTGGTTGCCGTCCCGGCTATTACCCCGCAGCCCGGGGACGGGAAGACGCATTGGTGATGGCCCGGAATCTGTGAACCGACTGGGTGGCGCGGGCGGCCCAGCTATTCGTTTGCAAAGACGGCAAAATCAGCTTGCTCTGTCCGAACTCTTCGCCTAAACTCCTCGTGCGTATGATTTTCAAGAACGATCAGGAATTCACTTGTCTACCGCACCATCCTCTTACCTTTTGGTAACCCGGTCCGGACTATTTCCCGTCTTGATTTTCGTGCCACGTCTCTGGGTTTCGACCCCACCGTTCTAATGTTTTTAGTTCTCAGGAAATACTTGAATATGGTCACTGGCACCGTCAAATGGTTTAACGAATCGAAGGGTTTTGGTTTCATTACCCCCGATAACGGCGGCGACGATTTGTTCGCGCACTTTTCCGCAATTCAGGCGCGCGGTTTCAAGACACTCAAGGAAAACCAGAAGGTTTCCTTCGACGTGACCACCGGTCCCAAAGGCAAACAGGCGACGAATATTCGCCCCTTGGAATAAACCACCCCTAACACCCCAAAAGCCCGGCTTTGCCGGGCTTTTTCGTTTCCGCCCCAAAATGATCCTCAACGTGATAGTCTTTCCAGGATTTCAGGGAATCGGCATCAGGGATGATGCCGATTTCACGCAACATGATGCTTCTAAAGAATTTTATTCGTATTACTTGAAGAATCAATACCATTATTCTCGGACTCTTAAAAATTATGCCGACCGAGACCCTGCTGTTCGCAACAACCCTCGCCTGGGTCCTGATCGGCGTCTTGATTGCGGGTGTGGCCATGCTACTCATGCTCCAACGGCGGACGATCGCGACGCTCCGACGGCATGGCGGTCAGTTGGAACAGCAACTCCAGGAGCGCGCCGCGCAAGCGGAACGGGACGTCGCCGAACGTCACCAAGCGCTGGAGTCGCTACGAAAGAGCGAAGAAAAATATCGCACCGTGGCCGATTTCACCTACGACTGGGAATACTGGATCGATCCAGACGGCCACTATGTTTACGTTTCACCGGCCTGCGAGCGCATTACCGGCTACCGCCCGGATGAGTTTATGGCCAATCCCGGCCTGCTGTTGACCCTGGTTCATCCTGAAGATCGCGACCGGGTCATCGCTCACCATTTCGGCGACCGCAAACCGCATCAGATTCTGGATTTCCGGCTGATCGCCCGCAACGGCAAGCAAATCTGGATCGGACATGTTTGCCAGGCCGTGCATGGGAGCGATGGGCGCTACCTGGGCCAGCGCGGTAGCAACCGCGATATCACGGCGCGCAAACAGGCTGAAGCCGCGCTGCGCATCAGCGAGGAACGCTACCGCCAGATCGTGGAAACCGCCCATGAAGGAATTTGGGCGGTGGATGACGAGCAGCGAACCACCTTCGTCAACTGGCGGATGATGGACCTGCTCGGCTACGCGCCCGAAGAAATGTTCGGCCAGCGGCTGGAGTCTTTCCTGTTCGCCGAAGATTTGGACGCGCACCGCGCTCGGATGGAGCGACGGGCTCTGGGTGAAAGTGCGGTGTACGAACGGCGGTTCCGCCGCAAGGACGGTCAAGCCTTGTGGACATCGGTCTCGGCGGTCGCATCGCGGGATTCAGATGGAAAAGTCACTGGCGCCTTTGCCATGCTTACCGACATCACCGAACGAAAACGGGTAGAGGAGGCGCTGCGAGAGAGCGAAACTCTGCTCAAGGGGGTGTTGAACTCGCTCACCGCTCATATTGCCGTTCTGGACGCGCAAGGCGTAATCGTCCTGGTCAACGACGCCTGGCAATGTTTTGCCAAACAGAACGGCGGCGCGGTTCACCGGGTCGGGGTCGGGGTGAATTACTTGACCACCTGCCAAAACGCCATCGACCATGATCGCGACGCCTTGGCACGAGCCGCGCTACGCGGGATTCGCGCGGTCCTGGACGGCGAACGGCCGTACTTCGATCTGGAATACCCCTGCGATTCGCCGACGGAGCCACGCTGGTTCGCCATGCGCGTTCACGCCCTGAGCGGCACCCGCCCGGGCGTGGTCGTCGCCCACGAGGGCATCACCGACCGCAAGCGGGTGGAACAGGCGCTGCGGCGGCAAATCGAACTGCAAGAACAACTGGCCAAGATCAATGCCACCGTACCCGGTGTGATTTGCTCGTTCCGCTTGCGGCCGGACGGTTCCGCCTGTTTTCCCTACGCCAGTCCGGCCATCGAGGACTTTTACGACTGCACCCCGGACGCGGTAGCGACCGATGCGACCCCCATCTTCAAGTTGATTCACCCGGATGACCTCCAGCAGGTGAATGCAAGCATCAAGGAATCCGCCCGCACTCTCTCACCTTGGAGAGACGAATTCCGCATTCNNCAGGTCGAGCCCGATGGTGGCATTTTATGGCATGGTTTCGTCACCGACATCACCGACCGCAAACAGGCGGAACAGACGCTGCACGACGCGTTGGAAGAGAAGGAAACGCTGCTGCGCGAAGTTCATCACCGAGTCAAGAATAATCTCGCCGCCATCATCAGCCTGCTGGAGTTGCGGCAGCAAGGGGTGACCGCGGCCCCCGCGCTGGCCCTGTTGGCCGAACTGAGCAATCGCATCCGCGCCATGGCGCTGGCTCACGAAATGCTCTACCAGTCCGAGGCCTTGAACCAAATTGATTTCCACAGTTATCTCCAAGCCTTGGCCGACCATCTGCGCGGCTCTTTCGACCCCTACGGCACGGTCCGGCTCGAAGCGGCGGCGACCGGCGTCCGCATGGACCTCGATACCGCCATCCCCTGCGGGCTGATCGTCAACGAGATGGTAACCAACGCCATCAAGCATGCCTTCCCCGAGCGCCGTCCCGGAGCCTGTGAAATCTCGGTGACAGCGACTTGGGATGGCGCGACCTATACGCTAACGGTTGCCGACAACGGCGTGGGCTTGCCGGCCGATCTGGATTGGACGACCACCCCCAGTCTAGGCTTGCGGCTGGTGCGCATGTTGGGACAGCACCAACTCGGGGGAGTGCTCGAACTCGATCGCACGGCCGGAACCCGATTCTCGTTGCGGTTCAACGCCCAGCAACGGGACAGGAGCGCACATCATGAGCAGAGAAACGATCCTGATCGTTGAGGATGACGGCCTCATCGCCACACATTTGCAAGATACGCTGACTGATTTTGGCTATACCGTGCCCGCGCCCGTGGCGGCGGGCGAGGATGCGCTGACTGCGGTGGCGGTGGCGACGCCCGACCTGGTGCTGATGGATATTCAACTCGCCGGCGCGATGGATGGCGTGACCGCCGCCGAACAGATTCACACGCACTTCGATATTCCCATCGTCTACCTGACCGCCTTTTCCCAGGACGCCGTGCTGCAACGCGCCAAGGACGCCGATCCCTATGGTTATCTGGTCAAGCCGGTTTCCGTTCAGGAATTGCTGGCGACGGTCAAGATGGCACTGTACAAGCACATGATCGACCGCCGGCTGAAAAGAAGCGAGGAATGGGTGACCTTGGCGCTTTGGGGCGCCGACCTGGGAATCTGGGACTGGGACGCCCGCACCAATCTCGTCCTGTACAACGAACGCTGGGCCGGGATTCTCGGTTTTCAGGTAACGGAACTCGCTCCCGAATTCGCCAGTTGGAGTGCCCGGGTCCATCCCGACGATCTGCCGGCCATGCGCGAAGCGTTCGATGCTCGCCTGGAGAATCGCGCGCCCTGCTTCGAAAGCGAACACCGACTCCGGCACAAGGACGGTCATTGGGTTTGGGTGCTGGCCAAAGGCAAGGTCACCGAGCATGACCTGCAAGATCGGCCCTTGCGCGTCTGCGGTACGCTGCTGGATATCAGCGAGCGAAAACGCCTGGAGCAGGAACTGCGCCAACTCGCCACCACCGATCCGCTGACCGGCGCGTTTAACCGACGGTATTTTCTGGATATCGTCGGCAAGGAAATCAGCCGCGCGCAACGTTACAACCGGCCGCTGGCGCTGATCATGTTCGATATCGACCACTTCAAGCGTATTAACGATACCGGCGGTCACGAGCGGGGCGATGAGGTGCTGACCGGGATGGCGGTGCTGGTGCGACAACGCCTGCGCCACAGCGATGTATTCGTGCGTTGGGGCGGCGAGGAGTTCGTGATTCTGGCGGTGGAAACCACGCCGCGGCAAGCAGTCGCCCTGGCAGAGACTTTTTTGGCGGCGCTGCATCATTCGTCGTTTGCCGACATCGGTCCGGTTACGGCCAGTTTTGGCGTGACCGAATTTCGCGCGAACGACACCCTGGACCGGTGGCTGAAACGGGCGGACGATTTGATGTACCGGGCCAAACACAAGGGTCGCGATCGAGTGGAGTACAACGACGGCGAGGTGGGTTCGAAGGTGATCGATACCCAGGCGGGATAGGACGAAGGGTGATTCGGAAAAGTAGTGACGGATCGGGAAGAAGACTCTCGATCAATGACCGAACGGCAACGCCAGCGTCAGGGCGGTCTGTTCGAGACTCGCGCCGTGAGGTGCCACGCCCAGCAAAGGGCCGCGCAAGCGGGTTTGCAGCGTTTCCAGATTCGCCTCGAAGCGGTCCATCGCCGGATCGATCCGGTTGGCGACCCAGCCCGCCAGGGTCAAACCACGTCGGGCCAATGCCTCGGCGGTCAGCAGGGCATGATTGAGGCAGCCCAGCCGCATCCCCACTACCAGCACTACCGGCAGGTTCAGGATTCGCGCCAAATCCGCCGTGTCGAGACGTTCGTCGAGCGGAACTCGAAATCCGCCCACGCCTTCCACCCATACCACTTCCGCCAGCGTTCGCAACCGCGAGAAAGCCTGGCAAATCACTCCAATGTCGATGGATCGCCCCGCTTCCCGGGCGGCGATATGCGGGGCGATGAAGGGATCGTAGAGATACGGATTCACCCACTCCAGCGGCGGCTGGACCGAACTGGCGGCCAGCAGCCGCACGACGTCGTCATTGTGCCCGTCTTCCTCGACCCCCGCCGCGACCGGTTTCATGCCCACGGCGGTCAGGCCACGTTGGCGAGTGGCGTGCAACAGAGCGCAGGTGATATGGGTCTTACCGATCCCAGTATCCGTGCCGGTCACGAAAAAAGCGTGGTTCATAAGCCTTTAACCTTTAGATCTCTAACCTGATTTCACGACCGCGTGGCGATCAGCCACACCCCATCATAACTCAACGGCAAGCCCGCCGCTTCCCGCAACTGCTCGTAGCGCGCGTTGATGCCCTGCCAGGCACCCCGGCTCAGAGGTGTCGGGCGGCGGCGTTCGACTTCACGGGCGCCGACCGCCTTGACGCTTCGTAGCGCGCTCCGTGCGTCGGAATAGTGACGACGAACCAGTTGCCGTTCCCAAACCCACACGGTCCATCCGGCAGCTCGGCAATCGGCCAACAGATGCTCCGGCGAGGGAATGTCCAACACGTGACTATAGTCGTCGGTCTCGGCGAAGGCGTGGCGCAATTCGGGAAAATTGTCCGCGCCCAGCGTGGCGACCGCCAGGAATCCGCCCGACCCGAGCACGCGCGCGGCCTCGGCCAGACAGCGCCGTGGGTCGTTCCATTGCCAGGCCAGACTCGACCAGTACCCCGTGAAACAACCGTCGGCGAAGGGCAGGGCCTCGATATCGGCGCAGATCACCGTTGCCCCAGGTTGCTGGACGCGGGCCACATCGAGCATCGCGGGCGCGAAATCGAGCAGGGCGAGCCGGGCCAACGGCCATCGTTGCGCCAGCCAGCGCGCGCTGTACCCGGTTCCGCACCCGGCATCCACGATGGTGTCGGGGATCAGGCCCAGATCGGTTTGCGTGAGATACGCCGCCAGGCGGTCGCTTACTTCCCGCTGGACGTCGGCCGCCGTATCGTAATAGGTCGCGGCTTGGTCGAAGGCTTGGCGAATGCGTTGCTTGGCGGGCAATACCGGCGACGGGCCGGATACCCCAATCATTCCGTATCCTCTGGGAACGACTCCCTCCTCTCTTCTCCTTCTCCCTTTGTCGAAGAAGGAAGCCCTTCCTTCCCATCGAGCACGGGAGCGGGAGCTTGGGAGAGGGACAACGATGGCGTCATGACGCATTCCCGCAGCGCGGCAAGCAAGGCATCGATCTGATCTTCCGTATGCGCGGCCGACAGGGAAATTCGCAGGCGGGCGGTGCCGACCGGTACGGTGGGCGGGCGGATGGCCGGCACCCAGAACCCGTGCTCGAACAAGTGTTCGGCCACTCGCGCGGCGGCGTCGTTGCCGCCGATCAGCACCGGCTGAATGGCGGTCGGCGAGGGCCAGATCCGCCACGGCAGACCGGCGAGGCCAGCGCGCAGGCGGCGGATCAACCGCCGCAGGTGGGCGCGGCGGGCGCTACCGCTGGCGATCAACTCCAGGCTAACCAAAAGCGCGGCGGCGATGACCGGGCTGGACGCCGTGGTGAAAATATAGGGGCGCGCCCGTTGCGTCAGCCATTCAATCACGCGCCGGTCCCCGGCGACGAACGCGCCGGACGCGCCCGCCGCCTTGCCCAGCGTACCCATCAGGATCAGGCGCGGCGACGGTGGCAACTTGAAATGAGCCACACTGCCCCGACCGCCGGGGCCGAGGACGCCGAAACCGTGGGCGTCGTCCACCACCAGCCAGGCGTCGAAGCGCTCGGCCAGGTCGAACAGTTCCGGCAGGGGAGCCAAATCGCCATCCATGCTGAATACCGCATCGGTGAGAATCAGCTTGCGGCGGGCCTGGCTCTGCTCCAGCCGGCGGGCGAGCATCTCCAGGTCGCCGTGCGGGTAGCGGATCTGCTCGGCGCGCGCCAACAGAGCGGCGTCGATCAGCGAGGCGTGGTTGAGTCGGTCGGCGAAAATGGCGTCGCCGCGCTCCAGCAGCGTCGGTGCGACGGCCAGATTCGCCATGTAGCCCGTGCTGAAATACAGCGCCCGGTCCCGCTCGACAAAAGCCGCCAGCCGCTCCTCCAACTCCGCGTGCGGGCGCAGATGGCCGCTCACCATGTGCGAGGCGCCGCTCCCGACTCCCCAGCGTTCGGCGGCTTCCCGAACCGCCGCGATCAACGTGGGATGGTTGGCCAATCCCAGATAGTCGTTGCTGCAAAAGGCGACGACCCGCCGACCCTCGACCACGGCTTCCGGACCGCAGGGCGCGTCCAGGGTCCGGCGGCGGCGAAACAGGCCGCCGGCCGCCAGCTTGACCAGCCCGACTTCCAGTTCGTCCCAGATCATGCCAGCGCCGCGTCCAGCGCCGCGACCGCGCCATCGGCCAGCAGCGCCGCTTCGTCGTCGTCGAGAATGTAGGGTGGCATGAAATAAACCGTCGTTCCCAGCGGGCGCAGCAAGATCTCGTGCTCGAGCGCCGCCCGGTAAAAGCGCAACCGGAAATTCGGGTCATCCGTGGCGATATCGACCGCCCAGATCATGCCGCGCTGGCGGAAATGCCGCGCTTGGGGATGGTTCGCCAGTGGCGCCAGCCGGGCGGTCAACGCCTCGGCGAAGTGGCGGTTGCGCTCCAGCACCCCGTCTTCGGCGAAGAGATCCAGGGTCGCCAGCGCCGCGCGACAGGCCAGCGGATTGCCGGTATAGGAGTGTGAGTGGAGAAAGCCGCGCGTCACGGCGTCGTCGTAAAAGGCGGCATAGACCTCGTCCGTGGTCAGCACCACCGACAGCGGCAGATAACCACCGGTCAAGCCCTTGGACAGACAAAGAAAGTCGGGTCGGATGCCGGCTTGTTCGTGCGCGAACAGCGTACCGGTGCGGCCAAAACCGACCATGATCTCATCGGCGATCAAATGGACTTGATATCGGTCGCACAGCGCGCGAGCCAGACGCAGATATTCCGGATCGTACATGACCATCCCCCCCGCGCCCTGCACTAGCGGTTCGACGATCAGGGCGGCGATGGATTCATGCTGGGCGGCCAGCACCGCTTCCAGCGCCGTCGCGGCTCGGCGGGCGCAATCCGCCGCCGTTTCTCCCGCCGCCTGGCGGGCGTCCGGCGAGGGCACGGGAACGGCCTGCCGCAGCAGGGGCGCGTAGACTTCCCTGTACAAGGCGACGTCGCTCACGCTCAGCGTGCCGAGGGTTTCGCCGTGATAGCTGTCGGCCAGGCAGAGGAAACGGTTTTTCTCCAGCCGGCCGTGATTGCACCAGTAGTGAAACGACATTTTCAGCGCGATTTCCACCGCCGACGAGCCGTCCGAGGCGTAGAAGCAATGGCCCAGCGCGCCGCCGGTCAGTGCCGCCAGCCGTTCGGATAGTTCCACCACCGGCGCGTGGGTGAAACCAGCCAGAATCACGTGTTCCAACTGATCCAGTTGCGCCCTGACAGCGGCGTTGATGCGCGGGTTGGCATGGCCGAACAGATTGACCCACCACGAACTGATGGCGTCCAGATAGCGCCGCCCCTCGAAATCATACAGCCAGGCGCCTTGCCCACGGGCGACCGGAACCAGCGGCAAGGCGCCGGTCTCGTGGAGTTTCATCTGGGTGCAGGGATGCCAGACCGCGGCAAGGCTACGGTTCAGCCAATCGTGATTGAACATGATGGAGGGCGTTCCACGGCTTTGGGTCTCGATCTGCGATGCGAGAGCACGCCGCGCGCGCCACCGCGCGACGAGGGCTGCTCCTGAACTTATGGGTGATCAGACACCATGCAGACCCAAATTCTCAAACAGCGCATTATCGCGTTCCATCTGCGGATTGCTGGTGGTCAGCAAGCGATCGCCGTAGAAGATCGAATTGGCGCCGGCCAGGAAGCACAGCGTCTGTTCGGCCGGACTCATCTGCTCCCGCCCGGCGGACAGGCGCACGTAGCTGCGCGGCATGGTGACGCGGGCGGCGGCGATGGTACGCGCGAACTCGAAGATGTCGATTACCGCGCGGTCCGCCATCGGTGTGCCGGGTATCGGCACCAGGTTATTGATGGGCACCGATTCCGGCGGTGGGTCGAGATTGGCCAGCTTGGCGATCAACCCGGCGCGGTGCTGGCGCGTTTCACCCATGCCGACGATGCCGCCGCTGCAAATCTTCAGGCCAGCCTCGCGGACCTTTTGCAGCGTGTCGAGCCGATCCTGGTAGGTATGGGTGGTGACGACGTCTCCATAAAACTCCGGGGCGGTATCCAGATTATGGTTATAGTAATCCAGCCCGGCCGCCTTCAGTTGCTCGGCCTGGCCGTCCTTGAGGATGCCGAGCGTGACGCAGGTTTCCAGCCCGAGGTCCTTGACGGCCTGCACCATCTCCATGACCGCCGGAATATCCTTTTCCTTGGGGCCGCGCCAGGCCGCGCCCATGCAGAATCGGCCCGCGCCCTGTTCCTTGGCCGCCCGGGCCGCCGCCAGCACCTCGTCGGTCGACAACAGCGGTTGCGCGTCCAGTCCGGTCTGGTAGCGTTTGGACTGCGAACAATAGCCGCAATCCTCGGAGCAGTTGCCGGTCTTGATCGACAGCAGCGTGGAGCGTTGCACCGCGTTGGGATCGAAGTTCGCCCTCAAGGCTTCCTGCGCCCGGAACAGCAGATCGCTGAAGGGCAATTCGAACAGCGCCAGCACGGCGTCCACGGTCCAGGCTGGGGCATGAGGGACCGGCAGTGGCCGGATCGGCGTCGGTTGGGCGAGAGTGGCGGCATTATTCATCGGCGGGATACTCGGAAAGAGTCTGAACGTGGAACGGAGGAAACGTCGGAAACCGGACAGACCGGCAGGCGCGGCGTCTCAAGCAAGGATAACAAACGGGACGGTACCCATAGCCCCAACGGGCGTCAAGAGTGCATCGGTTTCCGAATCCCGCAACTGCGGGAAACCCGACCGGAATTATTCCGGACAGAGCCCCTCACGGGTGCAATAAACTGTACAAAGCCTCGAACTCGCGGCTGAGCTTATGCTTGGGGTCGAGGTGAATCATCGGCAGGGCTTGGGCGTGCGATTCGCGGATCTTGATCGAGGCCGACAAAAAAGCTTCCAGCACCGGCAAACCTTCGGTGCGCAATTCCTCGACCAATCGCGAGGGCAGATTAGCGCGAGCCTGGTAATGATTGACCACGATGCCTTCGACCCGCAGCGCGCGGTTGTGATCGGCCTGGATCTCGCGCACGCTGTCCATCAGCGTGTACAGAGCACGGCGGGAGAAGTCGTCACAGTCGAAGGGAATCAGGCAAGTGTCGGCGGCGATCAGCGCCGAACGAGTATAAAAGTTCAGCGCCGGCGGCGTGTCGATGAAGATGTCGTCGAAGTTCTTGAGGCTTTCCAGCGCTTCCCGCAGCTTGTACATCTTGTAGCGCGATTCCAGCTTGATTTGCAGTTCTTCCAACCGTGGGTCGGACGGCAGGACCTCAAGGTTGGGAAAGCGGGTCGCGACGATGTAGGCTTCCGGTTTGTCGGCAAAGAGCTTGTAGGCCAGGATGTCGTCGAAAAAGTGGGCCAGCGTTTTCTTTTGCTCGTCCAGCGTCGCGCCGAGCAGGTAGCGGGACGCATTGGCCTGAGGGTCCAGGTCGACCAGCAAGGTCCGCCGGCCCCGCGCGGCGCCGATGGCGGCCAGGTTGCACGTAATGGTGGATTTGCCCACCCCCCCTTTCTGGTTGAAGA
>JRYF01002098.1_pt1 | contig 12400 bp, 9 predicted proteins | sample 235331 | NCBI WGS metagenome assembly JRYF01 (sample SAMN03074217, study PRJNA261475) | activated sludge metagenome | biome: Wastewater Treatment Plant; feature: Wastewater; material: Activated sludge; isolation source: activated biomass of a wastewater treatment plant treating hydrocarbon... ... | reverse complement strand
GTCGGGCGCGCGCGCCGGTGGCCGGTACCGTGGCCGCGGTGGCCGTCGCGGCGGGTGATGCGGTGGCCGCCGGCGCGCCGCTGGTCTGCGTGGAGGCGATGAAGATGGAGCACTGGCTGCACGCGCGCACCGGCGGGCGGGTCGTCGCCGTGCATGCGGCGCTGCGCGCGAGCGTCGACGCCGGTGCGCTGCTGGTCGAGATTCAGATCGACGAGGCCGCGAGCTGAAAGGACGAGCGATGGACAAGGCGATCCTGACCTGCGCGCTGACCGGCGTGCTGACCGACCCCCGGCAACACCCGGTGCCGGTGACGCCGGCGCAGATGGCGGCCGAGGCGCGCGACGCCTTCAACGCCGGCGCCAGCATCATGCACGTGCACCTGCGCCGGCAGGAGCCGGGCATGGGCCATCTGCCGAGTTGGGAGCCCGAAGTCGCCGAGGCGGTCGTCGGCGCCATCCGCGCGGCCTGCCCGGGCGTGATCGTCAACCTGACCACCGGCGTCGTCGGCAAGGACATCAGCGGTCCGGTGGCCTGCCTGCGCCGCGTACGGCCCGAGGCCGCCGCCTGCAACGCCGGCAGCCTGAACTACCTCAAGATCAAGGCCGACGGCAGCTGGGCCTGGCCGCCGATGCTGTTCGACAACCCGGTCGACAAGGTCAAGGCCATGCTCGACGTCATGAACGAGCTCGGCATCCACCCCGAGTTCGAGTGCTTCGACGTCGGCATCGTGCGCAGCGTGGCGATGTACCAGCAGGCGGGCCTGTTCCACGGCGTGCCGGAGCTCAACTTCGTGATGGGCGTGGCCAGCGGCATGCCGTGCGACGCCGAGCTGCTGGCCCTGCTGCCACGCTGGCTGCCGCCGGGCGCGGTGTGGCAGACCACGCTGATCGGCCGCGCCGAGATCTGGCCGGTGCACCGCCGGACGGCCGAGCTCGGCGGCATGCTGCGCACGGGGCTGGAGGACAGCTTCTACCTGCCCGGCGGCGAGCGCGCGCCGGGCAATGGCGCGATGATCGAGGCGCTGGCGCAGGTCGCGCGCGAGGCCGGACGCGAGGTCGCGAGCCCGGCCGAGGCGCGGGTGCTGCTCGGTCTGGCCGCGGCGCACTGACGCCCGCGGGCGAGCCTGCGGCGGGGCGCACGGGCCCCGACCCGGCACGCGCCCCAACGCGGGGCAGGGCCTCAACCCAGCGCCGCACCGCGCGCGAACGTGCGTGCGATGGCGGCGATCTCGGCCTCGTCGTCCCAGGGCGCTGCCGGCGCCAGCACATGGCGCGCGACCAGGTAGCCGAGGTTGAGCGACAGGAAGACGCGTACCAGCGTCGCCGGTGCGATGTCGGCCGCCAGCCGGCCTTCGCGCTGGAGCAAAGCGAACAGCTCGTTCAGCGGCTGCCAGGCCGCCGCCAGCCACTGCTGCGCGAAGCGCTCGCGCAGCGCCTCGTCGCGCAGCAGCTCCACCAGCAGCAACCGCGTCAGTTCGGGCGCCTGCGCCAGCGCCTGGGCGCGGCCGTGCAGCAGTGCGCGGTGCCAGGCCTGCAGGTCGCCGGCATGGGCGGCGATCAGGCGGCGCAGCGCCTGCAGCGACGTGGGGGCCAGGTGCGGCAGCACGGCCTGGTCGACCACTGCCCGCACCAGTGCGTCCTTGGAGCCGAAGTGCTTGAACAGCGTGCGCTCGGTGGTGCCCGCTGCCGCAGCGATTTCGCGCGTGCTGGTCTGCGCGACGCCGCGTCGAGCGAACAGCTGCGCGGCGGCCCAGAGCACATCCATGTGCTTGGTCGGCGCGGGGCCGCGGCGTGGCGCGGCTTCGCTGGCTTCGGTGGTGTTCATCTGATAAGTGTATAGCGAATGCTTGACAGTTACCTTGCATCTTATATATAGTGCTCGCTATACACCCAACCCCGACGAGGTTCACCATGCCGACGACACTGCCGCTGAACTTCTCCACCGCTGCCCCGAACGACGCGCCCGCCTACCCGCATGCCCATGCGCGGCCGGCCGAGCCGACGCCGCTGCCCTGGCCGCTGAAGCCCTTCGGTTCGGCCGACTGCGGCATCGAACGCCTGCCCGACGGCCGCATCAGCCACTGGATCCGGCACGAGGTGCTGCGCGGGGTCACACCGCGCATGCTGGCATGGTGGTTCGCGCACCTGGAAGGCGACGTGCTGATCGACGGCCGCCGCGTGAACCGCTATCGCGCGTGGCACCCCTACGACCACGTGCATGCGAGCTACGTGCGCCGCCGCCCCGACGGCAGCATCGGCCCCGGCGCCGCGATCCGGCTGCGCGAGTACCTCGGCGCCAACCCCCGCTACGAAGTGAACATCGTCACCGACATCGAGAAGCTCGACGAGGAAGGCTACGTGCACAACCCGCGCGTGCACGGCATCGCTGGGCTGGTGCGCATGGAATACCGCTTCCGCCGCGTCGAACAGGGTACGCAGTACGACAACCGGCTGCTGATCGGCGGCACGCAGGGCTGGCGTCGCTGGATCACGCCGCTGCTGGAGCGTGCGGCCTTCGACCGCACGCGCGGTCTGGCCTGGCTGCGCCACAACATCGAGGAGGTCGGCCAGCTCGAGCGCTTCCTGCCGCGGCTGTACCGGGAAGAGACCGGCCTGGACGACTGAACGTGCACGAGCACATGACCGCGGTCCGCGCGCGGCACGCGCCAGGCTACCGTGCGATCGCTCGCCTCAAGCGGCTTCGGTCACGCCGAGGCGCGATCCGAAGTCCGTGTCGCGGATCTGCAGGTAGTCCTCGGTCGTGAAGCCGTCGTGGTCGTGGGCGAGCATCATCATCGCCTCGACGATCTCGGGAAAGGTGCTGGGCGGGTAGATCTGGACATGTTCGGTGCGCGCGGTCGGGGTCCAGGGCCGCCCGGCCGCCGCCGGCAGGGCGACGCCGGCCTCGACGAAGACACAGTACTCGCCAGCATGGAACATGTCCCGCGGCGAATGGTACTCGGCCACCTCGACACCGTCGATGACCAAGACCTCGTAGTCGTCGACCTTCTTGACGCTGTCGATCTTGCGGACGGTGACGAGCTTGCGCATCGAGCGGCCCCGGGAGTGTTTGCGAGGCTCGCATGGTAGCCAGTTCAGCGCACGGACGGCGTGCCGAACGGTGATGAGTCCGAACAGCGGCCGCGCCAGGGCCTGACCGAGCGCAGGTTAGCCCCGGGAGTATTCCAGCCTACGTGTGTCCATCAGCGCCGGGCCACCGTGTTGACAACCAGATGCAGCGCCGCGGCGATCGCCGGCCCGAGCAGGTAGCGCATCGGGTGCTCCATCAGCAGCACGCTGCCGGCGCCCACGGCCCAGGCCAGCAGGCCGGCCGCCCGCCATGCGCGCGGCGCTGCCGCGTCCGGCGGTCGTGGCTGCAACCACCAGGCCGCGATCAGCACGCCGGCGATCGGCATGACCGTCAGCGTCAGCAGCGACAGGAAGCCGGTCAGGTGCCCGAGGATGCCGGCTGCCGCCATCACGGAGCCTGCCGTCCCGGCGGCCAGCGTCGCCAGCCGGCGACTCGCCTGGCCACCTCCCGCCAGCCCGTTGAGCGCCAGCCCGGCCGAGTAGATGTTCATGACGTTGGTCGTCCAGGTGGCAGCGATCAGCACCGTCAAGGCGGTCAACGGCAGGCCGAGGCGGGCGAAGATCTCCACGATGTCGTGGCTGCCCTGGGTCACCGACAGCAGCGCGCCGCAGGCCGCCAGCAGCACGGCGGCCGGCACGAGGCCAAGCAGGCAGCCGAGCGCCGCGTCGCGGCTGCTGCGCGCCTGGCGTGCGTAGTCCGGTGCGATCACGGCGGCCACCGCCACGAAGCCGACCGCGATACCGATGGCCGTCAGCGGGTCCAGCGCCTGCGCGGGCGCGGGCCGCCAGGTCAGCACGCGGTCCAGCCCGCCGAGCTGCAGCGCGGTCGTCACGCCATAGACCACCAGCGCCAGCTTGCACGGCACCGCGACGTAGTTGAGCCACTTCAGCGCGCCGAAGCCGACCACGGCCGTGGCCATCATCGTCATGCCGAGCGCCAGCGACACCCAGGGCATCGACAGGTCCAGCCCGAACGACATCGTGCCGATGCGCACGACCGACGCCGCGGCAATCGCCGTCTGCACCCCGAACCAGCCCATCAGCGGCACGCCGACCGCGAATCCCAGCACCAGCCGGGCACCGCGGTCGCCGAACGGTCGTGCCGCCAGCGTCAGCGTGTCGGCGCCATGCCGGGCCGCGCGCGCGCCCATCAGCGCCATCGAGGCGCCCACCACCGCGAACCCGAGCGCGGCCCACAGCAGCGCCGCCCCGAAGGGCAGGCCGGCGATCAGCGTCGCGCCGACCAGCAGCGCCGGCACGCTGACGACGCCACCGAACCAGATCGTCGCCAGCCCGAACCAGCCGACCTGCGCATCGGGCCGCGTGCCCACCGCCTTCAGAAGCGCAACCGGGCGTCGAGTCCGACGGTGCGCGGCTGCGCGCGCCAGCCGATCGTGTACGGCAGGCCTGAGAAGCGCGGCGTGTTGACGTCCGTGTAGTAGGCCTCGTCGGTCAGGTTCTTGCCCCACAGCGCGAACGACCAGCGATCACCCGGTGCGCTGTACGCCAGCCGCAGGTTCAGCAGGTCCAGCGACGGCTGCACGGCCTCGTTGTCGGCCTCCCAGTAGCGCTTGGATCGGTGCTCCAGGTCGGCGCGAGCCATCCACTGCCCGCCGCCGGCCAGGGCCCAGCTGTACTGGGCGCCCAGCGTGAGCTTCAGCGGCGTGCTCTTGGGCGTGCGCTTGCCCACCGTGTCGGGCAGTGCGCTGTTGGCGCGGATGCGGCTGTCGGTGTAGCCGGCCCCGGCGTCGAGCTCGAACGCGCGTGTGACGCGCCAGCGCAGGTCGAAGTCGAGCCCGCGCATGCGCACGCGGTCGATGTTGCCGATCAGCTGCGAGGCATTGGACACGTCGACGTAGAAGAACTGGAAGTCCTTGGACCGTGCCTCGAACAGCGCCAGGTTGGCCACCATCGTCCCGCCGAGCAGCGTGTTCTTGCTGCCGACCTCGGTGTTGGTCAGCGTCTCGGCCTTGAAGTCGGGCAGGCCGGGGGCGTTGAGGCCGCCCGAGCGGAAGCCGGTGCTGACGGTGGCGTAGAGCAGCGCGTCCTTGGACCCGCGGTGGGTCAGCGTCAGCTTGGGCTGTGTCCTGGAAAACGAGATCCTGCGCTGGCCCCCGCCCACCAGGTCGGTCTGGGTGCGCGCGTCGCGATCGTGGCGCAGCGCACCCGACAGCGTGGTCTGCGCCGACAGGTCGACATCGACCTGCCCGAAGACCGCGGTGGCGGTGTTGCGGTTGCGCTCCGACAGCGTGAGGATCACGAGCGCCGGGTTGTCGATCTGCCCCCGCGTGCCGTCGACGTCGACGAAGGCGCGTGTCGTCAGCTCGCGCTCGGTGCGCAGCGCGTACACGCCGACGATGGAGCGCAGCGGCCGGTCGGCGGGCGTCGTCAGCCGCAGCTCCTGGCTCGTCATGCGCACCCGCAGGTCCTGCCCCTGCCCGGCCTGGAAGCCGAAGCCCAGGAAGCCCCCCGGCAGGTCGACCGGGTTGCTGAAGTCCAGGTCGCCGCGGTAGGCCTCGTCGAGGTCGGTGTAGGCGGTGATCGAGGTCAGTGTGCCCCAGCGCGTGTCGGCGTCGATCTTGACGCTGGCGTCGCCGATCGACCCGAAGGTCTTGCCGAGGATGCTGGTCACCGGGTCGACGACGCGCGTGGCGTCTCCCTCGGGCGGGATCGAGTCGTGGTTGGCCCCTGCGCGGAAGTCGTTCCAGCCGGCCTGCAGGTCCACCGTCATGCTGTCGCCCGGGTTGAAGGTCAGCTTGCCCCGCAGCACGGTGTCGTGGTCGATGCCATCCACCTTGCGGCCGAGGAAGGGATTGCGGATCAGCCCGTCGGAGCTGCGGTGCTGGCCGACCAGCCGGAACGCGGCGGCATCGCCCAGCGGCCCGCTGACGCCGGCGTTGACGGTGCTGTCCCTGCCTTCGGCCAGGGACAGGCCCCCGAAGCCCTCCAGCCGGTCGCTCGGCGCCTTGGTGACGATGTTGATCGCGCCGCCGAGCGCGTTGCGTCCGTACAGCGCACCTTGAGGGCCCTTGAGCACCTCGATGCGCTGGATGTCGAACAGGTTCATCCGGAACTGCTTCTGGTTGTTCTGCGGCACCCCGTCGACGACGATCGCGACCGGCGAGTCGGCGTTGTTGATCTGGGTCACGCCGCGCAGCACGACGAAGGAGTTCAGGTGCGTGAACGACTGGTCGAACGACATGTTCGGGATCGCGCTCACGAAGTCGGCGGTGGTGCTCACGCCGCGCGCCTCGAGCTGGGCCGCCGTCAGCGCGTTGACCGCTGCCGGCACGTCCTGCAGCAGCTCGACGCGGCGCTGCGCCGTGACCTCGATGCGCTCGACGGTGGCCGCTTCCTGGGCCAGCGCGCCGCCGGCTGCGACGGCCAGTGCACCGCACAGCGCGCGGCGGACGGGTGTGAAGCTGAACGGGGGCATGTGCGGGTCTCCTCGTGGTGGGCGCAGGCGGCGCTCAGCCGCCTGGCGCGATCAGTTGCTCGATGGGGACGAAGGGCTCGTCGATGCCGAACGCCTGCGGCCCCCAGACCTTCAAGGCCGCCTCGCTGCGCATGATGGGCGGCACGCTCGCGGCCAGCACGCGCACGCGCTGCCCGTAGCGCAGCTGCTCGGCGGTGATCGCCTGCGCGCTGTCCTCGTCGAGCACGGCCAGCAGGTCGGGCACGATGGCCGCCGTGCGGCCGTCGATGCGCGCCACCAGGTGCTCGTTCTGGATCGCCAGCTTGAGCACGCGGCCGCCGGGGCCGTCGATGCGCGCCTGCCCCAGGCTCCACCGGCCCGTGACCTCGCGCTGCACGTCGCTGACCTTGCCCTCGAAGATCAGATGCGCATGGCGGTAGTAGGTGGTGGCACGCAGCGCTGCGAGCAGCGCCGCGAACGGGTCGGCGTGCCGCTCGCGCGCCTGCCGCAGCGCGCCGCCGATGGCATGGCAGATCGACAGCGTGCCCGGCACCGCGGCACGCTTGACGTCCGCGCCCGACAGCGAGAAGCCGGCCGAGCTCATGATGCCGCCCATCGCCACCGCCAGGTGCTTGACGAAGTGCTCGGCCTGGAAGTCGCTCGTGGTCTGCATCAGCACCAGGTCGCCGCGCTCGTTGACGAGCGCCATCGGGGTGACCGGGATGCCGAAGATGTGGAAGCTCGTCATCTCCAGCTTGGGGAACGCCCGCCCCATGCCGTCGGCATCGACCACCGGCAGGCCGACCTTGGCCGCCACCTGCAGCGGGTACAGCGAGTTCAGGCCGCCGACCTCGGCCGACATCAGGTACTCCGCGCGACGGCCCAGGTGCTTCTCCAGATGGCGCAGCGCCAGCTCGCTCTCGCTGCCGTTGGCGATCTTCTCGATCAGCACCGGCGGCGCGCCGATGCCGGCGATCACGATCACCAGCGCGTCGTCCGGCACCGCGGCGGGCGGAACGACGTGCACGGGCTGGCCGCCGCGCAGCGACTGCCGCGTCATCAGCGCGCCGACGTAGGGGTCGCCACCCCCCCCGCAGCCGAGCACCGCGGCGCCGGCCGCGATGTCGTCGATGTCGGCCTCGGTCAGCCCGCGGCTGCCCAGGCCGGCGTCGGGCACTGCCGCTGCGTTCATCGCAGCACCTCCAGCGCCAGGTCGCCGATCGCCTTCACGTGCACGCGGGTTCCGCCACCAGGCAGGTAGGCCATCGGCACCTCGTCGACGCTGTAGATGCTCACGCTGGCTGGCGCCGCGCCCGCCTGCACCGCGCGCTCGATGGCGGCGCGGCGGGCCTCCGCCAGCGCCTGATGCCGGGTCGCTTCGGTGTACGTGAGGATGGAGTCGAACTCGCCGCTGACCTGTGCGATCGAGGCGCCGATCGCGTTCGCGCAGCCGGCCTGATCGGGCCGGATGACCTGCGAGGCACCCGCCAGCGCGTCCCCCACCAGGATGGCGCCGCCACCGACGAGCACCACCGGCACCGGGTCGGCACTCGTCTTCACGCGGTCGATGGCCTCCTCCAGCATCGCGCGCACGCGGGCCAGCGCACGCTCGACGAGCGGCGCCGGCAGCGCCCCGACGCGCGAGCGGTCGCCGATGTCCACCAGCCCGGCGGCCACGGCGATGTCGGTGGCCGTCAACGTCGGACCACCGAACACGCGCGCCTCCTCGGTCAGGCGGTAGCCGACCGAGTCCGGGCCGATCGTGACCCGGCCGTCGGGCAGCTCCCGCACCAGACTGCCACCACCCAGGCCGATCGCCAGCAGGTCGGGCATGCGGAAATTGGTGCGCACGCCGGCCAGCCGCACCGCCATGCCGGCCTGGCGCGGGAAGCCCCCTTGCAGCACGCCGACGTCGGACGTGGTGCCGCCGATGTCGACCACCAGCGCATCCTGCAGGCCGGACAGGAAGGCGGCGCCGCGCATGCTGTTGGTCGGCCCGGAGGCGAAGGTCAGCACCGGGTAGCGGCCGATCTCGCGCGGGGCCATCAAGGTGCCGTCGTTCTGGCTGATGAACAGCGGCACGTCCAGCCCGAGGGACTGCATCGCCTGCTCCAGGGCCGCCGTGACGCGGCCGGCCTCGACCATCAGCGCAGCGTTCAGCACGGTGGCGTTCTCGCGCTCGAGCAGGCCGATGCCGCCGAGCCGGTGCGACAGCGACACCTGAAGCGCCGGGTGCTCTTGCTGCAGGATCGCCGCCGCGCGCAGCTCGGCCTCGGGGTTCACCGGCGCGAAGACGCCGACCAGCGCGGCCTGCGTCAGGCCGCGCCGCCGCAGGTCGTGCGCGACCTTGACCAGCTCGGCCTCGTCCAGCGGGGTCAGGACCCGGCCGTCGTACTCATGGCCACCACCCACCAGGTAGACATGGTCGCCGACGGCCTGCCGCAGATCGGGCGGCCAGTCGGCGAAGGGCAGCACCCCGGTCGTGGCGGGCAGCGCCAGCCGCACGACGGCGACCGGCGCCAGGCGGCGCCGCTCCACCAGCGCGTTCGTGAAGTGCGTGGTGCCGATCATCACGGCACGCAGCGCCCGTGCCGGCAACTGCGCGGCGGCCAGCGCCGCCGTGACCGCGGCGACGATGCCGCGGGTGACGTCCGGCGTGGTCGGCGCCTTGTGCGCGCCGAGCAACCGCGGGCCGTCCATCACCGCCGCGTCGGTGTTGGTGCCGCCGACATCCACGCCCACTCTCAGCATCGCGCCACCCGCTCCCACGGCCCGAAGGGCCCTGGCGCCGATGTTGCGCACGCGGCCCGGCGCGCTCAAGCTGGCCGGCGGACAGGGTGCGGACCGGCGGTGGACAGGGGGTGGCTCGCGCCGGGTGGTGTCGCCCGACGTGGATGGGCCTGGACGCGCCGCGCGGCGTCAGCCGAGCAGGCGAACCGCCTCGTCGCGCGTGTGCGCGCCGAGCTTGGCGTACAGGTTGCGCAGGTGGAACTTGACCGTGCCCTCCGACAGCGACAGCGCCCGGCCGATCAGCTTGTTGCTCAGCCCCTGGACGAGCAGCGCCGCGATCTCGGACTCGCGCGGGCTCAGGCCATGGCCGGCGGAGCGGGCGCGCGGCCGCCGCCGCAGGCCGTCCAGCGCCGCGGCCAGGAACCGTGCGCGCAGGTTCGGTGCCCCGCGCCCGCCGCTGCGCACCAGCGCCTGCTCCAGCAACTCGACCAGCGGAAGCCCGCGCTCGATGAAGGGCAACAGCACCTGGCCCGGCACCGCCACGGCCAGCGCCCGCTCCAGGGCCTGCGCCGCCGCGGCATCGTCGTGCCAGCCGACATGCGCCGCCGCCTGCCGGATCAGCGCGTCGATCGCCTGCAGCGCCGAACCTTCGTCGGCCCAGTCCCTGATGCGTCCGGCCAGCTCGCGCGCCAGGGATGCGGCGTCCGGGCCGTCGCCGGTTGCCGCCAGCGCCGACGCCGGGGTGGCGCGCAGGGACCAGGCGGCCAGCCAGGCGGCATCGGCCACGCGGCGGTCGATCGCCTCGAAACGCCGTTGTAGGCCCGGCAGATCCAGCGCCTCGCCCAGGCTGCCGGCGAGCGCAAGGTCGCCGCGAGCCAGCAGCAGGTCGATGCGGTGGATCTGCACCCGCGCGCCCAGCCGTTGCAGGCGGCGGCGCTCGGCCAGCGCGCTGGCCCGGTCGAGTGCGGCCAGCGCGGCCTCGGCGTCGCCGGACAGCACCGCGGCCCCGGCGGCGGCGGCATGCCCCGCCCACAGGATGTCGAACCAGGCATCCTGCTCCAGTACCTGAGGCAGCGCACGGTCCAGCAGTTCAACGGCACCGGCGGCGTCGCCCTGCAGCGCGAGCACGCGCGCGTGCAGCACGTCGGCGACAGCGGCCATGTCGCCGCCGACCCCGTCGGCCCGCTCCGCCTCATCGTGCAGCTCGCGGGCCAGCGCATCGGCCTGTGGCAACCTGGCCTGCTCCACCAGCAGCCCGAGCTGGATGTAGCGCAGGTACAGCGACTGGTGCCGGAATCCGGAGCCCTCGGCCACGCGCAGCGCCTGCGCCGCGGCGTCCCATGCGGCACCGTGGCGGCGCGCGCATTGCAGCTCGTAGCACAGCAGGTTGCCCGCGGTAGCGGCCAGCAGCGGGTCGGCGGCCGGGTCCGCCCGCGCGACCAGCGCGTGGATCTCCTGCGCGTAGCCCCCGGGGGGTGCATCGTCGAGGTACCAGCCGACGACGACGACGGCGATCGGGGCTTCCAGCGCCAGCTGGTCGGCGGCGTAACCGGGGGCCGCGCTGTCGCGCGCATCGGCGAAGCCGTGGCTGGCCTCGCGCACCCGCTCCAGCCAGACACCGGCCTGCCAGCGCAACCCTGCCTTGGCCAGCAGCAGCGGGCGCGCCAAGGCCAGCCGCGGGAAGCGCAGCAGCGTCTCGTCGTCGACCTGGTCAAGATGGGCCCGCAACAGCCCGATGCGGCCGTCGATCACCAGCCGCCAGCCGCCGGCGCGGTCCAGCAGCATCGCGAGCAACCCGGCGTCGCCGACGGCCGACGCCGCGCGCAAGGCCTCCGGCAGCATGCCGCAGCGGGAGAACCACCGGGCCGCCCGCTGCCCGAGCCGCGCCGGAGCGGCGGCATCGACCTGCGTCAGCCGGTGCTGCAGGAAGTCGGCCAGCAGCGGGTGGACGCGGTACCAGCGGCCCTCGTCGTCCAGCCGCGACAGCAGCATGTTGCGACGGGCAAAGTCCTGCAGCAGCGCGCCGCCGTCCAGACGGCCGGCCAGCTCGTTGAGCAGCTCGCCGCACACGCGCGGCACACAGGCCATGGCGAGCAGCGCGTGCTGCTCGTCCTGCGAGAGCGTGACCAGGATGGCGTCGTAGAGGTAGTCGGCGAGCTCGGCGGCCCGGCCGGAGAAGCCGGTCAGCGGTGCAGCGGCATCCGGGTGCGACTGCACGAAGTCGGCCGCCATGCGCAACGCGATCGGCCAGCCCTCGGTCCGCTGCAGCAGCAGCGCGACGTCACCGTCGGTGACGCTTCGGGCGCCGCAGGCGAGCAGCGCGCGCGCCTCCTGGAAGCCCATGCGCAAGGTGTCCACGCCGAGCTCGGTGACGAGGCGGCGCGCCCGCAGCGACGCCAGCCCGATCGCCGGCGGCACCCGCGAGCCGATCACCAGGTGCAGGCGTGGCGCCGTATGCCCGATCAGCAGGCGGACGAATTCATCGAGCGCACCGCCAAGCCGCTCGAAGTCGTCGAGGAACAGCAGGCTCGGCCCGTCGTCGCCGATGCAAGCCGCCAGCAGCCGCGCGATCGCCGCTCGGCGCGTGGTCGGCGCTCGGACCGGCGCGCCGGCCGCAGGCAGACCCAGCGCGGCCAGCGCATAGTCGACGAAGACGTCGAGCTGGGCATCCTCGGGCTCGAGGCTGATCCAGCCGCTGCGCCTGCCCTGCGCGCGGCACTGCCGGAACCAGCGGGCCAGCAGCTCGGTCTTGCCGTAACCGGCCGGTGCCACCACGAGCGTCGCGTGGCCGCCCAGCCCGGCGCGCAGCTGATCCATGCCGTAGCGGCGGTCGACCGCGGCACCGAGGTCGACCGGCGGCAAGAGCTTGCTCTGGATCAGAACACTCATGACGACATGGCCAAGGCGGCTCGCCCGCAACCTCGAGGCAGAGGCCACCTGAATCGGTAACGCGTGCTCAGGTCGGGCATTGATCAGCGTGTCCCTAGGAAGATTCGCTGGCAGTGCTGCCGCCGGGGCTGCGGGCGTGGTGATGCCGCCCGCGCCCAGCCGGGCAGGTCAGCGAAGCCAGCTCACCTTTCGCCTCTGCGCCTTCAGGAGCCTGGCCGCCTGCTGGTCGAAGGTGACGAACTCGGGCCCACCGAGCAGTTCGGTCCGGCATGGGACC
>JRYF01006934.1_pt1 | contig 12412 bp, 13 predicted proteins | sample 235331 | NCBI WGS metagenome assembly JRYF01 (sample SAMN03074217, study PRJNA261475) | activated sludge metagenome | biome: Wastewater Treatment Plant; feature: Wastewater; material: Activated sludge; isolation source: activated biomass of a wastewater treatment plant treating hydrocarbon... ... | reverse complement strand
GAATCATCATTTACTCGAAAAACGATTTTAATCTATCTTCTTCAGCTTTTTTGATTTCTTCTAATTTTGGTTGTCTATTTTCAAAATCTTCAATTAATTCACGAGTGGTCATTTTCGTTCTCTCTTCAAAAGTCATGCCATATCTCTGCTTAAATTTAATAAGATTTTCTTTAAGAAGTTCTTCAGATGTCTTTGACAAATAGGGATCATTCAGAGCTTTCATGCGTTTAATCATAAATTTAAATCCGAGATAAGGTCCTCGCCACGATTCTAATTCTAATTTCATATGATTCAAAATTTTTTCAAATAAATCAATATTTGCATTATATTTATTACCCAAAATTTCTTCTAAGGAACATCCATATTCCCAAGAACGATCATAATCAATGTAGTCAGCGACAAGACAAACGTCGCGGGCAAATTTAAGAACAGTTAATCCTTTCGGCTTCTCTTCATCGAACCAATTATCTCCTTCATCATTTCTTTGATGACTATCCATATATCTTAAAAAATTATCTATTTGTTTCGCTTTAAACGGCAATTCGAGTTCTAAGGTTTGATGTTCTTCGAAGAAATCTTTGAAATATTTGCATTTCATAATCAAAGAAGCTTTTGAGTAATACAAAGTTTCTTTATCAGTCGATTTAATAGCCACAATGTCTTTATAACGTAACATTTTTAATAATAAATTTATCATAATAATTTATAATCATTTTTTTGATCTCCAACTAAATATATTAAAATAAATTTCCATAATTTCTTCCAAAAATAAACTATTAAAAAAAGAAAAAAAAATATTTTATAAAATTAATGGAAGAGTTACTTAATTCGACGATCGACCCCAAGACTTATCCGGAACCTTATCCTTTTACAAGTGATTCCAATATTTTTGATCAGATCAGTTATGATATCAATCCGACTCCATTTGATCAATTCGTCGCATCAAGATCAAAAGATATTATTCGACTAAATATCCAACGTTATGTTGACCGACCGATGGATAATGACGAAATTGATTTGCCATCATTACAGTTATCCTATTCGATTTAAATCATTAAATATTTTTAGATATTTAATTTTCTAAAAATGATTAATTATTTATATTAATTAAAAAAAATGACAATTGGCAGATGAATCGTGACTTACTGATAAGGAATTGATTGCGTATTGGCGTCAGCATTGGGAATATTCACAAGCTTTATTTGCTCGTATATATCAACTTAATGCTTGTAGTTTTTCAAGATGGTTAAACGGACATAAAGATTCACCCAAATCTAGAAGGTCGATTATATCATGGATTGAAAATGGATGTATCCATCCAAAAATTTTTCATAGCTGGTCGGAGATTGAAGAAAAAATAAAATTAATTAAATATCAAAGTGTTATATTTTGTGATGGCGATCAATTAACGTATTTTAATGGAATATGTCGAATTAATGAAGTCACTAACAAGCAATTGTTGTTTCTTTGTTATGGAAATTGGCAAACAATTCATCATATAGCACTTAAGATGGAAGGAGATAACATTTTGTTACGGCAAACATTTGCTACTCAAAAGGACGCAAGCGATTTTAGGTTAACATTGGATCTTGGTCGCTTGGATGCAATAGTTGATCTTGAAATTCCATTTGTCATCATTACGGAAGATCATTTTTATATCGAACTTATTAATGGTATTAGAGAACGGGGTAGAAGATGTTTACAATATTGCAATTTGATAACCTATTTAGGCCCATCTAATCTTAATCCTGATGCAAGTGAATTTATTCCGAGTTTTCCGACTTATTTATAAAAATGCATAAATATTTATATTAATTAAAAATTTAATTAATATCATCAATGATAACTAACAGGCAGTTGATCAAATTGTCGCTCGAAAATTAAGACGAATTACAAAATATTTTTGCGAGCTTGTACGATAATAATATGACTAATTTTTCTCCATTATTAAAAGGTAAAACGTTTCCATAATAGAGAATGACTATCATAAATTGGATTCGAAATTGATATATTATACTAAATGTTGCATAAGCATAGAAATGACTTAATTTAATGAATAAATACTAAGCGTCATTTTATGGAATAAAATATCTTAAGAGGAGTCTGTGTTTTCTTTTGTTGTGATTGCATCAATGTTCAGATTGAACATAATAAAGTATTTAAGGCTCCAAACAATCTTTTTGTGATATAATGATATAGGGTGATTTGATATCTTGATTTATTTGGATATTCTGATTATCATTTTATAAGATAATAGATATTTGAAAGCCATAGACAGTTTAAATAAAAGAGGGTATAATTGTATCAGATACGATAGTTTATCATTATATATCCTTAATTATTTTGATGCACAGAATTATAATGTAAAAGATTTAAAAAATGTTGAGCCTGATCTTGAACCAAGTAATCTTAATTATCGACCTCAATATGATCGAAAAAATATACCATAGAATCAAAACTAATTCATCAAAAATTTCAAATATATATTGCAATTTGGATTGTAGATTTACAACGCGTTCCAAATATATATTGATAACTCTGGGTCGAGATCTATTGCACCTTCAATATTTTCTAAATCAATTCCTGAATATTTTAAGTTATCTTTTAAGGTAGGCATCTTATCAAAATATACTCTACAGTGAGGTTGATAGTGATACAAATAATGAATCATCTTTCCAAGATTAACACAAAGATTTTTATCCTTATAATAAGAAATAATTTGGCCTTCATAGAGCAATAATGAAATATCAGCATACATAATATCATAACGAGCATATTTAATTGATTTAAGTAATGAATCAAGGACTCGCATTCCGAGATCATATAAGCGATGTTGACGACAGTAACTTAAATTTCTTATGGGTGTATAAATACGTGTTCTTGTTTTTATTAAATTCATTATATACCAATAATCACTAAAGATATAATCAAAGCGATGACCATCAGTAGCCGTCATAATAGCTATTAATTGTTCTTCTAAACAAAATTGTTTTAGTTCATCAATCGAATAGTTAAACCATTTCTGAACTTCATTTGTAAACCAATCAATTAAATGCCAAGGTATAATCATTAATCCAGCTCCTATTTTACTATGATTTGTCTCTAAAAATTTAGGTATGTCGACAATTTCACTTGGAGCTGTCGCTGTTAACATCGGAAAGACAATTCGGTTGTGTAGATGATATTGTAAATGATCAATGAATTCATTGCTTGGAATAGTCCCTATATGAGCTATTCCAGCATCAAGCCAAATTAAGTGACTATCGATCCATTGTTGTTGAGTGTCCTTAATATATTCCATTGATCTTTTTAACAGATATGTTTTTGATGAAATGACGCTAGCATAATGAGATGTTATGTAACAAACATTCGGGTAGCTTAATTCATAAGTAACATTATTTATTTTTTGATAATTAGGTAAGTCTTCTAGATTAACGGGAATGATAATTAAATTATCACGTGGTTTAATTTTATCAATTAAATGGTCTTCGATGTATAAAATCGTCGGAACATTTAAATCATGGATCCACTTAAACAAAAATAAATATTTTTCGACTGATCTCTTTTTAAAATTTGGATCGTGACGTTTGATATCAAAAATTCCTGTAACAATAACAAAACTAGTTTTCTTTTCTAAAACAAGAATATTATCATATTCTTTTCTTTCAATATTAACACATTCTTCGACAGCTTGCGATTGTCCGTAAGCTTTTAAAGTGTTTCCATCATCATCTAAAATAACGGCGGCGTAGCGCCCACCATTTAAATGTTCAAATACAAAATTTGCATCTTCTAAACGTTTATATGGACATGTTTCAATTCTCTCACCTAAGTGAATATTAATCCTATAATTGTAATCATTTAATTGTTCTAACAAGTCCTCAACAAAATTGATGTCTTCAATCATTTCTTTAGGCATTGCCAACATATTTCGACAATCCGTTAAATTACCGGGTAAGACTTCATTAATCATATAAATGATATAATTATTATCATGCAAAATATTCTTTATTTTACTTAATCGTTGATCAATATTTAGATGAACTTCATAAGTGAGGATTGGCCTTTCTACTTTAATAATTGTTTGAGCTCCCTTAATTACCCAATATTCCATTCCTTCAACATCTAAATGAATATATCCAATATCTTTTATTTTACCCTGTTTATATAAGATATCTAGCGAGGTAGATTGAATTTTAGTCACTTCTTTTGGTAAATCCCATCGATAAACAAATGATGCATGATCGCTATCTCCTGTCGTTAGCGTTAAGGTTTTCGATTTATCACTAATTGCTTCTTGAATAATTTCTATATTTTTACATCCATTTATCTCTTTCAATGTCTGAATATATTGACAATTTTTCGATGAGGGATCAATTGCATAAAGTGTCCCATCAATCATTTTTGACCAAGGTAAAGTATTATCACCTATCCAAGCTCCTAAATCAACAATATTTCTCTTAATAAATCCTTTATTAATTAAATAAGAATTTATTTGACGAAACAAAATTTCGTGATATGCTCTTAAAGGGAACAATTCTCCATTGGGAATATCAACCACAACATTATTATCATATGGAAAAACAACTCTTATCATGTTTTTATATACAATTTATTTTTTAAAACTAAAATTTTTCTCTAAATAAATAATGTATAAAATAAAATGTTAAAACATATACCTGTTGAAGAAGTTATTAAAGTCATTCGATGTGCTTATGAAAATAACCATCATCGGTTATGTATAGAAATTTCATTAATATGGTTACAATCAAACGAAATTTATCATAATGATAAAATTAAACTAGTTGATGATTCTTATTTGTGCGAAATATTTGAAAAATTAACGATTATGTGTTATTATGTTGATACTTATAAAAATTTAGGTTATTTTTTAACCGAATTTTTATTATTGAATCATATTAACATAAATAAAGAAATGCTGAAAACTAATCGAGAATTTTATTCCCAAAAACTTAATTTTTCACGCTCAATTACATTAACTCTCAACCCATATCATTTATCATGGCCTAAAAATAGTGATGATACATATAAAGCTATAAATCCATCAATCATTAAAAATAATGATGGATATTTAATCAATTGTCGATTGATTAATTATTTAAGGCCAAAGGAAATTTTATGGGACATTTTAGACGTTGATAATAAAATTCGATCAAAAAATGTTATTATCTTGTTAGATAACGAATTTAATAAAATAAGAGAATATGAATTAATCGATAAATCATGGAGAAAAGATCTTAATGTAACAAAAGGAAATGTTATTGGGATTGAAGATCTGATTTTATTTAAGCACGATGATGAAATTTTCTGCTCATTCACTTCATTAGATTCGGAACCGATTGGTCGAATTAAACAAAATATAGGTAAATTAAAATTAGAAAGTAATCAATATGTTATTGATGATGTTCAAGTGATGAAAACAGATTTTAATTTGTCTGAAAAAAATTGGTTATATATCAATCATAAGGATAAAATTAAGTTTATTCATTCACATCAACCATTTGGTGTGAAATTAGTAAACTATTCTGATAGCATCAATAGTCAGATAAATACTAACGAAAAAATTGTTGATATTCCATGTGAAAATATTGATCAAGGGGTGAATTTACCGGGGTTTACAGATTTTAGAGGTTCAGCGCCGCCGATGAGATTTTTTTATGAAGGTATTGATGGATGGTTATCTATTATTCATGAAGTGAGCAGAAGAAGAGATGGAAATGGATTGTGTTACTTACATCGGTTTGTTTTCTATAATCCAGATTTGCATGTTAAATATATTTCTCAAATGTTTTATTTTGAGCAAAGAGGTATCGAATTTTGTCGTAGTATGTCTTATACTTATGATGAAAAAATGATTGTTATTGGCGTTGGAATTAAAGATTTATATGCAAAATTATTTGAAGTTGAAATTGAAACGATTAAATCAATGTTAATCCCTTTAGATAACTTTATGAATGTTTAAATCACTGATGATTACCCTACATAACCATGATTGCTTTAGATAACTATATGAATGTTTAATTATTTGAAATAATTAAATCAATAATAATTCTATTAAATAACTATTTGAAATAAATAATTTTTTGACGAATTAAACATGGTGTGGATAATTACAGGATGAAATGATCGATTGGGTAAAATTTAATTGTGGCTATATCGATGAAATATAACCAGGCTTCATCATCTTTTAAACCACAACTAATAACTAGCGTATCATTATCAACATAAGCCATCGATCGACAGAATTCTAAACCATGCTGTTCAAAAATCCAAGGTNNATAAATTCTTGAACTGTCTTGACACCAAGAAACTTCATGGACAATAGTTAAATAACCTGATACGTCTTTATAAATAAATTTAATTGGCCCTCCTGAACCTCGGAATCTTTTCAAACTTAAAATATTTTCGTTTTTAATCTTTAATTCTGTATTCAAATATCCAATTTCTTCCTTAATTTTATCATCATTAATATATCGAATAATCGAATAACCGTAAATAAAATGAATCTGATCTTGATGGATAAATGGCAACCAATTTTTTTCTGGTCTATTTGGGTCAAGTAAAGTCAACGGGCGTTTAACATTTATGTCAATTTCTTTGATTTCATAAGGTAAATGATATATGACATCAATATCGCCAACATAACATAGACTAATCTGGGGGATGCCATTAGGCGCCGTATCGAGTGTCGTACATGTAAACCAAAGTTCATCTCGATATTGAAATAAGATAACATCTTCTAGTCCTTTAATGGGTCGATGATCGTACTCTTGGTAAATACTTCGGTCAATCAGTTTAATTTGCTTCAAAATTTCGAATTTATCATTCATGATTAATAAATAATTAATAGTATTAATAATACCATCAGACGTTTTAGCATAATAACGACCCCCTGGCTTAACCCCAAAATTAACGGTTCGACAATTAACAATATAACCATCTTTATATTTGATAATTGATGGATTCATTTCAATATAATGTTCTTCACACCTTATCTTAAGTTGTTTTCTTTCTAAATAATTCAATTTATCCATATAATACCGCTGATTATTAGCGATTAAATTGAAGTTGATATGTGAATTCGCGTCGGAACTAAACAAGAGTTTATCCGCGAGTAATAGCCCTTCGGCTTTCAAGCCGACATAATAAGAAAAAATGGTAAATTCTTCATAAATTTTGTAAATTGTTGGCGATGGTATATCAATTAATTTATTCGCGATGTTAAAAGCTTCTAGTGCATTTTCATGTTTACCTTCTATTCGATATTTTCTAATTCTTTCATATAAGAAAGCCAAAACCGCTTCCAATTCCATTCGCTTTTATTTATTCTTTTTTTTATTTAGACAAAATAAAAAATAATTATAAAAAGTCGATTCCGGATGAGTGAATTAGAACCATTTATAGATTTCTTCGACGACATAAAGAAGGAAGTTTTGTCATACATTAATGATCCGGATCAGATTACACGATTAAGTATTCAAAGTGAATATTTAAAACATTTACTATTCAATTCAGTGATTGATTTAAAAACGAATAAGGAGATAATGTATCTTCATGTAAATTGGTTAGTTCATTATCCCTTTTTGAAAGAAATCGATGATAATATTGTTTTTAAGATAACACATTCTTTAGATCCTACTTTCTCCTTACCTTTTAATTTAAGAAAGGTTAATTTTCTAATTAGAGATCATTCGATTTTTGAAAGATGCCTTCATCACATAATTAAAGCCATTAATAAAGAAAAACTAAGAGAATATACGATTATAATACAGATGGCGCATCGCGGTAAGATATTATCTGCGATAATAGATAATGGATTTCTATCAATAATAAGTGACATGAACCCTTTGAGAATGCCTGTATTTACGGTTGATATACTTCCAATCTTTCGTCAAAATTGTATAACAATTTTAAATGAATATGCAACGCCAATTAATCATGCATTAATATTCTATTCTATGAAGTATCTGAATAACGATCAGATATTCAATGATGCATTATCTGATTTCACTTTTATGAATTTAGCCATTTATCCAAACACACTCTTTAAAGAATTCTTAAATGATATTTTATTAGAATTGAATGTTGATATTGTGGAAATATTTAAGGGATATTTATTAACTGGTTATCTTAATAAAAACATAATAAAAGACTTAGTTTATGTCTAATTAATATCTATCTAACATGCAAATTTCATACATGACATTTACAAGGTAGTAGAGAAACATTTAATTTGTATAATAGAAACTTAGTGTCGCGTTTGTCTTTCACATCTATCTAATATAACCAAATATCAATCAATTAATTTTAGATAATGGCCTTAAAATGAGACAGTTATTGGATTCATGGAACCGAAAATATATAAAATAATTAATAAAGGCTTTAATTTTGGTGATAATCAAAATTTTAAAACAAACAAAGTTGTCCTTAATAAGAAAATGAAAGATTAAATTATTTTTATTTAAAAATAAATAAGAATAAAAAAGAGATAGAAATATGAAAAAGTTCAATGTGGAAGAGTCCAAGATTAAAAAGTTAGATATTAATCGTTTTCTTGCCTTACCAAGCGATATGAGGAAACATATATTTTCTTTCTTTACTGATCCAGAGCAAATTATGGAATATGGTCGAGATGTTAATCTAAGGCAATTACTTTATCAATCTATTACTCATCTGAATACTGATGAAGATCCTGATTATTTGAATAGTAATTGGTTGAAATTGTATCCTTTTTTGGAGTATGTGAGTGATAACATCATTTTTACTTTTGACATGCAAGACGATAAAGAAATTAAAATCCCGCGTAATCTAAGAAAATTCAATTTTTCAATATTAGTTAATGACGAAATAGATTTAGAAAAAGTAGCTGAAGTTATATATAATTTATTAAGAGAAGTGCGGGATAATAACATACATTTCCATATTGCTGGCTTACAACAATATACTATTAGAATAATGATTAATACTACTAATAAGAGATATAAAAATTGTGCATGTGTTATCGATCAAGGATATATTACCNNCTCCTAATAACCTTTTTGCAAAAAGGATGAATTTAAATTGGAATCACATATTTTATCGAGTAGGAATATCAATTTCAGAAACATCAGTTGACAGTGATGACGTTTTATATCTTTATTACATGTCATATACTGAATCAAATAACGACGGAACAGTTACAACATATAGTGGCGAGAAAGTTAATGAAATGTTCATAAAAGAAGCAAAATATCCGCAACCTTTATTTAGAAATTTCATCACTGATATAAATCAAGAAATAAACGTTGATTTAAAAGGTTACTCATTAACTGGCTATATTATCTTCGATTTATTAACATTGATAACGGTATATTTTAATGCGATCATTCCAAACCCTGGGAATCGGAGAGCTGAATTTGTTAAATCTTTTAATATTGCTAAATATATCAACTTTGATACTTTAGATCCATTGCCAGATGATGACATTTATCTATATCTCAATCGGAATTTTTTTTCGTCTGATAGAAATGTTCTAATCTCACATTTATATTTAACCGAACCATCAATCATGCAAATCATTCAAGTCGATAAATTCAATCTATATTTGAAAGCAAGTCAACAAGGTATAAATATCGAAACTTATATTCAATAAAAAAAATAATAATCAAAAAAATGGAAAACTTTTTGATTATCCCATTGGAATCTGAAGTAAAATTTTTTTAAGATCACTGATTGCTTTATAAAACCTTATAAAGCAAATTCAAACCATTTGATAATAATGTATTAATCACTCATTTAATCGAACGATCAATTTATCACTCAATTAAGACTAATTTATTTCATCTTTATATTTTAAAGATGACATCAGTTACATGAGGATGAATAAATTAGATAATATTCCGTTAAATATTATCGACCATTTTAATGCTTGTTAGATTACAATAGAATATTGACAAGAAATGCATCTGTTCGTTCATTATTGACAGCATGAGTACCAATTAAAAAAACGTTATTGTTATTGGCTATTAAAGGAATAGAGAAATTTTCAACTGTCCCGCAAATTGATAGCGAATCAAGCCAGTTTCCTTGTAATGATAATTCAGAAATGATTTGATCAAGAGAACCAGATCCTTTCCGTCTAAAATCGATTTGACCATTATCATTTAAGTAATGAACCGTTCCAATTCCAAAATTAGATAAAATAATACGATTTTCCGCAGCAGTTAACTTCGGCTCGAGTGAATTATCCGTTGGAATGTCAACTTGTAATAGAGAAATCCAAAGAAAATCTAAATCAGTGTTTAGTTCAGCAACGAAAACACTTTTTAATTCAACATCAATATCAATATCACTAAAAATAAAATTNAATTTGACCGCCATCTATTAAATCAGTTTCCTGATTATTATTCGGATGAATCGGTGACGTTAAATTTAACAAATCACCATTAAGGTTTAATTTAGCAACCCACATATTAGAAAAAGCATCATTATTAACTAATGTTTCACCATCAAGAATAAATGTCTCATTAAAGGTTCCTATTGCAACAATATTATTTTCATAAAAAGTAATCCCCTCGCCGGTATTATATCCTGTTCCAATGGCGGTTATTAACCATTGAGTGCTGCCATTTGAATTTATTCTTCCTATGAACATATTACTTTCAAGATTAGAAGTGATTAAAGGTGAATCTGGATCACTAACGGATAATGTTCCTGTGAACGTCCCCACAATATAAATATTATTGTTAGAATCTAAAGTGAAATAAATATCTTCAATCGATTTAGCTGTTAATTGACGAATCCAAACCGGTTGACCTGTTTGAAAAAATTTACCTATCATTGTATTACCATCATCTTCTGAAATTGTTTGACCATTATTGAAATTTAACGTTCCAACAAAAGTCGTTAATACGATTAAATTTCCTTCTCCATCAATTGACAATTGCCCAAATTGATAATCTTCTCGAATGCCATCATATGTCCATAGATTATGTGCTAAAACAATTTCACCATCCGTATTAACTTGTGAAAAGAAAATGGACGATGACGGTGAAAGTAAAGTTATTGTTCCAAGATTAAGCTCAGGACCAGTATATTGACCTAGAAAAAATAGATGATTATTAAATGCTGGGTTAATTCCATATACAAATTTATTATTGTAGATTTGTAGCTTCCAATCAATTGATAAACAATCGTTATCGTTTGACGTACTCGATTGATTATTATTACTGGTTAATTCGTTTCTTGATTCATTTGATACTGATATTGCGTTCGATTGACTAGTAATATTTGTTGATCCTATCCTTGATTGGTTCAAAGCTTTAGAAAAATTCTTGACTTGACAAGGAATATTATTACATTTATGACAAATATTACATGCTTCACAATACAAACAACTATGATTTCTCCAAATACTTAATTGTTTTATTTTTTCTTGGATAGTTTTCATCTTTTAATATAATTTATTTTCTTTTTATAGGGTATTTTTTGATCTATTCTTACTTTTTATATATTTATTTTTAAAAAAATGATTAATAAAATAATAAATATATAAAAATATAATCAAATTAACAATATAATTATGTCGATTATTCGTAACAAAGATGTTGGTGAGCAGCTCAAAAAAAAGTTCGAAAAAGAACTCCAATTATACAGTAAGCATATTGATGAGATTGGGACTGAATGGAAAAATAATATTATCAAAATTTCATCATTACCCGTAAGAAATATCGAATTTCTCGTATTAACTTTTGTTTATAATTATGTTTATTATCAGAGGAATATATTTAATTTATCAATGACAGATGAGGAAAAAGAAAGAGAAATTGCTCGAATAATTAGTACGCCAATTAATGAAAATATTGTTATGATGCTCATTAATGAATTGATACCTCAGCTTTCACAGAAAAAGAAAGACAAAAACCCGTATCATCGCATCGATAAGAATGATTTCGAAAAGAAAAAATTATTAGCCCATATTGCTACCTATACTAATCTCATCATTCGAGCAATTTAAATCAANNTTAATCATTCTAGGTAAATTAATTATAATGATTTAACTATAAAATATATCATAATATTACATATCATCAAATAAAGTATATGTTAAAGGATATTAATCACTTTTATCAAACGAGGTATTTTTTCTGCGATGTTACCCTCGAATAATTTTAAAAAAATGATTTTAAAATAATATATTTTTCCGTCTAAAGAAAAGCGTGATGAATTCTGATTTGTACGAACTTATAAATGACACAGCCATATCTAGTACAGATGCAGAATTTACCCATTATACGTTTTTCAACCCAGCTAAATGTTGGACCTTAAAAACAACACAATATACTCATTTCTGGATTAAATATTGTCAATTAGCTCATGACAGTGTCTTAGGTTCTCTAGAAGACAAATTAGC
>JRYF01014200.1_pt1 | contig 12425 bp, 10 predicted proteins | sample 235331 | NCBI WGS metagenome assembly JRYF01 (sample SAMN03074217, study PRJNA261475) | activated sludge metagenome | biome: Wastewater Treatment Plant; feature: Wastewater; material: Activated sludge; isolation source: activated biomass of a wastewater treatment plant treating hydrocarbon... ... | reverse complement strand
TGCGCCTGCCCGGCGTGGGGTTCTGGCCTGGGGCCGCGGCTACGACGAACGTGGCTCGGACGCCGGGCACGGCGACCGGAGCCCCTTGAACGCTATCTGGTAGCCGCGAGTCCCGGCCGAGCTGCAGAGAGGAAATGACACGGCTTGGCTGGCACTGGCTGCAGAGTTCAGCCATCGAGCTATCCCCGCTATCGCGGGGCGAGTTTGCATCCATTACAGATACAAAGATTGAAGGCAGAGCGTTTGCGCAGAACAAGATGTTCATTGCATGCGCACATTCTTCGAGCTATTCCCGCTAGCGCGGGAGCAATAACGCCATCGTCGCTCTTGCAAGTCCACGAACGGCAGCTATTGATGAAGAAGCCATTCAAGCCGTGTCAAAATTAATTATGGTCTACTTTCACTTCGTATTGCAATTTATAAATAGTCGACCGCAAAATTCTTTTACAGCCTTGGTCATTGGCGCCGACGGCAGCTGTTCGGGCAAGTTGCACACGAATCAGACTTTCAACTGCCCAACAGGCAAGAGCTCCATTCAAGTTTGGGCCGGGGACGCGCTGATGCCGCGTGCTTGCATGCCACGGCCCCGTCCAGTGGTTCGAAGACTCCCACTCCATGAGACACGGCTCACCAGCGCCACGTAAGGCCACCTGGCCCCTCAGTCGAGTCCTCCTCTCACCCTCAGTCGCCGTCAGTGACGCAACATGCTCACCGCCGCGGCCTGTAGACCGCCGCTTGCTCCATGACAGCGCCCCGGGCTTTCGCACTGGCGGCCACGCGCCGATACGTCGGCCAGACATGAATCTCGTCGGCTTGCGAGTGCAGCTTCCTCGCCGTTGGCGAGTCGTTGTTCAAGGCAATGACCCAGTGCCCTTCGTCAGCCAGGCGTCGCGCACGACCGGCCAGCGCCTCATGCAGTTCCATCGTGAACCCGCTGGCGTCATAGCCCACGAAGCCGCCCGCCCCTTTCGAGTCCACCAGATAAGGCGGGTCAAGCAGCACCACAGAGCGCTGCTCGATGGTGTCGAGCATGCCGTGGAAGTCGCCGCTCGCGATGCTCACCCTACCCGAGTTCAAGCGCTCGTGCAGCGTCAGCAACTCCTCCAGGGGCTTGTGCAGCGCACGCCGACGCCCCCATGGCATGTTGAACTCACCGCGCTTGTTGTAACGGATGACGCCGTTGAAGCATGAACGGTTCAGGAACAGAAAGTAGCCGGAACGCTGCGGCGATGGGGGCGTCCCGTTGAAGGCGAGCCGAATCTCGGCGAACCGCTCGGCCGTGTTGTTCTCAGGTTGGAATAGCAGGTCCAGCGTCGCATAGAAGTCGCACGATGCGACCTGAACGTGGTGCAGGAGGTTTATGACATCCTGGTTGATGTCCGCCAGCCTATAGCTCGCACATTTCGGGGCGTTCAGGAACAGCCCGGCACTTCCGACGAACGGCTCGCACCACGTCCAGTTGGACCAGTCGCTCGGGCCGAGTGAGACGATGCGCTGAGCCTCGCGGCTCTTGTTCCCTGCATAGATGAGCGGCGAACGCTGGAACTGCGTTGCGCTGATCGCGTCGTGCCGGACGATAGGTGGCAACGACGGCGAAACCGGCGCAGCAGGGATGCTCACCGGGACCGGCCGAAGCGCACGACGCACGGCGTCGATTTGTTGTTCTGCCTCGGTTACAGCCGAGAGTTCGAGTTGGGAGAAGTTCATGTAGATCGTTGTTGATGGGTCGGGCTGTTCACCAGGCAATCGAGCGCGGACGCGTCGATTGCCTGCAAGTTCGGGTTGGTCGAAGGCTGCGTCTACGGTCCGGGAACCTTTGGTGCGGAACCGGGCTTCGATGCATCTCGGGCCGTGTCACGGCTGGTCGGTCCCACGATTCCAGGCTGCGGTCCGCCACCACGGCGGCCGTCGCGCGCAGAGGTCCTGCTCGATGGCCGTAACGGCAGATCAGAGGACTCGCGCTTCCTGCGAATCGGCAGCCCAGCCCACTTGGCCTGACGTGCTTGAGTGATGGCGCTGCCAGCTGTTTGGCTGGCGTGCGACGACATCCAGCGGCCGTAGACCTGCTGCACCATGCGCCAGTCAGCGTGGCCCATCTGCTTTGCGACATACAGCAGCGGCTCCCCGGCCGACAGCATCATGGTCGCGTAGGTGTGCCGCATCTGGTAAGGCCGCCGATAGCGAACGCCAGCCTCCTCCAGTGCCCGCTTCCAGCGCTTGGTGAACTTGCTCTCGTTGGCCCAGGCGTCCAGCGTGACCGGGTTCGGAAACACCCATCCCCCGGGCGCCCCCAGCAGCTCGATCTGAGCCTTCAGAGCCTCAAGCGCGGGCGGCAGCAGGTCGACCCATCGAGACTTCCCGGTCTTGGTTGGCTTGAGCGCTGCCCTGGACTTGGACAACCTGACGTGAACCCGGCATCGCTTCAAGTCGACGTCCTTGACACGCAGCGCGAGCAGCTCGCCGGTCCGCAGCCCGGTGTGGAACGCGAAGATCGCCTGGTTGACGACCATCGGATCGAGATGCCGCAGGATCGCCTCCATCTCCTCCGTCGTGAACGGGTCCGGCCCCTCCTCCTCATCGAGCCCCATGTGTCCGAAGTCGACGAGCTCCTCCGCCGGAATCTCCAGCTGGTCCTCGGCACTCAGACGAGCTGCACGAGGCAGGTGCTGCACTGCAGAAGGACGGATAGGCTTGAGGCGAGCGAACGGATTGACCGCGATGACCTGCATCTCTTGCAGCCGCTCGAACGCCTGCCGCAGTGGCGACAGGATGTTCATCGCGCGTTTGAGGCTCCCGTGCGTATCAACCAGCAGCTGCCGAATCGCCGAGGCCTCGACATCCCGGATGGCGTCAACGCGCAAGTGCGCCAGGCAGGTATGCGGCAGCTCGACCGGGATGTAGCGGCGTTCGCTGCGTGTCAAGAGCGGGGACAAGCCGCGGGCCCCAGACTGCACGAACTGCGCCAGACGGCGACGTCGGCGAGTCGAACGCCTCTCGCCCTCAGCCAGCGGGACGTCTACCCAGACCATGCGCATGGCCACGGTCGACGTGGACGCCGGCGCACCGTCTGCCAGCACTGGACCCGGACTGCCATCAAAGGTCGGCGACGGTGGCTGTGCGCCGGAGCTGCAGCCGGGCGCGTAGGCGTCCTCCGGCATCTTCAGCGAATCCAGCACCATGGGCTTGAGCTGATTGCGGATGCATCGCACGTAGTCACGCCGGGTGTTGACCGACAAGGCACCCCACGCGGCGGCCAGCCAATCGTCCAACGCCATACCAACAGTGACGGCGTCGCCGCTGGCGAAGCTACGCGCCCCCGCTCGCACGCGCGCCTGGGCCCGCTTGCTGTCCGGAAACTCGGCCGCATACGCCTCGTCGTCGAACTTGCCCAGCGAGATCAGCTGCACGACGCGCTCGCGCTTCTTGCCCGCCTCGATAACGAACGAGACCGTCGGCGTGCCGCGCAGCACCTCCGAGACCCGTTTGCCCTCCCAATCGAACCGGACCTCCACGCCTGAGCCAGAGCGCACGCGCACGCCATCAGGCAGAGGAATGCCTTCGGGATGCTCGTCGCAGACAGAGTCCGGGAACACGCGCGCACCTTGGGGAACCAGCGCCTGGCGAATGCGCTCGAGCACCGCCCGCTTGGAGCTGAGGACGGAAGTGCGGATGCCCTTAGGCATGCTGCCCTCCCATCCACGCGACGATGGCCGGGTAGTTGAAAACGATCCGGTTGTCGGGGGCGCGGCGCCAATGGCGGCCTTCGAGCCAGTGACCGCGCTTCTTCTTCGCGCGAATGGCGTCGTCGCTGTAGCCGGTCAGCTCGGTGAGCTTGTTGATGAGAACCCAGACGGGCTGGGTCTGTGCCGCAAGGGACTGGTCTTTCATGGAGATGCTCCGAGTAAAGACCGGTGTAGGCGGCGTGTTTATCGGCCCGGAAAATTTCCTTTCAGGAACCTGGGCCTGGCGTTGTTGAGGGATAGCGGTCGTCATATGACATTAGTTCCCGCGCCCCCCGTTTCATCCAAACTTTCCGCGCAATACCCTTAAGTGCTTGATTCGCAACGCGTCTTCTCGATAGAACCGGCATGGAACTCCGCGCGGTGAAGAGTGAGAAATTTATCCGGCATCGAGATCTATAATTGATTTGCGTGGACGCCGAGGTCCCGAATCTCCGGCGTCCGCGACGTTGGACATGGCAGCTGCAGGAGAACCAGATGGCCAAATCGTTTGTACAAATCCAGAAAGAAATCGCCCGCCTGAAACAGGAGGCCGACGCGCTACGGGCTCAAGAAGTCGCCGATGTCATCAAACGCATCAAGCTAGCCATCGCGGAATACGGGCTGACCGCCAAAGACCTGTTCGGCACCAAGGCGCCTAGCCGCCGACCGGCCTCGAAGAAGGCCAAGGCGCCAGTCGCCCCAAAGTTCCGCGACGCCGCAGGCAACACCTGGACCGGACGTGGCAGGCGCCCTGCGTGGTTCTTGGAGGCACTTGCCGCTGGCAAGAGCCCGGAGGACCTGATGGTCAAACGCTCAGGCTGATCTCACCGGGCGAGCGCTTGTCCGTTTGGTCGAGCGCATGTAGTCACGTTTGAGCATCGCCGCCGACGCCACGCGTCGGCGCCGAATGGGACACGTCTGGGAGGCCGCCAGCGGCATCAAGCTGGGCGGTTTGGTCGTCGCGTCGCGGTCCAGGGCCTACAGCTCACCGGTGGCGCCGGTCCCTACGTAGCGACGCTCAGCCACGTTGGGTATTGGCACCGCCCTGCCGCCCGCGGCCCTGCCCTCTGCATCAGATTCGCTGCCCTGCTGGCGACGATCACGCTAGCTGCGCCGAACGGAGCGACCGGCCAATGGCCAGTGCTCCGCTCGAGCGTTCCGATGCGCCCGGCCTCCCCTGCCCCTGCCGGCCGCGGGTGGATGCCTCGAGGGGCGACCACTCCGGGGCAGGTCAAGAGCGGCGGCGCACAACCGCAACACTGGTCTCAGAAGAACCAGAACCCCAGGCGCTCGAGCAGGTTGCGCAGGGGTCTCATGAGCTTCGGCGAACCGACAACTGCCCCGACAGCCACGTCGAGCCTCTCGGCGGGCGACAGTTCATCGAGGTGACCTTCGTCGGCCAGGCGGGCGGCGAGGCGCAGATTCCGCAGAGGGTCGCGACGGCTCTGCGGCTGCAGCTCCATGCAACACGCCAGCTCCTCCACGGCCTGACGAGCCCGCCGACCTGGACGCCACGGGCGTTCTGCATACCTGCCGCGCGTCGTGCAGCGCGACAGGTTCGGATTGACCACACGCGCCATCAGGCGCTCGGCCTCGGCGGTGCGCGCGTTTCGGTCCCCCGGCAGCCGGTCACCGGGCAAATAGGCGAGCACGAGATTGGAGCGGGGCACCTCGGCGAGTTTCTTGCCGTGGCGATTGCCGGAGTTGCCACTCAGGTGTGCGTGCAAGCGAGAAAGTGTCTGTCCGCTGCGCCCGACATAGATATCCCCGTTGTGAGTATCAAACAGGAGGTAGGCGGACGAAAGCGCCCTACCAGAGTATTCGTCGATCACGGTGGCAGGGTGCTTGATGCGCACCCCGCGCAATTGACGACGTCCGATCAGTTGACGACCAGCGCGACCAGTTTTGAGGATCTTCATCGATATCTCCTTTCAAAATCATCCGGACCACCCGGATAACGGAGCCGGATCCTGCCGTCGGAGATATCAGATCGCAAGCTTAACTTAATCGAAAATACTTCCACCGAGATTTAATTCACACTCAATTATGAGCCAACTCAACTATTAGTTGATAATATTGAGCCCGCAGTTCAGTGCAAACCCCTGTGAACTCTCTCCGGACAGACTTCCCGCCNNCGGAAAGCTGCCCCCAATCCCCTCAGCAGCGCATTCACACCCCTTCGAACGCCGACTTGACGTGCGCACTCGTCAACCGAGCCACGTCCCGGCCCCCAAACCGCGCGTAGTGCTTGCGTACCGTGTCCTCCCGGTCGTGCAGCACTGCTGCCACCACCGCCCAGGCGCTCTCGACCGAGCCGTTCACTGAGGCCTTCTTGAGGATCGTGCACGCTACGAGGTGCCGCGCCATGTGCACCCCGAACCCCGCACACCCGGTCACGTAGTCGCGCGTGAGCTGGGCGTAACGCCGTGACAGCCTGTACCAGGGGCGGTCAGGCCGCTCCGAGGACAGGAACAGGTAGCCTGGGTCGGCGGCACCGCGAAGCAGCATGGGCCGGTAGACCTTCAGGTAGAGCTCCAGGTCGGCCACCACGCTCTCGTTGATCTCCACGCAGTAGTCCCGGTCGCGCGCTGCCCCCTTGAAGTTCTTGAACTGGTCCTTCGGAATGCGGATCACCCAGCGCCCTTCCTCGCGCCGCACCTCGCCCGTGTCGTCGGCCAGCCAGCGCATGAGGTAGAGGTTCTTCTTGCGCAACGGGTTCGAGACGATCAGTTTCATCAAGAGACGGTCGCGCATCCAGACAGCCTCTTCCATGCCGCCGGTGGCAGGACGCGCGGCGTTCAGGCGCACCAGCGCATCCCGGTAGACGACCAGCGGATCGGCATGCCGCAGCAGCGGCTCGATCGGCTTGAAAGGGTCACGCGAAGGTGTCGTGACCCGAGTCGACGAGAGGTAGGCCGAACACCAGGCGTGTGTCTCCTGACAGCGACGGCTCCAATCGCCGAGCGCAGCCTCGTCACGCGTGCCCAGCAACTCCACGCCGCTCTGAGTCAGCCAGCCTGTGCTCGGGTGGGTCAGGCTAGCAACGAACCGCACAAAAGTGCTCATCCCCTCGTGGGCTTTGCCGCCTGAGCGTGCCTGGGCCCAGTCGACATAGCGTTTCAGCGATTCCGGGTCCGCCAGGCGCGTCAGGGACTGCACCTCGGCAACCGCCATCCCCAGTCCGCCTGTCGGTGCTGGCGGCTTCGCCCGGGTCTTCTTGGGCGTGACGTCGGGGTTGGCTGCAACGCCGACCGTCACAACGATGTCCGCACCAGACGGCCCAGGCGCCAACGCGGTCCCGGTGCCAAACGATGCAGGATCCATACATGCACCCTTGGCAGCCGGCGCTGCATGCACGTGAGCAGACGCGGCCGGGTGCGTGGCCGTGGAGGCGCCGTGAGCGTGAGCCGACGGCGGGGTTCTGGCCGTCACGGCCCATGCGCCCGCTGCAGGCGGATGGTTATGGCCATGCAACGGCGCACCTGCCGAGGCACCCGCCAACCCGAGCTGATCGACCTGCTGCCAAGGATCGACAGGCAGTTCTGCGGCAGCCGGGGGCAGCGTGAGCCACCCGAGGAACGACCGCACCAGCGTCCAGCGCATCGCCGCCGTGGCGCAGTAGCGGGGGCCAATGGTGGCCGCCCAGGCGTGCGTCGGCTGTCGGTCCACCGGCAGATCGGTGAGCGACCATTGCCCGTTACGCGAGCGACGAATGCCCACCAGACTCTCGGCCGTCTTGTAGATCAGCAGGGCAAGCCACTGGCGACGCAGCGCCGAGCTGATCTCGTCGAGCGTGTATCGCTGCCTCGACGCGATGCTCTGGCGCTCGCGGTAGTCGATACCTCCCGAACCGTCGGCAGCCTGTGCGCCATCCGCTGGCGTCCCCGAACCTCCCATGTTCCCGCCCGCGGTCTGCCCGACCCGGACCTGAAACGGCAGCAGGTCGCTCAAGGCGCCGTCGGGCAGCCCGAAGTGCCGCTCCAGTCGTTTGACGTGTCCGAGCTTGCCAGGCTGCGGCGTGGCTCCCGACATCCAGCGACGCAGCGTGTCGCGCGGGATGCCCAGCGCCTGGGCGACGCCCTTGACGGTTCGCCCTTCGGTGAAGAGCGCAGCAAGCGCCTGTTGGAACGGACTGGCGTGCAGACCCGAGGCCGCAGCGTCGCGGTCGGTCTCGAGCACCATCCGGCGACAAGAGGCCAGCAGCGACAACCGGTTGCGAACATACGCAGTCGGGCGCCCCGCGGCTTCGAGGGCCCGCCGGTGCTCCTCGCGCCGGTCGTAGTAGGACGCGCGCAGCGTCGAGCCGATCACGTTGTCGTCGCGCAGGCCAAACTGCGTCATGAATGCGCCCAGTGCCGTGTAGGCGTTGGGCAGGGATTTCAGGCCCGGGGTGCCGCCGTTCTCGGCATTGGTCTGCAGCCGTCGCTTGAGGTCTGCGTAGGTCATGGTCGTCAAAGGCATCGGTCGTTTCGGAGGTCGACCGCGCACGCGTTTCGTGCCACAATATTTCACATTAACTGATACCCGGGGCAGATAATGATGCTCCACGCCAAGCTCCTGTCACGCAAAGAGATTTTTATATTATATCGTGAAAATACCTTGGTAAGAGGAATGCTCCGGTGATCATTAATATGAACAACGCGCCGCGGTATCTCCTTCAGTAGTTGAGATACCTCGTATAGCGAGCCGTGGATTGCAGGCATACCACCGACGCAACCGGGGTTCTAGATCGACGCGATGTCGAATAAAAGACGGGCCACGACAAACGTCGTGGCCCGTGGCGTCAAATCATGGATTGGAAACTCGCGGCAGCCTGACACAACCCAAGTGCCTCAGCCGCCGTCACTGCCTCGTTCAGTGCACCGCCGCCCCAGGCGGTATGTCCCACAGCGCGCTCTCCGCCTTCCGCGGCGAGAAAAGCGTGAACACCACCTCCTTGAGCTCGCCAGGCACGATCTCCAGCTCGCGCAGGTTGCCCGGGTCATCGACAGCGCGCGACAGGCCCATGACCACGTCGGTCAGGTCGTCGGCATCCAGCGGTCGCAGGCGGCTGTTGACGATCCTCATCAGTGCGTCCGGGTCTTCCAGTCGCACGTAGGTCGCCCTGGTCAGCTCAGGCCCACTGAGCACCAGCGGGACATGGCCGTCCGGTGCGGTGGCGCGAATCCACTGCCGTGCATGAGGCAACGCGAGGTCAAGTATCAGGATCGAGAGTGACTCTTGGCCTCGAACCATGGGCAGCGCCACGGCACCGTCCTTGGCCATCACGACCTTGATGCGCGAGGCTATCCGGGCCTCGGTCCGGAGGATGTTCTCGATGTCCTGTGAGACCGAGACGATGGGAGCGTGCTCAGGCCCTTGTTGCTCGCCCTCGACGATGGAGGAGAACTTCATCAAGCCGTCGCACCTTGCATACGAGATGCGGACGCCGGTCTGGGTGGTGAGCTGAAACGTCATGTGTAGCCGTTCTATGTGTCCGCCGCGACATTGCGGCATGACGTATAGCGAACGGCCGTAAGTCTTCTGGCCCAGGGCAACAGCCTGTCGATCCAGTAGGTGCCGGCACTCAGCTCGAAGGCGTGATGCCCAGCGACTCCAAGACAGCCAAACGCCCTCTGCCTTGTTTGGCGCAGCGCTGCAGCAGTTGCTCAAGCGTGTCGACCAGCGCGAGTCTTTCGACGGCGTCGAGGTCGCGGAGCTTGGTCACGAGGCCTTCAACCAGAGCATCGCCCTGCCCCGTCGCAGCCCCTTGCAGATCGCCGGCAAGCAACGCAGGCAGTCGCAACACACTGCGGGCGTCGAGGAGGTCGGAGAGCTGGACGACGGACAGCAGCAGCCCCCAGTCGTCGAGCGAGAGCATTTCGCTGAGGCGCGGCCTGGCGGACTGCAAGACAACCTGCAGCCGTGCCGTGGCGATGAGTTGGACCAGTTCCTCGTCGCGCTCGCCGATACCCAGGGCGTGGTCCTGGGCGTAGCTGCGTGCCAGGTCGTCGCAGACCTGCACGGCTTGGCTGTGTCGATCGACAAAGGCAGTGAACCGTGGGTCGGTTGGTGGCCAGTCTCGAAGTTGGCCGCACTCGTCGCAAATCAGGGCGTCTTGGGTCTTCACAGGTCGTCTTCTCCAGTTGGTAATGGCATTGCACGTCGCACCTCGCGAAGCGCTGGCGTGTATAGCGACCTGCCGGCCAGGTTTTATCGGTACGCATGCGTGCGATGAGCGTCCTGCCGCTGCACTCCAACTGCAGTCCCAGCCGAAGCGACTACCGCTGAAAAGTCGACCAATAAGCCGCCGAATAAAACGCCGAATAAATCACCGAATAAATCGTCCTTCTAGACGGCGCGGGTGGACATGGAGTCCATCCCGCGCGGGCGCCTCGGGTCGAGAGCTCGCGACGAGTTCACGACCCGAGGAGATTCCTGATGAACGCCAAACGTCTTCGCGAGCACAAGCCCGATGCAAAGCTCAACAAGGCCACAGAAGCCAACAGCAAACCGAACCTGTTCGGCAGACCGCTGGACATCGCTCAAGCGCTGGCCGGTTCAGCCCCCGTCCTTCGTCACGTGCTGCCCGGCCTGCTTGAAGGCACCGTCGGCCTGGTGACGGCAAGCGGCGGCACCGGCAAGACCATGCTGCTGACCCAGCTCGCGGTAGCACTGGCCACAGATACACCCGTCTGCGGCGGACTGTTCGACGAGGAAGCCGGCGGTGTCAGTCGTGTGCGCGGCGCCCGTAAGGTCGTGCTTGTCGCAGCGGAGGAACCGTCAGCCGTCATGACACTTCGCCTGCGAACGGCAGTCACACCACTGTTGCCGGTGCAATCGAGCCTGCTGGGGCGCGAGAAGACGCATGCACTGTGGGAGCAGCTTCGCGGGAACCTGCGCATCCATGCCCTTGCAGGCCACCGCCCAAAGCTATTCGATGCGAATGGGGAACCAACGGAGGCGTATGCGCAACTCGCGATGGAAGTCGCCGACGCCGAGCTCATCATCGTTGATCCACTGCGCCAACTGCATGACGGCGACGAGAACAGCTCTGGCTACATGACCACCGTCATGGCCGCGCTGCAGGCGCTCGTCGCCAACCGCCCGTGCGCGATGTTGGTCGCGCACCACGCATCGCAAGCTGCGACGCTCAACGGTTACGCAGACCACGCCAGCGCATCGCGCGGGACAACCGCCATCACGGATGCGGTGCGCTGGCAGCTCAACCTGTCGCGCCCAAGTCCCGATTGGCTGCGACAGCAGGGCTGCCCACATGCAGCGCCGGGCACGCTGCTGCGGGTTGACCTTGCCAAGTCGAACTACGTGCAGCCGATGCCGGGCCGATTGCTCGTTCGCGGACTCGGCGGACACCTCACAGTGCTGCCCGCCAGGCAATCGAATGCGACGGCACCGCGTCCGACCCAGGCTCCCTGGCGGAACAAGAGGCGTGGATGAGCGTTCCATCGCGACAGCTTGCGCCCGGTGTGGCGAGGGTGTGGCCAGTGCTCCTGCTCGCCGGGCTTTTCGTGCCGATGCCGAAAATGGCATCGGCCGGGCGCCCGGCCCTGGACCTGACCTACAGCCCCACGGGCAAGGAGGGACTGCGGTATCAATTCATGGGCCCACAGGCGCTGGATATGGGCGACCAGACCGCACTGTTGGCTGTGCTGCTGGAGGCCCAAACGAACCTGGCGGCCGGCAAGGCGGAATTGCAGGATGCATCCGTGGCGAGCGATACCGCCCAGCTAGTCGACGACATCAACGCCGTGACGTCAAATGACGCGCGGGATGCCGAGTCCAGCTTGAGTTTTATGTTCAGGACATCCTGGGCCTCGTTGTGCAGACGCCTGGGCGGCGGGACCGGAGGATCGGCCNNGGAACAGCTGACTCGCCTGGCCAGCCTGCGTGTGCAGGTCGGGCGTGACGACCAGGGTGCGCCTGCACCATCTGCAGGCGAAACGCTCCTGTCGTTTCGGGAGGCTGGGCGCGGCCAGTTGTCGGTCACGCTTGGTGCTTGGTTGACCAGCGCAGTGCGCGGGGAGCGTTACGCGCGAATCGACTTTGCCGAGAGACAGGCGCTGCCTAGCGACATCGCGCGGGCGGCGCACGCCTTCTTCTGCGGCGTGCTCGGCACCCGCCGGAGCCTGCCCATCGGGCTGGAAACGCTGTGCCGGCGGATCTGGCCAGAGCATGACAAGGCGCCAGAGGCCACAAGAAGACGAAGGCGCTCAGACGTTCGTGCAGCTCTGGCAGCCATCGAGCACCTGCAGGGCTGGCAGGTGATGACTCGCAGGGGCGATGTGTTCGAGGTAACCCGTTCAGAGCACGGGGACGCGAAAGGGCGCAATGCCTCCGCCAACGCAAAGCCCAAGCGCCCGGTAGCGGCTGTCTCGTCGTTGGTCGACGAGGCGTTACCTTCGCTGTCGCCGGAGGCGTTCAGCGCGCTGTTCGCGGAACTGGCCCTGGACGCGGCGATCGCGAGATGACGAGTCAGGCTCGTCGTATCGCGGTTCAGGACATGTCAGATGGCGATCACCAATGCCGCAAATTCCTTTGCCTGACAAGCACTTGGCCACGAATGCACGACCTGGACAAACTTGAACGAAGGTGGCGCCGAGGCGCCACACCATTGCGGCACCTGATCGGTGCCGCACGTGGCCAGGATGCGAGCGAAGGGCATCCACAGACCAAACGCGGCCCAATCGTTTGTGTTGATGCGCG
>JRYF01000448.1_pt1 | contig 12430 bp, 8 predicted proteins | sample 235331 | NCBI WGS metagenome assembly JRYF01 (sample SAMN03074217, study PRJNA261475) | activated sludge metagenome | biome: Wastewater Treatment Plant; feature: Wastewater; material: Activated sludge; isolation source: activated biomass of a wastewater treatment plant treating hydrocarbon... ... | reverse complement strand
GCGCCGCCGCGGCCAGCGCCAGCGTCCAGTGCCCGTGGCGGTGCCGATGCGGCTGCCGCGCGGCCCAGGCCGCCAGCCTATCCAGCATCGGGCCTGCCCGCACGGAGGCAGGCTGCGCCGGCCGACCGGTGCACACGGCCGGTGCCGTCGAGGACAAGGCGATGCTCATGCTGCTCTCCTGAACCGTGGAACCTGGGGTCAACCCGAACGGCTTGACTCTAAGGTCGCATGAAGTCGCCTACAACAGACTGGCACGCCGTTCGAGTTTGCAAATTTGCAGGCTATGGGCCAGCATGGCCGCATGGCCGAGCTGGACTGGGGCGATCTGCGGCACGCGCTGGCGTTGGCCGAGGCGGGCACGCTGGCCGGTGCCGCGCGCCAGCTCGCGGTCAACCCGACGACCGTGCTGCGGCGCGTCGACGCGCTGGAGGCCAGGCTGGGTGCACGATTGTTCGACCGTCAGCGCAGCGGCTGGCGGCCGACCGAGGCGGGCGAGTTCGTCGTCGCCCAGGCGCGGCGCATGGCGGACCAGGTCGACAGCGTCGAGCGCCACGTGCTCGGGCTGGACCGGGCGCTGACCGGGCCACTGCGCGTCGCGACCGCCTTCGTGCTGATGGAACACCTGCTGCCGGCGCCGCTGGCCGCCTTCGCGCGCGCCTACCCCGGCATCGAGGTCGAGGTGATCGAGAACGCCGCCCTGCTCGACCTGTCGCGTCGCCGTGCCGAGGGCGAGGCGCCGCTGGCACAGCGCGAGGCCGACGTCGCGCTGCGGCTGACCGGCCAGGTCGCCGAGCACCTCGTCGGCCGCCGCCTGGGCCCGGCGCCGTGCCGGGTCTACGCCCGCCGCGGCGCACCCGGCCTGCCGCAGCAGGTGCTGCCGCTGCCCGATCTGGTGCGCGACGCGCCGTGGGTCGCGTTCGAACGCGACGCCAGCGCCCGCGTCTACGACCGCTGGATGAAGCGTCACCTCGCCGACGCCCGGGTGCGGGTGCGGGTCGACATCTTCAACGCCGTGGCGGCGATGCTGCACACCGGCATCGGGGTCGGCGTGCTGCCCTGCTTCATGGAGGCCAGCCACCCGGAGCTGGTGCCGGTGTCCGAGGTCATCCCGGAGCTGACGGTGCCGGTGTGGCTGCTGACCCACCCCGACCTGCGCGGCACCGCGCGTGTGCGCGCCTTCATGCAGCATGTGGGCGACGCGCTGGCGGCGCGGCTGGCGGCTGCGCCGGCCTGAGGCGCCGGACGTGCTTGGTGAGCCGGCCCGATCGACGCCCTTGAGATCGGCGCCCACCGCCTCAGATACCCAGCATGGCATCCGATCCGCGACATGTCCCCTGCCGCCACTGCGGCGCGACCAACCGCGTGCCGGCCGACCGGCTGGCCGACGACCCGGTCTGCGGCCGCTGCGGCCAGGCCCTGCTCGACGGCAGCCCGGTCGAGTTGACCGACGCCGACTTCGACCGCGTCGTCGGCCGCGTCGAGCTGCCAGTGCTGGTCGACTTCTGGGCCAGCTGGTGCGGCCCGTGCAGGATGATGGCGCCGGCCTTCGCGCAGGCGGCTCGCCAGCTCAAGGGCCGCGCGCTGCTGGCCAAGGTCGACACCGACGCCAACCCGCAGCTCGCGGCGCGCTTCGGGATCCGCAGCATCCCGACCCTGGTGCGGCTGGACGGCGGGCGCGAGACCGCGCGCCAGGCCGGCGCGCTGCCGCTGGGGGCGATCGTCGGGATGGTGCGGGCCTAGCCCTGCGCCCGGCGCCGCGCCAGCGCGACGAACCAGTCGACGCTGTCGGCGTTGGCCATCGCGTCGCGGTTCATNNTCTTGACCGGCAGCTCCATCTTCTTGCCCGACAGCGTGCGCGGGATCGCCGCCACCTGGAACACCTCGTCGGGCACGTGGCGCGGCGACAGCGCGGCGCGGATCACGGCCTTGATGCGCGCCGTCAGCGCGTCGTCGAGCGCCAGCCCTTCGCGCAGGACGACGAACAGCGGCATCCAGCTCGGCCGGCCCAGGTACTCGAGGTCGACCACCAGGCTGTCGAGCACCTCGGGCAGCGCCTCGACCGCGCGGTACAGCTCGGCCGTGCCCATGCGCACGCCGTGGCGGTTGATGGTGGCGTCGCTGCGGCCGTAGATGATCGCGCCCCCGCGCGGCGTGATGCGGACCCAGTCGCCGTGGCGCCAGACGCCGGGGTAGACGTCGAAGTAGCTGTCGCGGTAGCGCGATCCGTCGGTGTCGCCCCACAGCCGCAGCGGCATCGACGGCATCGGCCGCGTACAGACCAGCTCGCCGACCTCGTCGATCAGTTCGCGCCCCTGCTCGTCGAAGGCGTGCACCGCGGCACCCAGGCAGCGGCACTGCATCTCGCCGGCGACCAGCGGCAGGTCGCGGTGGCCGCCGACGAAGGCGCCGGCGAAGTCGGTGCCGCCGCTGATGCAATCGATCCAGATCGGCTCGCCGCCCGGGCGCGGCAGGTGGTCCCAGATCCAGCGGTAGCCCTCGTCGGCGAGCGGCGAACCGGTCGAGCCGACGGCGCGCAGCGCCGACAGGCCGCGCCCCGGGGCGGCGGCCTCGGCCTCGTGCATCGGCGCGACGCCGGCCTTCAGGCAGCTCGCATAGAAGGCCGCGCCGGCGCCGAAGAAGCTCGCGCCGGCGGCGGCGGCGAAGCGCCACAGCACGCCCCAGTCCTTGCCGCCGGCACCGCCCGGGCTGCCGTCGTAGATGCACAGCGTCGTGCCGCCGAGCAGCGCCGCGAGCGCCGCGTTCCACATGATCCAGCCGGTCGAGCTGTACCAGAAGAAGCGGTCGCCGGTCTCGATGCTGGGGCCGACGTCGTTGTGCAGGCTGCCCTTGAGCGCCTCCAGCATCACCCCGCCGTGCCCGTGCACGATCGCCTTCGGCAGCCCGGTGGTGCCGCTGGAGTAGACGATCCACAGCGGGTGGTCGAAAGGCAGCCATTCGGGCTCGAAGAGGTCGGCGGCCTCGCCAGCGAGCTCTGCGGCGATCAGCCCGGGCCAGTCATGCGTCGTCAGGCCGGGGCGGCCGAAGTCGGCGGCGCGCGCCGTGGGGTCGAGGTCGGCGACCAGCGCCAAATGCCGCAGCGTCGGCAGCCCGGCGATCAGCTCGCGCAGCACCGGCCGGCGGTCGTGGCCGACGCCGCCCCAGGTCTGGCCGTCGACGGCGAACAGCCACACCGGTTCGATCTGGCGGAAGCGGTCGAGCACCGCCACCGGCCCCATGTCGGGCGAGCAGACCGACCACACCGCGCCCAGGCTGGCGCAGGCGAGGAAAGCGACGAGGGTGTGCGGGGTGTTCGGCAGCCAGGCGGCCACGCGGTCGCCGCGCTGCACGCCGGCGCGGCGCATCGCGCTGGCCAGCGCCGTCACCTGCCGGCGCAGCGCAGGCCAGGTGATCGCGACCGGTTGCGCCAGCCGTTCGCTGCCGAACACGACCGCCGGGTGGCCGGCCGCGTGCGCCGCGTCGGCGTGGCGCAGCACCTGGCGCGCGAAGTTGACCTGGGCTCCCGGGAACCAGCGCGCACCGGGCATGCGATCCTCGGCCAGCACGGCGGTGTACGGCGTCGGCGACTCGACGCCGAAGTGCTCCCAGATCGACGCCCAGAATGCGTCCAGGTCGGTCGTCGACCAGCGCCACAGCGCGTCGTAGTCGGCGAAGTGCAGCCCCCGCTCACGCGCCAGCCAGTCCTGGTAGCGCGCCAGGCGCGAGGGTGTCGGCGGTCGATCGGTCGGGTTCGACATGCGCCGCATCTTAGTGATGCCGCGCGCGCCCCGGCCGGGGGCTTCAGTTCAGCGCGTCTTCGGGCACCGCGGCGGCGTCCGGGAACTGCGCGGCCACCAGGCGCGCCAGGATGCCTTCTTCGTCCTGCTTGGAGAACGCAAACGGATACAAGGAACGCGCGTTGCTTGCATCCTCCGGCCGGCCGCCGTAGGCCCGGATCTGGTCGCGGATGAAGTCGAAGCGGGCCGACAGCAGGACCGCCGGGGCGCCGACGCCGGGATGGGTGCGCTCGTCGCCGACGATGCGGCAGCCCAGCATGCGCTCGTAGAAGCGGGCATGGCGCGGGTTGACCTCGAGCAGCAGCGTGTCGTAGCGGCGGATGCGGTGCGCCACGATGTAGCCGACGTGGAACAGCGCCGCCAGCACGCGCGGGCTGCTGCCGCCCGGGTCGACCGCCAGCCGCGTGAACTCGGTCAGGCGTGCGCCCGCCGCCCGCATGGCTTCGGTGACGTCGCCGAACGCGTTGTCGGCCGACAGCCGCTGCGGGCCGTCCATCTCCAGGGTCAGGGTGCCGATCGTCGCTTCACCCTCGTGGGCGCTGAGCGTGGTCCGGTAGCCGGTCTGGTCGGCCGGCAGCTGCACGGTGCGGTAGCCGCGCCACGCATAACGATCGCGCAGCAGCTGCGCGGCGTGGTCGCGTTCCGGGCCCGAGGCCGCGGTGCGGATGGTGAAGTTGCGCGCCGGCGCCGGCGCACCGATATCGGGAAGACGGGCGCCGCGTCGAGGCGGTTCCAGCGGGGCGACGGCTACGGTGCTGATGGACATGATCGACATACCGGTCAAGGCTGGGCGCCCCTGTGTTCTAGCGAGCACAAAGCTTGCAGATCACCCCCCGAACGGGGGGTCGGGTTGCAGAATACGTGCTTCCATCGGCCGCTGGCGTGACGCCGCTGTAACCAAGCGTGTGCATGGGTAGCGGGATGCGGCACCTCAGGCGCTCTCCGCGTCGACATCCACGTACCGCCACAGATCGCGCATGAACGGGTGGCGCCAGTAGTGGTGCGTCCACGGCTGGACGAGGTCGCCGACGATGCGGTGCATGTGGACCTTGAACGGCATGTAGGCGACGAGCATGTTCTTGGCCCGGTGCATCAGCGCCTCGCGTTCGGGGCCGTCGGGCAGCCGGCGCTGGGCCTCGAACAAGCGGTCGAAGGCCGGCAGGCTGAAGCGCGGGTCGTTCGACTCGGCGGCGTTGGGGCCGTAGGCGATGCCGAGGAAGAAGCCGCCGTCGGGCGACTGCGCCGACCAGCTGTAGCCCCACATCATCAGCGAGCCAGCGCGCGTCATCTTCAGCAGCTCGGGCCAGGTCGAGATGTCGAATTCGATGCGCAGCCCGACCGCCGCCAGGTTGCGCCGCCACAGCTCGTTGGACAGGCGCGATCGCTGGTCGCCGAGCGACGCCATGCGCAGCACCAGCGGGCTGCCGTCGGGCATCTCGCGCCAGCCGTCGCCGTCGCGGTCGTGGTATCCGTGCAACGCCAGCAGCGCCCGCGCGCGCGCCGGGTCGTGGTCGCTCATCTCGCTCTTGTAGGCCGGGTCGTAGCCGGAGGTGAACGGCGGGATGGTCGACTGCGCCGGGATGCCGTTGCCCCCGTGCACGAGGCGGATGTAGGCCTCGCCGTCGTGCGCCAGCGCGACCGCGCGGCGCAGCGCCACCTTGTCCGGCGTGTAGCCGCCGACCAGCGGGTGCTCCATGAAGAAGAAGCTCATCGTCATGTCGGCCTGCGCGCTGCGCTGCAGACGGACGCCCTGGCGTTCGAGGAAGGGCGCGAGCTCGCCGTGCGGCGCCGCGATCGACGCGTACGGGCCAGGGATCGCCAGCCACGCGTAGCGGCCTTGCAGGAAGCTCAGCCAGCGCGGCTGGTCCTCCTCGACGATGTCGACGATCACCTCGTCGACCAGCGGCAGCCGCCGGCCGGCCAGCGAGGCGGCGATCTCGCGCGCCAGCGGCTCGTCGGCCGGGGTGCCGTCGTAGACCTCGCCGCGCCAGCTCGGCGAGCGCTCCAGCTCGATGCGCGACGCGCGCCGCCAGCGGCGCAGGCGGAAGGCGCCGGTGCCCACCGGGTGGGCGCCGATGTCGTCGCCGTAATGTTCGACCACCTCGCGCGCCACCGCGCCCATGACGACGCTGTCGGCAAAGAGGTACACGAAGCGCGGGTCGGACTCGCCGAGCTGGATGCGCAGCGTGTAGCGGTCGAGCGCGCGCACGCCTTCCACCGGCGTGTCGTAGTCGAACGGCTGCCGGGCCGTGATCGCCTGCCGGCGCAGCTCGCTCAGCCCCGGCAGGTTCAGCGACTCGTAGAGGTAGAGGTCGCTCGAGTTGTAGCGCGGGTCGTAGAAACGCTTGATCGCGTAGACGTAGTCCTCGGCCACCAGCTCGCGCGGGCGGCCGCCGAAGGCCGGGTCGTCGTCGAAGTAGATGCCCGGCTTCAGGCGCACGGTGAAGGTCCGGCCGTCGGCCGAGACCTCGGGCAGCGCGGCCGCGGTGCGCGGCAGCAGCCGCACCGGCCGCGCCAGGTAGTCGAAGCACAGCGGCGACTCGAGGATGTGGCCGATCAGCTGGCTCGAGTAGTAGTCGCTGTTGGTCTGCGGCGGGTCGAATGTCGATTCAGGCGCCGGGAACACGACGTGCAGCGTCTTGCCGGCCGGCGCACCGCGGCGCCGTTGCGCCCACGCCGTCAGCGCGGGTGCGGCCAGCAGCGTGCCGGCACCCTGGACGATGCGCCGCCGGGTCGGCCCGCCGCCGCCCGCGGTCATGGGACGACCCTCCTCTGACTGCGTGACCACCTCCGCGGGGGAGGAGCGCGCTCCCTTCGGAGCGGCCTTGCGGGATCGCTCACGCCAGCGCCGGTCCGTGGTCGATGTCGACCAGGTGCCACCACTGGTTCCAGAACAGCGGCCTGCGGTAGCCGATCACGTGCGCATGCGCCACGTGGCTGCTGATCCGGTGCACGCTGATCTTGTAGGGCATGTAGGCGATCGCGATCCGCTTGGCGCGCCGGAACAGTTCGGTGCGCTCGGGGCCGTCGGCGATCTGGTTCATGCGGTCGTAGATGCGGTCGAACTCGTCGTGCTGGAAGCGCGCCAGGTTCTGGCTGCCGGCCTGCGGCCCGTACAGCCGCGCCAGCGCACCCTGGCCGTCGGGCGAGGCGGCCGACGAGCCCAGCGTCCAGACCTGCAACCGCCCGGCGCGCGCGGCACGCAGCTGCTCCGGCCACTTGGCGGTCGAGAAGCGCACCCGGATGCCGATCCCCAGCATGTTCTTGCGCCACAACTCCTGGAACTGGCGGCTGAGCTGGTCGGGCTGGGTCGCGACCTCGAGCGTCAGCGGGCTGCCGTCGGGCAGCTCGCGCCAGCCGTCGCCGTCGCGGTCGCGGTAGCCGTACAGGTCGAGCAGCGCCTTCGCGCGCGCCGGGTCGAAGTCGCCGTTCTCGCTCTTGAAATCGGGGTCGAAGCCGGTCGTGTGCGGCACGACGATGGACTGCGCCGGCACGGCCTGCCCGCGGCGGATGATGCGGATCTCGCGGTCGACGTCGATCGCCAGGCTGATCGCGCGCCGCAGCGCCACCTTGTCCGGCGTGTAGCCGCCGACCACCGGGTCGAGCATGTTGAAGTAGGTGAAGGCCGAGTCGGCGTTCAGCACGCGCCAGCCCTGCACCCCCTGGCGCGCCAGGTTGGGTGCCACGCGACCACCCGGCATCGCCTGTGCGACGTACTCGGCCGGCACCTCCATCTGGTCGATCTGGCCGTTGAGGAAGGCCAGCCAGCGCGGCTGCTGCTCCTCGATGATCGAGATCTCGACGCGGTCGACCATCGGCAGCCGCTGGCCCTTCAGCCGCGCCAGCAGCGCCTGGCCCTCGGCGTCGTCGGCGGCCGGCTGGGCGTCGTAGAAGCGCTCGCGGTAGGCCGGGTTGCGCTCGAGCACGATCAGCGAGCTGCGCCGCCATTGCACGAGGCGGAAGGGGCCGGTGCCCACCGGGTGGGCGGGGATCGCGTCGCCGTAGGCCTCGACGACCTCGCGCGCGACGGCGCCGTAGAGATCGCTGGCGCAGAGGAATTCCAGGAAGCGCGGGTTCGGGTCCTCGAAGCGCAGGCGCAGGGTGTAGCGGCCGGGGGCCTGCAGACCGTCGATCGGGCGGTCGTAGTCGAACGCCTGGCCGCTGTCGAGCGCCGCCTGGCGCAGCGCCGCCAGGCCGACGAACTTCTGCTCCAGCAGCCCGCCGACGACCGGGCTGCGGTTGGCCGGGTCGGCGATCCGCTTGATGCTGTAGACGTAGTCGGCGGCGACCAGCTCGCGCGGCCGCCCCTGGAAGGCCGGGTCGTCCTGGAAGAAGATGCCGGAGCGCAGGTGGACGGTCCAGTCCCGGAAGTCGTCGCTGACCTCGGGCATCGCGGCGGCGGTCAGCAGCCGGACCTTGAACGGCCGCGCGAGGTGGTCGTACTCGTAGGGCGCCTCGAAGATGTGCGGCGTGACGGTGCGCGAGTACAGGTCGACGATGCGCGCCGGGTCGAAGCCGGTCTCGGCGACCGGGAAGGCCACCCGCAGCAGCTTGCTCGCCGGACCCCGCCCGCGGCGCCCGCCGGCGCCCTGCGCCAGCACCCGGCCCGGCAGACCCGCCGCACCGGCGGCCACCGCCGCACTGCCGGCCAGCGCGGCCGTCGCCCCCAGCGCGCGGCGGCGCTTCACGCCGCGGCCTCCGGGCCGGCGTCGGCATCGAGGTCGACCATGTGCCACCAGTCGGTCCAGAACTGCGGCCGCCGGTGGCCGACCAGCCGGGCGTGCGTGAGGTCGTTGCTGAAGCGGTGCAGCATGCTCTTGTACGGCATGAAGGCGGTGGCGATGATCTTCGCACGCCGGAACAGCGCGTCGCGCTCGGGGCCATCGGGCAGCGCCTGCGCCCGGTCGTAGAGGGCGTCGATCTCAGCGTGGCGGAAGCGGGCGAAGTTCTGGCCGCCGATCTGGCCGCTGTACAGCGCCGCCAGCGAGTCCTGCCCGTCCGGGCTGGCGGCCGAGCCGCCGAGCAGCCACAGCTGCAGCCGGCCGGCGCGCGCGGCCTTGAGCTGCTCGGGCCACTGGCCGGTGAAGAAGCGCAGGCGCAGGCCGATCGCGCGCAGGTTCTTGGCCATGACCTCGTCGAACTGGCGGCTGAACTGGTCGGGCTGGGTCGCCATCTCGAGCGCCAGCGGCTGGCCGCCGGGGGCCAGGCGGAAGCCCTCGCGGTCGCGCGCCGCGTAGCCGTAGAGGTCGAGCAGGGCATTGGCACGCACCGGGTCGTGGTCGCCCATCTCGCTCTTGAACGCCGGGTCGTAGCCGCTCGTGTGCGGCAGCACCATCGACTGCGCCGGCACCCCCTGCCCGCGGTACAGCAGCGCGATCAGCCGCGGCACGTCCAGCGCCAGGCCGACCGCGCGCCGCAGCGCGACCTTGTCCGGCGCGTTGCCGCCGACCACCGGGTCGTCCATGTTGAAGTAGAGGTAGACGATGTCGGCGTTGAGCGTGCGCGCGCCGCGGATGCCGCGCCGCGCGAGGTGCGGCGCGACCTGGCCGTGCGGCATCGCCTGCGCGACGTAGTCGCTCGGCAGCTGGATCTGGTCGAGCTGGCCGTTGAGGAAGGCCAGCCAGCGCGGCTGCGACTCCTCGATGATCGACACCTCGACCCGGTCGACCATCGGGATGCGCCGCCCGCGCAGCGTGGCGGCGATCGCCTGCCCGGCGGCGTCGCCCGGCGCCGGCTCGGCGTCGTACAGGCGTTCGCGGTAGCCCGGGTTGAGCTCGAGCACGATCAGCGAGCTGCGCCGCCACTGCGCGAGCCGGAACGGCCCGGTGCCCACCGGGTGCGCCATGATCGCGTCGCCGTAGTGCTCGACGACTTCGCGCGCGACGGCGCCGAACAGGTCGCCGGTGGCGAGGAACTCCAGCAGGCGCGGCCGCGGGGCGGCGAGCTCGAAGCGGATCGTGTGGCGGTCGAGCGCGCGCAGCCCCGGCAGCGGCTGGTCGTAGTCGAAGGGCGTGCGGTCACGCAGCGCGCGCTCGCGCAGCGCCTCCAGCCCGAGGAAACCGGTCTCGATCACGCCCGACACCGCCGGGCTGTTGTTGACCGGGTCGGCGAAGCGCTTGAGCGCGTAGACATAGTCCTCGGCCACCAGCTCGCGCGGCCGGCCGCCGAAGACCGGGTCGTCCTGGAACAAGATGCCGGGCTTGATGCGCACGGTCCAGACGCGGAAGTCGGCGCTCACCTCCGGCATGCCGTCGGCGGTCAGCGGGCGGATCCGGTAGGGCCGGGCGAGGTGGTCGTAGTGGTACAGGCCCTCGAAGATGTGCGGCGTGACGGTGCGCGAGTAGATGTCGAACACCTTGGCCGGGTCGAAGCCCGTTTCGGCGGTGTTGAAGGCCACGCGCAGAACCTTGGCGCCGCCGTCGGCGCGGCGCTGCGCGCGGGCGGCGGTGGGCAGCGCCAGCGCGGCGGGCCCGACGGCTGCGATCGCACCGACAGCGCCGACGGCGCCGACCGCGCCCACCACCTCGCGCCGCCGCAGGCCGGCCGGCCTCGTCATGGCAGCCTCGACATGTCGATGTCCACGTAGCGCCAGAAGTCGCGCAGGAACGGGTGGCGCCGGTAGCCGACCACCTGCGGATGCATCAGGTCGGTGGCCATCCGGTGCCCGGTGACCTTGTAGGGCATGTAGGCCACGCCGAGCAGCAAGGCCTGGCGCATCAGCGCGTCGCGCTCGGGGCCGTCGGGCAGCACGCGCTGGCGCTCGTGCAGCGCGTTGTAGGCCGGCAGGTCGAAGCGCGCGTGGTTGGCCTGGCCCTTGTTCGGGCCGTACATCAGGTCCAGGTAATAGCTGCCGTCGGGGCTGACGCCGCCCCAGGCCACGCCCCACATCATGAGCCGGCCGGCGCGGCTGGCGCGAAGCTGCTCGGGCCACTTGGCGATCGAGAACCGGAAGCGCACCCGCACCGACTCGCCGGCCTTGCGCCACAGGTCCTGCAGCTGGCGCGAGGACTGGTCGGGCTGGGCCGAGTACTCGATGATCAGCGGCGATCCATCGGGCATGTCGCGCCAGCCGTCGCCGTCACGGTCGAGGTAGCCGTACAGGTCGAGCAGCGCGTTGGCGCGTGCGACGTCGTGGTCGCTCATCTCGGTCTTCAGCGTCGGGTCGTAGCCCGACAGCTGCGGCGGCACCATGCTCTGGGCCGGCATCGCCTGCCCCATGCGCACCTGGGCGATCTCCAGGCTGCCGTCGTAGGCCAGCGCCAGCGCGCGCCGCAGCGCGACCTTGTCCGGCGTGTAGCCGCCGACGACCGGGTTCTCCATCCCGAAGTAGCTGAAGGTGGCGTCGACCAGCGGCGAGCGGTCCATGCGGATGCCCTGCCGCCTCAGGTTGGGCGCCAGCTCGTTGTGCGGGATCGCCACCGGCGCGAACTCGTTGGGCAGGCGGTCGAGCAGGTCGTGCTCGCCGTTCAGGAACGCCAGCCAGCGCGGCTGGACCTCCTCGATGATGCTGATCTCGACGCGGTCGATCATCGGCAGCCGGCGGCCGGCGAAACCCTCGGCGATGGCGCGCCCGGCGCCGTCGTCGGCCGCGGGCTGGGCGGCATAGACATGCGTGCGGTAACCCGGGTTGCGCTCCAGCACGATGCGCGACGAGCGCCGCCACGACGCGAGCCGGTACGGCCCGGTGCCGACCGGGTGCGCCATGATGGCGTCGCCGTAGTGCTCGACCACCTCGCGCGCGACCGCACCGACCGCGCTGCCGTCGGTGAACAGGTAGTGCAGGCGCGGCGCCGGCTCGGCCAGGCGCAGCTCGAAGCTGTAGCGGTCCAGCACGCGCGCGCCCTCGACCTCGGTGTCGTAGTCGAACGGCTGGTTGCCCTCGATCGCCCGGCGGCGCAGCTCGGACAGCCCGAGCAGGCCGGCGTTCTCGAGCTGGAACAGGTTGGGGCTCTTGAACTTCGGGTCGTAGTGGCGCTTGATCGCGTAGACGTAGTCGGCCGCGACCAGCTCGCGCCGCTGGCCCTTGAAGGCCGGGTCGTCGGCGAAGTAGATGCCCGGCCGGATGCGGAACACGAAGCGGCGGCCGCCGTCGCTGATCTCGGGCAGCGCCTCGGCGGTCTGCGGCACGACCTTGACCGGCCGCGCCAGGTAGTCATAGGTCAGCGGCGCCTCGAAGATGCTGGCGGCCACGGTGCGCGAGTAAAGGTCCGAGATCTGCGCCGGGTCGAAGCCGGTTTCGGCGACCGGGAAGGCGTAGCGCAGGACCTTGAGCGGCTGCGCCGGTTGAGCCGCCTGGGCCGCCTGGTCCGGCTGGGCGGCCACGGCGCAGGTCAGCAGCATGCCGGCCGCCAGCGCGCGCAGGATGGAGGGCTTCATGGCAGGGCGCAGGTCCACATAGACCGCCAGTCTAGCGACCGCCGGGCATCCGGGTGGCCCGGGGTGCTGCGGGCGACCCAGCAGGCACGGGGGTGGCTTGCCGGCGTCGGGCAAACGCGGGTGAGGGGGCATGCAGCGCCCACTTACACTCGCGCCTTCCCCAACCGGGCTAGCTCACCTCCGATGGCCGCCTACCTCCTGCGGCGCCTGTGGCAAATGGTGCCGACCATCCTCGGCGTCGTGCTGCTGGTGTTCTTCCT
>JRYF01014138.1_pt1 | contig 12441 bp, 14 predicted proteins | sample 235331 | NCBI WGS metagenome assembly JRYF01 (sample SAMN03074217, study PRJNA261475) | activated sludge metagenome | biome: Wastewater Treatment Plant; feature: Wastewater; material: Activated sludge; isolation source: activated biomass of a wastewater treatment plant treating hydrocarbon... ... | reverse complement strand
CTTTCAACCGGGTGTACAATTCTTCACTGATGCTCATGGGGGGCTCCTTTGGTTTTCGACACCCAAATTATGCCTGCTCCCATGAGCATCGTCTATCCTCAACGTTTTGTCAGTGAATCAGATTTGCAGATTGATTTGATGGCTGAACCTGATAAAGCAAGATTCCCCGTTCCTCAAGAGCAACTGGAAAATCTAGCAAAATTTTCAAGATGGTTATTTGGCACACAGGAAATCCAACCGATAGTGACTGATACTCGGATGGTGAGCGATTTTGGGAAAATCCTGAATAGTGATGAAGCAGTTCAATATCTTGAACGCACAACTACTCCAAAATTTGAAGTCGCCCTTAGAATTGCAGGTGGCGATGAAGATGAAATAATCAGGTTAGTTCAGCAAGCCGCAGACAATCTTGAACTTGCTTTATCAAGAGCACATTTTTTCAAGGATTCAAATGAACTTCAAAAAGAAGTAAGACGTGTCGGAATAAACGCACTTCAATTAATGAACGTGTTCTTTACTTCCCTTAGAGATAAAATTGACGATCTTATAGAGGGCTTTTAGTTAATGTTAACACTCCCAAGAGGCATATATCGATCTCCACAAAATGTCCATAAGAGTCGTTTTGAAGTTCTTTGTGATTGGATTGAAGCCAGTGTGCTTTTTGATGATTTTGAACTATCTATAACAGATATTGTGGATGTCTTGATCGAGAGATTGATTTATACTAATCAGGATTTTGCACGCGAAGGTGTTGTAAATGCCTGGGAATACATAAAACTCCGCTGTGAGTGGATAGGAGAATGCAGTGCAATCACAATTGATCATCAGTGGGTACGTGCGAAGAGCAATTGGCAGAATTTTTCAGCCTATTCATTTTGCTTATTATTATCATTAGCAGTCAATTATGACTGGTGGGCAACCGAGTTTGGGCATGACTACAATGAACAAGGGGAATTGTTTGAGTTGCTTACAAAAGAATCCTTACAAACACAATTTGTCGGTTGGAAAATTCACCAAACTGGTTGGTCAAGAAGTAATACCAATACCTTAAGAGGTGTTGTACAGGAGGTTGCGGATTTGCTTGGGGAACCACTAGGGCGTTTAGACATTTGGGACGATCCATACGCAAAGGAAAAAGGATTAGATTTGTTGTTTTACCGTCCTTATTTAGACAAGAGACAAGGAATACCTGTGTATTTGGTTCAATGTGCAAGCTGGAAGAATTGGGAATCCAAATTGAAAACCCCAGACTTGGATATTTGGAAAAAAATAATCCAATTTACAACAGACCCCAAAATTGCATTTTCAACCCCTTTCTCGTTTTTGGATAAAAAATTTCAGCAGAACTGTATGACAAATAATGGGTTTTTTTTTGATAGAAATAGATTGTTAGGGGTAGCGGTTAATGATGAGAGTTGGGTATCTCCGGCTCTAAAAAACAGGTTAATTTTATGGCAAACATCCCGAATAGATGAGTTATTAAGGCGTTCACGTTGAAATAAAATAAACGAATGTTTTACTATGTTTACTTGTATGCCTGTCGGAGATCAGCACTGGATGTCCAGGGACCAACCATTGAAATTTTAGAATTCCTCAAAAAACGATCTTCTTTTTTGCGAATAACACCCAAATTCCCTAAAGCAACCTCTTCTGTATAACAATCCAATATTATTCGGGTGATTCCTGTAAGCATCGTACTTTCGGGGCCAAAATGCTCCTCACTGTGCTGTTCACTCAGATATTTCATCAAAGCCATGTGCAGATCATCCCTGGAAAAACTTTCGTGGTGGGGTAGAAAATCGTGGTAGAAGACATGCCAGGTCTCAGCACGTTCAGGATCAGTGGTTAATTCCCAATGTATGAACCATTGAGTTACATGCGATTGCAATTTAGGGTCGTTTTCATATACGATTTTGCCCATCGGGGTTAATTGGAGAGGCAGTTTCAATTCAGTCAACCCAACCCTGTATAACCAGTTGCGGTAGCGTTGAGCATAGGGAGCACCATATCCAAAAGGTTTCGCTAGTTCTTTGTCACCTAATTTTGGGTCTTCCAAACCAAGTTGTAGCAAGCCTGCCAATCGTTCTCGAATAAGCCCAAAGTTGCCATGAAAATAAACGGCCATGAATTCACTCCTTTTAGGTCATGACAGATGTATTTAATGTCTGCAAGGATTGAACAGCTTGAATAATATATTCTGTTGCTCTGTCAATCTGTTGTTCAGTATTATACCGCCCTACACTAATTCTAATTGCACTGTGTGCTCGTTCATCACCAAAACCCAACGCCTGAATTACATGCGATGGTTCCACATTGGCTGAAGTACAAGCGGAACCAGTCGCAACTGCCACATTTTTTAATTTCACAATTAGGGCGCGACTCTCGATGCCGAAAAAACTCACATTCAAGTTATGGGGCAAACGATCTGTTGGATGTCCGTTCAGAGCAATACTTCCAAGCACTTCTTCAAATCGTTGATACATGTGACGTGTCCATGCCCGAAACTGTTCATCTTCCTCTACCATTTCTCTTTCGGCGATAGCTAATGCCTCGCCAAAGCCTACGATTGCCGGGACATTGAGCGTTCCCGAACGTATCCCCCGTTCATGCCCTCCACCATAAATAACCGGCTCCAGTTTCACATGCGGGTTACTTCGACGGCGATACAGTACTCCGATTCCTTTTGGGCCATACACTTTATGGGCAGATATTGACATAAGGTGAATTTTCATCCTTTGAACGTCAATTGGGATATGCCCTACGGCCTGAGCCGCGTCTGTGTGAAAAAATATTCCATGTTCCTCAGCGATTGACCCTATTTCTGCCAACGGTGCGATGGTCCCAATCTCGTTGTTGGCTGCCATGATAGATATAAGAATGGTTTTCGGGGTTATAGCTTGACGCACATCATTTGGGTTTACCCGTCCAAATTCATCTACTGGCAGAAATGTAACTCGCCTCCCTAACTTTTCTAAACGAGCGCAAGTGTCCAGAATAGCTTTATGCTCCGTAACGCAAGTGATAATGTGATCCCCCTTTTTCGCGTACTTTTCTGCTACCCCTAAAAGCGCGATATTATCAGATTCTGTTGCTCCACTCGTGAAGATGATTTCTTCAGGCCGAGCGTTGATGATTGATGCGATTTGTTGGCGCGCTTTATCTACTGCTTTTTTTGCCTCATATCCGAATTCGTGATCAGTACTGGCTGCATTTCCAAACACCTCAGTAAAGTAAGGTAGCATAGCCTCTAACACGCGAGGGTCTACCGGCGTTGTGGCGTTGTAATCCAGGTAAATTTGATTATTCAACATCTTGCACCTCTTCCTGGACTTCCTGGCATATTTCTCTGGGCATTAATTGGGCCAAATCATTGAGTGTTCGTACCCGTTTGAAAAGCAGCAATACCCCTCGATCTATATGCGCTTTAAAATACTCAGCAACCTTGTCCTCTGGAATTCCATCTTGTTTAGCTCGTACTTGTATCAAGGCGACGAACAAACTATCCCAGGGGCCTGTTAGGGTGTGTCGATCAATTTCTCGGTCGCTATTCGGCAAATAATCTTCTGGATTGGGTGAGGTTGGATCGCTACTAAGGGAGAGGCAAAAACCGATACGACAGAGAACATTAGGGGTCAAGCCAGTCCGTGCTTTAAGGTGGATTAAACGTTGTGATGCCTCTTCACTAACTCTTAGGCGGTTTAGCTTCATAATATAGGTATCCGTTCAGCTTCTATAATATTCATTTTTGGCTCAAGTCTTTCCATTTCTACTTTTATGCTGCCATTTATATCGTCTGCTAAGTGGTAAACATGCGATATTGCAGGCCGGAGTCTTTCCTTTACGTGCTTATCAATTTCAACATCGGTAGCTAGAATAATCACTTGATGGCTGACCCAGGGGAAATATTCTTGGATCATCGTTAGACGGTGTTCGCTGTCTAAACGGCTCAGGGGCGTATCAATAATGACTGGTGTCGGTCTTCCAGAAACCTCTCGCAATGCCCACAGGGTTGCAATAGCCAAGAGTTGACGTTCGCCAGCAGACAACTCAGATCGAGAAAATACACGACCATTACGGTACAGAGTTAATGTAAAGTGATTTGGGTGTACTCGTGCAGACTCGATGAAATTTTCTTTACGACTAAGCCTGTTAAATCGCCGGACTATTTCCACCTCCAATCGGCGGACTTTCTCTTTTGTAAGGTTTTCAGCAAAAGTTTCCAACGCAAGCTGAGTTCGAGCAGCTAATCGAACACGTTCATCACTGGCCGTATGAGCAGCAACCTGTTCGTGCAGGTGTCGTAGTTGAGAGTTAACTCGCTCCAAATGGAATGTCGCGATACGTTCTTTTTCGGCTAAGGTATCTTGTTCTTTTTCTAACTCCACCAACTGCTTTGTTAAATTCTGCAATTCTAATATTAATGGCCGTAAGGTTTCTTTTTCCGGTACTTTATCTAAAGTTGCTCGAATTCTTTTTTGCTCATCTTGAAGATGGTTGAGAGTTTTGATCAACTCACATAATTGGTGTGGTGTTGAATCCAGGGCTTTTTCAATCCAACCTAATAAGGCATCTCTTTCTTTGTCAGATACCTGAAGAATAACTTCTTCATCATTCATTGGTCTTTCTGGCAAAGTGTGGCGCAGCGAATTTTGTATCTTAATTAATAAATTTTCTCTCTCCAAGGATTCTGGAATTAATGGAAATCCATCCCAAAATCCGGGTTGGGTAATGTCGTCTTTCAACTTTGATAACTGTTGGGATAAGACTTCTTCGGCAACCTGCCAGGCATGGTATTGTCTTTCTTTTTCAAGTTGATCAGCTACAACTTTCAGCATCTCAGGAATGATGGCAAAAGGCATCAAAGTTCCACATAACTCTTGAATTTGTCGTTTTGTCAAATCAATATTTGCATCAACACGTTCGAGTTGGAGTTGATGTTCATCTTTGAGACGGGAAAAACTTCCTCCTTCCATCGCAATCTTTTGTTCTTGATGCTCAACTTGCTGCTTAAAAAGAGAAATACGATTGCTAATTTCTCGTTGTGAAATTTGAAGGTTAGCTATTTCCCGTTCCAATTCATCTTCTTTTTCCCGAAAATTATCAATTTCTAAGATAAGGCCAGCGTGTCCATTCTCCATTTGTTGACGGGTAATAAACAGATCAAGGTCTTTCTCTAATTGCTCCACCATATTTAGACCCAACAGTGCTTTCACGGTATCACTCAAAAGCACATTACCTTTTTCATCATCGGCTAGAGTATGAATTTTTTCTCCGTCAAAAAAGAAAAGGTCAGCAATTCCTGGCGGTACTAACTCCCGTAGAAGTTCCTCTTTCTGTTCATCGGACTCAGATAGAAGTTTCTCATTTTCCCAAACGAACAACTCCTTTAATACTCGATTATTTTGTTGTTTCCAATGGCGTATTACCTTAAATGATTGTTTTTTTCCTCGACCAACATAATCAAATTCAAGTGCAATTTCAGATTCAGTTAGCGATCCAGCTTTGTTGTTTGGGCGATGGATGCGGCTTAACAGGTAGGAATCGTACTCACGTTGCCCTATGCGATCTCCTAGAGCAGCTTGTCCATGCAAGCAGAGTCGGATTGCCTCCACAAAAGTTGTTTTGCCAACCCCATTCTTGCCGGTCACAAGGATAATAGGGCGGTTGAAACGGTCTGATGGTACAGGACGCAAATCAAAGGAATGTTCACCCCCATATATTCCGAAATTTGTTAGTTTTAATTCACGGATGAGCATAAACTTACGAGGATTGTGTAGCCTGTTGGCGGCGTTTTGCCTCTGCTTGAACTTCATCCAAAGAACGCCAGTCTTCAACGAGAATGCTCTCTATACGTTTATGAATAGTCGCGCGGCGACGCATTCCATAATGTTGCCATTCAGCATCCAATAGCTTTTGAACTAAGCGTAAGGGCACATCATACTCCTCCACAACCTTACTTAAGATTTCGGCTTCGAGATGACCCGGTTTGCTTACGTCATTGTGATCCCACACTAAATTACGTCCAGTTACTTCTTCATAAATAACCGGAACGGAATCCAGCCAATCTTGACGTTCAGTTATCCATAAATGCCGGATTTCATGTAATTCATCGTCACCGATCAGAAGAAAATCAGGAATTTCTTTCTGAATTTCCCGTTGAGTTAATAATAGGCGACGAAGCATTTCTTTAGAGAATTCCAGAGTGTAAGTGCGGTATCGTAGACGCCCATCAGGTGTAATTTTGATACGGCCATTTCGTCCTTTATACTCCCTTTGAAACGGCTTTACTTCCGGGTCTTGCGTAGAAGCTAACCAATCACGAAATTCAAGTAAAGGTATCATCCAATCTTCGCCGGAGTCGATCATCGCTTCCATAGATTTGTCCCGTGAGACAACAGTACAGACCCAACACCCAAATCTTGATTTTCCACAGGAGGGAGTCGTAGTGTCTACGACCAATGGACATTCGCCATCCTGAGCGGAGCGATACATGGCTGACAACTGCCGATTATCATTTCCAAATGGAGATGGAATTTGGAGCAAGTACGTCCAAACATCATCGGTTGTGAAATGTTCGATGGGCATATAAACCCAGGCCCCTGGCAGTTGCCCATGACGAGCCATTTTATACCCCGATACCTTGTGCATATTTAATACTTGATCACGGGTAGCACTCTCTCCCTGTCGGCTACCTAATACTAATATTACTTCCCCATATTCACCTACTTTGTCCAGGATGAAACGATTTGAAGAATTGATTTTCAATCTCTCAGTACACCATCGGAAGGCAGAATTAGGTGCTGGATACCCTTTTCCAATTAAGTTAACCCAAAACCGATCTTCTAAAATTGGTGATAACTTATGAGCTGTGAACGGTAATTTCTGCAATAATGCTTGCTCGTTGATTCTTCTAAGAGTGTCGTTTACATGATCAACAATGATAGGTGTTTCTACTAGAGTGTCAGTGGAAATGACAAAAACTGGTTTGTCTCGTTCTTCTGGAGATAATTTTGCAATAGCATTCCACACAAGCTGAAGTGATGCCGTAGAGTCTTTCCCACCACTGTATCCTATGACCCAGGGATACGGATANNATAATATCCGGCAGCCGGTCAAGGATAGAAGATTCAGGGTTTGGAATTATCATTGACATTCCTTGTACTCTACCATTTTCAAGATTTAGATTCTGTTTGGAAATCCCTCTCAGCCTTTTCCTCAGATATTGTCAAGGGCAAGTTGAGAAATTGTTTAAGATAAACTGTGCATAGCAATATATGTCGTTTAGAAATCCTCATTTTTCCACCGACCATTGCGCGCCCCTCCCAAACCGTCAGATTGTTACGTGACCAATCCACATTTCTTAGAGTCTGGATGCGAGTAACCCACTCATTAGCCGACTCTGCAAAAAGCGCACGCCCAACATTACCTAAAGCATGTAAAACGATATTGTGAACATGGACAAATTCTTCCCTGATTTCAAAGCTTTTTATTTCATTCCTTGCCGCCTGCTCCCATTGAGGAATTATTTTCATCAACTCTGTCCAATAAGAAAAAGCAAATTCTTTCGCTTGTGGGCTGATGGGTTGGTTTTTGCGTTTGCCTAATAAAGTTCCGGTAGCCTGGTAAATACCGTTTAGAGTAAATAGGCTTTGTGATCGGTTGGAAATATTCGTTTTTTCTTTCTCAGTCAGATTTTTGAAACATGGAATACTTTCCGCAAGCTCACGCACCAGACACGCTAAGGGGTCACTATTGTCTTATTTAACCGCTAATGATTTTGTTGGCTTGACAGCATGTTTGTTTAAGTCCGCAAATAGTTGCTGGCTGCGCTTTAGGCCCTCGTCCAAATAAAAAACGACTGCTATCGTTTCATTACCCAATTCTGGTTTTTCCTTAAGAGCTTCCTCAATTGCCGCTCTGCGATGTTGTCCATCGTTTATGACAACGCGGGCGGACATAGGCACAATCAGCCGTCCAACATCGGATGCTTCATTTCCCATATCAGCAGCTTCAAACCTTACATTGCCATCAATGGATGCTGTAATGGCCGAGAAAGCGTAATCATTAGAATTATCGGTTATATATTTTTTCAACTCAGGAATGCGCGAGGCATTTAGAGTTCGCTGTGCCCTCAACTCAGGTGGCAATGATACCTCATTAAAAAGAAATAACTTAGGCAATGCGTGTAATGGGCACATAGCCACATAATATTCTTTTTTTGCCTGGATACCCCTCATGGCTGGAAAGGTGTGAGTGTAACCGTAAGACATGAAATAAAATCTTATGGAAGCATATTTTTTTGCGTTGGAAGCATAATTTTATCTATTAGATATATTTTATCAGAGGATGTCGGATCAAAAATTATTCTCATCTTAAAATCCCAATAAACCCTAGTGTAGCTATGGTAGCAAGGTTTACATTTCCCCTCATACCAACCGATTTCTTTTAAGGACGAAAATTCGGGTGCAATTGACATGAACAGAGGTAAAGGTGGAGGGCTTTTTGTGACGAAAATTTCCTCACCCTTGACCCCACCGCGATTTATGGCACAATAACCCTGTTCTGGGCCAGCCCGCCCCCCTCGGGCTGGCTCAGAGCGTTTAATGGGGAAAACTCCAAATGTGACTTAACCCATAGTTTTGCCGCTTTTGCAGAACTCTGCTTCCAGCGCCTCCAATTCGCGAATGGCACAAGGGTCGAAAAACAATCTATTCAGCCCCAAAACTGAAAAAGCCCTTCGCAAAAGGGGTGACAATAAGCCGATTCGATGTTTTGGCCTTGCAGATCGGGGGATGAAGGGTAATTTGCAGTGAAATTTCGGGAATACTTCTGGCAAGACTATGCTTCCAGAATTTACTTTTGGCAAAACTATCCTTCCAATCCTGTGATGTTTTCATCGTTTTTGCTGCTTCCTCAAGGGAAGAATGCGGCAAAACTATGGGTAGAGTCACACCAAAAATGGCTACTCTACATCCCCATCATCTTTCACATCATTGCAACTTAATCACGTTTCTGACTCACTCTGCCAATTCTTATACAGAACTCATGTTCTATGATTGGGTAGTGTCGGGTCTCACAGTTATTGAGACTCGTCTCAAAGATAATGAGACTGGAATCTCAGAGATAATGAAACCAGCCTTACCTCAACCTAATTCGGTTGAAGCTCATGAGCCAGACATTCTAATAGAGTAGAAAAAACTCGGATTTTTTGGGCCGATTGACTTCATATAGGTTATGGCCGAAAACGGTAGGTAGGCCAGTCTCAACAACTTCGAGACGGATTTTGGGCAGTCTCACTATATTCGAGACAAAAGTAGGGTAGTCTCAATATTTGTGAGACTCAGTCTCAATATCTTTGAGACAAACCCGCTTTCTGCCCTTTAGCCAGTCTCATTATCTGTGAGACCCTACAGGTAGAGCAAACTGTTGTTCGTTTCCCCGATATGAACCTCATAAACTACCTCCTCCACAAACTTCGCGTTCGGAAACGGAAGAAAACTTTCGCACGTTTTGACACCATGACTCGGCATTCCATCCTGGAATTAGCGCGCCGACAAAACCGTCCCCCGGAGGAAGTGGCCTCTCAGATGATGGCATTGGGGTTAGAACAACACCAGCTGCTGCAAGAAAAGTTTCAAATTTGGGAACAACTGACCCCTCGGCAAAAAGATGTCGCCGCCCTGGTCTGCCTGGGGTATACCAACCAACAAATTGCGGAATGTCTCAAAATCTCCTCGGAAACGGTCAAAATCCATCTCAAGAAAATCTTTGAGAAATTCCGGCTCCACAGCCGGAAACATCTCGCGGAAGTTCTAAAAGATTGGGATTTCAGTGCGTGGTTTGACCGTTACGGGAACGGCTCGGCATGACCCCATATCTGCCGTTTGTCGCTTTCCCCATCCCCTTTCCCTGGCTCACCCATTGGATTAATCCCAGGATTAATCGCCCCCTCCCCCACAAATACCCCGCGAAATCCCCCGTTGGGGAATAGTGTCACAAAACCATTCATGCTATTTTGGGGGTATGAACACATTGCCTGCCCTCTCCCCCGGTCGTCTCGTCTTACTCACCCTGCCCCAAACCCAAAGCCAGGACATTACCCATCATCTGATCGCCCACCTTGCCCTCTCCGGGCCGGTGCGTGTTCTCGAAGGGGGCAACGTTTTTGCGGCCTTTTACCTCGCCCGGCTCATTCGCCGCCAAACTGCACAGTTAGGGGAAGTCCTGACGCGGATCGCCCTCGCTCGTGCTTTCACCTGTTACCAGATGGTTGCCTTGCTTTCCCAAACCTGTACCGCCGCGTCCCCGTGCTTTGTCCTCAATCTCCTTACCACGTTTTACGATGAGAGCGTTACCCAACAGGACAGCGAACGCCTGCTCAATCTAGCCATCGAACACTTACTGCGTTTGCGTGAACATGCCCAGGTTGTGGTCAGTGTTTCCCCCCCTCCCCAAAAATATGCCGCCCGCGCTGCGCTCATCACGGCCCTGGAAGCCATCGCGGATGAAACCCTTGCTCCCCCACCGCGCATCTATAAACCTCGTCAACCTCGCCTCTTTCTATCATAAATCCTGATAAGTCCATGTTCAGCTGTATTTTTAGGAGGCTCTATGGGTCGCACCCTCGCCACTGCTAATCAACTCGTGCTTGAAGAGCAACAAGCCTTTGCCGATTTCCGTCGCGCCCTTCGTAAAGAAGATCAGCGCGCGTTTGACGCCCTCTTTGCTTATGCCCGGCTCCATACCACCGCCATCAGCCAGGCCAGCCATGCCCTGCCCTTTGAGAGCATCCTGCTTGCCATGTTGCTTGAACTCTGGAAAGAACTAGAACGACTTCGCAACGACGCCCATGAGATGCCGCACCTTGCGCGGAGCCATCCACCGGTTGTGCATGGTTCGCCGGTTGACCATGATGCGCTGGTTGAGCGCGAGTCCGATGCACTCATCGGCGTAACCATCGTCGTCGAAACAAACGCGCGATGAACACAATCCACGAACGACGCGGCTGGCTGCTCGACATTTACCCCGAACCGGAAAAAGACGGCCTCACCGTTTGGTGGTTGGATGAAACCGGCCCGCGCCTCCGGCTGTACCAACCCTTTCCCGTCACCTTCTATGCCTCCGGTCCTTTCCCGCGCCTGCGCGTCCTTTGGCGCTTTCTCCGCGCCCAACCCATCCCGGTGATTTTGGCGCGCACCCAACGGCAGGATTTGTTCACGGGCGTTTTGGATGTCCTCGCCATCGAAACGCCTGGCCCCGTCTCCCAAACCAAACTCTTTCTCACCCTCACCCGCGAATTTCCCGATCTCGATTATTAAGATAACGATATACCCGTCTGCCTCCGCTATTCTGCCGCGCACCATGTCTTTCCCCTGGCCTATTGCCGGGTGTTGACCACCGACGAAAACCAGATCACCCATATCGAACCCCTCGACTCCCCCTGGCAACTGGAAACGACCTATCCACCCTTACGCACCCTCACCATAGCGNNTTAACCGCCCTCTTGAAGCGTTACGACCCCGATCTAATCCTGAGCGATTGGGGGGATACCTGGTTATTCCCTTATTTGCTCGATTACTGCCAGGCAGAAAAATTTGATTACTTCAACCCCAACCGGGATGATCGCTGTACCGTTCACCGAAAGAAAGAAAACTCGTATTTCACATACGGGCAGGTGGTCTATCGCGGCGCGCAGAGCCACTTGTTTGGACGCTGGCACATTGATCGCCGCAATGCCATGATGTTTGGGGAATATGGCCTGGAAGGGGTCTTTGAACAAGCGCGCGTCACCGGCCTGCCCGTCCAGGAAATCGCCCGCAAATCCCCTGGCGCGGGCATTACAGCGATGCAGATGCTCACCGCGCTCCGCACAGGGATTCTCGTCCCCTACCAGAAACAGCAAGCCGAACGCCCCAAAACCGCCGCCCAACTCATCCGCGCCGACCGGGGGGGATTGGTGTACCAACCCATCACCGGCCTGCATACCGACGTAGCTGAACTCGATTTCGTCTCCATGTACCCAAGCATCATGGCGCACTTCAACCTCTCCCCGGAGACGGTCGGGGTACATTGTTCAAACGCGGAAATTATCCCGGAATTGGGCATCCCGGTGGATATTTCCCGCCCCGGCCTCGTGCCTGTCACCCTGCGCCCCTTGCTCGAAAAGCGGATCGCCCTGAAACAATGGATCAACGCCCTGGATCGCCGCGATTGCCGGTATACCTCCTTGAAAGCCCGCGCTGCCGCGCTCAAGTGGTTGCTCGTCGTGTGTTTTGGGTATCTCGGCTATAAAAATGCGCGGTATGGTCGCATCGAAGGCCACGAAGCCGTCACCGCCTACGGGCGCGAGAGCCTGATCCGCGCCAAAGAAGCCGCTGAAGATTTAGAGTACCGCGTCCTGCATTTATACGTGGATGGGCTATGGATTGCCAAACCCGGCGC
>JRYF01009276.1_pt1 | contig 12451 bp, 12 predicted proteins | sample 235331 | NCBI WGS metagenome assembly JRYF01 (sample SAMN03074217, study PRJNA261475) | activated sludge metagenome | biome: Wastewater Treatment Plant; feature: Wastewater; material: Activated sludge; isolation source: activated biomass of a wastewater treatment plant treating hydrocarbon... ... | reverse complement strand
CGCCCAGGGCGTAATAGCCGGCCGCGCCACCGCCGATGGCGACGACGCCCACTGCCGCGCCGCCCACCGCGATTCCGCCGACCGCCAACCCGCCAAATGCCAGCGCGCCGACGCAGACCCCGCCGACGCCCACCAGCGCGCCCAGCGCGAGGCCGCCCACGGCGACGATGCCCCGCGCGAGGCCACCCACGGCCAACACCCCGGTGGCGAAGTCGCCGATGGCGATGATCCCGCGCGCGTGGCCGCGCAGCTCGCCCTTTTCGGGGTCGGGTCCCATGGCGATGTCGTACAGGGGCAAACCCCAGATAAAACGACTGGACCGCCTGCGGACGCCCCGATAGGAATAACCACCGCGCTTCAGCGCGGCGAGTTCCCGTTCGAGGGCGGTGATGCGTTGCTTGAGCTGATCGACGTCGTCGCGCATGGAAAGGTCACCACCGGATTGGTCCGATGGGGAAAGCTTAGCCCGGTCCGTTCAAGCCTGCTTGCCGAACCGGTAGTGCGACACGCCCCACTCCTCGCCCCGGCGATAACCGAACAGTTCGGCGCAGGCCATGAAGAATACCCGCCAGCGCTGGAACCAGCGTTCCGCCTGCTCGGGACCGTAGGTCTCGCGGAACAGCGCCAGGATTTCATCCCGATGCCGATCCTGATTGACCAGCCATGCCTCCAGGGTGCGCTGGTAATGTTGCCCGTTGAAGTGCCACTGCTCGTCCAGCTTTAGGTCATCCTGAAAGCGCGGCAGCAGATCGCGCGACGGCATCAGCCCGCCGGTGAAGAAATAGCGTCCCATCCAGTTGTCGTCGCCCTCGGTCTCGAACGGATAGGCTAGTTGCCGGTGGCTGAAGACATGGACGAACAGCTTGCCGCCGGGCTTCAGCCAGGCATGAATCCGCGCCAGCAGCGCTTGATAGTTGCGCATGTGCTCGAACATCTCCACCGACACCACCCGGTCGAAACGGCGGTCGATGGAGAAATCATTCATGTCGGCGGTGATGACCTGGACGTTATCGAAACCGCGTTCCCGACAGCGCGCCTTGATGAACTCCCGCTGCGAATTGGAGTTCGAGACCGCCACGATCCGCGAATCCGGGTAAAACTCCGCCATCCACAGCGTCAGCGAACCCCAGCCGCAACCGAGTTCCAGAATATCCTGGGCGAAACCCAGTTCGGTCCGTTCGCAGGTCAAGGCCAGCATCGCGGCCTCGGCGGTTTCCAGGTTCTTTACTTCCTCCGGCCACCAGCAGGCACTGTATTTCAGCCGGGGTCCCAGCGTCTTCAGGAAAAAGCCCGCCGGCAGTTCGTAATGCTGTTCGTTGGCCGACCCCGCATGCAGGGCGATGGGACTGGCGCGCAGTTCGGCGACCAGGCGTTCCAGCGCCGCGGCGCGTACCTGCTCGTCATGCGCGTCCTCGGCGCGCAAGCGTTGGGAAAGCAAACGGCGGATGCCGATTCGGGTCAATCCGTCGGGGACGTAACCCCGCTCCATGAGATCGATGGCGGTTTTTAGCATCGGTATGCCTTCTGAGTTGGGGAAACCAGGTGGATTCTGTGTGGGGTCGGAGCCGACGGGCGGGAGTTATCAAATACCCGCTGAACGCACTTCCCGACCGGGGCGTGGTCTTGTGGGAAAGCCCCATTTCCAGCCCGGAGAGTTTTCATGATTCGCGCCGCCATCGTTATTTGCGGAATCCTGCTCGGCCTGCTCGTGGCCGCCATCCTGGTCGCCAGCAACCATAGCCATGTCCTTGTGGGACTGCGCCACGTCATCGCCGACCCCTGGGGAATCGTCACGCTGCTGGATTTGGGCGTGGGGTTGCTGTTCATCGCCGTCTGGATGGCGCTGGTGGAACCCAGTCCGTGGCGGGCGGCGGCGTGGATCGTCGCGCTGTTTCTGCTCGGCAACGCGGTCACGCTGGTCTTCCTGCTGTCGCGGACCTGCCGAGCGCGCCATTTACGGGATCTGTTTCTGCAACCCCGTTCCAGCGACTGGCGATGACCGGCGATCCCGACATCAACCCAGCGCCGGGGTCAGCGGCTCGCGTCGGCACCGCGGCTTGGTCAGTAGCAGTTGCACGGTGCCGATGGCCCGCTCGCGGAAGCCGCCCTCGCAGTAGCACAGGTAGTACTCCCACATGCGGATGAAGGTGTCCGGGAAGCCGAGTGCCTGGACCTGATCGAGATTGGCCAGGAACCGTTCCCGCCAGCAGCGCAACGTGGTCGCGTAATGCGCGCCGATGTCCTCCAGATGAAAGATGCGCAGGTCGGTGGCCCGGCCCAGAATTTCGGCGATGGCGGTCAGCGAGGGTAGGAAACCGCCGGGGAAGATGTATTGCCGGATGAAATCGACCTCGTTCCGGTATTGCCGGTACTTCTGATCGGCGACGGTGATGGCTTGCAACAACATCATGCCATGCGGTTTGAGCCGTTCGGCGCAGGTTCGGAAATAGGTGTCCAGATGGCGCTCGCCGACCGCCTCGATCATTTCGATCGACACCAGCTTGTCGTAGTGGCCGTCCAGATCGCGATAGTCCTGGCATAGCACCGTCACCCGGTCCTCCAGTCCCGCCTCCCGCACCCGCTCGCGAGCCAGTTGGTACTGCTCCTGGGAAATCGTGGTGGTAGTGACCCGGCAGCCGTAATGCCGCGCGGCGTGCAGGGCGAAACCGCCCCAGCCAGAACCGATCTCCAGCAGATGATCGTCTGGCTTGAGTTCCAGCTTGCGGCAAATTCGGTCGTTCTTGGCGATGGAAGCATCCCGTAAGCCCGCGTCGGGCGTGGGAAACACCGCCGCGGAGTACATCAGGGTGTCATCCAGGAACAGCCGGTAGAACTCGTTGCCGAGGTCGTAATGGGCGGCGATGTTGGCGCGGCTGCCGCGGCGGGTGTTGGCGCGGCGGAGGTTCAGCAGCCGGAACAGCGGCATCATCAGCCGGGTCAGGCCCTTTTCCAGACCCAGCAGCGCATCCTGGTTGAGCACGAAGATGCGTATCAGGCTGGGCAAATCGTCGCAGGACCATTCGCCGGCCATGTAACCCTCGCCGACGCCGATGCTGCCGCGCAGGGCCAGCAGGCGGTAGGCGTTGGGATCGTGGATGGTGACGGTGGCGCGCAGCGGACATTCGGCGGTGGCCCGCCCGAATTCATGGTCGCCGGCGGCGTCCACAACCGTAACGCAGCCGTGCTCCAGTTTTTCCAGCCGCTGGAACACCGCGCGCCGCAGCCAGCGGTCGCTCGCACGCGGGCGCGCCGACGGCGAAGGCATTTCCAGGGCGGAGGACATCACCGATTCTTGGTGCATGATTTCAGTTCTCCATGGGTTGACTGGAGTCCGGGGGGTGCGAAAAGAGCGGAATCCGTTTCCACAGCAACCGCAGCGCCTCCCAGTAGATGGCGGCAAGCACCTTGAGGGTCATGAACGGGAAGCGGACCAGGATTCCGGCTATGGTCCGCCCGTCCAACGGTCGACGGCGCAGGCTCAAGGTAGCGTCGAGCATCCGCGACTGACCTTTGCAAACGTCGAGATGCACGGCCAAATGGGGACCGGGCGGGGTGGAATGCCAGCCGTAACGCAATTCCATCGGCAGGAACGGCGAGACGTGCATGGCTTTGGGAAACTCGGCGCGCTGGTTGCCGCCGGTCTGGCCGGCCACATCCAGCACGTAGCCGATTTTCTTGCCCCACGGGGTGTTGGTGACTTCGGCGACCAGCATATCGATCTCGGCGCCATCGGACGTAAAACAATAGTAGACGCTGATCGGGTTGATGCAGTAGCCGAAATAACGCAAGTGGGTCAACAGGCGAATCGGGCCTTGCGGCCGGCGTCCGCTTTGCCGTTCCGCCAGATCGCGCACGTAAGCATCCAGCGGGAGATCGGGATCGCCAAAATGATCCCGGCGGCGAAACCAGGCCAGAGCCGGGCGGCGGGTGGACCATAACCAGCGACCCTTGAAAACCGTGTCCAGTTCCGCCAGATCGAGATAGACCATGAACAAGTTATAGCGGAACTCGTGCCGGCGCGGAAAAAAGCGCCGGTGGCGAACGTGGCCGACGTACAGGCAACTGTGCATGGCCGGCGAGACCGAGGGATTCTCTTGCTCCCGGCGAGGAGGGACTGAGACAGGGAGAGTATTCACGCCGCCATCGCCAGTCGGTCGAGCAGGCCACGCGCCACCGCCAGTCCGCTATTCACCCCATCCTCGTGGAAGCCGTAACTCCAATACGCCCCACAATACCAGGTGCGGTTGACCCCGCTGATCTCGTCGCGCCGAGCCTGCGCCCGAACGCCGGCATCGGTGAACACCGGATGATGATAGGTGGTGCGGTACAGAATCCGGGCCGGGTCGATGGCCTCGCTGGGATTGAGGGTGACGCAGAACGTTACCGGGGCGTCCAGGCTTTGTAGAATGTTCATGTTGTAGGTGACCGCGACGCGGGTTTGCGGTTGCGCCGCCAGATGATAATTCCAGGCTGCCCAGGCCAGCTTCCGGCGCGGCAGCAGCCGGGTGTCGGTGTGCAACACCGCCTCGTTCTCCTGATAGGGAATCGCGCTCAGGATTTCGTGCTCGCGCGGCGTGGGGTCGGCCAGCAGGCGCAACGCCTGGTCGCTGTGGGTGGCGATCACGACTTCGTCGAAGCGTTCCACCGGCCCGTGCCGGGTCTTGACCTGTACGTGATTCGGCTGCCGGCGCACCCATTCCACCGGGCAATTCAGCCGGATGCGGTCGCGAAACGGCGCGGTCAGGGGACCGACGTAATTGCGCGAGCCGCCCTGGATCACCCGCCATTGCGGGCGCTGGTTCACGCTCAACAAACCGTGATTCTTGAAGAACTGCACGAAGAACCGGGCCGGCATCTCGCCCATCGCCCCCGGCTCCGCCGACCAGATCGCCGCCGCCATCGGAATGATGTACTGCTCGATGAACTCCCGGCTGTAGCGCTGTTCCCGCAGATAATCGTTCAGGGAGATCTCGCGGTCGCCCTCCAGCAGGGCCGGGGCCTCGCGGTTGAAGCGCAGGATGTCGCGCAGCATCCGGTGGAACGAGGGGCGGAACAGATTGAAGCGCTGGGCGAACAGGGTATTGAGATCCTGGCCGTTGTACTCCAGCCCGGTGCGCTCGCAGCGGACGCTGAAACTCATCACCGTCGGTTGCGAGGCGACGCCCAGTTGGTCGAGGAGTTCGATGAAATTGGGGTAGGTCCAGTCGTTGTAGACGATGAAGCCGGTGTCCACCGCATAGGTTTTGCCCCAGAACTCCGCTTCGACTGTGTTCGTATGACCGCCGATGTAGTCGTTGGCCTCGAAAATCGTCAGACGATGATCGCGTTGTAAATGCCAGGCGGCGGTCAAACCGCTAATCCCCGTGCCGATGATGGCAATGTTCATGGTTGCTCTCCGTTCAAAGTCGGCGCTTGATCCTGCGAATCACGCCGCCAAAAAGATGCACCCGTTCGTAGATGAGCTCGCCCATGTCGAAATAGCCGCGGTGGTGGTCCATCTCCCGCGCCCGAACGGCTGCTTTAAAATATTAGGCAATATTTATACAATACAGTTATGTATTGTATAATACTTGTCAAAAAATTTCCAAGCAAGCGGAGGAGGGCATCATGACGGCGACTGCCTTATTGACGGGAGCAAGCGGTGGATTGGGTCAGGCGCTGGCTCAGGAACTGCGCCAGGAAGGCTGGACGGTGGCGCTGGTGGGTCGCGATCTGGAGCGGCTGCGCGCGGTTTATGGCGTGGAAGCGCCATGCATCGCGGCGGACGTATCGACGCCGGAAGGCGCCAGGGCGGCACTGGAGCAATGTCAGGCGCTGGTTGGGTTGCCGACCGCGTTGGCGCATTGCGCCGGAACCACGCTATTGTCGCCCCTGCATCGGACCCCACCCGAGATGTACCGGGCCTGCTTGGCGGCCAATCTAGACAGCGCCTTTTTCACCCTGAGCACGTTCGTCGAAGCGTTGCGGCAGGCGCGGGAGCCGGGCGCGGCGGTGCTGGTGTCGTCGGTGGTGGCGCGAATCGGCGTGAGCAATCACGAAGCCATCGCCGCCGCCAAGGCGGGATTGGAAGGGCTGGTTCGGTCGGCGGCGGCGACTTATGCGCCCTCGCGCATCCGCATCAACGCGGTGGCGCCCGGCATCATGGACACGCCGGCGGTGGCGCGGATCACCGGCAACGAGGCCAGCCGCGCCGGCGCAGCGAAACAGTATCCGCTGCCCGGCATCGGCGATCCGGCCGACCTGGCGCGGCTGATGGCCTGGCTGCTGTCGGAGAAGGCCGGCTGGATCACCGGGCAGGTGTGGGCGGTGGACGGGGGCTTTTCCAGCGTGCGACCGTTGGTGAAGTAACGGCTGATCCTGTCAATGAGTGCTTGTTCGGGAGATGATTCCCCGAGTGTTCTTCCAGGAGCCCGCCGATATGGCAACATAGCGTCAACTCCAGTCTCGGTGAGCGATATGCCCGATGTCCAACAACCTATTTGCGGTCGTTGCCGCTTCTACCATGTCACTTGGGATCGGCATTTCCCTCATGGCTGCAAGGCGTTCGGCTTTAAATCGAAGACGATGCCTTCGCTGACCGTCTATCAAAATTCTGGCCGGCACTGCCAAGCTTTCCAACCGAAAACTCCCGGAGGTGCAAAATGAGCGGACAAACCCCATGAAACTGGAAACTCAATCTCCCATTTTCAAGGCGGGATTGAACGGATGGCTTGAAGGCGCACTCCCAAGATCACGCCCATCACCATCACCTTGGAGCGGTTGGCCATATCCTGCGGCTGGCCGAGTCGACCGACAAAATGCTGTTGTTTCCCTGGCTGTCGCCCCTTTTAGCCCGTATGGTTTTAGCCGTCGCGGCGATAACGATCATGGCATTGGCGCTGATGCCCGCGTCGGAAGTACCAGTTTCCACATCGTGGGATAAGCTCGATCACTGGTTCGCATTTTTTACGCTGGCGCTATTGGCCGAGCAGGCTTTTCCACAGCAGTCTTTTTGGAAACGCATAGCGCCGGGTGTATTGGCCTACGGTATGGGAATTGAAATCGCCCAGTGGTTTATCCCGGACCGCGATGCCAGCGTGATGGATGTGCTGGCCAATAGCATCGGCATTACGGCTTATGGTGCCGTGCGTCAGTTGGTTGCGGTGCTCGTCCGACCCGCGCCGACTGGGTAAGTGGCTTAGCCACCAGGGATCTTTGATAAATCACCGCCCGACGTCGGCGTACCCGCGAAGAAATTCACCGAGGCCGCTAAAAATCCAGTGGGCCAACGGCCGGGAACGCGATATTGGGCTGTTCTGGGAATGCCGGCCTGTGATTCATTGTCACAGGCAACATGATCCACTTAACCGCATCCCCGCTCCAACCGCTCGTCGTCAGCACGCTGTTTAGCGTCGTTCCCGCGCTGCTGCTGGTGACCGGCGCGGCCTTCGTTCTCGCCGAGACTTTCGCATTGCCCGCCGGCTACATCATCCAGAGCATCGTCGTATTCGCTGGTCTGCTGCTGATCTTGCTGCCGTTCCTTCCTCAACATCAACCGCTGAAGCGCTTCGGCGCGGCTAACAACGTCACGCTGTCGCGCGCCGGCATCGCCGCGCTGGTCGCCGGTCTGCTCGGCCACGCCGGGTTAACGCCCGGTTTGGCCTGGCTGCTGGCTGCGTTCGCCGGGCTGGCGTTGATCCTCGACGGTATCGACGGCTGGCTGGCGCGGCGGAACGGGCTACAGAGTCCGTTCGGCGCCCGGTTCGACATGGAAGTGGACGCGGCTTTCATCCTGATCCTGGCGGCGCTGGTCTATCAAGCTGACAAAGCCGGGATCTGGGTGTTGTTGTCGGGACTCCTGCGCTACGGGTTCGTGGTGTTGGGTTACGCGCTCCCCTGGCTGCGCCGGTCGCTGCCGCCGCGCCGGCGCCGACAAACGGCGTGCGTGATTCAAACCCTGGCGCTGGCGCTGTGCCTGATCCCGCCGCTTATCCCCCCTTGGACGACCCTGCTGGCCGCCGCCGCGTTGGGGTTTTTAACGCTGTCTTTCCTGGTGGACATTTTCTGGTTGGCCCGTCATTCCAAACCCGAAGAGGAGACTATCGCATGAACCATCATCGCACTTTTGCCACGGTTGCTCGCGTTCTGCCGACCCTGCTGGCGGGGGCACTGCTGTTGGCTACGGCCCCGGTTCAGGCCGAACCGCGCCAGTACGTCATCGACCCCGAACATCTGAGTATCGGCTTTCTCACCGATCACATCGGCTACGCCGGAACCTTGGGGATGTTCCGCAAGGCCGAAGGCTCGTTTACCTTCGATGAAGAGACCGGCCAGCTTTTCAACTTGCGGGTCGTGGTCGATACCGCCAGTGTGTTCACCAACAATGACCGGCGCGACAAGCACCTGCGCGACGACGATTTTTTGGATGTCAAAAAACATCCGCGAATGGTGTTCGCCGCCGCCCAGGGTGGTCCGTTCCGCATCGGGGAATCCGCTCCGCTCGTCGGTGAACTGACCCTGCTCGGCGTCACGCTTCCCCTGACCTTGCAGGTCACCTGGAACAAAAGCGCCACCTCTCCCGTCCCCCCGGCGCCTTACGTGCTGGGGGCCTCGGCGCGGGGCACGCTCAAGCGCAGCGCGTTCGGCATGACCTACGCCGTTGAGAACGGCTGGGTGGGCGACGACGTGGAGTTGATCATTGAGGTGGAAGCTCGGCGGCAGTTCGATTCGAAAACCCAACAGTAGGTCCTGGCGCCAGCGCGGACGGCGGCGGTTGCTGGGAATCCAGCAACCGCAACAGCCACGGCCCCAGTTCCTCGATCCCGCCCAGCGCCGCTGGGCCGGGCATCAGTCCAAGTTTAAACCCCGCCTTCAAACTGGCCTCAATCAGCGCCGGATCGCGCGAGAACACGTGAACCGGCACCTGCCACGAGATCTCCTGACCACCCACCGCCGCCGGAGGCTGATGATCGCCCAACACGAGCAATAAAGCGTTCTCGGGCGCGTACTGGCTCAGATAACCACCTAGAATCTGGAGGTTGTAACGGATGCTGCGGATGAAGGCTTCAGCCAGTTCCGGACCGTATAGACGGCGATTCAGTTCCACCACGTCCGAGGCGACGGTCGTCGCAAACAGGGCATCGAAGACGCTCCAGTCCGGGTGGTAGGGGGGCACCGGGGTAAACGGCGCATGGCTGTTGATGGTGGGAAAGACCACGAACAGCGGCGCCCGCTCGGCGGGTGTCACCGCAGTCTGATGCAGCCAATACAGGCTGTACTGATCGGGAATGGCCCACCAACCGTAGATCGGGCCACGATAGCTCAAACGCTGGGCGTCGAGGATTTGGTCGAAGCCATAAAACCAACCCTCCGGCCAGGGATATTTCAGTCCGGGTTTGAGGGCGAGCGTCCGATAACCGGCGGCGGCGAAGCGGGCAACCAGGGTGGAGCGGTCGCTGCTCAACAGGGATTGGTAGTCGCCCGGATCGGCGATACGCACGCCTGACAACAGACTGGCGTGCGCCAGCCAAGAACCACCGCCGAAAGTACTGGATTCCACCCGCGCCGAGGCGACCGTCCAGCCGGCTGTATCCAGCGTCCGTTGCAGCGCGACGAAATCGGCGGCCAGCGGACCGGCGAAACGGGGATCGTCGAGCACCAGCGCGCCGTAGGATTCGAGAAAAATCACCAACAGATCGCCGCCGGCCAGACGGCCCAAGTCCGAGGCAGGCAGCGATGGCTCGGCGGTGAAGCGTCGGGGATCATGTAACACGGTCGCGGACAGGGCGCTTTGGGCCTGACCGGCTAGCATGGCGCCGACCGAAAGCGCGAACCAGTGCTCGGTCGGCAGGCGCGGACTCAAGCGTCCGGCTCCGTATAGCGCAAGCAGGATCAGGGACAGGGCACCGAGCCGGCGGCGGCCCGCCGGGCGAGCGAGCGTGGTCATGACCGTGCCGAGCGCCCAGCGGGCGACCGCGACCAGCACGCCAGCCAGTGCCAGCAACCCCAAACCGCCGATCAGGATTTGCCAGTCGGCCACACCGTCCAGGAACATGGCCACAACCCAAGGGAAATGCGGGCTGTCCCAGTACAGGCTGATGGGGCGACCCAGGAGGGCCGGCGCGGTGACATCCAGATAGCGACCCAGCATCAGGATCAGATAGAGAACCAGCACCAACCCGCGCACGCCGCGTCCCAACGGCCGCCATGCGGCGAGGAGCACGAGAACACCCAATAGGATCGCGAGATCCAGGGAAAGCTCGGGTACCCAGCGCACGCCGACCGTCGGCCAGCGGTTGTGGAAAACTAGCGCCGAGTTCAACAGAAACAGCGCGAGCAGCAACTTGACAGTGGTTAACAGCGGCAACGCGTAACCCTTTCCTATCCCTCTGCGTCGATATCGACGCCCAAGGCGCGCAAACGGGCGGCGAGACGCTCGGCCCGCGCCCGCTCCTGGTCGGCCCGCGCCCGCTCCTGGTCGGCCCGCGCCTGTTCCCGCTGATAGTTCAGCCACACATAGCCTTGGTACACTGGATCGGTCATCAGCATTTCCATCGGCGGTTGTCGGTCCAAATCGTCCGGACGCCACTGAAAACCCGGCAACACCTCGGAACGGACAACCCCGTCCGGGGCAACGGGCATAGGTTCGTAAATCCCGTGCTCGTTCAACCGGTAGAACCGCCGGAGTTCGGTCGAGTGGTGCAGCAGGTAATATTCCCGCACCCCGCCGGCGGCATATTCGCTTTTTTTGACGACCNNATGCAAAGGTCGAAGATTCCCCGGTAACTCTGGACCGGTCCCTGCAAGGGTGCCGGATTGTCATGACGTACCACCCCGTAATCCGGGCGGCGGATCGCCACTTTGTCCGGCAGCCGCAGGCGAAAACCCATCTCCAGTCCGACGCGATCAGCGATGGGATGCGTGCGCAGAAATTCGATCAGAATTTGAATGAACCAATCAAACACCCGAAATGTCAGGTAATCCGACACACCCTTTTCCTCCAGGATGCCGTTGTTCCACTCGTAGGTCACCTCGGGACCGAGGTAGTAAAACTCCCAATAATCGGTCTCGGAAACGGTCATGCTGTCATAAGGTTCGGGTGGGTCCGAATGAATTGGGTGGGGGAGCAACACAGCATTCATGATATGGACTCCGGTCGGATCGACCTGCATGGTCGGCGTATGCGGCGTTCGGCGGATTTCCATTTTAATGCCGGTGGTCGCCTGCCAACATCCATTAGTTCAGCCCCTCAACTCGGGCATTGGCCACCCGCCACTCCTGGGCCAACTGTCGGGCACGCGCCAGATCTTTTTCATCGAGATGACTGGTGACCTGATCCAGCGGCTGAGTCGCTCTCACGTACCCGCCAGACACCGCCAGATTCAGCCACAGATGAGCGTTGACCCAGTCCCGCTCGATACCCCGGCCGTTACTGTACAGCATCCCCAATCCGTATTGCGCCAGCGGCAAACCGTTGTCGGCGGCCCGTTGGAACCAGTGAAACGCTTGTTGGTCGTCGCGCGTTACGCCGCGGCCGGTGGCGTACGCCAGCCCCAACATCAACTGAGCCAACGGCAACTCTTGTTCGCTGGCCTTGCGGTACCAACTGATGGCTTGAGTCAAGTCGCGCGATACACCGCTGCCTTCGGCATACATCAGTCCCAGGTTCAACTGAGCCAGTGGTAGATCGCGAGCGGCGGCTTTGCGATACCAATCGACAGCCTGACCGGGGTCGCGCGGCACACCCCGGCCCGTCGCATACAGCACGCCCAAGTTGAACTCCGCCTCAACGCTGCCTTTTTGCGCGGCCTCGCGGAACCAACGCACCGCCTCCCGCTCGTCGCGCGGCATGCCGATCCCTTCGGCGTACATCCCGGCTATCCGGAGTTGGCTTTCAACATGCCCTTGCTCGGCGGCCCGGAGCGACCACTGGGCCGCTTGGCGGTCGTCGCGATCGAGAACTTCCGCTTCTCCCCTGAGGTAGAACGTCCCGAGTCGGTTTTGTGCTTCGGTCTCTCCCTGTTCGGCCGCCTTACGCAGCCAATCCAGACTGGTCCGGATATCGCGCGGCACACCGCGACCGATCAGGTAACGCTCCGCCAATTGTAACTGGGCTTCAGCATTGCCCCCCTCGGCGGCCTGCCCTAACAACTGGAGGCCTCGCGCCTCGTCCAGCAACACCTCTCGACCGCTCAAATAGCTCTTGGCCAGTTCTAATTGCGCCATAGGCAGGCCCTGTTCGGCCGCGCGACGGAACCATTGCAGGGCCGCCCGCTCGTCGCGCGGTAGCCCGCGGCCCGCGGCCTGCATCGATCCCAGGTAGTACTGCGCCTGCGGTAGATTCTGCTCGGCGGCAAGCCGATACCACTTTACCGCTTCCGCATCGTTACGGGCGGTTCCCTGGCCCTCGGCGTACATCCGCCCCAGACTAACCTGAGCCAATCCCACTCCCTGTTCGGCGGCCTTGCGGTAC
>JRYF01004155.1_pt1 | contig 12471 bp, 12 predicted proteins | sample 235331 | NCBI WGS metagenome assembly JRYF01 (sample SAMN03074217, study PRJNA261475) | activated sludge metagenome | biome: Wastewater Treatment Plant; feature: Wastewater; material: Activated sludge; isolation source: activated biomass of a wastewater treatment plant treating hydrocarbon... ... | reverse complement strand
CGCCGGCATCGCGCTGCCAGGGGCCGAGCTGCCGGCGCCCTGCGCCTGGGTGTTCGGCCACGAAGGGCAGGGTGTCGCACCGGCGCTGCGGGCGCGCTGCGCGCTGACGCTGCGCATCCCGCAGCCCGGCGGCGAGGAGTCGCTCGGCGTCGCGGCGGCGGCGGCGATCTGCCTGTACGAGTCGGCGCGGCGCGCGGCGCCGCGCTGAGGCGGCGCGGCCTCAGTACACCAGCCGCTCGGGCTGGATGTCGCGCAGGATGGTGGTCGCGATCTCCTCGATCGACTTGTGCGTCGTCGACAGCCACGGGATGCCGGCGCGGCGCATCATCTGCTCGGCCGCCGCGACTTCGTAGCGGCAGTTCTGCAGCGACGCGTAGCGGCTGCCCGGGCGCCGCTCGTGGCGGATCTGGGCCAGCCGCTCGGGGTCGATCGTCAGCCCGAAGCACTTGGCGATGTAGGGCTTCAGCGAGCCCGGCAGGTGGCCGCGCTCGAAGTCCTCCGGGATCAGCGGGTAGTTGGCCGCCTTGACGTGGTGCTGCATCGCCAGGTAGAGCGAGGTCGGCGTCTTGCCGCTGCGGCTGACGCCGACCAGCACGACGTCGGCCGCCTCCAGGTTGCGCGCGCTCTGGCCGTCGTCGTGCGCGAGCGAGAAGTTGATGGCGTCGATGCGCTCGGTGTACTCGCGGCTCTTGGCCACGTCCGGGAAGCGGCCGACGCGGTGGTTGGACTTGACGCCGAACTCGGCCTCCAGCGGCTCGACGAAGGTGCGGAACATGTCCAGCACCATGCCCCTGCAGTCGGCCGCGGTCAGCGTGTTGCGCACCTCGTCGTTGACCAGGGTGACGAAGACGATCGGCCGCTTGCCCTCCTTGTCGGCGGTGGCGTTGATCTCGGCGACCACCTCCGCCGCCTTGGCGACGCTGTCGATGAAGGGCCGCCGCACGTGGCGCGGCTGGCCCGGGAACTGCGCCAGGATCGAGTTGCCGAAGGTCTCGGCGGTGATGCCGGTGCCGTCCGAGACGAAGAACACGGTTCGATCGGGCATGGGGCGGATCCTGGCGGCGCAGCGGGCGAAACCGGGATCATAGGGATGCAAGTGCGGGTATCCTACGGCCACAGCCTTTCCGACCTGCCCGACGTGCACCCGCCCCGCCGCCGACGACGATGCGAACGACGCACCGGCCGCCAGGGTGCTTCCCGGCGCGCGAAAGCACCGGTTTCCCACCATCACGGAGCTTTCCGATGTCCCAGCCCAACCTGGCGACCGCCCTGGTCGTCCCGTTCGAACACCTGAGGATGAGCGACGTCGAGGCGGTCGGCGGCAAGAACGCCTCCCTCGGCGAGATGATCAGCCAGCTGGCCGATGCCGGCGTCAGCGTGCCGGGCGGCTTCGCGACCACCGCCCACGCCTTCCGCGAGTTCCTGCGCGCCGGCGGCCTCGCCGAGCGCATCGCCGAGCTGCTCGAGGCGCTGGACGTCGACGACGTGCGCGCGCTGGCCGAGGCGGGTGCGACGATCCGCCGCTGGGTGGTCGACACGCCGCTGCCGGCCGAACTCGAGGCGGCGATCCGCGCCGAGTTCCAGCGCCTGACCGCCGACCACCCGGGGGCCACCTTCGCGGTACGCTCGTCGGCCACCGCCGAGGACCTGCCCGACGCGTCCTTCGCCGGCCAGCAGGAGACCTTCCTCAACGTCGCCGGCATCGACGACGTGCTGCACAAGATCCGCGAGGTGTTCGCGTCGCTGTACAACGACCGCGCCATCAGCTACCGGGTGCACAAGGGCTTCCGGCATTCGGACGTCGCGCTGTCCGCCGGCGTGCAGCGCATGGTGCGCTCGGACCTCGGGGCGGCCGGCGTGATGTTCACGATCGACACCGAGTCGGGCTTCGCCGACGTGGTCTTCATCACCTCCAGCTACGGGCTGGGCGAGACGGTGGTGCAGGGGGCCGTGAACCCGGACGAGTTCTACGTCCACAAGCCGATGCTGGCGGCCGGCAGGTTCCCTGTCATCCGGCGCGTGCTCGGCTCCAAGCTGCAGCGCATGAACTTCGCCAGCGAGGCGCAGCGCGCCAGCCACGGGCGCCTCGTGCACGTCGAGGAGACGCCGCCCGAGCTGCGCAACCGCTATTCGATCAGCGACGCCGACGTGATCCAGCTCGCCAAGTACGCGGTCATCATCGAGCAGCACTACGGCCGGCCGATGGACATCGAGTGGGGCAAGGACGGCCAGGACGGCCAGCTCTACATCCTGCAGGCGCGGCCGGAGACGGTGAAGAGCCAGGCCGCCGGCAAGGCCGAGCACCGTTACAAGCTCAAGGGCCACTCGGCGGTGCTCGCCGAGGGGCGCGCGATCGGCCAGAAGATCGGGACCGGGCCGGTGCGCATCGTGCACAGCCCGGCCGAGATGGACAAGGTGCAGCCCGGCGACGTGCTGGTGGCCGACATGACCGACCCCAACTGGGAGCCGATCATGAAGCGCGCCGGCGCCATCGTCACCAACCGCGGCGGCCGCACCTGCCACGCGGCGATCATCGCGCGCGAGCTCGGCATCCCGGCGGTGGTCGGCTGCGGCGACGCGACCGAGAAGCTGGCCGACGGCACGCTGGTGACGGTGGCCTGCTCCGAAGGCGACACCGGCTACATCTACGACGGCCTGCTCGAGACCGAGGTCACCGAGGTCAAGCGTGGCGAGATGCCGTACTGCCCGGTGAAGATCATGATGAACGTCGGCAACCCGATGCTGGCCTTCGACTTCGCCCAGATCCCCAACGGCGGGGTCGGCCTGGCGCGGCTGGAGTTCATCATCAACAACAACATCGGGGTCCACCCGAAGGCGATCCTCGACTACCCCAACATCGACCCCGACCTGAAGAAGGCGGTCGAGTCGGTGGCACGCGGGCACGCGTCGCCGCGCGCCTTCTACGTCGACAAGCTGGCCGAGGGCATCGCCACCATCGCCGCCGCGTTCTGGCCCAAGCCGGTCATCGTGCGGCTGTCGGACTTCAAGAGCAACGAGTACCGCAAGCTGATCGGCGGCAAGCGCTACGAGCCGGACGAAGAGAACCCGATGCTCGGCTTCCGCGGCGCCAGCCGCTACATCAGCGGCGACTTCAGCGACGCCTTCGCGATGGAGTGCGAGGCGCTGCGCCGCGTGCGGCGCGACATGGGGCTGACCAACGTCGAGATCATGGTGCCCTTCGTGCGCACCGTGAAGCAGGCCGAGCGGGTGGCGGCGATGCTCGCCGAGCGCGGCCTGAAGCGCGGCGACGGCGGCCTGCGGCTGATCATGATGTGCGAGGTGCCGAGCAACGCGATCCTGGCCGAGCAGTTCCTCGAGCACTTCGACGGCATGTCGATCGGCTCCAACGACCTGACGCAGCTCACGCTCGGGCTGGACCGCGACAGCGGGCTGGAGCTGCTGGCGCACGACTTCGACGAGCGCGACCCGGCGGTCAAGGCGCTGATCTCGCGCGCCATCACCGCCTGCCGCGCGACCGGCAAGTACGTCGGCATCTGCGGCCAGGGGCCGAGCGACCACCCGGACTTCGCCGACTGGCTGGCCGCCGAGGGCATCGTGTCGATCTCGCTCAACCCGGACTCGGTGGTCGAGACCTGGCAGCGGCTGGCGGCCGCGCGCTGAAGGCCTGGCCGCGGCGGGGCCGACGGGGTGACGGGCCGGTGCCGCGCCTTCGTGCCGTCAGCCCGGCGTAAGCGGCGGCGCGACCATCGCTGCGAGGCCCAGAGGCCACCGCCCGGATGCTGACCGTCCTCGAGATCCTGCAGCTGCTGCTGTACGTCGCCCTGCTCGCGCTGGCCGGGCAGGGCGCGCTCTACCTGCTGGCCGGTGCGGGGCGCGAGCAGAACCTGTTCTACCGGCTGCTGCGCAGCGTGCCGCAGCCCTTCGTCGCGCTGGTCCGGCGGCTGACGCCGTCGCAGGTCGCCGACCGCCACGTGCCGGTGCTGACCTTCGCGCTGCTGGCGCTGGCCTACGCCGTCGTCACCTTCGAGAAGATCGCGCTGTGCGTGCGCATCGGCGTCGACGCATGCCGCTGAACCTGGCGGCCGCCCCCTGGCTGCGCCGCCCGCTGGCGGGCCTGTGCCTGCTGCTCGGGCGCAACGCGGCGGCGCTGGCCTGGCTGGATGCATGGCCGGCCGCCTCGCCAGAGCCGCTGCCCGCGCGGATGCTGGCCCAGCGCGCCTGGCTGCGTGCCCAGTGCGGGCGCCTGCAGGCGGCGCGCGACGACTACGGCCGGCTGCTGACGGGCCGGCCGGACGACGCGCCGGCCTGGTTCAACCTCGGCTTCGTCTGCGACCGGCAGGGCGACGACGCCGCCGCGCTGGCTGCATTCCAGCGCGCCGTCGCGCTCGATGCACGGCTGGACCGTGCGTGGTACGGCGCCGGCCTGGTCCTGATGCGCCATCGCCGCTGGGGCGAGGCGGCGGCGGCCTTCGAACGCTGCGCGGCGCTGCAGCCGCTGGCGCCGCATGCGTGGGTGCAACTGGCGCGCGTGCACCAGCAAGGCCAGCGGCCGGACGAGGTGCGTCGCATCGTCGAGCACCTCAGCGGCTTCGAGCCGGCGGCCGCACGCCGCCTCGCGGCCGAGACCGGCTGCACGGTGGCGGCCTGATGGGAGGGCCGGTGCAGCCTGGTGACGCCGCGCTCCACGCCGCATCCGGCGCGGCACCCGACGCCGCGTTGCGCGCGCGACGCCGCGTGCACTGGCGCGGCAACCTGCGCACCTGCGCCGTGCTGACGCTGGTCTGGTTCGTCGTCACCTTCGGCGTCGCCTGGTTCGCCCGCGAGCTGACCTTCGACTTCTTCGGCTGGCCGTTCGCCTTCTGGGTCGGCGCGCAGGGCGCGATGATCGTCTACCTGCTGATCATCGCCGTCTACGCGCGTCGCATGGCGCGGCTGGACGCCGAGTTCGGCGCCGGCGAGGACGGCTGATCGATGGCGACGGCTGCCGGCGGGCGCGCGCTGGAGCGCAAGCTGCACAAGGTCTACGGCTGGTACACCGGCTGCTTCGTCGTCTTCGTGCTGTTCCTCGCCTGGCTCGAGTGGCTCGGTGTCTCCGGGCGCTGGATCGGGCTGGTGTTCCTGCTCGCCACGGTGGCGCTGTACGCCGGCATCGGCGTCATGAGCCGGACCTCGGACGCCGTCGAGTACTACGTCGCCGGCCGCCGCGTGCCGGCGATGTACAACGGCATGGCCACTGGCGCCGACTGGATGAGCGCGGCGTCGTTCATCGGCCTGGCCGGCACCCTGTACCTGACGGGCTACGGCGGGCTGGCCTTCGTGATGGGCTGGACCGGCGGCTATTGCCTGGTCGCGCTCTACCTCGCGCCCTACCTGCGCAAGTTCGGCCAGTACACGGTCCCCGACTTCCTCGGCGAGCGCTTCGGCGGCCATGCGGCGCGCGCGGTCGGCATCGTGGCGGCGATCCTGTGTTCATTCACCTACCTGGTGGCGCAGATCCTCGGCGTGGGCGTCGTGACGTCCTACCTGACCGGGCTCGAGTTCACGATCGGCGTCTTCGTCGGCCTCGGTGGCGTGCTGGTGTGCTCGTTTCTCGGCGGCATGCGGGCGGTGACCTGGACCCAGGTCGCCCAGTACATCATTCTCGTCATCGCCTACCTGCTGCCGGTGGTGTGGCTGTCGGTCAAGCAGACCGGCGTGCCGATCCCGCAGCTGGTCTACGGCAAGCAGCTCGAGCGCGTGACGGCGCTCGAGCGCAAGCTGATCGACGACCCGGCCGAGCAGGCCGTGATCGCGGTCTACCGGGCACGCGCCGACGAGCTGGCGGCCAAGCTGGCCGACATCCCGGCCGCGCTGGCGCTCGAACGCAGCGCGATCGAGGCCAGGCTGGCCGAGCTGCGGCAGTCGCGCGAGGCACCGCTGGCCGAGTACCAGGCCACCGAGCGGGCGCTGGCGGCGCTGCCGGCCGACGCCGAGGCGGCGCGCCGCATCTGGAGCCGAGCCAAGGCCGAGGCCGAGGCGCGCGCGCGGCCGCTGGCCGGCATGCCGCGCCACGGCACGCCGTACGCCGGCGACCCGGCGGGCGACGCCGACGAGCGTCGTGCGTTCGAGCTGTCGCGGCGCAACTTCGTCGCCCTCGTGTTCTGCCTGATGGTCGGCACCGCCGCGCTGCCGCACATCCTGATGCGCTACTACACGACGCCGTCGGTGCGCGCGACGCGCGAGTCGGTGACCTGGTCGCTGCTGTTCATCCTGGTCGTCTACCTGACCGCGCCGGCGCTGGCGGTGCTGGTCAAGTACGAGATCTTCAGCGTGCTGGTGGGCACCCGCTTCGACGAGCTGCCGGAGTGGATCACCACCTGGAGCCGGGTCGACGCGTCGCTGCTGTCGGTGGCCGACGTCAACGGCGACGGCCGGCTGCAGCTCGGCGAGCTGCGCATCGGCAGCGACATCGTCGTGCTGGCGACACCGGCCATCGGCGGCCTGCCCTACGTCGTCACCGGCATGGTCGCCGCCGGCGGGCTGGCGGCCGCGCTGTCGACCGCCGACGGGCTGCTGCTGACGATCGCCAACGCGTTGTCGCACGACATGTACTACAAGATGATCGACCCCAGCGCGTCGACCGCGCGCCGGGTGTCGATCTCCAAGGCGCTGCTGCTGATCGTCGCGCTGGCGGCGGCGGCGGTGGCGGCGCAGCGGCCGGGGGACATCCTGTTCCTCGTCGGCTCGGCGTTCTCGCTCGCCGCCTCGGCCTTCTTTCCGGCGCTGGTGCTGGGCATCTTCTGGAAACGCGCGAACGCTGTCGGCGCGGTGTGCGGGATGGTCGCCGGGCTCGGCGTCGCCGCCTACTACATGGCCACCGCGCAGGCCTGGCTGCGCAGCGCGCTCGGGCTGGAGGGGCCGGTGCAGCTGTGGTTCGGCATCGAGCCGATCTCGGCCGGCGTGTTCGGCGTGCCGGTCGGCTTCGCGGTGATCGTCGTCGTCAGCCTGCTGACGCGCCCGCCGCCGGCGGCGGTGCAGGCCATGGTCGAGGACCTGCGCTACCCGCAGCCGCCGCGCCAGGCCCGGTAGACCGCGACGCAGGGAAGGCGTCGGGCGCGGGGGCCGCCCCCCGGCCCCGCCCGGCCGGCGCGCGTCGTCGCCCGGCTGGCCGGCGCCCGGGTCGGCTATGCTGTCCGCCGGCCGGCCCTGCAAGGGGGGCGCCACACCCGGCCAGGCTATCGACACGGCATCGGCAAAGGACGACATCATGGGTCTCATCCAGGCAGCGGTTGGATCGGTCGGCGGCTCGCTGGCCGACCAGTGGAAGGACTTCTACACCGTGCCGGACGGCTTGCCGCCGACGGCCGCGCTGTTCGCCGCAGTCCCGCGCGGCACCAACGCCGGGCGCGGCTCCAACACCCGGGGCTCGTCGAACATCATCACCAACGGCTCGCGCATCGTCGTGCCCGAGGGCTACGGCCTGCTGCTGATGCAGGACGGCGCGATCACCGCCTTCGTCGCCGAGGCCGGCGGCTACGAGTGGCAGTCGAACGACCTGCAGTCCAAGTCGATCTTCAGCGGTGGCGGGTTGTTCGACGCCCTCATCCGCCAGAGCTGGGAGCGCTTCAAGTTCGGCGGCGTGCCCGGCTCGCAGCAGGCGGCGTTCTTCGTCTCGCTCAAGGAGCTGCCGGACAACCGCTTCGGCACCCAGTCCGAGATCTACTGGGACGACGGCTACCTGAACGCGCAGGTCGGCGCCGTCACGCGCGGCAGCTACACGCTGCAGATCGTCGACCCGATCCGCTTCGTCAAGAGCTTCGTGCCCGCCGCCTACCTGCAGCCGGGCAAGGTGTTCGACTTCACCGACCTGGACAACGCGGCGGCCGGCCAGCTGTTCAACGAGGTCGTCGGCTCGTTGGCGCCGGCCTTCAGCCTCTACACCAACGACCCGGCCAAAGGCAACCGCATCACCCGCATCCAGCAGGACTCGGTCGGCTTCGCGGCCAGCCTGTCCGACGCCGTCGAGCGGGCCTACCGCTGGAAGACGGACCGCGGCCTGGTCATCGTCAAGACGGCCATCGTCTCCATCGAGTACGACGCCCAGACGCGGGAGATCCTGAAGACGGTGCAGCGTGCCGACGCGCTGACCGGCGCGCGCGGCAACGCCAACCTGCAGGCTTCGGTGGCCGCGGGCTTCCAGTCGGCAGGCGAGAACGCCGGTGTGGGCGGCATCATGGGCATGGGCATTGCCGCAGGCGGCGTGGGCGGCCTGGCCGGCCTGCAGCAGCCGGTGGCCCCGGCGCCGGCGGTCGTGCCGGCGCCGCAGGCCACACCGGCCCCGGCGGCCGACGACCCCGTCGCCCGCCTGACCCGGGCCAAGCAGATGCTCGACGCCGGCCTCATCACCCAGGCCGACTACGACGCCGTGAAGGCCAAGGCGCTGGGCCTGTAGGGACCGGCGCGGCGCATGGCGTCAAGCCCATCCCAGGGCCCCACCGGGCCGGGCTCGCCGCAGGACATGCCGCCTGCGCCGGGGGCGCTCGGGCTGGACCCGGACCGGCTGCCCCAGCCGATCCGCGACGAACTGCTGGCCCCCGACCCGGCCGCGATCGACACCGCGTCCCGGGAACTGCGCGACGGCCTGAACCACTGCCCTCGCTGCGGCTCGACCGAGGTGCGGCAACGGGCGGGCTCGGACCGGCTGATCTGCCTGTACTGCCGCCACGAGTGGGCGGCGACCCGGGTCGAGGAAGCCTTCGGGTTGGGCGAGGGCATCGCCGACCTGCGCGGCACGCAGATCGCGTCCGGCGCACGCGACATCGCGGCCGACGCCGAGAGCCTGCGCAGCTACAAGTGCGGCGGCTGCGGCGCCGAGGTGGTGATCAACACCGAGAACGCAATGACCGCGCGCTGCCACTGGTGCCGGCACGTGCTGGGCGTCAACGAGCAGATCGCCAACGGCGCGGTGCCCGACGCGGTGCTGCCCTTCCACATCAGGAAGGACGACGCGGTCGCGCGCATCAGCCAGTTCGTGGGCAAACGCCGGCTGTTCGCGCTCAAGGCCTTCAAGGACGAGTTCACGCCCGAGAACGTGGTGGGCGTCTACCTGCCCTACATGGTGGTGGACGCGCGCGGCAGCGCCGATGCGGCTGGCGCCGGCGAGATCCTGACGCGGCGCTACACGCGCGGCGAGGGCAAGAACAAGCAGACCTACTACGACGCCGACGTCTGGCGCGTGCAGCGCCACGTGGATTTCACGGTGGACGACCTCACGCTGGAGTCCAGCGCGCATCGCGCCCACGTCGACACCCGCACCAACACCCACAACGTCATCAACACCATCCTGCCCTTCGACACCAAGAACGCGGTGAAGTGGAACGCCTCCTACCTGGTCGGCTACACGTCGGAGAAGCGCGACCGCAACGTCGAGCAGCTGATGCCGCGGCTGCAGGAGAAGATGCTCTCGATCGCCCGGGCGCGCATGCGGCCATCGGTGGGCCGCTACGACCGCGGTGTGCGCTGGGAGCGCGAGCGCATCGACCTGAAGGGCACGCGCTGGGTCGCGATGTACCTGCCGGTGTGGCTGTACGCCTACCACCAGCCGGGGCCGGGTGGCGGCATGCGGCACTACATCGCGGTCAACGGCCGCACCGGCGAGACCATGGGCAGCGTGCCGGTGCAGAAGTGGAAGCTGCTGCTGGCGGCGCTGAGCATCGGCACAGTGGTCGAGGCGCTGGCGCTCTGGTTCATCGCGCGGTGACATGAACCCGCCACGCGCACCTCGCCCGCTGCCCCCCTTGGGCGCCATCGACACACTCGGAACCGACCCGCGCTGCTGACATGGACTTCGACGGCGACGCCATCCTCTTCCTGCTGGCCCTGGGCCCGGCGAGCGCGGCCGGCTTCTACTGGGCCATCTACCGCCACTACCGCAACACGGACAAGTCGCACGCGTTCGAGCACGAGACCGCGGTCGACGTGCTCGCGCTGACCGGCAGCGAGGCTGATCGCAAGGTCGACGAGGTCCGCGGCACCCGTGCGACGCGCATTCGAGGCGACAACGTGGACAACCATCGGCAGCGGGTGCAGCCGATGTGAAGACCCCGGGGCTGGGCGTGGCCCGGCCGGTCCCCCGCGGGGGTCACGGCGACGCAAGGCGGCCCAGGATCGCTCCGGGTGGCGTCGAGCGCGGCGCCTGTGGGGCGGCCGATCGGCCGCCCGCCGCCGCGCCGTTCAGGAATCGGCCCGGAAGCCCAGGGCCGCGACCAGGCGCCTGGCCATCTCCGAGTCCGTCGCCAGCCGCCGCGCATGCTCGGCCCGCGTGCTGGCCTCGATGTGGCCCGCGATCGGGCCGACGAAGTCGCGCAGGTCTTGATGGCCCAGGGCGTTGCGCAGGGCGGTGTTCAGCGCCTCCTGCACCGGCTCGGGCGTGCCGGCCGGCGCGAAGAAGCCGAACCACTCGCGGATCGTCAGCTCGGCGTGGCCCTGCTCGGCGTAGGTGGCGACGTTGGGAACGTAGGTCGAGCGCTCGGGGCCGGACGTCGCCAGGATGCGGATGCGGCCGCTCTGGTGGTGCTGCACCCAGTCGCCCAGCGGCGAGGACATGCCGGCGAGCTGGCCGCCCAGCACCTGCGGGATGGCCGGCCCCGAGCCCGCGAACGGCACGTTGGTCGTCTGGATGCCCGCGAGCATCGCCAGGCGGCCCGCCAGCAGGTGGGGCATGGACCCGGCGGCCGGGTTGCCGATCGAGGCGCTGCCCGGGTTGGCCTTGGCCCAGTCGACGAACTGGGCGAGGTTGCGCACCGAGTCCGGCACCGCCGGGCCGACGACCAGCGCGTGGTCGGTCGAGTGGCCCATGCCGATCGGGATCGCGTCCGCCTGCGAGTAGCCGAGGCGCGAGTACGAGTGCGGGTAGATCGTCAGCATCGACGCCGGCGAATACAGGATGTGCGCGCCGTCGGGCGGTGCGGCCTTGAGCGTCATCACCCCGAGCTGCCCGCCGGCGCCCGGCTTGTTGTCGACGATGACGGCGCGCGCGTAGGTGCCGGTCAGCTTCTCCGCTACCCGGCGCGCGACGGCATCGGTGGTGCCGCCCGGCGGAAAGCCGACGATGACGCGCAGTGTCTCAGGGCGCGCTTGCGCGAAGCTCGGCGCATGCCCCCAGCCCAGCACCGCGGAAGCGGCCAGGCCTTGCAGAACGTGACGACGTGTGGTCATGAACGAGGTCTCCACTCGAACGGTCAACAGCGACCGCGGCGGATGCTAGTGTGAACCTGCAGCGGGACATGGCTTGCCCGTGCTTTCCCGCTGGCCGGGCTGGGGCTTGGCGACGCCCGGCCCGCCGCCGTCCGCGTCACGATTCCGGATCGAACATGATCTCGCGCACCTCCTGCGCGCACCGGCAGGCTTCGGCTAGGCGGGCGGCCCAGACCAGCGCCTCCTCGCGCGAAGGCAGGTCGACGATCGAGAACCCGCCGATGACCGCCTTGGTCTCCGGGGCTGGCCCGAGGGCGACGCTGCCGTCGGCCGCAACGACGGTCGCCTGCTGGTGCCGGAGCGCACCGCCGAAGACCCAGACGCCGGCGGCCTTGGCCTGGCGGACCACCGCGTGCGAGGCCTCGCCGACCGCCGGCCAGTCGTCGGCGGGGATGTGGTCCATCGAGCCGTCGTCGAACGAGATTGGATGCCTGGGGGCATCGCCATGCTCCTTGTCGCGGGTGGCACCACCCCTGCTACCGCCGCTCGATCTTGCACCCACGCGGCCTCAGGGCCTGGCCGCGGCGATCCGGCCGGTCGTTTGGCTTGCCCGGACGCAGCGCAGCGACGGCGATCGGTTCGGACGGTCGTGAAGGACGCCCATTGGGCAGGAGACCCGCGCATGACGGTGCGGCTGGCGCAACGGGTGCCGCTGTTGCCCGTTGTCGTGATATTCAGTCGCGGATAATTGCCTTCAACGCGATCGCCCCAAGTGCCTTTACGGCATCGAACGTGAGCTCGATGCCCTTCTCCTGGGCAATGGACTTGATGCGGTCCCAGACAGGTTTGCTGCGGAGCGTGTCGAGCAGGTCATGACCGTTCCAGGTCAGTTCTGGACCGAGAAGGGTGCTTCCGCCCAGGTCGCTCGCGTCCAGTCCACTGATGTAGCCGCCTTGCAATAGTAGAAGGGCGTGCTCAGCTCTGGCCCGCGAGTCTGGCGTCTGGTCAGGCCCGATGATGTAGGCGAAGGTCGTCCGCGCCTCGTGCGGCATCGACTCAACCTCGATCAGCACTTCGCGAACAACGTCCCAATCGCGCTTCATGCGCTCCCCACCTGTCGATGAACGAATGTGCCGCCTTGGGCAAGGCGTAGCGAGTCGGTCTCGAGCCAGTCGATTGCCACGTGTCGGGCCAGTGCGTCGGACGCAGACATTGCCTTGATGTCGCGGCCAAAAGGCACTTAGCCCAGCCGGTGAGGGCTGGGCTAAGTGCCTGCTAGTGCTAGCGTTTCGGTGGCTCCCCGACCTGGGCTCG
>JRYF01001124.1_pt1 | contig 12491 bp, 12 predicted proteins | sample 235331 | NCBI WGS metagenome assembly JRYF01 (sample SAMN03074217, study PRJNA261475) | activated sludge metagenome | biome: Wastewater Treatment Plant; feature: Wastewater; material: Activated sludge; isolation source: activated biomass of a wastewater treatment plant treating hydrocarbon... ... | reverse complement strand
AAAAAGAAATATTTATGAAAAATTAGTATAATTGTTCTCTATTTTCTTTTCCATTATTGACGTAATTGTAATGTGAGATTGGAATCTGAGCAGAAAGATAAATTCTATAAATCATGGAACGAAAAAATCTCAGTCAGCATATTGATGTGTTTCTGTGCAAATGAACTCCTGGTATTGGAGGCTTGGTTTTAATTTCGATCCAGTCGTAAAGTTTTAATTTCCCATCCGTCCAACTCTACTTCATTTGTAAGAAGTTTATCGCCTGGTATTTCTGTATGATCGGTGTAGGATATATGTAAAAAGTCATCCAAAGGGGCGATACTCACTTTTTTCTTGTCAGAGCTTATATTCATCAATCGTAAAATGACAGCATCTCCGGAACGCGATTTTTTACACAAAGACAATTGGATTTCATCATCTCCCATCCAATCAAAAGGTAGCTTCAGGCGCCCTTCATCTTCATTGTTCAAACGGACGAGCAAAGGTTGGTGTTGAAGCAAAGCAAATTGCATAATTTTTACCGGATCATAGCCCTGGTGAGGAAGTATGCTATATCGGAAAGGGATTTCTCCTTCCTGGTACCCTTTGTAATTGACAAACCAAACATTATTCATGATCCAGGAGAAAATCCGGGTATCATAAACAAAAGAGTCCAGCCATGGCCTGTTTTTCAGGTCACTTGCCCATTGCTGTCCATGGGGATAGGCAAATTCCATAATGGGTGCATCCAGGCTCACCCATGCCATTCCAAAATCAGAATTAGAAAAATCTACCCAACGCTGGGTGCAATAAAAGTTGAAATTAGATCCAGGCATTTGATCTGCACCCGGTATCATAATTCCAAATGGATGATCCATCCGTATTTGTGCATCTGGCACCTCAAAGGGAAAAACAAATCGGGCATTTTCATCGGATGTGACCTTCTTCTTATACACCGTATTATTTATCTCCAATACTCCAGAAGGTATAATCAAAGAATATATGCTGACGATACTGTCCACACTTGTACATTCATATACCAATCGTATAGATTGCATGATAGGGCCGTGATCTACCCATTCCATCCTGACAACGTTTGCTTTAGTCATGTCAATGGTATCTATTCCGCTATAGATAAATCGGTTGAAGCCAAATTCATCGTCTTTCCGGATTAGGTTTACTCCTTGGGATTCATTTTGCCAGAGCGTTAATTCTCCATTTTCATTGAAAACCAAAGTTTGATTTTTGCCCTTCAAAGTATAGTCCCTGGGAAATTCATAGTTGTTTCCGTCTGCCACTCCTTGCTCAATGGTAAAAGTCATTTGGCCAAAGGCTGGAATGTCGTCTGCATAAATCGCTACTTCCCCGGATTGCAATCTTTGGGAAGGTATGCTATCCCCTTTGGGGTCAGTAACCCGGATTCCTGGGTTAGCTTTAAATTTGATCAGACCACTGGCAGTAAAGGGATGCGTATTGACGACAGTAAATTTTTCAATAATTTCCTCCTGCCCATGACCCAAAATACTATCCAATAGATGATTGGTGATTTCAGCAGCGCGGGTTGCAAATGACTGCTTCACTTCCCATTGTGCTTTTGCAAATTCACCATCCGGATCAGATTTGCTGGAATAAGCACCCCAGGTGTGTTCTGAGAAAAGCAGAACATTCCGCCATGCTTCCCGAAATAGTTCAAAAGGATAGGATTTGTTTGAATGGGCAGCCCAAAGCAGTTCTGCCTGAAGCAATTTTTCGGCAGTATTGCGGTTTAAAGAGGTTTCAAAAGCAGAAGATGCTGCTCCGTCTTCCCAATAAGGGGTAAAATCTCCAATGACAACCGGCAATATATTGCTATATCGTTCTTCGAATTGGCGAAACATCTTTTCATTCGTGTTAATAATGAGTTTTGGACTGGAGTAAGTTTCATTCCATTCTTTGACAAAATCCGATAAATCTTTGTCCGGACCGGCATTGTCTCCCAATGTATACCGCAATTGTACCATATGGTAGGGATATCCTTTTTCTTGCAATTCATATAGAAAAGCCAGGATGGGAATGCCTTCTTTTTTTCGGATATTTCCTAATAGCCACGGGTGAAACCATGAATATCCATGGGAAGACATCCACACCAGAATTCGTTCTTTTCCTGATATGGATTCCCAGTAAAATGGAATATCTCCCCAGGTTTTGATGGTATGTCCCACCTGATAGCCCAGGTCTGGCATGTGTGGCATGTGGTTAGGGCCCATATTGAGATATCTGACCCCATTGTGGTATAGTGCAGGAACAAAGCCCCATTGTGCCCCTGGAACATCTGTGATCATCGTCGAAGCAATGGAAATGTTGTATTTGTCCAGCAATTCATGAGCATAATACGTGTTTTGCATTAACTCTTCAGGTTTTTGCAACCCTGTCAATACGCTGCCAAAAAGGGCGTCCAGACCTATGATGCCATCGTGCACTGCTTGGATAAATGATTGCCTTTTAACGGAATCTGCCTGCTGAAGATATCCTTCTACCGCCCACAATACTTCAACATTCCATTTAAACTGCGCTTCTTTAGGGTAATCTCTGGTTTGCTCGCCCATTTCGATAGCATCCTCAAACATTTTCCATTGCATATGCATGACCTCATCCTGTAAATGGGTAAAACCTATATCCACATGGGAATGGGGTAGTAAGTGAACTTCAAAGGGCGGAACAGGATAAAATGGGACTACAATCTCTTCATGCCCACCGGACAAACTTCTCAGTTCCACTTTTTTTAATTCCTTAGTTAAAGTTGCAGGTATATCTATGATGTGTTTGTTGGGACCCGGCTGAATGGATACTTTTAAAATTTCTATTCCCTGCAGAGTCAGTACTCCCTCTGTAGGTTGTCCGGTATGGATCCATTCTATGAGCAAGGGTTGCCTGTCGGTTTCATCAACTCCCTTTCTCAATGCAGCCAGGGGGGTGGCTGAAAATTGGGTGTAAATGCTATCCTGAAAAACCATCATAGACGATGGGGTATCCTGGGAAACATTTCGTAAGCTAAAATAAAAATGGGATTTATCTCCGGCATCTTTATTGTGAAAATTAAGGAGTAGGAAACCAAATTGTTGATGCTCTTCCTCATTGCTGTGTGTGGGTATGAAATGAAGTGAATGAGGCCCATTGCTGACGTGCCAGGGTTCGATAAATTTTCCGGAAGGAAATATAAATGAAAGTTGCTCTTCAGCTACTAGTTCAAAGCAATCTGATGGACAAGGATAATTGGTGTCGAATGAAACTGAAAAAATGAAAGTTGAATATTCTTCGCCATTAAAATCAATGAATTTTTCTGATCGGAATGAAGCTTTATTGCTCTGTGAATCTTGATTGACTACCAAAGCTACATTTCCGGGTTTCAGGTTTTGGAGGTAATCTAAGCTGTATCCGACTGGATTATGGAGACAACCCTGATGAAGCCGGGACGAAATTTGTGGCCATGGCGATGGGCTGTGTATAGATTCCTGTCCAAAACAGAGCCCCAGTAAAAATAATGAAAAACAAAGGCTTAAAATAGGAGAGCAGAACTTGATCATTAATGTATTTTAACCTGGAAAAATCTTGGACGGCAATGGGTGGGATCATGTTTGATGTCCTCCCAAAAGTCAAAAGAATTGACATTATAGCTAATGAGTAATGTGCCGGGTTCTGACAAATGAGGATAGCCTTTTGCATTGTACGCAAAATAATCCAGATCCTCCTCTACTTCCTTGCAGTACCAAACTTTTCTGTGCGGAAAGAATGGGCCGGTAGGTGATTGTCCGATCTGAACGGCCACTTCGTTGGTCATCCCAAACAGTTGAAATGCCGCTATATATCTTCCATTTCCCAAAGGGCTCATGCTCATTTCATTGGATACCGAAGAGATCACCGCCGTAGCATGTGTTTTGTCATCCACCCAATGGGTGCCATTCCAAAATCTCCAGGCACTGAAATCTTCAAATGATTCCGGCCTGACCCTTGCCATCAGCATATCAATGGATGGGCCTACAGAACCTAAAACATATATATACCCATCCGGATCAGGCGCACCTGCACTGTGGGTATTGACCATGATCCCATTGCCAAACGTGGTCATATAATCTTTATTTCCCTGGTAAGGAAACATGAACGGAGTCTCCATTTGCCGTACATTTTTGTATGGGGGCTCTTCTCCATGAGGGATGGCTAAAAGTGAAACACTGATTTGCCGAAAGGTAAAAAATCCTTCAGCTGGATCAACATCTTCAATCCTGTAGGCGAAAATATACAAAGTGCTGTCGACATCAATATTGACGAATCCATCACCCAACCAATAATAATTACCGGGTTGGGTTTCCGGAGTATTGGGTTTGAACATGCTGGTGGGATTGCCATTTTCATCTACATCCCAAATGAATTCAAAACTGTCCTTTATGGGCTTATTTCCTTTGAGAAGCGCAACAACATTATTAACGAAGTGGAAATCGCCTTTTCCTTTTGTTTTGCCATCCTTGATTTCACCAATTACAGAGTCGCTAAAAATAAATAATGTACGTGTCGAATCAGTAGCAGGAGTGAATTCCTTGCCATCCAGAGGAATAGCAAATATTCCATCGCCTCCAAACCAACCTTTATTGTTTTTGAAAAGCATATCCCAATCCGGAGCAGATTCAGCGATTGCAATTTCTTCTTTACAGCATTGGTTGTTGGAATGGGTATTACATGCCAATAGAATGGCTATGATCAAATAGAATAAAATACATTTGAAAAATGGTTTCAGGAAAAATTTGTTGGACATATCTCAATTTTTAAAATCTGGGAAAATGATATATAAAACTATCTATTTTTGAACGCTAATATAGAAAAAAGATGTATAGTATGTTTAAACATACTGAATTTTTTCAGAAATTGCAACATGGAATGAAAAATCCAAGTATTATTGAGAATTGCACATCTTCGGTAGTTTGCGAAGGGGCAGTTTTTAATAGTTTGATCATTAGAAAATATTATGAATATGCGTTTTATGCGTAAACCCGGTTTCCAAAGTATTGTATTGATTTTGGTAGTAATTTTGCTGACAATCCCCGGTTTTTCTCAGGTAAAGCTGTCAAGGATTTTTGGGGAGGGGATGGTACTTCAAAGGAATGTTGATATACCGGTTTTTGGGACTGCCCCTCCTGGATTGACTATTCATGCCCGATTCAATGGAAATCAAGCAAAATGTGTTACGGATATTTGGGGCAATTGGAAGATCAGTTTTCCTCCTATGGAAGCCGGCGGGCCCTATGAACTTATTATTGAGGATGTTGATCCTATTATTTTGAAGGAGGTTTATATTGGGGAAGTATGGCTATGCGGTGGACAATCCAACATGCAATACACTTTGGACATGTTAGGCATTGATCCAGCCACTGAAGCACTTCCGGGCCAAAATGTTTTGAGGTTCTTTAATGTCGATATAGATTGGGATGTGGCGATTTCTGATGACATCCAGGGAGGGAAATGGGAGAATGCAGATGCGAACCATGCCGGACGGTTGTCTGCACTGGCTTTTTATTTTGGGAAATACCTGCAGGACAGTCTTAAGGTGCCGGTTGGGTTAATCAGTAGTAATATGGGCGCAACTTCCATAGAAGCCTGGATGAGCAAAGAAGCGCTTGCACCTTATGAAGCATTCACAGAGGTGATTGAAACCACTTTGAGCAATGTTCCCAGTAAGTCGGTTTCATGGGGACAATTTGAGAAGTACCGTAAACACTGGGATGATCAATACTATTTACAAGGCAAAGGAATGGAGGAAGAATGGTATTTGACGGAAGTGGACAAGTCGGAATGGCAGGAGATGGTCATGCCCGGGTTGTGGCAAGATCAGGGATTGGAGGATCATCACGGGGCGGTTTGGTTTGTTCGTGCTTTTGATCAATGGCCGACCTGGTGGGGAGATGAGCCGTATGTCGCTTTGAATCAGATTGACGACTACGATATGGTATGGTTAAATGGGGTTAAAATTGGTGAAGGATTTGGAAGTCGAACCTGGAGAAGGTATGGATTTGATCGAGCCATTTTGAAGGAAAATGGCAATGAATTGGTGGTCAGGATTTTTGATGTGGGGGAAAAAGGAGGGATGTACAGTCATCCATTCTGGGGCAATGAAGTATTAAATGGAGTATGGAAATATAAAAAGGGTTTAAAAATCGATCCAGACACTTTTCCTGTACCATATGTGCCTACTGCCAGTTTTTTTACCCACCCATCTGTACTTTATAATGCCAACATTGCTCCTTTGGCTCCATATGCTTTGAAAGGTGTCATATGGTATCAGGGCGAATCCAACGAAGCCAGAGCGGTGGAATACAGATCATTGCTACAAGATTGGATGCATGATTGGAGAAATACCTGGATGGATGATTCCATGCCTGTATATATTGTACAGCTGGCTAATTATAGAGCAGAAGACACCCTTTTTTCAGGTGAAAGCCAATGGGCTGAAATCAGGGAGGCCCAACATGTCGCTTCATTATTGCCTTCTTCCGGTATTGCAACCGCCATAGATATAGGAGATGCGGATGATATCCATCCATTCAATAAAAAGGATTTGGGTCAACGATTAGCCTGGGTCGCGTTGAGAGGATCCTATGGAAATAAGCAAGCGCCGGTAAGCCCAGTGTATAATGGGGTGCAAAAAGTGAATGGGAAATTGGTGATTAGTCTGGAAACCTTTGGGTATGCCATTGGGGATGTTGAATCACCTTCCGGTTTTATTATTGCCGGTTCAGATCGTAAATTTCATAAAGCCAAAGCTGAATTGAAAAATGGACAGTGGGTGGTATGGTCGGAACATGTAAGCGATCCTGAATCTGTGCGTTATGGGTGGGCGGATAACCCGGGGAAACTCATGATTTTTAATGATCGGGGACTGCCATTACTGCCTTTCCGTACAGATGATTGGCCACTGACAACCGAGAAGAATGTTTATATGTGGGATCCGTGGGGATTTTGATTAATGAGCCATAAACCGTGTATTCCTTTCATTTGTGCTTTCTGTGATTCATGCAAAAAGCATTTTATATTAAAAGCTCACATAAAAGAGGCAAGAGATTAGCGATGATGAATTTTTTTGGAGCTGCCAGCCGATGGGAATCAATCTAGATATATGGTTATGCAGCGTTACCTTTTATGGGTTTAATATTATTGAACTCTTGCTCTTTTTGATTTCTCTCTTTTTCCAGATCATAATCATCTTGAAGACCTAACCAAAACTTGGCGCTTGTTCCGAAAAATTTGGCAAAACGTATAGCTGTGTCAGCTGTGATTCTTCGATTACCTTTGATGATTTCAGAAATGCGGGTTTGAGGGAGAAAAGTTTCCTTAGCCAATCGGTAAGCAGAGATCTCCATAGGATTTAAGAATTCTTCGAGCAGGATTTCACCCGGGTGAATATTTTTCAACTTTTCCATATCTTTTCTATTAATGATAATCAACTATTCTTATTTCGTATGCATCATTATTGATCCAATTAAAGATGATTCGCCATTGATTGTTAATCCGAATACTGTAGTATTCTTGAAGATCACCTTTGAATTTTTCCAGTCGGTTAGCGGGAGGAATACGAAGATCATTAATATCATAAGCGTTATTGATCATTCTTAATTTTCTGCGCGCAACATCTTGGATTTCGTTTGGCAATTTTTTTGACCGAGTACCATTCCAAATTTTCTCGGATTCTTTATCACCAAAACTTTTGATCATTAATTCAGATTTACGTTACTAACGCCAAAAGTAAGTATTTATTATTTCTTAGGCAATTCTTTAAATTAAAACTTCTCAGAGACAGGAGTGATTAATGCGGTATAATTTGTTAATTTGCGCCAATCTACAGCAACTTTACAGCCAATATAGGCGTAAATGCGCTACTTTGTAGCGGGTTATCTTTTTCTGTTTTCAAATATAAAGTTTTCGATATAAAACATCATATCACCTGATTGCAATCCTGCATTTCTTACCGTAATTTTCAGTCATGAATTGCTTTCAATGGTAACTAATTATTTACACCTGAACATAGGCCATATATTTATAAAGCATAAGAATTGTTCTCAATAAATGGATGGTATACTTTAACCGGATTTGGTGGTACATTATCGCCGGATTATGCAGTCAAAAATTCGAAGGATGTTCCTGATGCTGCATGTCCGTTTTCATCTGTAGGGTCTTGGATAAAAAGAGCTTTCACAATGATGGGGGCAGGTGATATGCATCGAGAGGTTCACAGCATGTACTGTTTAAAAACAAAGATTATGGCGATGTGCCGAGTGTATCAAAGTGTTCTTTGAGAGGTTTGGGGGTGAGATTATCCTTAACCTACTCGACTTCTGTTTTCAGGCAAGTTTTACAAAGTTTTCTTCCATTTTTACATGAAAGTTAATTTCCATTTTCAATGCCTTGAAAACTTTCAGAATAGTATCAATGGTTGCACTGTTGGCACTGTTTTCCAATTTAGAAATTTGTGACTTCTGAACTCCAATAAGTTTGCCTAATTGTTCCTGTGTCATTTTTCTTTCTTTTCTTGCAGATTTAATCATCTTGCCCAATATTTCCATTTTGAGTTCATACTCATAGGAGTCTCTTTCAAGCGTCCCTTCTTTGCCGATGTATTTATCTTTCATCTCTTCCAATGATGTCTTTCTCATTTCCTTTTTAGCCATATCATTTTTTGTTTTTCTTGCTCTCAAAATAGTCTGCCTTAATAGCAATGGCTTTGTCAATTTCTTTTTTAGGCACTTTGTCGGTTTTTTTCACAAAACCGTGAGTGGCCAATACCAAAGTATCTTTACTATCTTCTTTGTCCCAAAAGCAATTAATCGGATGTGTACACCCAAATACTTTGTCCTGAACTCCCAAATTTCTCGCTCTAACTTATTGAAAAGTTTAGGGTCTTTTGTTTGTTCGGCAATGTCAATATTGTAAAGCACTTTCTTAATAGTTTTTATATCGAGTGCCGCTACAAAATCTTCCGCTTCTTCAAGGAAAATAGTGTCAAAAAATCTCATCAACTGATTGTAAGCTTTAACACGTTAAAAGTAGTATAAGTTTCTAAATATAGCAACTTTGCGAGGCTGTTATTAGGGGATTTTTGTACTTTGAGGTGACAACCAGCATTTTATACCCACACTTCTTTAGCGACTACACCGCCAATAAATGGGAACATATACACAATTTTGTAGCAGGATTTCTTTCCTTACTCAAATTTAAATTTCCTGCATTATTTATCATATCACTAGATTACAGACCGTCATTGCTTACAATAATTTTCAGACATGAATAGCTTTCAATGGAAACTAATTATTTACACCTGAACATAGGCCATATATTTATAAAGCATAAGAATTATTCTCAATAAATGGGTGGTACACTTTGACCGGATTTGGTGGTACATAAGCGCCGGATTATGCAGGTTGAAATGCGAAGGTTATTCTGGGTGCATATCCGTTTTCTTCCATACCGTCGATGCAATGAAGAGCGCCCAAAATGATGTGGGTCAGGTGATATGCATCGAGAGGTTCACAGCATGTCCTGTCTTACAAGAGGGGATGCGGCTTACCTACATAGGCGGGACAAGTTGGGAGAGGTTTGAAGGTGAGATTTTACCTTATTTACTCGACTTATTCTCTCATGTCATGTTGTTTCGTTAAATTTTTATGTTTACTTCAAGCCGTCCGCCAAAACCAAGTTCAATTATTTTCTTCAGTGTCGAAAGTCTAGCTTCTTTTAAGTTGTTTTCAATTTTGGAGATATAGGATTTAGAGGTTCCAACTTTTTCTGCAAGTTGTTCCTGTGTCATTCCCATTTCAATACGAGTGTCATGAATCAAAGCGCCGATTTTGAATGCTTCATAACCTGCTTCAAGTTCGTCACGTTTTTTCGTTCCACGTTTACCATAGTTTTTTTCTTTAAACTCTTCAAGAGTCATCAGATTTTTATTATTCTCTTTCATATTCTGCTTTAATTTTAAGTGCCATATCAATTTCATTCTTTGGTGTCTTTTGTGTTTTCTTTTGAAACCCGTTCGCTAAAACAACCCACTGACCTTGGTCGAAAAAACAAAAAATCCTAAAAATATCCCTTCCTAGTTGAACCCGGATTTCATAAAGTCCGTCCGTGTTTTCGATATGTTTAAGATAAGTTTCAGGAACTCGTTGTAAGTCTTCTATCAAGTCAAAAGTCCAAATAATTTTTGCTTTTACTTTTTTGTTTTGTTTGGAAAAGAAATCTTGAAAGTAGTTCTTGTAAAACGTAATCTTTCTATGTTTCTGTTTTTCGTCCATCGCAATGGTTATCTGTACAAATATACAAGGTTTCCCTAAAGTGAAACATATAAAAGGATGTTAATTTTAGCTCAAAGTCCCTTATTAAAGTTCATGAAAACGCAAATAACTCATTAATTTACGCCATTCTACAGCGACTATACAACCAATAAATGGGAACATATACACAATTTTGTAGCAGGATTTCTTTCCTTATTCAAATTTAAATTTTTCTGCATTATTTATCATATCTCCTGACTACAGACCTGCATTACTTCTAATAATTTACAGACATGAATTGCTTTCAATGTAAACTATTTATTTTCATTTGAATATAGACCTTATATTAAATAAAGCCTAAGAATTATTCTCAATAAATGGGTGGTACACTTTGACCGGATTTGGTGGTACACTATCATTGGATTTTTCACTTTGTCAAAACTTCTTTGAAATTGTCTTTTGTTATCATCTAAATTCTTTCTATCAATTCACGTTTCAACCATTCAAAAGCTGTTTTTTGATTGTATTCTATATCAGGACGCAGTAGAGCTTCCATGTCTCCTATAAAATCAGAATCATTTTCTTTTTCTTCTAGATTTATAAGAAACTCCTTTATGCCAGGCGGTCTTTTATTTGTAGAAAATTGTGTGTATTCTTTAAAACAATGGATAATTTCATCATAGTTTAATTTATGATGCTGTCTCGCATAATCCAAATCAAATAAATCTCGTCCTTTACTTCTTTGATAAAGTGCTCTGAGTTTTGTTCCGAGCAACTCATTAATATTATAGGTACGTATTTGAGTCTGTCCGGAAAACCACTCGCTTTTTACTTCAAAAGGAAAGTCTACCCATTCATAAACATTGAAATGTTCCTTACAGTTGATTTCAATCTTTAATCGCAGTCTTAATTCCTCATATTCGGAAGTAAACCTATACAGTGCTTTAATTCCAAGCCCTCTATTTTGTGTTTTTCTATCCTCTTCAAAAAATGTAAGTACTTCACCTATACGGTGAATGATAGGTTTGATAAGTCCGGGCTTTATTTGTACCAAGTCAATATCTTCTGAATACCTTGGCGCTGGATTCAGAAATAGTTTGTGCAATGCAGTCCCTCCTCTAAAAGCCAAATTTTCTCTGAGAAAATCATCAGAGAATATTTCTACCAATACACGGCTGATAATCAAATCTTGTTCCACTTGATAAAATTGTTTCCAGGGTGCATGATCTTGCCATTGTGCTATGTATGGTTTTGGGATCATAAATCGCTTTCGATTTTGATATTTACATCTACTTTCCATTTATTATCAACTGATCCGGGCTTTTGATTTCCTTTTGGGGAAAGGAGCACTGGAAAGTATTGACTTGATTTTAAGTAATCCAAAATTGCATTAATGTCAATGTCAGTTTGCAGTTCTTCCAAAATATACCCGAGTCGTTGTAAAGTGCTTCTGTGCGGATACCATGTTAGTAAATCTTTTATGTCAGCATATGTAATCTCCTCTAATAGTTCTTCAATAATTACAAACATTCTGTTCAGTCCTCCTAATTTGGTTTGATGATGGATTAAGTCAACTGCTGTCAAAGATGGGCTTGATATCTTGAAAATCCCTGCATCTGACTTTTTTTCAACGATGTTCCTTGTTGGCCATTTAGATGATGTAAAAAAACGTATATCCATATCATTTTTTTTAATATCATTCAATTTTGGTTTTTCGATCATCACATATTCCCTATGAGTTTGTTGGTGACTCGCCCCATGAAATTTGGCTGCTGAGTAAAACCCCAAATAGTAGTTACGGTTTAAGCTTTTACACAACTTATCTATATATAATTGAATGGGGATGAATCCTTGTTTTGAATATCTAGGTGGAATAATGAGGTAGAAACCTTTTCTTAGGTTAATTATTTCTTTTTTTTCTACAAGCCTTGCCAGTTCAAATTTTAAAGAGGTTCCTTCTGAGTTAGTGTGATTACTTATTTCTTCAAGAGAGAATGAATAGTTCTCAATGGATAGTAGATGTTTTATATAATCTTTCGCTCTCACTTTGGTATAATTTAACTAAAAGTAGCAAAAAAAACTACTTATCAAGAATTAATACTATGAATTTTGCAGTTGGTGGGAGATTTTAGCTATTTTTATTTATTGGGTTGAGCATATAGGGTGAGAAAAACCAGATGTGATAAGATGTGCGTTGGGTTCTCAGCATGGCATACATCGTTT
>JRYF01002407.1_pt1 | contig 12507 bp, 6 predicted proteins | sample 235331 | NCBI WGS metagenome assembly JRYF01 (sample SAMN03074217, study PRJNA261475) | activated sludge metagenome | biome: Wastewater Treatment Plant; feature: Wastewater; material: Activated sludge; isolation source: activated biomass of a wastewater treatment plant treating hydrocarbon... ... | reverse complement strand
TTCGCCCACTACAGGCAACTTGTTCTTGCGCAAACCCTAAGAAGCATTTGTTACTCCAGACTTTCAGAAAATGAAAAACATACTCGTCCCGACCGACTTTTCTCCGTGTTCCAAAAATGCAGCATTTGTGGCGTTTGAATTGGCCAAGCGTTTTGGTGCGAAGTTGCACTTGTTTCACAGCCAGGAAACGCAGTATGCCGAAGCGGGGAAAAACGAAAAGGGGGAACCTCAACCCGGTTCACTTCAGGAAGTTGTGCAACGAGCCGAAGCTTTTTTAGCCCAGGTGTGGCATTTCAATGTCGAAGTACCTGTGGAAACGGCCTATGGTGTGGGCAAACCGTGGGAGGGCATAGATCAATATGTGACGGATCACGGCATTGACCTCATCGTAATGGGGTCGCACGGCACGAGCGGCAAGAACCAGTTTTTCATCGGTTCCAACACACAGCGGGTCGTCCGGCGGGTTCACTGCCCGGTACTGGTCATCAAAAACCCGCTTGAAAACGTGAATTTCCAGAAGGTCGTTTTTGCCTGCCGTTTCCAGGAGAACGAACTGGCAGCGTTCGTGCATTTCATTGATTTCATCAAACATTTCATACCGGAAATCCACCTCGTTTCGATTCGCACCTCCCCTCTAGATGCTGCTTATCCAATCCTGCTGGATGCGATGAAACCTTTTGTGGATGCCTGCCATCCCCTCGCTTGTGAACCGCACGTTTTCAGCGATCTTTCCGTGGACGAGGGAGTCCGCACGTTCGCCAATGAAATCGGTGCCGAACTGATTGCCATTTCCAACCAAGAGCGCCACCCCTTGAAGCGTATGTTCGTCGGCTCGAATGTGGAGATGCTCGTCAACCACGCCGACCTACCTGTGCTGACGATTGATTTTGCCTGAATTCAGAGAATATTGCGGGGTTGAACTTTTCCACCATCAAAGATGTACATTTGCGCGCACTGCGGGCTACGCTGTCGCTCCGGTGGGTTTCTGAATGCTCCGAAAGGTGCAGGCTGGAGCCTGACGGGGAGGAAAGTCCGGACAACGTAGGGCACCACACCACCTAACGGGTGGGACTTCCGGCCAAGCTGGGAGGACAGAGCGTGTCACAGAAAATAACCGTCCCGGCTTAGGGTTTGCGCAAGAATAAGTTTCCTTTAGTGGGTGAATTATTTCGTTTTCTAAAAGTGCTTTATCAATTAAGCATAGCAGCGCTACGGTTCATTGATAAAGTGCTTTTAGGGGACAAAAGAATCGGCCAATATTGGGAAGTTATTTTTGCGCAAACCCTTAGGTCGGGATAAGGGTGAAAACGTGCGGTAAGAGCGCACGGCGTTCCGGAGCAATTCGGGAGGCGGATAAACCTTGTGGGTTGAAATGCCATGTACACCGGCGATGTTGCCAGCCTGCTGCCATGCAGGTCGGCAACAATAGGGTTGCCCGCCCGAGCCGGGGGGTAGGCAGATAGAGGCCTGCTGCGAAGCCGGCCCCAGATAAATGACAGCGGCCCCGCCCTGCGGGGTTTACAGAATCCGGCTTATTGGCCCGCAGTGCTTTTTTTGGTGTTAATGTCATTTGGTTCATTGGGTCATTTCATACCTCATCCCTCGTCCCTCATTCCCATTTAGGGTCATTGGTGTCATTGAGAGTCTGTAAAAAAAATTGCCGTTTTACCTTTTTTCTGCGATCCTTGCCCCCTGATTGAGAAATCGTCACTCGATATTCATGCTCCGATTCGAATACAAATACATCGTGCCGTTGGAACAGTTGGACAGGTTGCGAACCCTCATCCGGCCGTTCATGGAACCTGACCGACACGCAGGGGCAGATGGCGGTGTTTATACCGTCAGGAGCATCTATTTCGATACTTATGATTTGGAGTGTTACTTCCATAAGCTGGCCGGGGTGAAACGGCGCAACAAGGTCAGGCTGCGGGGGTACAACAAGGAAGAGGACGGCAACCCCGTTTTTTTTGAAATCAAAAAAAAAGTAGATGAGCCGTTGTTCAAGAACCGGGCTGCTACCACCTTCGGCGAGGCGATGAAAATCCTGCGAGGTGGGTCGCCCGATGGTTCCATCACCAAAACGGCAAAAGTGACCTATGCGGAAGCCCTTGCCAATGCCCAGCGTTTCATGTACCACGTTCATGCCCGGCGGATGCGCCCTGTGGTAACGGTGGTGTATGAACGGGAACCCTACCAGGCCATACTCAAGGATCAGGAAAATGATCTGCGCATTACCTTCGACCGGAACTTGCGGGCCGTACCCGACCCCCAACCGGAAGACCTTTTTAAGGAAAAAATATCCTATCCCGTTAACCCCCGTTCTTTCATTCTTGAAATCAAATTCAACCGCTATATGCCGACTTGGCTGCGTGCCATTACTGCTTCGCTCGGCCTGAAAAAAGGGCCTGCCTCCAAGTACGCCATGGCCATAGAGGCTTGTCCTGGCATTGCAGCCACCGCCCGGCAAATGCCTTCAACCCTTTGAAACAACATGTTCGAGGAACTTCAGGAAATAGAAATATTCCGGCCCACGATCTTCGATTTTGCTGTCAACCTGATCGTGGCCCTTGCCTGCGGTATCGTCATCGCTTTGGTCTATCGGTTCACTTATCGGGGTGCCAGCTACTCGACTTCTTTCGTCAATTCGCTCGTATTGCTGAGCCTGATCACGGCAGTCGTCATCCTGGTCATCGGCAACAATCTGGCACGGGCTTTTGGTTTGGTCGGTGCCATGTCCATCATCCGCTTCCGAACAGCGGTGCGCGACGTGCAGGACATCGTATTCATCTTCTTCGCCCTGACCATCGGCATGGCCGCCGGCGTGGGGCTGAACTCCGTTGCCATCATGGGCACGCTCTTTATTTGCACGATTATCATCTTGCTGGACACAACGGGGTTCGGCAGGCCGGCCCGCCTGAAACATCTTTTGCAAGTCGCCCACGACGGAACCCCCGAAGGTGAGGCTGAGATTGCGAAGCTTTTGAAAAAATATTGCCGACGAACCCAGTTGATGAACCTGCGCCAAATCTCCGGTCAAAACGATGTCGAAGCATTTTATCACATCGCATTGCGAAGCCTGAAAAACCAGGAAGCTTTCGTGCGAAGCCTGCGTTCGCTGGAAAACGTTTCCCACGTGAACCTCTTTTTTGAGGAGGAAGACAATGGATTGCCGGCTGGGTAATAATGCGAATAACGGGTATGAATTTCGAATAAATTGGCAATCAAGCGATTAGATTTCCGAAGTTTTTGAAAACTTCGGAAATCTGGCCCCTCGTCACCTGAAAATCAACCCAATATGATAACCCGTTATCCGCATCAATAGCCCTCAATGACCATTCCCTTCACCACACAACATGAAATACCCCCTCCCTGTCCGTTCGCTCGAAGGTGTGCGAGCCGAACAGGTCACGTTGCGCCTGCACCAGGTTCAGGGGCAAGCGGCTGCTGCGAAGCGAGTCGAAATAGGATAGGGATGCGGACATGGCCATAGTTGGTATGCCCGCACGGACAGTCCGGCGCAGTACCCGGCGCATGGCGGGATGGGTTTCCTCGATTTCATGGCGGAAGGTATCGGAGAGGAGCAGGTTGACGAGGCCGGGTTCGTGGCTGAACGCCTGGCGGATGCGTTCCAGCAAGTCGGCCCGGATGATGCAGCCGCCACGCCAGATGCGAGCGATGGTTTCGAGGTCGAGGCCATAGTTTTTTTCCTGGGAAGCGACAGTCAGGAGGTGCATGCCCTGTGCGTATGTGATGATGAACGAAAAGTAAAGCGCCGCCTCCACTTGCTGGATCAGTTTCTCCCTGTTTCCTTTTTTTCCTTTTTTCTTTTTTGAAAAAACGTTGGCCAACGCCACCCGCTCGTGTTTGAGCGCAGAGAGGCCACGCATTGTAACGGCCGTGTCAATCGTCGGGACGGGAATGCCCAGGTCCATCGCGTACTGGGAAGTCCATTTGCCGGTGCCTTTTTGTTTGGCTTTGTCGAGGATGTTGTCCACGAGGCTGCCTTCTCCGAGGTCGTCGGGCCGGGCAAATATGCGGGCAGTGATTTCGATGAGGAAAGAGCGCAACCGCCCCTCGTTCCATTGGCTGAAAGTTTCGTGCAGTTCCCCGTTCGTGAGTCCGCAGCAGTTTTTCAGGATGTCGTAAGCCTCGGCGATGAGTTGCATCATGCCGTACTCGATGCCGTTGTGGACCATTTTCACGAAATGCCCGCTGGAGCCGTTGCCGAGAAATGCGGTGCAAGGTTCGCCGTTGACCCTGGCGGCCACCGCTTCGAGCAAGGAACGTGCAGTTTCATAAGCAGCCGACGAGCCGCCGGGCATGATGCTCGGCCCATAACGAGCGCCTTCAGAGCCTCCTGAAACGCCTACCCCCAGGAACTGGATGTTTTTTTCTGCCAAAAAAGCAAGCCGCCGATCGGTATCTGCAAAATAGGAATTGCCGCCGTCCATGACCAGATCGCCCGGTTCCAGGTGCGGCAACAGGTTTTCGATGACGGCATCCACCGGCGGGCCGGCGGGTACGAGCAGCATGATGCGCCGGGGCCTTTTCAGCAGGGCAGCAAATTCCATAACGGAGGTGGTGCCTTTGGCAACTTTGCCAACTGCCTCATTCTCAAGGGCAGCGGCTTTTTTGGGGTCGGTGTCCAGCCCGGCGACGGAGAAGCCCTGATCGGCTACATTCAGCAAAAAGTTGCGGCCCATCACGCCAAGTCCCACCATGCCGAAGTCGTGCGTGTTTGTCATTTTTTTAAGTTGTTCGCATTTCCAAAAAGTAACTATTCAGCATGGAGCGAGGAAGGAGAAAAAATTGGGATGTTTCATAAACATGAAAAAGTTGTTAACACTTTTGATAAACTTGATAGTGGCCAAGCCACAAACAAAGTCTATGAGGTGACATCTTTTTCCCTGTTCCTCTTTTCAATTCAAAGCAGCTGGTCAAAGGGAAAAAGGTGTCATCTCTTAGACTGGCCGTGATAAGATGACACCTTTTTGCCTTTAACCAGCCTGCTGGAAATTGAAGTACACAGCAGGCAAAAAGTTGTCACCTTATCACTGTTGCAAATCCTTGACCTTCAATTTATTGAACTAAAAAGTTTGCTAAAAAAACAAACTTTCTGGGGTATGTAATACATAGGCGCATGAGGGCGCATAGCTTGTCATCCGTCTAAGGCGGAACTATGTGTCCTTATGTGCCTATGTGTTTAACAAATACGTCAATTGTGTTTTGAAACACCCCAAATTTTTCACAAAAACAAAACCTGCTGGATAGTTACTCCCAAAAAACAGATGAAGAAATCAAGTGCAAGATACACTTCGCCACTTCAAACTTTGAAGGGTTTTCCTATTTTTCCCGAAATTTTGAAAAACACTGCATGGACGCACTCATCTTTACCATTTTCGGTGCTTCGGGCGACCTGGCCAAACGCAAGCTCATCCCTGCCATCTTTCAATTGCACAAGGAAAAGCTGCTTCCCGAAGGCTTTGCCGTGCTCGGTGTCAGCCGAACGGAGTACACGGACGAGGTTTTCCGGGAGGAAGTTTTTTTTAAAAACAGCCTCATGGACCTGACGGGAGAGGACGAGGGGACGAAGGCCGAATTTGCCCAAAAACTTTTTTACCAATCCATTGACACCGGCAACGGGGCCGACTACGCCAAAGTGAAAAACCGCCTGGCCGAACTCGATGCCCGCCTGAACCTGCCCGGCAATTACATCTTTTACCTCTCCACGCCGCCAAACCTCTACCACCTCATCCCCAAGTTCCTTTCAGCAGAGGGCCTCCACCGCGGTGAAACGGCCTGGCGGCGGCTGGTCATCGAAAAACCCTTTGGATATGACCTCGATTCGGCGCAGGCGCTGAACGTGACCCTGCACGAGTGTTTTGAGGAAGAACAGATTTACCGCATTGATCACTATCTGGGAAAGGAAACGGTGCAGAATATGCTCGTGACCCGCTTCGCCAACGGCATTTTCGAGCCGCTTTGGAACCGCAACTACATCCACCACGTGGAAATCACTTCTGCCGAAGACCTCGGTGTGGGCAGCAGGGGCGGCTACTACGACAAGTCCGGTGCGCTGCGGGACATGCTCCAAAACCACCTGATGCAGGTGGTGGCGCACGTGGCCATGGAACCGCCCATTTCCGCTGCGCCAGAGGCTATTCGCAGCGAAAAGCGGAAACTCTTTCAGTCCCTGCGACCCATCCGGCAAGACCAGGTGGCCCGTTATGCCGTCAGGGGGCAATACCTTTCTTCTGTTATCCGGGGGCAGCAGGTGAAGGGCTATCGGCAGGAGGAAGGCGTGCCTCCGGACTCCATCACCGAAACTTATGCAGCGTTGAAGTTCTTCATTGACAACTGGCGCTGGGCCGACGTGCCATTTTACATCCGCACAGGCAAGCGCCTGCCCACGAAGGTCACGGAGGTGGTGATCACTTTCAAAACACCGCCCCACACCCTTTTCCAAAAACACGATCAGGTGGCCCATCTCCACAACCAACTGGTGCTGCGCATACAGCCCGACGAAGGGATTTTGCTGAAATTCGGAATGAAAGTACCCGGTGCGGGTTTCAATGTGAAAACGAGGGGCATGGATTTTCACTATGCCGATCTGGCCGAACAAAAAGTGCCGGAGGCCTACGAGCGCCTCCTGCTCGACGTGATGAAAGGCGACCCGACGCTCTATGCGCACGGCGATTCGGTCATTGATGTCTGGAAATTCGTGCAGCCCATACAGGAGGCCTGGGCCAACGACCCGGCGGTGAAAATCTTCGGCTACCCGGCAGGAACCTGGGGGCCTTCCGTTGCCGATGACCTGATCATCGGGCAGGGCATGTCCTGGCGAAATCCCTGCAAAAACCTGACAAACGACGAAAACTATTGCGAATTATGACAGAACAGGTTCAAGTACATCCAACCCCCGAAGAAGTGGCGAAGGCTTTTGCTGTTCATTTTGCCGAATGGGCAGCAGAAAGCGACAAATTCACCGTCGCCTTGTCGGGGGGCAGTACGCCGGAACTGGTGTTCCAGCTCATGGGATGGATGTACCGGGATGTGCTGGACTGGCGAAAAGTGCATGTATTCTGGGGCGATGAACGCTGCGTGCCACCCGATCATCCAGAAAGCAATTTCAGGATGGCGAACGAACTTCTGCTCAAGCATGTCCCGATTCCGGCAGGCAACATCCATCGCATCATGGGCGAAAATGCCCCCGAACTGGAGGCCGTGCGGTACGCCGATGAAATAAAGGAACACGTTACATGCACAGCAGGCTGGCCTGTTTTCGATCTCGTCATGCTCGGCATCGGAACCGATGGCCACACGGCTTCCATCTTCCCGGATCAAATGGCGCTGTTGAAATCCGAAAATGTATGCGCCGTTGCTACCCACCCGGAGACCGGGCAGCAGCGCATCACCCTGACGGGCCAAGCCATCATCCATGCCCGCAGGGTTGCTTTTTTGGTAACGGGTGGCAGCAAGCGGAAGATCGTCCGGGCCATCCGGGAAAGGAAAGACGATTGGGATACTTACCCGGCCTCGTACATTTTGCCAAAAGGAGCCTTGTGCTGGTTTTTGGACGAGGCAGCAGTTTAAACACGCCCAAAGTATCCGGCATCCAGTGTATTGAAAAACAAGCAGTTGCAAATGTTTTGACCCAAAATCCTCAAATACCTTTTAACGGGTATCGAGTGCCAAAGGGATTTTTGGCTAAATTTGCCCATTCAACTTTTATAATCCCGCCTGACACTTGAACACAAAACACACCTGAAACCCGCGCCCACACTTCAACGAGGACACAACCGAAACATCATTCCACATTATGTGATTAGTCAAGTAAATTCTGACAAGTGCGTTCCGTATTGCAGAGGATTTATTGTGTTTTTGACGAGTTTTCAACTCGTCAAAAATCACTTGACTGACTAAATAGGAACATTCCAATATGCCGCAATTTTACCGCAATCTGATAGCCTGCTGTGCTTTTTTGCCTGTTCTGCTTTTTGCCGCTCCCCCGGCAACACCGCCTGTTTTGACCAACCCTTCTGCTTGTGGGCTGGGGCTGCCCATTCCCGATTTCAGTTGCAACAACAACCACCGCTTTCCCATACTCGTCACGACGGCTCCGGGCACGTCCCTCGGCACGGATGTGTTCCTGCGGGAAGTGCGGGTCATCATCCTCCATGAATGGGCAGCGGACATTGACATGCACCTCATTTCACCCGCCGGGGTCATGGTGGAACTTTCGACCGACAACGGCAGCGGCAACGACAATTATGGAGAATATACGGGCAGTGGATGTGGGCAGTTCACTACTTTCATTTCACACGCCCTGCCCTCCGCCTGCTCCACACCCTCCATCGTGGATGGCAATGCTCCGTTCATCGGGCAGTTCCTCCCGGAGGAGCCGCTGGATTTGTTCAACGATGGAACCAGCCCACTGGGCCAATGGATATTGCAAATCTGCGACGACGGCAAGGAACACTACGGGACGCTGGAGTTTGTGGAACTGGTCTTTGAGGCCACCGCCTGCGTCGCTCCTTCGCTCGTGGCGGTGCAGGACGTGGATTCGACAGGTGCCCTGCTCAACTGGTTCCCGAACGGCCCGGCAGGAACGTTTATCGTCGAGTATGGCCCGGCAGGTTCCTTTACGCCCGGTACCGATGCGACGGGCAACGGTTCCATTGCCATGTTCTCCTCCCTCCCTGCCACGCTGACGGGATTGGAGCCTTTGACCCTGTATGAAATATACGTCCGCAAAGACTGTGGCGGCGTGTTTTCCTCCAATACCTGTCCCGCCACCCTGACGACGGAGTGTTCCCCGCACCCCGCCACCATTTCGGAAAACTTCAACGATCAGGAGCTTTGCACCACCCTCTGCGGAATACCATGCAACATTACAGGCCCCTGGCGCAACGTGCCAAACGACCACTTCGACTGGACGGTACACAGCGGCCCAACGCTTACCACGGCGACCGGCCCCGACGACGATGTGCCCGGTGGGGGAAAATACATTTATATAGAGGTGTCGGGTTCATTGTGCCGCAATGGCAACCAGGCCGTGCTCATGTCCAATTGCATCGAGGTATATGCAAGCCCAAACGAGTGCGATATGTCGTTCGATTACAGCATGTTTGGGAACAACGTCAACAGCCTCACCTTTCAGGCCACCACAGACGGGGGCCTCAACTGGCATACCCTGTGGCAGAAGACGGGCAACCAGGGCGAGGGCTGGCAAAAGCAATACATTGACCTCGATGCCTTTGACGGGCAGGTGGTGCAGTTCCGCTTTGTTGGCAGGGGCGGCAACGGCATCCGGGGACAGATTGCCCTCGACAACATCAACTTCTACGGCCCGGTTGACCTGGGTTTTCCGCCTTTTGTGAAATACCGGGACGTGGACGGTGACGGGTACGGACGGCCTGATCTATTCGTTGCCACGTGCGTGGACGTTCCCGTTCCCGGCTACGTGGACAATGCCGACGACTGCGACGACAACGATTTTTACATCCATCCCGGAGCGGAGGAAATACCCTGCAACGGCATTGACGAAAACTGCAACGGCGATGCCGACGATTTTTTCATCCCCATCCCGCTCGTGTTAGGCGACACCGTGTGCAGTGGTGAAGCAGGTGCCGTGACCGCCGTGCCGGGCTTCGGTGGCCAGATTTTCTGGTACGACGCACCTTTTGGCGGCAACCTCCTCCATACCGGCGACAGCTATACGCCCGCTGATTTTTTGATAAACAATTCCCCTACCCCACTTGCCCTCACTTTTTTCGCCGAGGAACTGAGTGCCGATGGCTGCCTGTCCGATTTCCGCAGCCCGGCCACACTGCTCGTGTTGCCACAACCTGCCATCAGCACGGCCATGTCCCCCGATATATGCAAAGGGACAACGGTTGACCTTGCCACCGCCAACGTCATAGATGCGAACGGAGCCAATGGCACGATAAGCTACCATCTGGCCTACCCGCCGACACCGGCCAACGAAATCGGCCCCATCGTAACGCCCGATTTGACCACGACTTATTTCATCCAATCCATTGCCGCCGGCGGCTGCACCGACACGGCCAGCGTACACGTGACGGTAAAACCAAGCCCGTTGGCCGAAATTATCGGCGACACGGTGCTTTGCCTCGGCACGAGCGGCGTGTTGACCGTGCTCGACCTCGGCAGCGGGGTGCCACCCATCGGCATCGAGTGGAACAATGGCCGAACTACCTCGCAGATCAGCGTGTCCAGCGGAAATGTTTCCGGGGCTTCCAGTCTGTTTGCCGTGAAACTGACGGGGGCCAATGGATGCACCAGCGCCGATACCGTCACCGTGAACACCGTGACGAGCGTGGATGCCGTGCAGGTAAATGTACAGCCGGTCACGACCTGCAACGGCAGCAACGGGGCTATCATCCTCAGTCCGCTGGACGGGGTGCCGCCTTTCAACTACTATTGGAGCAATGGCGGGCAGGCCCTGGGGCAGGCCGGTGGTTTGACCCTGAACAACCTGGCGCAGGGGGCATACAGTTTCACCGTAACGGATTCCTCGCCCAAAGCCTGTCCGTTTTTTATACCCATCGTGGTGGTGAACGGGCCTTCGGCGGTCGTCACGCTGGAAAATGTTCAACCTGTAAGCTGCAATGGGGGAAGCGATGGTTGCATCCTGATCAAGGTCATTGGCATCAATCCGGGCATTTTGTGGAGCAATGGTGCGACCACGCAACAAGTGTGCGGCCTTTCTGCCGGCGACTACACCGTTACCGTGACGGAAGGGACGTGTGAAAACGTCCTGACGATCACGGTGCCGGAGCCTGCGGCGCTTTTTGCCAAACCCAATGCGACCCCGGTCAGTTGTTTTGGCAAAAACGATGGGCACATAACGCTCACCGTATTGGACGGCACACCTCCCTACCAGTTCAACTGGAGCGGCGGGCAAGTCACCCAAAACGTGAACAACCTGCCGGCAGGTACTTATGCCGTCACCGTGACGGATGCGAGGGGCTGCGTGGTTGTGCTTTCCCCGCTCGTGGTGGCCGAACCGGGGCCGCTCACCGTACTCGCTGCCGATTTCCAGCAACCTTCCTGCGAAGGGTCCAATGACGGTGCTATCAGCGTGACGGCAACAGGCGGCAATGAGCCTTATGTATTTGCCTGGAGCAACGGTGGCACGGGCAACCTGCTCACCAATCTTGCATCCGGCAGCTATCAGGTAAGCGTGACCGACATCAAGGGCTGCACGTTTACCCAGGCCAACTTCCTGCCGCAGCCAACGCCCATTGCCGTTTTGTTTGATGAAATAAAACACCCCGATTGCAAGGGCATTGACAATGGCAGGATACGCATCACCGCCTCCGGCGGCAACGGAGGCTATACCTACCTTTGGAACGAATCCATAGCGACGGAAGACCTGCTGAACATCGGCCCCGGCCAATACGTGGTTGCCGTGACCGATCAAAAAGGATGCACCGGCATTTCATCCGTGGTCGAAATCACCGGGCAGGAGGATTTCAATGTGGTGTTCAATTCGGCCAACCCTGCCTGCGTGGGCATGGACAATGGTTTTGTGCAAATCATGAGCGTAACGGGCGGCACGCCGCCTTATCAATACTACTGGAACACGGACGAATCGGGAGCGGTGTTGTTGGGCCTGCCCGCCGAGGTGTATTCCGTGACCATCGTGGATGCTTTGGGTTGCCAGCATGAAGCCAGCGTGGAATTGGTCGAAACACAACCCATCAGTGCTGTGGTGGATGTGCTTCAGCCAGCCTGCCACGGTACGGCTACCGGGCAACTGATCGCAACGGCCACAGGTGGTGCATCACCTTATACGATACAGTGGAGCGGCGGCCACACCGGGAACATCTACCAGGGACTCGCTGCCGGCAACTATTCGGCGATCATCACCGACAACCTGGGGTGCATTCTTTACCTGCCACCTATTTCGCTCGAAGCTCCTCCGCCCTTGCAAATCCACCTGGACAACGTGGAAAGTGTTGCCTGTNNCACGGTCACGGGCGGCACACCAACTTACAATTACCTTTGGTCAAACGGTGAAAAAGAGGAAGACTTGACCGGACTGCCAAAAGGAAACTACGTTTTGAGCGTCACCGATGCCAACGGATGTGTTACCGTCAGCCCCGTCATCGAAGTTATTTCGCCCGACCCGATACAGCCCTTTGCCAACCTCGTGATACCTCCCGGCTGCCAGGCCGTTCAGATTGACACGGTTTGCGTGGAAGTATTGGGCGGGGTGGCTCCGTTTGAGTTTGCCTGGAACACCGGCGACACGGCGGCCTGCCTGATCGGCGCACCCAGCGGCGACTACCACGTGACCGTCACGGATGCGGCAGGCTGCACGAAGGAACTCATGTCCATAAAAATACCCAATGTCTATATCCCCCTGACGGTGCAACCGGGGGCGTTGCTGATGACCGACATCTGTGCGGGTTCGAACACGGGGGCACTTTCCGCCGTCATTCAGGGCGGCACGGCTCCCTTCCAGTTCATTTGGAACAA
>JRYF01009170.1_pt1 | contig 12533 bp, 13 predicted proteins | sample 235331 | NCBI WGS metagenome assembly JRYF01 (sample SAMN03074217, study PRJNA261475) | activated sludge metagenome | biome: Wastewater Treatment Plant; feature: Wastewater; material: Activated sludge; isolation source: activated biomass of a wastewater treatment plant treating hydrocarbon... ... | reverse complement strand
GGGTTTTGGGGGGGGGGGGTTGGGGGTTGGGGTTGTATCGGTGGGCGGAACCGGTGTGTTGGTGGGGATCGCCGCCTGGGTCCCGGCGATGATGGTGGAAGCCGCCGCAACCGCCGTGGATTGGATATCCTGTGCGCTCATGCTTGGTTCGGCGGACGCTCCGCCGCACGCGCTAAGTAGCAGGCTCAGTATGGCTATACCAGCCCATGTGTGTTTCTTCATTATGATTTGGAATTCCTTCTATCTGATTTCGACTTTATCTTTGAATATCGTAATTGTAAGTTCATCGTCTTTGTGAAGCGTGAACTCGCCCACGATCTGCCTGCCGCCGACCCAGACGACGTAAACGTAATACCCAAGCGGCGCATTGACCTTGACCGGTTTCTGCACCGGGTATTCCAGGAATGCGGCTGGCTTGTCAGGCGGATAATTTTGGAGTGAAATATACGCCTGCGCCCTGGATTTGTTCAAAATGGTGATGCTGGCGGATGGCACAGCCGGGGGCAGGGTGCCATAGAGAAGGATACCCAGCGTTGGCGTCGGTGTGCGGTTGGCAGGCGGGGAGGCGGTTCCTGCGGCGGTTGGAATATCTCCCGGTCCGCTGGTGGCGGTTGCCGGGGTCGTTGTCAGGTTGGGGATGGGTGTGGGAGAGGACACGTCAGCTGTTGTCCCGGTTGTGGGTGAAGACGCTACGACCGGCGTCCCGGTGTCGGTGGGAGGGACAGCCGTCGGCGAGGGTTGAGCCGCCAACGTTTGTTCGGCAGACTTTCGCACGATTGCGTCAATCGTCGCCTGTGTATCAATGTTAGGCGCAGGGCTTTGCTCCGTCTGCAAGAAGGAACAGGAACTTGCGACGACCGCCAGCAGCGTCGTAAAAACGAGAAGCCTTTTCATGGTGCCCTCCTTCCGGGCTACGGCTGACCGACGACCTCCAGGAACTGTGAGACCGTATCGCGCAGCATGCGTTCGGGCAGCGCGCCCACCTGGCGATGGACGATCTTGCCGCCGGACACGAACAGCATGGTTGGGATTCCCTGGATGCCATACTTCATCATCCACTCGGGGTTGTCGTCCGTATTGACCTTGGCGATCAAAACCTTGCCATCATATTCCTTCGCAAGTTTGTCGAGGATGGGAGCCACCATCTTGCAGGGTCCGCACCATGGCGCCCAGAAATCCACGATAACAGGGATCGGCGACTGGAGCACGGTCTTCTCGAAAGCAGCGTCGGTGACGTTAATGGGTTCGTTTGACATTGTGTTACACCTTCGTTTCTTGAATTTGGGCAAATATTTGATTACCCTTGAACGGTCGAAAAGTATAACACAATACCCCCATGATATAATCCGCCCGTCATGGCTGAGATATTTACAAAATGGAGAAGCGGACTCGCCAAAACCAGCAAGACCGCGTTCGGCAGGCTCGCTTCCATACTTGGCGCCACGGAGATCACACAGGATACCTGGGATGAACTGGAGGCGATCCTCGTCCAGGCGGACTTGGGGATCGAGACATCCACCGAAATTCTGGAGTCCCTTCAACGCCTCGTGCGGACCGAGGGGCTGACCCGCTCCGAAGAACTTTGGGATTCACTCCGATCCGAACTCCGTTCACGACTCACCGCCCCGCCAGCCTTCGCGTGGACGAATAAGCCGTCCGTCATCATGATGGTCGGAGTCAACGGTTCCGGCAAGACAACCACCATTGCCAAACTTGGACAACGCTTTCATTCCGAGGGCAAATCCATCCTCTTCGGAGCGGCGGATACTTTCCGCGCCGCGGCGGTGGACCAACTCCAGGTTTGGGGAGACAGGCTCGGGGTGGATGTGATCGCTGGCGCGCCCGAGTCGGATCCCGGCGCGGTGGCATTCAACGCCGTCCAGGCGGGAACGGCGCGCGGCGTGGATTTGATCCTGATAGATACCGCCGGAAGATTACAGACCAAATTCAACCTGATGGAAGAGTTGAAAAAAGTCAATCGTGTAATCGGCAAGGCTTTGCCCGGCGCGCCTCACGCGGTCTGGCTTGTCCTGGACGCGACAACCGGTCAGAATGCAATGGGACAAGCCAGGGCATTCAAGGAGGCGGTTGGTATTTCAGGTGTGATCCTGTCGAAACTGGATTCGTCTGCGCGCGGCGGCATGGCGTTTGCCATCCAGCGTGAACTCGGTTTGCCCATCCTGTTCGCTGGTCTCGGCGAGAAACCCGAAGACCTGACGTTATTCGACCCCGATGCGTTCGTTCAGGGGATATTAGGAAAATGATCTTCCGCGCTGAGGGAGTGAGGACGATGGTCCAAACAAAATTGAAGCGCTGTACAAAAAGGAGTAAAAATGCAAGACCTCGTAAACCGTTTGAAGTCCGCACAGGACCTGACTCAACAATTACTGGTGCGTCTTTGACTTCGCCGGCAAAGAACAACAACTTATACTTTCTGAGAAGGAAATAGAAGCCCCGGACTTTTGGGGAAATCCATCCGAAGCCAAAAAGGTGATGAAGCAATACAACAACGTCAAGAACGAAGTCGAGTCCTGGCGCGCTTTCTCGCGCCGCCTGCACGACGCGCTCGAACTCGCCCAACTGGACGACGAAAGTCTGCGCCCGGAACTGGAAGCCGAGACCTCTTCGATCGAAACCGAACTTGAAAAACGTTCCTTCACGGCGATGCTCTCCGGTAAATACGACCACGACTCCGCCATCCTCGCCATCCACGCGGGCGCGGGCGGCACCGACTCGCAGGATTGGGCGGCGATGCTCGAACGCATGTACCTGCGTTGGGCGGAAGCGCGCGGCTTCGAGACCGAGATCTTCGACACCACCGAAGGCGAAGAGGCGGGCATCAAAAGCGTGACCATCGCAGTCAACGGTGAGTATGCCTTTGGTTACCTGCGTTCAGAAAAGGGCGTGCATCGTCTCGTGCGCCTTTCCCCATTCGATGCCGCGCACCGCAGGCACACCTCCTTCGCGCTGGTCGAGGTCCTGCCGCAGGTGGCGATGGACGAAGCCGAGATCGAGATTGACCCGGGCGATGTCAAGATGGACGTTTATCGTTCGTCCGGCGCGGGCGGGCAGAACGTGCAAAAGAACGCGACCGCCGTCCGCCTTACGCACATTCCGACGGGCATCGTGGTCACGTGCCAGAACGAGCGCTCGCAAACGCAGAATCGCGAATTCGCCATGAGTATCCTGCGTGCGCGCCTGCTCGAACTCAGGCAGGCTGAAAAAGAAGAGGAACGCGCTGTCCTGCGCGGCGAATATACCAAAGCTGAGTGGGGCAGTCAGATCCGCTCCTACGTGTTGCATCCCTATCAAATGGTTAAGGACCATCGCACCGACTACGAAACCGGCAACACGCAAGCCGTGCTCGACGGCAACCTTGATGAATTCATGGAAGCATTCCTGCGCTCTGCAAACTAAAACAAGGAGGAATTATGTCCGATCTCATTCCGAAGCTTTCCGCGTTCCTTGCAGCCGATATTTTGAAACAACCCGGTCGAGCCATAGATCCTGATGAAGCGCTCATTTCCAGCGGCTTGATCGATTCGTTCAGCCTGATGGACGTCGCCCTGTACGTCGAAGACAACTTCGGCGTCCGCATCGAGGATACCGAACTGAATTCGGATACCTTCGACAATCTGACCCAACTCGCCTCTTTGATCGAATCCCGCAGATGATCTTTCCCGAACGACTCAAAACGCTTCAAGCGCAAGCCCCGGAGCGGGTCGCGGTTACCCTGCAATTCCCCCACGCTGACGATCGTCCCATCTCGCTCGAGCAACTTTTACGCGGCGCCCAATCCTTCGCGCGGACGTACGCACGCGAAGGCATCCAGCCCGGCGAAGTCGTTGTGTTGATCCTGCAACACGGCGAAGATTTGCTCTATGCCTTCTGGGGCGCGATCCTGCATGGCGCCATCCCCTCCATCATGCCTTTCCTCACGGAGAAACTCTCCCCCGAACGTTACCGCGCGGATTTATCCGCCCTGATGTCTGTGACGAAACCATCCGCTATCGTGACGTACCCGGAGTTCGAGGACGAAGTCCGTTCCGCGATCAAGGAAGGCGATTCGGTCCACTCGGTCATTGTCACGGATCAACTCGAACCTCAGACAGAAATAGAGTTCGATTCGCTCGCCGGTTTCCAGAGAAAACCTGAAGATATCGTCCTCTTGCAGCATTCCTCCGGGACGACAGGTCTGCAGAAGGGGGTTGCGCTTTCGCACCAGTCCGTTTTCAACCAGTTGGACGCGTACGGCAGGGCGCTTGCGTTGAACGGTGGAGATGTGATCGTCTCATGGCTTCCCCTTTATCATGACATGGGTTTGATCGCCGGGTTTATTATGCCCATCCTTTCGGGGATTCCGCTGGTGTTGATGTCCCCGTTCGATTGGGTGCGCGCGCCGTACAAATTGATGCAGTCTGTCGCAAAATATCGCGGCACGTTGATATGGCTTCCGAATTTTGCCTACAACTTCTGTGCGCAAAAAATACGGGATCGTCATCTCGAAGGCGTGGATTTGTCATCCTTGCGGGCGATTATCAATTGCTCGGAACCTGTGCGTTGGGAGAGTCACCAGGCGTTTTACGAGCGCTTCAAAGGATATGGGCTGAGATGGGAGTCGCTGCAAACGTCTTATGCGATGGCGGAAAACGTATTCGGCGTAACCCAAAGCCTGTTGGGGAACGAACCGGTCGTCCATGAGATTGACCGGGAGGCGTTCATGGTCGAGCGCGCGGCGAAGAGTCCGCTCGATGGGCGTCCGACGATGAAGATGATGTCCTCCGGACGGGCGCTGGAAAATGTCGAAATCCGAATCCTCGATGAACGTGGGAAGGACGTTCCCGAACGGGTGATTGGCGAAGTTGCCCTGAAAAGTGACTGCATGTTGACGGGGTATTACAACCGCAACGACCTGACGAAGAAAGCCTTTCTCGATGGCTGGTATCTGACGGGCGATTACGGTTATGTTGCGGATGGCGAGGTCTTTGTGTCGGGCCGCAAAAAGGACATGATCATCGTGGGCGGCAGGAATGTGTACCCGCAGGACCTGGAGGCGTTGACTTACGAGGTGCCAGGCGTGCATGGCGGACGCTCCGTCGCGTTTGGTATGTTCGATGAGGAAGCGGGTACGGAGGATGTGGTGATCATCGCGGAGGTGGATTCAGAAGACGCGATCGAACAGCAAAAGACCGCCGATGCCATACGCCTGCATGTGACGAAAAATTCAGCGATTGCCCTGCGCTACGTCAAGGTGGTGGGCCCGAAATGGATCATCAAAACGTCGAGCGGAAAGACAGCCCGTTCCGCGAACAGGGAAAAGTTCATGAAGGAACTGCAAGAGGCGCGGGGAAGGGGATGATGGCGCGGTGAATTCGTCCGGTCTTCTCCGTCACGCGATTGAACTGGCGCGCAGTGGCAAAAGGGATGAGGCGCGTGCTGCCCTTTTGCGCGTGGTGGATGAAGATCCCCGCAATGAACTCGCCTGGATGTGGCTGGCAGGACTGGTGGATACACTCGAAGACAAGGTCATCGCCTGTGAAAATGTCCTGACGATCAATCCGTCCAACGGGAAAGCGCGGGCATTCCTTGACGAACTGAACCGGAGAAGGGTTTTGAATTCAGCGGCGGGGAATGTCGAAACAAAGAAAACCGCTTCCAGGACCAACCGTAAAGATCCTGTGGAAGAGGCGAAGTATCTCGAACAGGATGGGAAATTCGACGAAGCCCTGATGATCTACAAAGTCGAAGCGGCAAAAACCGGGGATACGGAGAAATTCAACGAACTGTACAAAAAGATCACCCGTATCGAAAATATGCAGGNCGATCATGCGGTTGTCATTTGCCTGGCCCCTGTTGTACTTGAGCCTGGCGCTGGTCCAGGTGGGATTGAATCCGCTAAGCCAACCAACAAGTTATTTGTGGTTTGCATTTCCATGGGTGGCGCTGGGCGGTTATTTGATCGCGGTGTCCGAGGTACGTTCGCGGCACGCCATTTGGAAGAAGATATTTTTAGAGAACGGCGATGGGACGATCCCTGCCCGTATTGCTGTCGGGATGGTCGGCTGGTTGATGGTGCTGATCCCATTGGCGTTGATCGTGTTCGATTCTCTCAACCGTCTGACTGATTTCCAGATCCCTGCACGCTTGTTTTGAGGCGATGCCATGCTCCCGCTGAACGATACGGAAAAGAACCGTTATTCCTTTTTCCCGGTGATCACCGTTCTTCTGATCCTGGTAAACTGCTTCATTTACTATATCGAGCCTTTTATCGTTGATAGTTATTGGAACTTCTATATGAAGTTCGGCACAACGCCCGTGCTCATCCGCCAGACAGTCGGCGGCGGGACAATTTCCAATGTCACCACCATGTTCCTTCACGGCGACCTGTTCCATTTACTGGGCAACATGCTTCCGCTGTGGGTGTTTGGCAGGCGCGTGGAGGATGCATGCGGTTCCTGGCGTTACCTCGCCTTTTATCTTTTCGCCGGAACGTGGGCAAACATTCTATACATCATCGTCTTGTACGATTCCCCGATACCGGGGATCGGGGCAAGCGGCGCGATCTTTGGTCTGATGGGCGCATATTTGTTGCTTTATCCGGGCGGTCGCATTCGCACATTGGTTTTTGTGAGTTTTGTCCCGCTCTGGCCCCGCATCCGTGCGTTGTGGGTCGTACTTTATTTTTTCGGCATTCAGATCATCCCCGCCATCGAGATTCTTCTGGGGCGCGCCGATTATCGGGTCAACTATTGGGCGCACCTGGGCGGTTTCTTTTCGGCAGTCTTTATCCTTTTGTTTCTCAGACCGGAAGCGTACGCAAGGTATGTGAGCGATGTCCCTGTTTGAATCAAAAAGAGCGGAGTTTCGATCCGCTCTTTTTGATTCAATTCAACTATCCACCGGTGGGGAGGCGCTTCTCAAGCGTGCGGTTTAGAAGGTCTTCTTGTTCCTGCGAAACAGCAGGTTTGTTCTTTCTCAATTTGAAATCTTTGCTGTCTCCGGAACGGTTCAGGGCTTCCTGCCAGGCGATCTGCATTGCGGTCAGTTCCGGCTCCCTGGGTTCCTCGGGCTGGACGGCTTCCGCCGCTTCCTTTCTGGACCCGGTCCTGGCACCCTTTCGATTTTCCTTTTTCGCCGGTTTGAACTCTTCGATCTCCGGTTCCAAAGCCTTGATGCTCAACTTGATCTGTTTCTTCTTGCGGTTGACGTCCAGCACCCTGGCTTCGATTTCATCGCCTTCCTTTACAACCTCCCCGGGGGTCTTGACGTATCCATGAGCCAGTTCGCTGACGTGGATCATGCCGGGACGTTCCGCGCCGATCTCGACAAACGCCCCATACGATTCGAGACGGACCACCCTGCCCTTTACGACCATATCAGGTTCGATCTCTTTCCATTCCAATGCCAAAGGCTCGATCATGGTAAGTTCGATGCGGTCCTTCTTGGCGCGGCGCACCCACACTTCAACCGTCTGACCTTCCTTCACAACATCTTCGACCTTGTTGACAGCATCCTTGCTGAGTTGTGAGATGTGAACCACACCGGGCAGGGACTGACCCACGTCCACGATCGCGCCAGCCAGGGTGGTCTTGATCACCTTGCCGGTCAATTTGGTTTTTGGTTCCAGCGCCGTTTCCGACGCATTGTTGATGGTTTCCATACTATACTCCTGCGTTTGAAATAATGCCGAAAAAAGATTATACATGTTAGACAACTTTCAGTCAATGTGAAATCTGTATCAAATCGTGGTTGATGAGGTATTGTAATTTGGTGAGTGATGCACGAGTCATGAGCGCCGAATCAACATTGAATATGATTCTTATCGTGATGTGCAACAATTTCGGCGTTAACGCCTTGACTTGTCCTTGGAAATGGCGTAATATCGTTTCGAAACTGTTGGTTTCGGAAATAACTTGGTGGTTATATGTATAATTTCGACAAAACTGATGTAAAAATCGTCAATATCCTTCTCGAGGATGGACGTATGCCGGCGTCCGAGATCGCCCGTCGCATTGGCGATATCTCCGAACGCGCAGTGCGTTATCGCATTGACCGCATGGTTGACGCCGGTATCATTCAAATCAGCGCTGTGGCGAAGCCTCAGGCTTTCGGTCTGACGACCATCGCAGATGTATGGATGGAAGTCGAATCGGATCGAATTCTCGAAGTTGCAAAGAAAATGGCGGAATACGATAACGTAAGTTATGTGGCATGTGGAATTGGGGAATCGGATGTAAGCATTCAGGTCGTGGCAAAAGATACAGCGGAAATCTATCAATTCATCACAGAGGTGGTTCGTAAAGTCCCTGGCGTGCGGAAGACGACCACGTCCATTGTGCCGTTGATCATCAAGGATGTGTATCAATGGAGGGTCCCGGAAAGAGTCGTGGTCGCGTTATCTGAAAAAGAAGCGACATCAACAACAGATTAATTGAATTGGAGGAACTATATGTTTGGTTCAAAGACCCATGCGCTGCAGAAACGGGCACAGGAGGTTGTGCCCTTGGGGGTGAATTCCAACTTCCGGTATTGGGGGGACGGCATCACTCCCTACGTGGACAAAGTCAAAGGCGCATATCTCTGGGATGTGGATGGAAAGAAGTACATTGATTATCGCATGGCGTTTGGACCGATCATCCTCGGACATTCCTACGATGGGGTTGACCGGAAGGTCATCGAAGAAATCCAAAAAGGGGTTCTCTTCGCGATGACGGGTGAACTCGAGATTGAGGTCGCTGAGATGATCGCTGAAATGGCTCCCGCCGTGGAGATGGTTCGCCTCGCCTGCTCAGGTACCGAAGCTACCATGCACGCCATCCGCGTGGCGCGCGCGTACACTGGGCGGGACATCATCTTGAAGTTCGAAGGCAATTATCACGGTTTCCATGACCACACGTTATGGTCAACTTACGCGCCTGTGGATGCGTATGGAAACAAAAGAAGCCCGATCCCCGTGCCTGCTTCATCGGGCATCCCGAAGACGATGCGGGAATTCATCATCACACTCCCGTTCAATGACTTTGAAGGCTTCGAGCGCGTCATGCGTTCGTATGGCGGGCAGATCGCGGCGGTGATTTCCGAACCGTGTCAGGGGAATTGCGCAGCGATCAACCCGCAGGAGGGATTTCTGGAATTGATTCGCAAAAAGACCGAAGAATATGGCTGTGTATTCATTTTAGATGAAGTGAAGACGGGTTTCCGCATTGCGAACGGAGGCGCGCAGGAGTATTACGGCATCAAACCTGATTTGGCAACGTATGCCAAAGCCCTGGGCAATGGTTACCCGATCGCCGCGTTCGGCGGGAAGAAAGAGATCATGTCCATCATCGGGCATGGAGTGGCGCAAGGCGGGACGTATACGAACAACAAGCCCGGCGTCGCGGGCGCGTATGCGACATTGAAACTGCTCAAGGAGAAACCGATCCTCAAGACCATCGCCCGACGCGGACAGCGTCTCATGGATGGGTTAAAGGACATTTTTGAAGAGAACGACATTCCTGTGGTGATGACAGGCTATCCCGCGATGTTCTCGTTTTCACTAGGCATCGAGTCTGTTACCTGTCAACGCGATTGGGCGAAGAGCGACCACGACCTCTACCTCCGCCTCGCGGACAAAGCCATCGAGCGCGGCGTCATGCCCGACCACGACGCCCGCGAGCCGTGGTTTTTGTGCTACGAACACTCCGACGCGGACATTGACGAGACGTTGAGTGTCTATGCGGAGATTGTGAAGGAAGTGAAGCGATAGAACGTTCGCATGTTTGAAGGTTGGAAAGTTTGAGCGTTCAAACCTGCCAACGTTCAAACGTGTGAACGACACGGAGATAACATGACTGGAAAACTAACATCTCAAGAAATCGTTGACCTGAACAAGGAATACACCTTCTTCTCCTGGTCCAATCAGGGACAAGTGAACCCCATCCCCGTCACGCGCGCGGAAGGCGTGTACTTCTGGGATGCAGACGGCAAGCGCTATCTCGATTTTGCATCCCAATTGGTGAATCAAAACATTGGTCACCAGCATCCGAAGGTCGTCAAGGCGATACAGGAGCAAGCCGCCAAGTTGACCTTTGTGAGCCCCAGCGCGGCGACTGAACCGCGCGGACTGCTTGGCAAGAAACTCGCTGAAATCACCCCTGGCGATTTGAAAAAAACCTTCTTCGCCCTTGGCGGCGCGGAGGCGAATGAGAATGCGATAAAAATCGCGCGATTTTACACTGGGCGGCACAAGATTTTGGCCCGCTACCGTTCCTATCACGGCGCGACTCATGGCGCGATGGCATTGACGGGTGATTACCGCCGTCTGCCTGTTGAGCCAGCCATCCCTGGCGTTGTCCACTTCCTTGACCCGTATTGCTATCGCTGCCCGTTCGGGTGGACGCGGGAGACCTGTCATCGTGAGTGCATCAGTCATGTGGAAGAGGTGATCCAGCACGAGGGTCCCGACCAGATTGCGGCGATCTTCCTCGAAGGCGTGACAGGCACAAACGGACTCATCATCCCGCCCGATGAATATTGGCCCCGCATGAGGGAGATTTGCGACAAGTACGGCATCCTGCTAATTTCCGATGAGGTCATGAGCGGATGGGGGCGCACGGGAGAATGGTTCGCCGTGGATAACTGGAACGTAGTGCCTGACATCATCACTACGGCGAAGGGAATTACATCGGGCTACGTTCCACTCGGCGCGGTGATTGTGCGCGAGAAGATTGCGAAGTTTTTTGATGACAAGGTATTGTATGCGGGTCTCACGTACAACGGTCACGCGCTGGCGTGCGCGGCGGCGCTTGCCACGATTGAAGCGTATGAAGAGGAAAAGATTTTCGAGAACGCGAAGAAGGCGGGGAAGCATCTCGGAGCGCGGCTCGAAGAATTGAAAGCCAGGCATCCCTCGGTGGGTGATGTCCGCTATATCGGCATGTTCTCCGCGCTCGAACTGGTGAAGAACCGTCAGACCAAAGAACCCATGGATTTGACCCCCCTCAAAAACTTCCTCATTGCCAACGGCGTGTACGTATTCAATTTTAAGAATATCCTGTTCGTCGTCCCGCCGCTGGTGATTACGGAGGAGCAATTGGATGAGGGTTTGAATTTGCTGGATGAAGGCTTGGCGGAGTTGATGGATAAGCAGGTGGTCTAGCATGGGAAATCCCTCATCTGGCATCAAACTTGAATCGTGGCTCGTCTCGGCGGGTCGCGCGTCGGAGCTTGGTGCTCCACTCAATGTGCCGTTGGTGCCTGCGTCCAACTTTATCCTCGGCGCGGAACGCTCCTACTCGCGCGATGACGGCACGCCGACCTGGGAGGCGCTCGAGGAGATTGCTGGCGGACTTGAGGCTGGCAAGTCTGTGGCTTTTGCCTCTGGCATGGCTGCCATCGCTGCAGTGTTCGACCAGCTTGTTTCAGGCGCTGTTATCGTATTGCCGGATGATTGTTATCAAGGTGTCGCAGGGTTAGCCGCAGCAGGCGCGCAAAGAGGGCGTTGGATGGTGCATCGAGTCCAAGTGGATGATACAGATAGTTGGATTCGACTCTGTGATACTGCCGACTTGATCTGGCTCGAATCGCCATCCAACCCTTTGCTTGCTGTAGCCGACCTTGAAGCAATCTGCTCCGCGCCGCGCAAGCCGGGCGCGATCCTGGCGGTGGACAACTCGTTTGCCACTCCGCTGAATCAACGACCTCTTGATTTTGGAGCCACAGTATCCCTGCAGTCAGCGACCAAGTTCATTGGCGGGCATTCTGACCTGCTGGCAGGGGTTGCGACGACAAAGAGCGATGCCTTCTGGGATGGCTTGAGAAAATCCCGCGAACTGACCGGCGCTACACCGGGGGCGCTTGAGGCTTTCCTCGCCGTCCGCGGGGCGAGAACGCTTGCGCTTCGTTTACAGCGCGCCCAGCAAACCGCCATGACGCTCGCGGAGCGGTTGGAGAAGCATCCGCATGTGACGCGCGTACGATACCCCGGCCTGCCCTCGCATCCGACTCACGCTGTTGCGAAACGGGTACTAAAAGGGTTTGGGTCCATCATCTCGTTCGATGTGCTGGGAGACGCCGAGGCGGCGGACAAGGTTTGTCAAAATGTCCAACTCATCCGCCACGCCACCAGTCTGGGTGGGGTGGAATCGACAATGGAAAGAAGAGCCGCAATTCCGGGGCAGGAACATCTCCCGCCTTCGCTTCTCAGACTCAGTGTCGGCATTGAAGATGTGGAAGATCTTTGGGCTGATCTTGACGCGGCTTTGCGATCTGGCAAATCATAGGCGCCTGCTTTTGTGATCAACTTTTGACAACATAACAATGGAGAACTTATGGAAGTAATGAACTACATCAACGGCGAATGGGTCAAGCCCAATGTCACAGACTATTTCGACGTCATCAACCCCGCGACGGGGCAGGTGATCGCAAAGACGCCGCTCAGCACCAAGGCGGACGTGGACGCGGCGGCGAAGGCGGCGCGCGAGGCGTTCGATGGCTGGCGCAGGACACCCGTCAACGACCGGGTGCAGTACCTCTTCAAACTGCGCAACCTG
>JRYF01014919.1_pt1 | contig 12538 bp, 10 predicted proteins | sample 235331 | NCBI WGS metagenome assembly JRYF01 (sample SAMN03074217, study PRJNA261475) | activated sludge metagenome | biome: Wastewater Treatment Plant; feature: Wastewater; material: Activated sludge; isolation source: activated biomass of a wastewater treatment plant treating hydrocarbon... ... | reverse complement strand
TCCTTACGAACAGCCTTATTTCCCATTTCATTGTCTGACTCACTAATGGGTGAAAATAAGGCTGTTCGTAAGGATGGATTTGTCAAATAGACTTTGAAGCTGGTTACCCGCTTTAGTCGTTTTGCGGTTACATCAACTTTGTTTAATACTTTGATTAAGAAGGCCGCCTCTAAATATTCAAGATATTTTTTCAACGTGTCTTTTTGTATGCCACTTTCCCTACTTATTGTTTCATAAGAAAATTCGTTTCCCGTGTTGTAAGCAATATAGGTGAAAAATCTGTTTAATTCTTGTACGTCTTTTATACCGTATAAACTGGGCAAATCTCTCAACAAAACTTTATCCACGATGTCGTTTTTTACATAACGTCCTATATCGCTTTGAATTTTTTCACTTAAAACAACTTCCGGGTAACCTCCGAAATTTAAGTAATGCACAAACTCTTTATTGAGCACCTTTATGTCGTGCGTTAGGCAATATGGAATTTCCTTTTCTCCATAGCTTATTTTTCCACTGTAAATCAGATGATCCATCCCTTTAAGGTGGATATACTCTTGAAATGTAAGTGGTGGAAGCATAAAATCGGTAAATCTGCCCGCCCCACTTTCCGTGCTGTGCCATTTTAGTGCAGCGGCGGCTGAACCTGATACAATTAACTTGGTATCAGGATAAGAGTCAACAAGCACTTTAAGGTGGCCTTCCCAATCTTTCAGGTATTGTATTTCGTCAAAAAAAACATAGCAATCGTTTAGAATTTCTTGATTGAGTGATTGTTTACAAAGATTTAATATGTCTTCTAAGCTTAAATGCAAATAAATAGGGTTGTCTATGCCTATGAAAAATATTTTTTGAGGATTTACATTTTCATTCAATAATTGATGTATGCTGTGAAATAACATTACGGTTTTTCCTACACGTCTTGGCCCCATTAAAACTAATGCTCTGCGTACGTTTTTTTTAATTACTAATGGATAAAACAAGCTAAAGTATAGTCGCTTAGCCATTGTGCTGTAGACCTCAGGGATTTGTTTGTTAACCCACCAGGGATTTTCGTAACGTAAGCGCTCTACAATTTTTTCTGTTGGAATAAGACTAATACTGCCCATTAAATCATTTATTTTTACAAAAAAAGCATTATTAAGCAGATTACAATCTATTTATTTTGCAATATTTAGTATTAATAAGCGGTATTAAGGCTTTTGTTCCGTTTATTTTGCCGGGTTTAGGTTCGTTTTACAATGATATAAAATAGGGTCAGCCAGAGGAATTTCACCCCTGGCTTATTAGAGTTTGTCCCTCAACATTGTGGCGGTTCTTCTTGCAATACTGTATGAGCCAGTTCCGGATGCAAGCTGGCACAATCCCTTTTCTCACTTTACCCACTTATGTAGTCAAGGGTTCAAGCCATTTCATACGTCTTGCAATCCTGTTATGGAACGGTCAAGCACTGGCGACGGACGCAGCAATAGCAAGTCTGTACGTCCAGTGCATTGTTATGATCTGGCCATTCTTATTCACTAATCATTAATTTTTGTTCGTCGATTTCTACACTAAATTTCACCTTTGCGTCTAAAGCATCGAATACTTTAAGGATTGTGGCAAATCTCGCGTCAGTTGCGGAATTCTCCACTTTTGAGATTTGAGCTTTTTGTACCCCAACCAGTCGACCAAGTTGTTCTTGCGTTAAACGTTTCGCCTTTCTGGCTTTTTTAATCGCATCACCCAAAAGTTCGATTCTTAACTCTTGCTCAAATTTTTCACGCTTTTTGGTTCCACGTTTTCCAATGTGCATGTCTAAAACCTCATTAAAACTTGTGGTTTGCATATTATTATTTTTTTGATTCAAAATATTTATCCTTTATGGCCTTAGCCTTCAATATTTCAGATTTTTTAGGTCTTTCACTTTTCTTGATAATACCATGTGTTGCAATCACCAAGGTGTCAATTTTATTAGTCTTGTCCCAAAATGCAAAAATTCTATAATGAATGCCAAAATGTTGAGCTCTGAAATACCATATTCCATCAATCAATGGTTTGAACAACTTTGGATCTTTCCTTGATCTTGCCATAGCCATATTAAAAAGGATTTTATCCTTTGCTTTGACCGGAATTTCATTTAGATATTCCAAGGCTTCTGGTAAAAACTCTATCTCAAAAAGTTCCAAATCATAAAACGTTTTAATAAAGATAATAGTTTCTTATTTACGATACAATTTTATTTTCGAGGAAGTTTCTCCTTGGTCGTAACTCATAGATAAGCCAAGGAATATCGCAATTCTGACCTTACTCGAAGTTAGAAAATTTTGGTCTTATCCGGATGTAGCTTCTACTTGCAGACCTCAATGCGATTCGACATATGGCTAGGCATGCAATTCAATCAATTTAACCCCGGATTGGGTGGTACACTTTGCTCCGGATTCACTGGTACACTCTCACCGGATTATGCACCAAGTATTTCAATATATTTCAACTTTACACTACCAACTATGCTAAATTCCACTCAACCCCCAAACAAATAAACACGGACATCCCCCGCAGGATCAAAACGAAATAGTTACCTTTGCGCTTTTATTCATTTTGTTTTACCACCATGGCCACACCACGTAATGTCGCTTTTCATACCCTGGGTTGTAAACTGAATTTCTCGGAAACATCTTCCATAAAGAAACTCTTCGAGAATAAAGGGTTTGGTATAGTCGATTTTGAGGAAGGCGCCGATCTGTACGTCATCAATACATGCTCTGTCACTGAATTCGCTGATCGCAAGTGCAGGTACGAAGTGAGAAGAGCACTCTCATACAATCCGGAGGCAAAAGTGGTCGTCATTGGCTGTTATGCACAGCTTAAACCTACAGAAATAGCAGATATCCCGGGCGTAGATCTTGTGTTGGGCGCTTCAGAGAAGTTCAATATCCTTGAATATATTGAAGATCTTTCTTTCAGTAATGGTAAAGGCATCGTGAAATCAGGAGATATCCGGGAGGTCAATCGCTTTGTCGGATCATTTTCCATTGCCGATAGGACGCGCTCTTTTCTAAAAGTACAGGATGGGTGCGATTACAAATGTTCTTTCTGTACCATTCCTCTTGCCCGCGGGAAAAGCCGGAGCGATACCATTGAATCTGTCCTGCAAAATGCCACAAATATTATTGAATCCGGGGTAAAAGAGATTGTTCTCACAGGAATCAACCTGGGTGATTTTGGCAACGGTACCGAAGTCATTGAAAATAAAAAACCGGCAAAACAAGGTCTATTCATCGATCTGATCAAAGCACTGGAACCATTGCATCCCGGTGTCCGGTACCGGATTTCGTCGATCGAACCCAATCTCCTGACCGATGAGATCATCCGATTTGTAGCCGGTTCAAAGTGTTTTATGCCCCATTTTCACCTTCCACTGCAATCCGGGTCCAATAAAATTCTAAAGGGAATGCGCAGAAGGTACCGGACAGAACTTTATAGGGACAGAGTCTTAAAAATTAAAACACTTATCCCTTCCGCAGCCATAGGATGTGACGTAATTGTAGGATTTCCGGGGGAATCCAATGAAGATTTTAATGAAACCTACTCTTTTATCCGAGATTTGGACGTTTCCTATCTTCATGTTTTTACCTATTCTGAAAGAGCCAATACCCCGGCAGCCCATTTTCCAAACAGCGTGCCGATTCATGAAAGGAAAGAAAGAAATAAAAAACTCAGAATCCTTTCGGAAAAAATGAAACGCCAATTTTATGAAAACCATATCGGCTCGAAAGTAAACATACTGTTTGAAGACAATAGTAAGGAAGGCATGATGCTGGGCTTCACTGAAAATTATATCCAGTGCAAAACGACGTATGACCCCGGATTAATCAACCAAATGGTTCCTGCCGTGATCAAAGGAATCGATGAGAACGGCATTGCCTGCGCTGACTTCATCAAGGATACTGCTCATTCTTTACAGAAAGAATCGGCGTATTTAATCCATGGAGATATCAGCATTGGATAAGAAAACCTGATATCTGATCTCTGTCAATCATTAGTAATTTTTCCTTTGGTTTTGTATCCTAATGCGATGAAAGATTTCATCATAATCTGTGATCGTATTAATGAATACTGGAAATATATGCACACCTCATTAGGCAAAGGGATCCCATAGCGAAACGTCTTTGTTGTATCTTGGTGACGAATAATGAACTTGTGGATTATTATTGAGCGAGTGGGCTGGAAAAAATTTTCCAGCGCCATTATTCACAGGAGTGCTGGACGGGTCATTAATTGAGATAATTCTTTTCAAAAATTACCCCTTTCTTTCCGTCATAGGCAGGCTTAATACCCGAATTAATGAGATATTGCTTGTACTGATAAGATTTGCAATCAATGATAAACACCTTACAGGCTATCGCTTTCCCAAGTTCTTTGTGTCCATCCCTCCAAGCATAAGCCATCTCCGCAGCGGTGGCATTGTAGTTTTTCCTCCACTTTCTCCCTATAACCACCTCCAAATGAAATATGCCATTATCAAACTTCAACAGCTTGGATGAAAGTCCATATCCAACTCTGTAGTACATATCAAGCCCTAAAAAATGCTTTCTGTTGATCTTTTCAATATCCATAACATTGGATGAAAAGCAGAAATTATGCCATATTACATTCAACGTTGATTTTGATCTAAGGAAGGCATTTTAAGGCTTTAAAACATGGATTTGAAAAACTTCTTTCAATTTATACTGAAAATTTGAAAAAAAATTAAACTTTATCATCGACATATCTATCTGATTTACAATATCTTAACATTTGTTACAACAAATTTAAGACTTTCATAACACTGTTCTGTTTAATTATTGTTGCGCATTGTTAAACAAAACTGTATATTTGGGAAAAAATTAAGAGAATATGTCTACAATAGAGTTCAATTCCCGCTTTTACGATCTGACTTCATCTCTTCAGGCATTTGCTTACAATCTCACTAAAAACACTGAAGACGCCAAAGACCTTTACCAGGAAACCGCGTTCAGGGCAATGACCAACAGGGATAAATTTATGCCCGGTACCAATTTCAAAGCCTGGCTCTTTACGATCATGAAAAACATATTCATTAATAACTATAGAAAAAGGGTCAAGAAAAATACCATCATTGACACTACCGATAATCATTTCTTTATCAACAGTGGTGGCTCCGTAGTAGATAATGATGCCGGCAGAAATATCCTTCTGGATGAGCTCAATGGAATGATTGATTCTCTGGATGACAGCATTAAAGAACCGTTTATGATGCATTTTGTCGGGTACAAGTATCAGGAAATCGCCGATCATCTGGATCTGCCTTTAGGTACCGTCAAAAGCCGCATTTTTTTCGCAAGAAAAGCGCTGAAAGATAAAATTGAAAATCATTACGGAGATCATTACCTTGTGAGAGAAATGTCTGAGGTTTAAGCTTAATGATTTTTTATTTTTATCTTTCTTGTTCTTATCCTCTCAGATAAGCTTTAATTATTTCTTTCGCCATGAAGGATCTCGCGTCCGCTTATCAATGGTTTAGTCAATCGGGCTGGAATCCTTTCCCCTTTCAAACCGAAGCCTGGACAGCTTTCTTGGAGGGATATTCCGGATTAGTCAATGCACCTACCGGCAGTGGTAAAACTTACTCTTTGTTGGTTCCTGCTATTATTGAATATCAGAAGCAAAAACACAGTGCCGGATTACAGGTCATTTGGGTGGCGCCGATCCGTGCGCTTGCCAAAGAAATCAAATTGTCAGCACAAAGAGCTGTGGATGGCATGGCATGTTCCTGGAAGATCAGCATCCGCAATGGAGACACCTCTCAGGAAGAAAGACAATCAATATGGACTGAAAGACCCCAATTACTGATCACCACGCCTGAGTCCCTACATGTCATGATGTGTGACAGAAGGTATGAGGCGTTTTTCTCTACGACGAAAACAGTAATTATTGATGAGTGGCACGAATTGGTAGGATCAAAAAGAGGCGTTCAAACCGAATTGTTTCTTTCGCGAATTAAGTCCCTGAACCCTCAATTGAAAATATGGGGCATTTCAGCTACCATAGGCAATTTAGAAGAAGCTGTTGACATTTTACTGGGATATCCTAAACCTCAAAAATGGAGGATCATACAATCCGGATTGGAAAAATCCATCGAATTAAAAACCCTTATACCGGATGAAATTGACAACTTTCCCTGGTCGGGGCATTTGGGTCTGAAAATGACATCCCAGGTGCATTCTGTTATCCAAAACAGCAACTCCACCCTGGTATTTACGAATACACGGGCGCAATCCGAAATCTGGTATCGCCAACTACTCCAGTTTGATCCCGGTCTTTCAGGATTGATGGCCATGCATCACGGTTCGCTCAGTCGCGATATACGCGATTGGGTAGAAGATGCACTGTATGACGGGCGTTTAAAAGCTGTGGTCTGCACTTCCAGTCTTGATTTGGGGGTGGACTTCAGGCCGGTCGAAAGCATCGTACAAGTTGGAAGCCCAAAGAATGTGTCGCGACTCATCCAAAGAGCAGGGCGGTCGGGACATCAACCGGGCGCAGTAAGTAAAATATACTTTGTTCCTACACATTCACTGGAGCTTGTGGAAGCATCCTCCCTGAGAACGGCCATTCAGCGTAACAGCATAGAAGAAAGAATTCCCTATATCCGATCCTTTGATGTTTTGATCCAATACCTCATGACTTTGGCTGTATCGGGTGGGTTCGATGGAGACAATACTTTTCATGAAGTGCAATCCACTTATGCTTTCCAAAGCATTTCAAGGGAAGAATGGAATCAGATTATCGGATATCTGACGCAAGGCAGCCATGTACTCTCTGCGTACGATGAATACAAAAAAATTGGACTGCATCAGGGAAAGTACAAAGTGCATAACCAGGCCATTGCACGCCGTCACAAACTCTCTATAGGTACAATAGTAAGCGAAGGAATGCTCAATGTCCAATATGTCAATGGAAAGAAATTAGGCCAGGTAGAAGAGTGGTTTTTGTCCCAATTAATGCCGGGTGATGTTTTTTGGTTTGCCGGACAGGCGCTTGAATTAGTGCGGCTGAAAGAAATGACCGCTCAGGTTAGAAAATCCAATGGCATGAATGGAAAAATACCTTCGTATCTGGGTGGAAGAATTCCTTTAAGCTTTGAAATGAGCACCATTTTAAGGGAAAAACTGCATTTGCTCAAAAATGGGTTTACAGAAGACCTGGAAATGCAAGCCTTGGTTTCGCTGTTTGAGATTCAGGAAGAAAGGTCTCATATCCCGGACAAGAATGAACTATTAATTGAATATTTTCAAACCCGGGAAGGTTATCATCTGATTATATATCCATTTGAAGGCAGGCAGGTTCACGAAGGCATGGGTGTATTACTTGCCCGAAGGATTGCCGCTAAGCTTCCGATTTCTTTTTCCATTGCCATGAATGATTATGGGTTTGAATTGTTGTCAGATCAGGCTTTACCGGTGGAGTCGATGATCACACCCGAATTATTCTCCACCAGAAATTTACAGATGGATATACAGGCCAGCATCAATGCCGTGGAAATGGCCAGAAGGAGATTCAGAGATATTGCACAAATTTCCGGATTGTTATTTCATGGTTATCCCGGTAGTCCAAAGAAAGAAAGACATCTGCAATCCTCATCACAGCTGTTGTTTAATGTATTTCATGACTATGATCCTGACAATCTACTCTACCTGCAGACATACGACGAAGTCATGACTTTCCAGCTGGAAGAACTACGCCTCCGCAACGCTTTACACAGGATTCAGAATCAGATTATCGTGCTGAAAAGGCCGGAAAGAGTATCTCCTCTTGCTTTCCCCATCATTGTAGATCGCCTCCGTGAAAAAATGAGCACTGAAAAACTCGAAGATCGTATTGAAAAAATGAAATTGTTGAGGCTTAAATAACGTGAATAGTGCCTTTACCCGGCCCATCCTTCCCGATCCAGGTTTCTAAAGTGTATAGCTTCCGCTAAATGTTCAATGTTGATCGACTCGCTATCTGCCAGGTCAGCAATGGTTCTGGACACCTTCAATATTCTGTCAAATGCCCGCGCCGATAATTGCAATTTCTGCATAGCAGTTTTCAATAAAACCGTTCCTGCCTGATCAATTTCACAAAGTTCTCTCACCATCCTGCTGGGCATCTGGGCATTGCAGAAGATGCCTTTATATTCCTTAAACCGCTTTTCCTGAATTTCTCTGGCCATAACCACTCTTTGAGAGATGTCGCTGCTCGTTTCGCTTTTGTATTCTCTTACAGAAAGCTCTTCATAGCTCACAGGGATGACCTCCACATGCAAATCAATCCGGTCCAACAAAGGGCCTGAAATCTTGCTCAGGTATTTTTTCACCATTCCCGGCCCACACACACATTCTTTTTCAGGGTGATTATAAAATCCACACGGACATGGATTCATAGAGGCAATCAACATAAAGCTCGCCGGATAATCCACTGAAATCTTTGCGCGTGAAATAGTTACTTTTCTTTCTTCCATGGGTTGGCGCAATACTTCCAATACGGTTCTTTTAAATTCGGGTAATTCATCTAAAAACAACACCCCATTATGTGCCAGGGATATTTCGCCGGGATGCGGATTTGATCCACCACCAACCATGGCCACATCGCTGATGGTGTGATGGGGAGAGCGGAATGGTCTGCTCGTAATCAAGGAGGCATCTTCAGGAAGTGCTCCAGCTACAGAATGAATCTTAGTGGTTTCGAGTGCTTCATGGAGACTCAACGGAGGAAGAATGGTTGACATCCGACGCGCCAACATGGTCTTGCCGGCTCCCGGTGGCCCGATGAGAATGGCGTTGTGTCCCCCTGCTGCAGCAATTTCAAGGGCTCGCTTGATGTTTTCCTGCCCTTTAACATCGGAAAAATCAACCGAATAATCATTCTTTCTTTCTTCAAACAACACCCTGGTATTATGCGGCTCAGGAATGATATCCCGGGTACCACTCAGGAATTCTACAGCTTCCAGTAAATTCGATATTCCATATACTTTAATATCATTGACGATAGCAGCTTCTCTGGCGTTTAGTTTTGGTATGAGCAGTCCCTTCATTTTTTCTTTCCTGGCTTGAATGGCTATAGGGAGCACCCCTCTGATGGGTCTTAAATCTCCATTTAAAGCCAACTCACCCATTATCATGTATTGATCCAATTCCTGACAATCCAGCAATCCCAGGCTTACCAGCACACCACAGGCGATGGTCATGTCATATGCTGCCCCTTCTTTGCGGATATCCGCCGGAGCCAGGTTGATAACAAGTTTTACACGGGGAATTCTAAACCCAATATTTTTAATAGCAGCCTCCACCCTTTGAAATCCTTCTTTTACGGCGATATCAGGAAGGCCAACGATATGGAAAAAGTTTTGCCCGGTCTGCACATTCCCACCTGCATGTACTTCTACAGTAATGGTAGTTGCTTTCACTCCATGAACAGCCCCGGCAAAGGTTTTAGCTAGCATATCTTCAAGCTTGTACTTAATAAAAAATACATTCAGCAATCCTGAAACAAATCAATGATTTACCTTTCAAAGGAAATAAGTATTTTCTTGAGTCAATAATCTAAGTAACTATAAAAATAAGAAAAAAATTGAATTGTGGGCAAAGTGCTTTACACAAATTGCGCAATTAACCTTTATCAATATTTCTAAATACATCCCAGGCTAAAGCCTTGTAGCTATTGTAAAGCTGATAGTTTTTGCATTTTTTTAGTGGGTGAGCTGGAAAAAATTTTCTAACGTCATTATGAATCCATATTTTATGAATGCACTTTTTCTTCGGGTTTAGAAAGGAATGAATACTTTTCATTTGAGTTTAAATGATAAAAGATATTTTTGCATCCATGATTAAAACAGACATCATCATTATAGGTGCAGGGCCGGTGGGGCTATTTACTGTATTTGAAGCCGGTTTGCTCAAATTGCGGTGTCATCTGATTGATGTTTTAGGTCAACCGGGTGGACAGTTGATTGAAATATACCCTAAAAAGCCTATTTATGATATCCCTGGATATCCCAGCATTCTTGCGGGAGAACTGGTTGAAAAGCTGCTTGAGCAAATTGCTCCATTTAAACCGGGCTTTACTTTGGGAGAAAGGGCAGAAGGCCTTGAAAAAACAGAAGAAGGTCATTACAGGATAATCACCAACAAAGGAAGTGTATTGGAGGCGCCCGTCATTGCTATTGCCGGAGGATTGGGATGTTTCGAGCCAAGGAAGCCGCCTATAGAAGGAATTGAATTGTATGAAGACAAAGGAATAGACTACATTATCCGCGATCAGGAAGTGTATAGACATAAAAAAGTATTGATTGCGGGGGGCGGCGATTCTGCACTGGATTGGACCATTATTCTCAGTGAAATTGCAGAAGAAGTTACTCTTATCCATAGGAGAACTTCTTTCAGAGGTGCGCTTGACAGCGTGGAAAAAGTAATGTCCATGGCAAAAAATGGAAAAATCAATCTGGTTACTGATGCCCAGGTAGTGGCTATACAGGGAAATGGAAAGTTGACCGGGGTGGTCGTCAGAGAGAAAACAAAAGGCGATGTTCACTATGCCATCGATCATTTTATTCCTTTGTTTGGGCTGACTCCTAAATTAGGCCCTATAGCAGATTGGGGACTTCTCATTGACAATAATGCCATCGAGGTGAATACATACGACTACAGTACCAATGTAAGTGGAGTCTATGCCATAGGGGATATAAATACTTATCCGGGAAAACTAAAGTTGATCTTATGTGGTTTTCATGAGGCAACCCTAATGGTACAATCAGCATTCAGGCATATTTATCCCAATCAAAAACTAAGTTTTAAATATACCACCGTCTCAGGAGTACAAGGATTCAATGAATAACATGGCTTTTGATCAAGATACCACTATTTCCATCACTGTTGTTGACAGAGATGATTATGCACATCAAATTGAAGCGCCTTGTGATCTGAATTTGAATCTGATGGAAATTTTAAAAATTTATCAGTTTCCTGTTGAAGGAACCTGTGGAGGGATGGCTTTGTGCGCATCATGCCATATTTACATATTATCTGAACACACCCTAAAAGATCGGTCTAATGATGAGGAAGACATGCTTGATCAGGCATTTTTCGTCGAAGAAAATTCCAGACTCGCATGCCAGATTATGATTGCCAAACCCCTCGATCACTTGAAAATAAAACTTGCTCCAGTACAACAATAAAAAAATGCTGTAAAATTTGGCATCCAAACTTAACAGCATTTTTAACCTTGAATTTCTCTCTTTGACTCTGGGTATCCTTAAGTTACACTGGACTCAAAGTTTATTAATCTTGTGTAGCGATACCACTGTCTTCAGGATGCATAATTAACTGAGTCAAGCTCATAAAGTTAAAATACTTTTCCGCAGCTGCCCGGATATCAGTGGCTTTTAACGCCTCTATTCTCATTTCAAGATTATTCAACAAAATAGAGCTAAAATCATGATTTAGGGTATATGCATTCTGAATCTGACTTAGCCAATACCGGTTTTCCTCCAGATTCTTGATTTTCGATTGTCTTTGCGTTTCTTTTATTTTTACCATATCCTTATCGGCTGGCGAATAACTTTTTGCATTTCTGATGACATCCCATGTCGCTTTGATCAATTCCTCCGCCTTCTCCGGGTCAGCATTGAAAGATACAGTGATACTATACTCTTCCTTGGGTACTTTTTTTCCACCTCCATATACACCGACACCATATACTCCCCCCATTTCTTCACGCAGCTCTTCCCTGAGTTTAATGCGCATATAATCCATCAAAGAGTTGAGAAGGTATACATTTTCTTCACTATATTCAAAAGGCCCATGAAAATATAGCTCAACCTGGCTTTTAGGCGCCTGACCTCTTTTGGTATTCTTTTTAATTTGTCCGGGGAATGATTCGATCTCAAGATCCTTCCAGGTTTCTTCCCGTTGGATGGATGGCAGGTTACCCAGGTATCTGGCAGCAAGATCCCGCATTTGTTCAATATCGAATGATCCGACAAAAATAAAAGCAAAATCAGAAGCATCGGCAAAACGATCTTTGTACGTTTCCAATACCTTCTCATAATTCAGCCCCTTATATTTAGCCTCTGTAGGCAAACCAACACGTGGATGTGATCTGAATTTAATTTTTGAAGCAAAATCACTGAAGTAAAAATTGGGGTTGGCACTTAGATTTTTAACGATCCCAATCTGTTTGTTTACATAAGATTGAAATGCATTCTCATCCTTTCTGATGTCTGTAAAATAGAGATGAATTAATTTAAATAAGTCTTCCACATCCTTTACCGAGGAGTTCCCTCTCATCCCTTCATAATACGTTCCGATATAGGGTTGAACATTGACATTTTTACCTGCCAGCAATTTTTCCAATTGTGTACTATTGAAGGATCCAAGGCCGGATTCTGCAATAATGGATGGCGCATTTTCAGCATTAAAATATTCAAAATCATCATACAGTGATGATCCACCCTCACTCACCGCTGCCAATAATATTTCATCGTTCTTAAATTGAGTTTGTT
>JRYF01001721.1_pt1 | contig 12538 bp, 10 predicted proteins | sample 235331 | NCBI WGS metagenome assembly JRYF01 (sample SAMN03074217, study PRJNA261475) | activated sludge metagenome | biome: Wastewater Treatment Plant; feature: Wastewater; material: Activated sludge; isolation source: activated biomass of a wastewater treatment plant treating hydrocarbon... ... | reverse complement strand
GCCCTCGAAGCAGCCGAAGCCGCGCTCGCGCAGGCCGGCGTCCAGCCGCAGCGGCGCCGCGGTGGTGTCGGCGAGCGCCCGCGCGGTGTCGCGTGCGCGCGCCAGGTCGCTGCTGTAGATCGCGTCCAGCGGCTCGCGCTGGAGCGCGGCGGCGAGCCGGCGCGCCTGGTCACGGCCCTCGTCGTCGAGCGGCACGTCGGTGTGGCCCTGCAGGCGGCTGCCGGCGTTCCACGCGGTGCGCCCGTGGCGGATCAGGAGCACGCGGGTCGCGCCGTCGGCCTCCATGGGCTCTCCGCCTCTTGCCTCAGGCCGCGGCCGGCGGGCGCAGCCGCGGGTTCAGCGTGTAGGTGCCGGAGAAGGTCGCCTCGCCGAGCACATGGCGTGCCAGCGCCGCGCGCACCTGGTGGCCGTCGAAGGCACCTTCCAGCGGCAGCCGCGCGACGTCGAGCGCGTACAGCGTGAAGACGTAGTGGTGCACCAGCGAGTCGTTGCACGGCGGGAACGGGCCGTCGTAGCCGAAGTACGGCCCGGCCAGCGCCGGGTCGCCGGCGAACCAGCGCGTGTAGTCGTTCAGGCCCTGGCGCGCGCCCTGCGCGGTCTGCGGCCCGGGCTTGCCGTGCGGGACGAAGCCGCGGCTGAACTCGCCCTCGGCGATCACCGTCGGCCGCGGCGGCAGGTCGATCAGCACCCAGTGGAAGAAGTCGGCGCGCGGCAGCTCGGCGGCCAGCTCGCGGTCCGGACGGTTCACGTCCGACGCGTCGAGCGGGACGTCGAAGTCGTGGCAGATCAGCACCATCGAGCGCGCACCCACCGGCAGGCCGCTCCAGGCCAGGTGCGGGTTGAGGTTGTCGGCGAAGACCGCGCTGCCGTCGGGCAGCAGCCGCCCGGCGGCGTAGCGCTCGGGAATCGAGTCCCCGCTGGTCCAGCTCTCGCTCCAGAGTTCCATCCGGTGTTCCTCGGGTCTTGCCGCTGTCGCCGTGCTCGCGATGCGTGTGGGCTGCGAAGGGGCTGCGAAGCGGCTGCGAAGGGGCTGCGCGGGCGGGCGGCCGACCGGCCGTCCCTCGCCTGCCGGCGCCGCCGAGGCTACACGCCCCAGACGATCGGCCGGTCGGCCGCCTGCGCCTGGCGGATCATCTCGACCATCGGCCACAGCCGCTGGCGCAGCGACACCGGGTCCTGCGGCGCCGGCTCGTCGCCGCCGGCCTCGTCGCGTGCCTCGCCGCGCGCCTCGGCCTCGGCGGCGATCGCGGCCTCAATGCGGCGCAGCGCCTCGGCCATGTGCGCCACCTCGAGGATGCCGCGTGGCGCCGGCTCGCGCCCGAGCAGGCTCAGGAAGTGGTCGCCGTGCGGCCCCAGCATGATGACGTCGCCGGTGGCCTGGCTGCGGAACTTGTAGATCATGCGGCCATGTAGTCGCGGTTGAACGGGTACTGCGATTGTGCGCCGCGCAGCGGCCCGCTCCCGACCACGCCGTCCGGCCGCGCCGCCAGCGTCTGGTGCAGCGCCATCCAGCCGCGCTCGAAGGCCATCGCGCTGCCGGCCAGGTAGAGCCGGTAGGCGCGCACCGTGCGCTCGCCGGCGATCGTGCGCGCGGCGTCGAGCTGCGCCTCCAGCGCATCCGACCAGCACCACAGCGTGCGCGCGTAGTGCGGGCGCAGGTTCTCGGTGTCCAGCCCCTCGAGCCCGGCCTCGGCCATCACGCGCAGCACGTGCGAGACGTGCAGCAGCTCGCCGCCGGGGAAGATGTACTTCTCGATGAACTCGCCGATGCCGGCACCGAGCTGCGCATTGCGCGTGCCGCCGGCGGTGATGCCGTGGTTCAGCAGCAGGCCGCCGGGCTTGAGCAGGGCGTGGATCTTGGCGAAGTACTTCGGCAGGTTGGCGCGCCCGACATGCTCGAACATGCCGACCGAGGCGATCTTGTCGAACGGCTCGTCCTGCGGCAGGTGGCGGTAGTCGAGCAGGTGCATCTCGACCTGGTCGGTGAGGCCGCGCTCGGCGATCAGCCGGTTGACGTGCGCGTGCTGGTTCTTCGACAGCGTGATGCCGGTGGCCTGCACGCGGTGGTGCTCGGCCGCCCACAGCAGCAGGCCGCCCCAGCCGGCGCCGATGTCGAGGAAGCGCTCGCCCGGGCGCAGGCGCAGCTTCTTGCAGATGTGCTCGAGCTTGGCCTCCTGCGCCGCCGCCAGCTCGAGCGTGGGCTGGCGGAAGTAGGCGCAGGAATAGACCCGCCGCGGGTCCAGCCACAGCTCGTAGAAGGCGTCGGAGACGTCGTAGTGGTGCTGGACCTGCTGCGCGTCGGCCTGGGCGCTGTGGCGCCGCAGCGAGCGCCCGAGCAGCAGCAGCTCGCGCCACCAGGCCAGCGGCGCGACCATCTCGCGCGCCGCGGTCGGGTCCTCGCGCACCAGCGCGCCGGCGACGTCGATGACGGCGCGCATCGGGCCCTGGATGTCGATCCGGCCCTCGACGTAGTCCTCCGCCAGGAGGCCGATCTGCCCGCTGCCCAGGTGCGCCAGCGGCCCGAGCTCGGCCAGCACCAGCCGCACCGGGGCGTCGGCGTCGCCCAGCGTGCGGCCGCCGGGCAGCACGATCTGCAGCGGCGGCAGCGAGGATTCACGGAGCTGGTCCAGCCGGCCCTGGACGCGGTCGAGTACGAGCGATTCGAGCATCGGGCCCGACTTTACCGAGCGCCAGCCACCGCGGGCAAGCCGCGGCGGCGGCGCGCGTGCCGCGCGGTCAGCGGCGTGGCCGCAGCGGCACCACCGCGCCGCCGGTCTTCGGCGCCGGCGCCGGCCGATGGGCGGCGGCGGGCGAAGGATCGGGCGCTGCGTGCGCTGCCAGCGCCATGCGGCGGCCGAAGCTGAGCGCGTCCATCGCCGGTGCGAACAGGAAGCCCTGGAAGGCCTCGCAGCCGGCGGCCTGCAGGAAGGCCCGCTGCGGTTCGGTCTCGACGCCTTCGGCGATCACCGTCATGCCCAGCGCGTGCGCCATCTGCACGGTGGCCCGCACGATGCCGGCCACCGCTTCGTCGGCCGGCAGGCCCTGGACGAAGGTGCGGTCGATCTTCAGCTGCGCGACCGGCAACCGCCGCAGGTAGGCCAGGCTGGAGTAGCCGGTGCCGAAATCGTCGATCGACAGCCGCACCCCGATCGCCGCCAGCGCATGCAGCCGCTGCAGCGCGTCGTCGGCGTCGTGCAGCAGGATCGACTCGGTCAGCTCGAGCTCGAGCAGCGCCGGCTGCAGGCCATGCTCGCGCAGCACCGACGCGATGCGCTCGACGAACTGCGGCTGGCGGAACTGCAGCGCCGAGACATTGACCGCCATCGGCAGCGGCGTGCCCGCGCGCTGCCACTCGGCCGCCTGGCGCGCCGCCTGCGACAGCACCCAGTCGCCGATCGCGATGATGAAGCCGGTGTCCTCGGCGACCGGGATGAAGCGCGCCGGCGACACCTCGCCGAGCGAGGGGTCGCGCCAGCGGATCAGCGCCTCGGCGCCGATGACGGCGCCGTCGGCGAGCGAGACCTGCGGCTGGTAGTGCAGCCGGAAACGCCCGGCGGCAAGCGCCTGGCGCATCGCGTGGTCGAGCTGGATCTGCGAGCGCAGGTCGGGTGCGCCCTGGCCCTGGTGGAAGCGCAGCCCGTTGCTGCCGCCCTGCTTGGCGCCGCGCATCGCCGCCTCGGCGCGCGCCAGCAGCTCGTCGGCGCGCCGGCCGTGCGCCGGACACAGCGCGATGCCGATGCTGCAGGTCAGCGAGAAGGGCTCGCCGTCGGCCTGCCAGGGCTGGGCGACGGCGTCCAGCACGCGGCTGGCGGCCGCCTCGGCGGCCGCGGCGTCGGCGTGCCGCAGCAGCAGTGCGAACTGGTCGCCGCCGGTGCGTGCGATCTCGTCGCCGTGGCGCATGCCGCGCCGCACCCGCCGCGCGACGTCGCACAGGATGCGGTCGCCGGTGTCGTAGCCCAGGCTGTCGTTGATGTGGTGGAAGCGGTCGAGGTCGACCAGCAGCAGCGCGAAGCCGTCGCCGTCGTGCTGCAGCGCCCGCACCGCCTGCTCGATCTGCAGCGCCATGTGGCGCCGGTTGGGCAGCCCGGTCAGGCTGTCGCTGCGCGCCAGGGCCTCGGCGCGCGCGTCGGCGCGCAGCTGCGCGGTCAGGTCGCGGAACGAGAACACGCGCCCGAGCGGCCGCCCGCGGCTCCACAGCGGCCGCACGACGCGCTCGAGCACCTGCCCCGACAGCAGCTCGATGCGGTCGGTCGACGCCAGCAGCGAGGCCTCGAGCAAGGCCTGCAGGCGCCGCGCGTAGGCGTCGCCGTCGACCACGCTGTGCCGCATCCAGTCGTACACGGCCTCGTCGCGGCGGTCGGCCAGCAGCTCGGGTGGCAGCCCCCAGAGCTCGGCGAAGCGGCGGTTGAAGCCGCGGATGCGGCCGTCCAGCGCGGTCGCCAGGATGCCGTCGGCGGTTGCCTCAAGGGTCGCCTGCAGCTCGGCCAGGGTGTCGGCATGCTGCAGCTCGGCCTCGTGGTCGGCGCTGCGGTCGACGCATGTCACCAGGCAGTGACATTCCCCGTCGCCGGCCCGCGACGGCACCGGCCGCACGCTGCGCCGCAGGTGCAGCGTGCGGCCGTCGGCGCGCACCAGCAGGGTGTCCGACAGCAGCGCATCGACCGCCTTGCCGGCGGCCGCGGCGTCGCGCGCGGCGGCCCAGTAGGCCATGTCCTCGGGTGTGCTCAGCAGGTGGTCGGCGAGGCCGCCTTCGATCGCCGGCACCGGCTGACCGAGCAGCGCGGCGGCCGCCGCGTTGGCGGCCACCACGCGCAGCGACGGCAGCGCGACCAGCCAGGCGGCATCCGGCATCGCGCGCACGATCGCGCGCCAGTCGGGCGACGACGGCGTCGCCGCCGCGCGGTGGAGCAGGTCCTCGGGCAAGGTTCTCACGGCTCGTGGCCTGCCACCGGCGGCGGCGCCGGCTCGAAGAAGTAGGCCACGCGCTGGCGTGGGGCCAGGTACTCCAGCGCCGCCGGCGGCAGCCGGGCCGCGTTCAGGCTGCGCCGGACGCCCAGCCCCGGCTCCTGCTCCAGGTCCAGGATCAGCGCCTCGTCGCGCGGCGTGCGCGGGTCGTGCACCAGCACGCGCGGCTTGAGCGGCCGCGACGAGTTGATGCCGACCACCAGCGCGTGGCGGTCGTCGGTGAGCTGCACCAGCGAGCCCGCCGGGTAGACGCCCATCATGCGGATGAAGCGTGCCAGCACGTCGGCGTCGAACTTGCGGCGCGAGGCCGCGAACAGCGTCGACAACGCCTCGTGCGGTGTCAGCGCGCGTGCCGGCACGGCCGGGTTGCACAGGTTGTCGTAGCGGTTGACGAGGGCGACGATGCGCGCCGCCATCGCGATCCGGTCGGCCGGCGGGCGAAGCGGGAAGCCGCTGCCGTCGGCGTGCTCGTGGTGCTGCGCGAGCACCGCCAGCGCGCCGGGCGCCAGGCCCATGCGCTGGCCGAGCGCCACGCCGTGGCGGACATGCTCGCGGTACAGGTTGAGCTCGGCGGCGGTGAAGGCCTCGTCGGCGTGGCGCACGCGGTCGGGCAGCTCCACCTTGCCGATGTCGTGCAGCAGCGCGCCGACGCCGAGGTCGGCCATCTCGGCCGCGTCGAAGCCGGCGACGCGGCCCATCAGCAGCGCGACGACGGTCACGTTCAGCGCGTGCGCCGTCGCGCGGTCGCCGCTGGCGGTGTGCACGAGCCGGATGCACAGTTCGCCGTCGATCAGCATCTTGTCGACCAGCGCACGTGCCAGGGCCTCGGCGTCCTCGCGCGCCTGCACCGGGCGCTCGCGGGCCGCGCGGCAGGCGTGGCGCAGTGCACTGGCGGCTTCGGCGTACTGGTGTTCCAGATGCTGCTGGGTGGCGCGCTGGTGCTCCAGCGCGCGCTGGCGGGCGCGGGCGGCGGCGTCGGCCGCCGCGCCTGGGTCGCCGGTGCCGCCGGTGCCGCCCGCGGGCCGTTCGGCCGGCGCGCTGGCGTCGGTCGCGGAGGCGTCGGCCGATGGCGGTCGCCCGATGCGGTCCGCATCCGGCCCGGGCGCATCCGGCAGGCTCTTGTCCGGCGCCCAGCGCACCCGTTCCAGCCCCAACCCGCGGATCGCCTCGATCTGCTCCGGCGAGGTGATGCGGAAGCTCGACAGCGGAAACGGGTGGCGCATCCACCCCAGGTCGAGGTGGACGTACATCCCGACCCGGAGTTCCTGCGTGGCGATGGTGTTGACCATGAACGGCGTGGCAAGCGGTCGCGGGCGGACCCACCGCCCTGCTCGTCATGCTTTCGGCCGCCGGCGGCGCGACTTGAAGCGGCACCGGCTTCGACGGCGTACATTCCCGGCTGGACAGGAGACCGCCATGGGCCAGCAAGCCTTCATCTGTGACGCAGTGCGCACCCCGATCGGCCGCTACGGGGGCGCGCTGTCGTCGGTGCGCACCGATGACCTCGGCGCGATCCCGATCCGTGCGCTGATGGACCGCCACCCCGGCCTCGACTGGGCGGCCGTGACCGACGTCGTCTACGGCTGCGCCAACCAGGCCGGCGAGGACAACCGCAACGTCGCCCGCATGGCCGCACTGCTGGCCGGGCTGCCGCAGGAGGTGCCGGGGGCGACGGTCAACCGCCTGTGCGGCTCCGGGCTGGACGCGCTGGGCAGCGCGGCACGCGCGATCCGCTGCGGCGAGGCCGGGCTGATGATCGCCGGCGGCGTCGAGAGCATGAGCCGGGCGCCGTTCGTGATGCCCAAGGCCGAGACCGCGTTCAGCCGCACGAACGCCGTCTACGACACCACCATCGGCTGGCGCTTCGTCAACCGGCTGATGAAGGAGAAGCACGGCGTCGACTCGATGCCCGAGACGGCGGAGAACGTCGCCGCCGAGTTCGGCATCGAGCGCGCGGCGCAGGACCGCATGGCGCTGGCCAGCCAGAACAAGGCGCTGGCGGCGAAGGAGGCCGGCTTCTTCGCCGGCGAGATCGTGCCGGTGACGATCCCGCAGAAGAAGGGCGAGCCGCTCGTCGTCGATCGCGACGAGCATCCGCGCGCGACCAGCCTGGAGGCGCTGGCCCGGCTCAAGGGCGTGGTGCGCCCGGACGGCAGCGTCACCGCCGGCAACGCCAGCGGTGTCAACGACGGCGCCTGCGCGCTGCTGCTGGCCAGCGAGGCGGCGGCGGCACGCCACGGCCTGACGCCGCGCGCGCGCGTGGTCGGCATGGCCACCGCGGGCGTGCCGCCGCGCATCATGGGCATCGGCCCGGCGCCGGCGACGCAGAAGGTGCTGGCGCTGACCGGCCTGACGCTGGCGCAGATCGACGTCATCGAGCTCAACGAGGCCTTCGCCGCGCAAGGCTTGGCGGTGCTGCGCCAGCTCGGGCTGGCGGACGACGACGCGCGCGTCAACCCGAACGGCGGTGCGATCGCGCTCGGCCACCCGCTGGGCGCCAGCGGCGCGCGGCTGGCGACGACCGCGGTCAGCCAGCTGCACCGCATCGGCGGCCGCTACGCGCTGTGCACGATGTGCATCGGCGTCGGGCAGGGCATCGCGGTGGTGCTCGAACGGATCTGAGCCCCCGCGCCGCCCCGCCCCGCCCGCCGGGTCGCTCGCTGGTCAGGCCGCGTCGCGGCCGTTGCCGGATCGCACGCTGCCCGATGGCCCGATCGGCTAGATGAACAGGCAGACGTCGGTCTCGCCGGCGAACTTCATGAAGGTCGCCGCGCCGCCGTACTCGATGCCGTCGATGAACTCGCCGCGGCTGAACTCGAACAGGTCGACCGTCATCTGGCAGGCGATGAACTTGACGTCGGCCTCCAGGCACAGGTCGCGCAGCTCGGTCAGCGACGCCACGCCCTTCTTGCGCATCTTGGCCTTCATCATCGAGGTCGCCATCGCCTCCATGCCGGGCAAGGCCGCGACCATCACCGGCATCGGCACCGGCATCGGCATCGCCGGGTTGGCCAGCGGGCTGATCTTGATGCCGGACAAGTCCTTGCGCAGCAGCTGCAGGCCGTAGAAGGTGAAGAAGATCTGCACGTCCCAGCCGAGCGAGGCCGCCGTCGAGGCCAGGATCAGCGGCGGGTAGGCCATGTCCAGCGTACCCTTGGTGGCGATGATCGCCATCTTCTTGGCGGGCATCTCAGTACCGTCCTGCCGGTCCGAAGCTGCCGGGCGCCCCCTCGGTGGGCGGCGAACGACGTGCGTGCGGGGCCCGCGTCATCTCAGCCCTTCTTGATCAGGAACACGAACTTGCCGCCCTCTTCGCCCGATTGCAGCAGCGGGTTGCCCGTCTGCTCGGCGAACGCCGCCATGTCGGCCACCGAGCCGGGATCGGTGGCGACCACGCGCAGCACCTGGCCGCTGGCCATGTCGGCGAGCGACTTCTTGGTCTTGACGATGGGCAGCGGGCAGGCCAGGCCCGAGGCGTCGAATTCCTTGTCGTAGTTCATGCGGTTCTCCGGTTGGGGCATGGCGCGGCACTGCGCGCCACGCAGGGGGCAGGGCCCCGATTACGGGGCAGGGTGTCGGGTTGCGTCCATCACCGCGATGGCGTGTCGGGAATAGCCCAAGTGGGCTATGGCGCGACAGCGCTGCGCGCAGCCGTCAGAACGCGTGCGAATACATCAGCTGCACGTTGCGCTGGCCGTGGCGGATCTCGACGCCTTGCAGGTTGGTCACGGTCGTGGTCGGCGCCACCGTCAGCGAGGCGTTGACGGCGCTGGACGGGCTGAAGCGGTAGCCCAGACCGGCGGTGAGGTGGCGCTTGACGGTGGCCGGGAACAGCGGGTTGACCAGCGCCGGCGGGATCGGGCTGCGGGTGACGTTGATGCCGGCGCGCAGCGCCAGCGCATCGGTTGCGGCAAAGGCCAGGCCAAGGTTGAACACCGTCTGGTCCTTCCAGTCCTGCGGCAGCGCGAAGCTGACCGCGCCGTCCATCGGTGCCGGCGCGGCGCTGTCGAAGCGCATGCGGAAGTCCTTCATCACCGACGACCAGGCCAGGCGCTTGACGTCGGCGGCCACCAGAAGCCCCGGCGTCGCCTGCCACGCGGCGCCGACCGCCAGCGTGCTCGGCCACTGGAAGTCCACCACCGTGATGCGGCCCGGGATCGCCATCGGCCCGTCGGGCGTCAGCACCGTCAGGCTGGCGCCGGCACCGCCGGTCTTCATGTTGCCGAGGCTGGACTTCAGCTGGTACGAAGCCCCCAGTGTCAGCGCCGGGCCGGCCTTGTAGACGGCACCCAGCTTGGCGGCCCAGCCGGTCGACCGGGCCTTGCCGCTGAAGTCGTTGCGGTTGCTGAAGTCGATCCGGGCCCAGGCGTCGGCCGGCAGCATCGGCAGCATCTGGCCCAGGCCCATCGCCAGGTTGCCGCTGCCGCCGGTGACGAGCTGGCCGAGCTGCGCCGCCGGTGCCGCCATGCGCAGGTCCAGCCCGGCCCACATGAAGTCCAGCGTGCCGCCGATCGCGAAGTCCGGCGTCAGGTTCCACGCCAGCGGCAGCATCGCGCGCCCGACACCCAGCTCGGAGCGCACCGGCTCGCCCGAGCCGGCGGCGAGGAAGCTGTCGCCCTTGTACTCGGTGCCCATGCCGCCCTGGGCGAAGACGCCGAAACCGTAGGTCAGACTGCCGCTGCGGCGCACGTAGCCCAGCGCCGGCATGATGTAGTCGGTGCCGCCGGACCTGGCGCTTCCGAACGGCCCGGCCGAGCTGCGCACGCGCGGCCCGAGCAGGCCGAGCGCGACGTCCAGCCGCGCGCCGTCGCCCATCAGCGCCAGCGTCGCCGGGTTCTGCGCCAGCGCGGCGCTGCCGTGCTCGATCGCCTGCGAGGCGCCGCCCATGGCGGCGGAGATCGGGCCGTAGCCCTCCATGTTCATGCCGTTGGTGGCCCAGGCGGGCGCGCCCGCCAGCAGGGCGGCGGCGCAGGCTGCGATCGGGGCCGGACGGGGCATGTGTGCGCGGGTCATCAAAGGCTAGTCTCCATCGGGTTGTCGAACGGGAACGCGGGGCTTGTCGGTGCGTCCGTCGGGTGGGCGCTACCAGCGCGCGAGCAGGCGGCCCTTGACGACCTTGCTGTCCCACTGCTTGAGCGGGCAGTCGCCCTTGGCGATGCAGTCGCCGCTGCGGATGTCGAACTTCCACGCGTGCTTCGGGCAGGTCAGCGTGTCGCCCTGGAGCGCCAGGTCGGGGATGTTGGTGACCTGGTGCGGGCAGCGGCTGTCGTAGACGCGCCAGCCGTCGGCGCGCCGGTGCACGAACAGGCCACGGCCGTCGCACTCGACGCGCGCGGTCTGGCCGACCGCAAAGCCCTTGGTGGCCATCACGTCGTGCCACTCGCCCTGGGCGCCGAGCGCGGCCGGCTGGAACTCCGGCATGTCCATCGCGAGGATGATGTCGACCGCCCACACGATCTTGGCCAGCCCGAGCGCCGGGAAGGCCATCAGCAGCGCGTCCAGCACCTCGGCCGGCGTCGCGCCCTCGCGCAGCGCCCGCCCGAGGTACTGGCGGAAGCCGCGTTCGGTCTGCGCGTGCACCTTGGTGATGACCGAGATCAGGTTGCGCGTCTTCGGGTCGAGCTTGGTGCCGCAGGCCTTGAGGAAGGCGAAGTAGTGGCCGACGGCGTCGGGGCGGGCCTTGACGAGGTAGGCGAGGGCGTCGCTCATGGGCTTCGTGCTCCGGGTTCGGTGCGGTGGCGGGGGGCGTTCAAGGCACGGGCGCGATCGGTGGCGTCGTCAGCTGCAGCTCGCCGCGCCCTTCGCGGCCGAGCCAGCGGTAGATCGCCGCCAGCGCCTGGTCCTCGTGCGGGAAGATATGCTGCGCGCCGATCAGCTGGTCGAGCCGGGTGCGGCGCATGACGTCGAGCACCTGCTTCTTCAGCCCGGCGAAGACGACCGTGATGCCGCTGGCGCGCAGCCGCTCGACGAGGTGGCGCACGACCTCCTCGCCCGAGGCGTCCATCTGGTTGATCGCGCTGCCGACGATCAGCAGGTACTTGGCCTGCGGCTTGCGCGCCACCGCGTCCAGCACCGCGTCCTCGAAGAACGCGGCATTGGCGAAGAACAGGGCATCGTCGAAACGCAGCGCGATCAGCTCCGGGCTGGTCGGCAGCTCGGGGAAGACCTTGATGTCGCGCAGCGCGCCGTCCGGGTGGCGCGCCAACTCGGCCACGCGCGGCTTCATCGTGCGCCACAGGTACAGCAGCGCCGCCAGCCCGGCGCCGGTCAGGATGCCCTTGTCGAGGTCGGGCGCGGTGGCCAGCGTGACGACGAAGGTCGTCAGCGCGACCATGCCGTCGCTGCGGCTGGCGCGCCAGGTGTGCAGCAGCGCGCCCGGCGTGATCAGGCTGACCACCGCCAGCAGGATGATCACGCCCAGCGTCGCTTTCGGCAGGTGGTACAGCAGCGGCGTCAGCACGATCAGCACGGCGGCGACGAACAGGCCGCTGAAGACCATCGCGAAGCCGGTCTTCGCGCCCGCCTGCAGGTTGATCGCCGAACCGGTGAACGAGCCGCAGGCCGGGTAGGACTGGAAGAACGCGCCACCCAGGTTGGCCACGCCCTGGCCGATCAGCTCCTGGTTCGGGCTCAGCCGCTGGCGGGTCTTGGCGGCCAGCGCCTTGGCCATCGCCATCGACTCCATGAAGCCGACCAGGGCGATCACCAGCGCGGCCGACAGCAGCGAGGCCAGGCCTTCGAGCGTGATCGTCGGCGCGCGCAGCGACGGCAGGCCGCGCGGCACGCTGCCGACGACGTCGCCGCCGCCGACCAGGTGCAGCTCGTCGCCGGCGATGCGGCGGATGCGCCAGGCGCGGGCGTCGGCCTCGACCCCTTCCGGCACGCTGCCGACGGGGTAGAGCCGCGGCGGTTCGCCGTCGGCGCCGTGGACGCCGTCGACGCGCACCAGCCGCGCGCGCAGCAGCGTCTGCCAGCGCTCGGCGTTGGCGGCGCTGGTGTCGGCGAGGTCCAGCTTCAGCACCTGCAGCAACTGCTGGATGCTCGCGGCGGCGCGCGGATCCTCCTCCTCGAGACGGCGTTGCTCGGCCGTCTGGGCGTAGATCGCGGCCTGCAGGCCGCGCGCCTGCTGGTCGGCGCGTGCGTAGGCCTCGGCCAGCTCGCGCAGCGGCGGGTCGGCGAGCTGGGCCAGGCTGGCGCGGTCGTTGCGCTCGAAGCCGAGCACGGCGCTGACCAGCGTGGTTGCCGCCACCGCGATCAGCATCGCCACCTTGGATATGCGGTGCTGCCGCCGCAGCCACTCGAGCAGGCCGAACGCGAAGACTGCCATGGCCAGCGTCGGCCAGTGGGTCTGGCCGAGGTTGGCCAGCAGCTGCCCGATGTCGCGCAGGAAGGACCCGCTGCGCGCCGGCGGGATGCCCAGCAGCAGCTCGAGCTGCGACAGCGCGATGATGATCGCCGCCGCGTTCATGAAGCCCAGGATGACCGGGTGCGAGACGAAGTTGACGATCGTGCCGAGCTTGAGGCTGCCGAGCGCGAACTGGATGACGCCGACCATCAGCGTCAGCAGCAGCGC
>JRYF01008938.1_pt1 | contig 12539 bp, 11 predicted proteins | sample 235331 | NCBI WGS metagenome assembly JRYF01 (sample SAMN03074217, study PRJNA261475) | activated sludge metagenome | biome: Wastewater Treatment Plant; feature: Wastewater; material: Activated sludge; isolation source: activated biomass of a wastewater treatment plant treating hydrocarbon... ... | reverse complement strand
TGGGAGTAATGAATCAGGCTTAAGGGGAGTGTTGGAAATGATGGAAGAAATTCATAACTCAGACTTTTCATACAACCGGATTGCAGTAGCGGCGGGCACAGGTTGTACCGCTGCTGGAATTTCAATGAAAAACAAAAGCATCACTGAAGTGTATCCTGCACTGAAAGGTAGTTTTATGTTTGATCTGATCAAAGGATTCCATAAAAATGTCTCTACCAATACATTAGTGATTGCGGATTACCATTTTGGAGGATATGGGAAATTCAACAAGGAACTCATCCGCTTTATAGAGGATTTCGAGTCCGAAACAGGCATACCTTTAGACCCGGTATATACAGGTAAAATGATGTATGGATTGGTACACAGAATTAAAAATAATGTTTATCCTTCGAACACTACGATTTTAGCCATTCATACCGGGGGATTGCAGGGCAATGAAGGTTTTCGATACAAATACGGATTATTATAATACATTGTTCATTTTTCCAATAGAATGAACTCAGGGTTCTGTCTCTTTAATTCTCTAATATAATATTCAATGGTTTTAGGATAGAATTTATGCTCCAATTGCAACACCCTTGCGGCTATTTCTGCAGCATCGTCTTCCTGATATACCGGACAGGCAGCTTGAAACAAGATATGTCCATCATCATATTTTTCATTGACCAAATGAATGGTCATTCCTGTCATAATCTCTCCAGCCTCTTTCACCGCTGCATGCACTTTCATTCCATACATACCCTTTCCACCATAAGAAGGTAAAAGTGCCGGATGAATATTTAAAATCTTTCTCTCGAATGCCGCGATCAAATAGCCGGGCACCAACCAAAGAAAACCTGCTAAAACAATCAAATCAATCTGGTGACTTTCAAGAATTTCCAATAAAGTAATTTCATGGTAAAAACTCTGACGGTCAATGATGACAATGGGAATGCTATGATTTTTTGCACGTTGAACTACACCAGCGTCGGCTTTGTTACAGACGATCAAAGCAACTTGTGCCGTGTTTCTATTTTCAAAATATTGGATGATATTCTGGGCATTGCTCCCCCCACCCGATGCGAAGATGGCAATATTCATCAACGCAATACATTGTAGCGATTGGCATTGGAAGGATCGATTCTGATCAGTGCTGTGTAAACACTGGTTTTCTCTGTCCGGTCGGCTACTTTAAATATTTCAAGAATTTCATTGGATTTGGAATCGATCAATGTATTCAGCAAATAACTGTTAGGATAGGCAGTATTTGCGGTATTGAAAGTATTCATAGCCGTTAATATAACTGCGCGACCTTTATCAGCATCTTCTGCCATGATATCCAGGCCATTTCTGTGGTAGTCATACATGGCAGTCCGCACATTTCTCATCCTTGGATTGAAAATATTCTCAATAAGCCAAAACCGGTTTCTGGGGCCGCTGCTTTGATTCCACCCTCTATCGTTTTGGGTGACCGTCTGCGGAACGACCATCATTGTATTCTGAGCCATCTTAAAATACTCCTCTCCTCCTTGCGGAGAAAATGATTCATAGTCAAAGGCCAGAATGATATAGGCATAAAAAGTCAGTATAGAGGAAAGATTGTCCACAAACCGGTTATCGCTTTTCTCAATGGGTTGAAAATTATGATAGATGAGGTTCACTCCCCTTTCGTAAATATTGACCATTGATGTTTTATACTCACTATTATATACCGGCCGGTTGGACTGTACGATAATGTCAAATACAAACGAACTATTGGAAATCTCCTCCGTGAGTGTGAGCTGAAAATTAGCTTCAATTCTTTCATTATCAGCAAACTGATCATTCGTCCATTTCGTATTGTTGAAAAACTCGCTGATAGCATTTTCTAAATTCTGAAAAATGACAGGGTCTGTCTGCATGATATTTCGTGCCAGCACTCTTGTATTGACTCGTAATTCCTGTGCCGTCAAATGAGAGGTGAACAATAGAATGATTATCAAAAAACTCCCCCAACCCCACTGATCTGAATACCATTTTTTCATCTTTCTAGTAATTTTTAACCTATGGGCATAATGGCCTCATAAGTAAGTAATTATTCCATGGACAAAATATGTACCACTTCATTAACGATGTCCTTCGCCACTTCATTTTTTGACTTTAAAGAAAAAACCTTCTTCTCCCCATTTTTATGGATAATGGTAACTTTATTTGTATCATGAGCAAAACCAGCACCCTCATCTTTCAGGGAATTAAGCACTATAAAATTAAAATTCTTTTTCTTCAATTTTCTAAGTGCATTTTCTTCTTCATTTTCGGTCTCCAACGCAAAACCTACCATGATTTGACGGTCACTTTTTACGGAACCAATGCTTTGGGCAATATCAATGGTCTTTTTTAGTGAGACAGATTGGATTTCGTCATCCTTTTTGATTTTTTCGGAAGAAAAGTTAACCGGTGTGTAATCTGCTACAGCAGCAGCCATTATTAAAACATCACAATCTTGATAATACTTCATAGCCTGACTATGCATTTCATCAGCTGATTGGATTCTGACTACCTTCCACTCTTCTTCCACTTTCTCCTGTGTTGGTCCCAGTACTAATATCACCTCTCCTCCCCTTGCTGCACATTCTGAGGCCAGCGCTATTCCCATTTTTCCGGTGCTGTAATTGCCAATGAATCTCACAGGGTCAAGCGCTTCGTAAGTAGGCCCGGCTGTGATCAATACTCTCTTCCCTTGCAAGTCAGAAAGCGATAAAAAATAAGCCTTAAGCGCTTGTATTATTTCTTCCGGTTCTGCCATCCTACCATCACCGTATAATCCACTCGCCAGCTCTCCATGGCCGACAGGAATGAGTATATGGCCATAACTTTGCAATCGATGCAGATTCTGTTGTGTTGAAGGATGATGCCACATATCCAAATCCATGGCGGGTGCTATAAACACGGGACATTTTGCAGAAAGATAGGTAGCTATAATCATATTATCGGAAAGGCCGTTTGCCATTTTGGATAAAGTGGTTGCCGTCGCCGGAGCCACAATCATCAGGTCTGCCCAAATGCCCAGCTCTACATGGTTGTTCCAGGTTTGGGTATCATTCAATTGAGTGAATACCGGGTTTTTGGAAAGGGTAGCAAAAGTGAGTGCTGAAACAAAATGCTGAGCAGACTCCGTCATCACCACTTTTACCTCTGCCCCTGATTTTACTAACAACCTGACCAGCAGCACACTTTTATAAGCAGCGATACTGCCTGTTACTGCAATGAGTATCTTTTTATTCCTGAGCGCTCCCATCTGCAGAACTTGCCTTCCAGGCTACTCTTCTCTGGGATCGTGTCCTCTCTGGCGGTATTCCAGCTCTCCGTTTAGAAATTCCTCCGTAGCAATAGTTACCGGGTTGGGTAGTCTCTCGTAGAATTTAGAAATTTCAATTTGTTCTTTATTCTCCTGGATTTCCTCGATGGCATCGGTTTGTACAGCAAATTCTTCCAGTTTTGAGTGAAGTTCTGCTTTAATATCTACAGCAATCTGCTTAGATCTCTTTGAAATGACCACCAATGATCTGTACACATTACCGGACTTGGAAGCCAGTTGCTGAATGTTGCGTGCTCTGACATTGGGATCAATGCCCTGTACTTTTGTTTTAATATCTGTCATACCCGACCAAATTTTTGAAGTTCTTTTACTGATGAATTATATATGTCTCTGGCTTCCTTTATCCACTTGGATCTGGGATGCCGCTTAATAAACTCGGTATAATGTTTTAAAGTTTCATCAAAGCGTTCCTCCTTTCTTTCATAAATGCTGTTTTCTGCTAAAATAAATGCAGATTTTAGCTTCAAAAAACGAGCTTCTTCGCTTCTAGGAGAGCCTGGATAATCCTGCAACACATTATCAAATGTCTGAACTGCCGCTCTGTAGTGGCCTAAATTGTAATATAGTATTGCACTTTCGAAAGATTTTCGTTCCAGTTTTTCCCTCATCTCATCAATGAGGTTATTGATCAGTGGAATCTTATCGCTATTAGGATACAGATTGGTAAAAAGCTGAAAATCATCTATGGCCTTCCGGGTGTAGGTCTGATCCAACCTGTAGTTAGGAGACATGAGGTAATGGGAATAGGCTGCCATATACTCCATTTCCTCTCTGTGTGGACTGTTGTAGAAACTGTTGGCAAAATTCTTAAAATAATGAGACGCTGTTATATACTCGCCCCCATAATAATAGGTGTATGCGTATTTGTAAAAAATATCCTCCGCCTGTTCCCTTCCGCGATAAAAAGGGATAATGACCTCGAAAAGCGCCTGAGCTTTGGCATACTCCTTTTTATCGTAGAATTCCAATGCTTTACTTAGCATTAATTCACGGTCCCCACTATTCCTTATACTTTCAAATTCGGATTTGCAAGCGGTAATCAAGATTATGAATATAATATAAAAGGGAAATTGCTTCATGAATTACAAAAAATCAACGCTGACTATTGATAAAAATTAATATTGAATGATTAGATACTTTAAACATGTCCAGCCTGAAAAAAGGGTAAAATATTAATGCCCTTTTAATAAGGGCGCAAAAATAAACTTTTTTCTCAATGAAGGCAAATAAATTACGTATGCGACATCCTAACTATTGTAAAACAACTCATTTTTTACAAAAATTTAATTTCTATGATAGTGTGCAAAAATCATTGTAGTGAACAATGTGATTTTTGATATATTTACTTCTAATGTTAAGAAGACAATTAGGCTCCGCAAATCTTGCTGATTTCGGTATCCTTTTTATTAATTACTTAGTTATTGACCCAATCAATTTTCAAATTCTATGGAAGATTTAAGATTTCCAATAGGGCGATTTGTAAGTCCTGATAAAATCACCTCTGAAAATGTGCATTCGTATTTAAATGACATTACAACATTACCCCAACGATTGCGGGAAGAAGTACACCATTTAATTGATGAGCAACTTGATACCCCTTATCGCGAAGGAGGATGGACAGTCAGGCAGGTGGTTCATCACCTTGCTGATAGCCACATGAATAGTTTGATCCGATTTAAACTGGCCCTTACAGAAGAACATCCTACCATTAAACCTTACTTTGAAGAACGGTGGGCAGAGCTTGAAGACAGTAAAACCATGCCCATTGAACCTGCATTAAAAATGCTGGAAGGTATACATGCGCGTTGGGTATTTCTGATTCAAAAAGCAGAACCGGCACTTCTTCAAAGAACCTTTGTTCATCCCCAGCATGGGAAGGTATTCCGTTTAGATGAAAATCTGGCACTGTATGCCTGGCATGGCAACCATCATCTGGCGCACATCAAGGCATTGAAAAAAAGAAAAGGGTGGAAATGATGAAGACTTCCCTATTGTGTTGCTGAATTTTCCACTGAAGAACTTTAAAACTATTTTATATTTAAGCACCTACTGGTTGCAAAAAATTAGAGTAGGTGAACAAAATCTGTAAAGAAAAATACTTAAGCACTAATCGGATGCTATGAGTTTGATCATTTCCTTGCGCAGCTTTTCATCCGGCATTCTCCCAAACCCTGCCCCAAAATTATCCAGCATGTGATGGGGCTTTGAGGTTCCGGGTATTACGCATGTCACTGCAGAATGGGAAAGTATGAATTTTAAAAATACCTGTCCCCAGCTTTGGCACTCCAATTCTGATTTAGCCCATGGGGGCAATTCTTTATTGCGCACCCGGTTGAACAAATTTCCCGACTCAAATGGCTGGTTGATCAGAACGGCCACTTTCTTTTCCTGACAAAGTGGAAAAAGTCTTTCTTCGGCTTTACGACGCGTGAGCGAATAATTGATTTGCAGAAAATCAATGGAATGGTTTTTCAGTATTTGCTCCAACGAAGAATATGCGCTTTCAGTATAATGCGTGATGCCGAGGTATTTTACTTTTCCTGACTCCTTCCATTCCTGAAGAGTCTTTAAATGCGTCTGCCAGTCCACCAGGTTATGTATTTGCATCAAATCCATATGTTGACGTTTCAGAAAAGAGAAGGATTCATTCATCTGCCGTATTCCTTGCTCTTTGCCACTGGTCCAAACCTTTGTTGCCATAAAGAATTGATCGTTGAGCTTCAGGTTTGTGGACAACTCCCCAACTACTTTCTCAGATTTACCATACATCGGAGAGCTGTCGATAACAGAGCCCCCCTTATCGTACAAAGTCTGAAGCACTTCTTTTAATGGCTGGCGTACATCTTTACCTTCTCCCACATCAAAAGTTTGCCAGGTACCCAGTCCGATAATGGGAAGGGGTTCCTGTGTTGAAGGGATAGGACGTGTATGGATAGTGTGGTCTTTCATCAGCCAATACGGTATGTAGGGCAATAGGGTCAATGCAGCCAGTTGTTTGAGCGCTGCTCTTCTGTCTGGGTTTTCCATGGTAATAATTTATACAATTTCAACGATTATAAATTCTGGAAAGTATGGTGAAATTGGTGTGTACGATCGTTCAGTTGAATAAATGAACGCCTTTGGATGGTGTATATTCTGTTGATTTTGTCTATAAGAATAAATTTCAAGAAACAAAGTCTCTGGTTGATCCATCCATTTCAAACCGGAGGCTGAGCAAGGAATTGTTATTCCGGGCATTTAAATTAGCCTTGGTGTCTCAGTTTGTATAATTATTGAAGAGTTTGTATATTAGTGGGCAAAGGGAAGAGCATATCCATAAAAAAAGGCGACCTGCAGAGGCCCCCTTGAGTGTTTTCACAACGGAATAATCCTTATTGTGAATTGCTTTCGTGTTACAAATTTAAGAAAATGAACGTCAAAAAGTAAAACAACTATGAAAAAAGTTTTAGGACTTGATCTTGGCACAAATTCGATAGGATGGGCTTTAGTTGAACAAGATTTTTCCGAAAAGACAGGAAGTATATTAGGAATTGGAAGTAGAATAATTCCTATGAGTCAAGATATAATCGGAGAATTCGGGAAAGGTAATTCCATTTCTCAAACAGCTGAAAGGACAAGATATAGAGGTATAAGAAGACTTCGCGAACGCTATTTATTAAGAAGGGAAAGATTACACAGGGTCCTGAATATTTTGAGTTTTTTACCGGAGCATTATGCAAATCTAATTGATTTTGAAAATCGTAAAGGTCAATTTTTAGATGGTGCTGAGCCAAAATTAGCCTATTGTAATAATGAATTCATTTTTAAGGATTCATTTAAAGAAATGTTGACTGAATTTAAGAGATTTCAACCTCGATTGGTAGATAATAGCAAAAAGATACCTTATGATTGGACATTATATTATCTAAGGAAGAAGTCATTAACCGAAAAAATATCGAAATCTGAATTAGCTTGGATTATTCTTAACTTTAATCAAAAAAGAGGCTATTATCAGTTGCGAGGTGAAGAAGAGGAGGAGTCACATAATAAACTGATTGAATTTCACTCACTCAAAGTCATAGATGTTATACCTGATGAAGCTCCAAATAGGAAGGGTGATTTATGGTATTCAATAGTTCTAGAAAATGGGTGGATATATCGTAGGTCTAGTAAAACACCATTGGATGATTGGAAAGATAAGATTAAAGATTTTATAGTCACCACTGATCTAAATGAAGATGGTACAATTAAGACAGATAGTGAGGGTGCAGAGAAGAGGAGTTTCAGAGCTCCAAAAGAAGACGACTGGAATCTTGTTAAAAAGAAAACAGAATATGAGATTATAAATTCAGAAAAAACGGTTGGTGAATATATATATGAAGCTATATTAAGAAATCCCAACCAAAAGATTAGAGGAAAGCTGATTCGAACTATAGAAAGAAAATTCTATAAAGAAGAATTAATACAAATTTTGAACTCACAAAAGAGATTCCATCCTGAACTAAACGACAAATCATTGTTATCTGAATGCATTAGTGAACTTTACAGATTCAATGAACCACATCAGCTACTTCTTTTAAAGAAAGATTTTGTGCATCTGATTGTCAATGATATTATTTTTTACCAGAGACCTCTGAAAAGTAAGAAATCTTGCATTTCAAATTGTTCATTTGAGTACAGGAAATTCAGAGATGAGAATGGTGTCGAGGTGACTAAATATTTAAAGTCAGCAGCAAAATCAATTCCATACTATCAGGAATTCAGATTGTGGCAGTGGATACACAATTTACGTCTATTAAATAGAGAAGGGGATGTGGATGTAACTTATGATTATCTCCAAACTTCTGAAGAAATTTCCATGCTATTTGACTACTTATCAGAAAGGAAAGAAATTGATCAAAAAACTTTATTAAAATACTTTAAGCTGAATGAAAAGCGGTTTAGATGGAATTATGTCGAAGACAAAAGCTATCCATGTTTTGAAACAAGAGCCTTAATTAAATCAAGACTTAAGAAAGTTGTTACCGATGTTGATGTGTTTTTAACATCAGAAAAAGAATTATTGATTTGGCACATAATATATTCTGTCACAGATATCAAGGAATTTGAAAAGGTTCTCAAAACCTTCGCTGTAAAATTTGATTTAGACGTAGAATCCTTTGTTGATAAATTCAGAAATATTCCTCCATTCAAGAGTGACTATGGAACTCTTTCTGAAAAGGCTATTAAGAAAATCTTACCCTTATTAAGAACTGGAAAGTATTGGAATTGGCAGAGTATTCCTAAAGTTGCTCAAGATAGAATTCTTCGATTAATTAACGCTGAATATGATAATGGTATAAGTGATCGCTTAAGGGAAAAGTTAGCAAGTCTTCAAACAGAGAAGGATTTCCAGGGGTTGCAGATGTGGTTAGCTCAATATCTGGTATATGGTGAAACTAAAAATACCAATAAATGGGAATCCGTTTCTGATATTGATAATTTTCTGGCTGAGTTCAAACAACATACACTTAGGAATCCAATAGTGGAACAGGTAGTTACTGAAACACTAAGAGTCGTCAGAGATATTTGGGCCAAATTTGGAAAAGGAAATAAGAACTTCTTCAATGAAATTCACGTAGAACTTGGCAGAGAAATGAAAAACTCTGCGGAAGATAGAAAGTCTATCACAAAATCCGTTACTGAAAACGAGAATACTAACCTTAGGATAAAAGCATTGCTAGCTGAATTATTTAATGATTCCAATGTTGAGAATGTAAGACCTTATTCACCAATTCAACAAGAAGCTTTAAAAATTTATGAAGATGGAGTTCTTAGATCAATTGAGTTAATACCAGATGACATCTTAAAAATCAGTAAATCTGCGCAACCAAACAGGTCAGAACTTCAGAGATATAAGCTTTGGCTGGAACAAAAATATCGCTCACCATACACGGGTCAGATTATCCCACTTAATAAACTATTTACTACAGCTTATGAAATTGAGCATGTTATTCCACAAAGCAAATATTTTGATGATAGTTTTTCTAATAAAGTAATATGTGAATCTGCCGTAAATAAGCTAAAAGATAATCAATTAGGCTTAGAATTCATTAAAAACCATCAAGGTGAAAAAGTTGAGATTGGAAGCGGGAAGTTTGTAGAGATTTTCTCTGAATCCGGATATCGAAATTTTATTGCAGAAAATTATGAGAAAAATCCCGCCAAAAGAAATAAGCTTCTATTTGAAGAAGTGCCTGAAAAGATGATTGAACGACAACTGAATGATACCCGATACATCAGTAAATATATCTCAGCATTATTGTCAAATATAGTCAGATCAGAAACGAATGATGACGGTATTAATTCTAAGAATTTACATCCAGGTAACGGTAAGGTAACCAATATCCTAAAAAAAGACTGGGGTCTGCATGATGTTTGGAATGTTTTGATCTTGCCCAGATTTGAAAGAATGAACGAAATTACCAATTCAACAGCTTTTACCGTATGGAATGAAAAATACCAAAAATATTTACCATCTGTCCCACTTGAGTTTTCTAAAGGTTTTCAAAAGAAAAGAATTGACCATCGTCATCATGCTATGGATGCGCTGGTTATTGCATGCGCTACCAGAGATCATATAAATCTTTTGAACAATAAATTTGCCCGTTCCAAAAATACTCGATATGATCTTCAACATAAATTAAGACATATTGAAAGGAAACAGTTTACTAACCCTACAACCGGAAAAATATATGTTAGAGATATTCCGGGAGACTTTATAAAACCATGGCCTACCTTTACCCAGGATGTGAAAGCAGCGCTCGAAAAAATGGTGATTAGCTTCAAACAGAATCATAGATTAATCAATAAGACAAGTAATAAATATCAAAAATACATAAATAGAAACGGACAAATGGTAAAAGAAATCGTCCCACAGGTGAAAGGAGATAGTTGGGCGATTAGAAAATCACTACATAAAGAAACTGTTTCCGGTCTTGTGAAACTTGATAGAATTAAGTTGCCGAAAGGAAAAATATTGACAGCTACCAGAAAAAGTATAGATCAATCTTTTACAGAAAAAGTAATCCGCTCTATAACGGATACCGGAATTCAAAAAATTCTGTTAAACTATCTAAAGTCTAAAGGTGGCAAACCGGAGCTAGCTTTCTCACCTGAAGGTCTGGAGGACATGAATAATAATATAGAGCAGTATAATAATGGGAAAAAACATAAACCTATTCATAAAGCAAGAATCTACGAATCTGGCAGCAAGTTTGCTTTAGGAGAAACCGGTAATAAACGATCAAAATATGTTGAAGCTGCTAAAGGGACTAACCTTTTCTTTGCTATTTATCAGGATGAATCGGGTAAGCGAAGTTTTGAAACAATACCTTTGAATGTAGTAATCGAAAGGTTGAAACAAGGATGGGGTGCTGTTCCTGAAACCAATGAGAAAGGGCATAAATTACTTTTTCATTTGTCGCCGAATGATTTGGTATTTATACCTGGAAGCATGAGAATGAACCTAGATTTGAACTATCCAAAAAGTATATTGGATGCCAAAAATCCGGAACTTATGTATAAAGTAGTAAGCTTTTCCGGTACTCAATGTTTTTTTGTTCAAATTAATGTGGCATCATCTATTGTTAATAAAATGGAATTTTCAGCGTTGAACAAATTGGAAAGATCGATAGCGGGTGACATGATCAAGGATGTTTGTGTTAAATTATTGGTAGATAGAATTGGAAATGTACATTCAGCTATTTCATAATGGATATCTCGAAATTGAATGTGTTAAGAATAAATAACCCTTATTTTTAAAAAATATATGAAAGAGAAATATGATAAAGAGGATCAAGTAGCTTTGTCTGAGCCTAAAATTAAAATTTACAATTCATATGATCAAATGGAAGAGTTACAACTCAAACAGGCATTGCGAAAAGACCCCCTTACAGGATTGCGAGAGACGGTAGAATTGATACTTAGAGTATATGGTGTAACTAGGGAGGACTTGAACAAGAGAACAAGAGAAAATAGAATAAGGATAGTACATTATTCATGAACTTGTTTATTGACAAACATCAGGAATTGTTATTACATTTTCTGGAAAAGGAAGTTGATTTCATTGTAATCGGAGGGTATTCTGTGATTTATCATGGCTACAGAAGGACAACCGGCGATGTTGACTTATGGCTTAAACCGGATAATAGAAATAAAGTCAAAGTTATGGCAGCCCTGAAATCATTGGATTTCGAATCTGAAGAACTAAAGTTAATTGATCAACTTGATTTTACAATGCATCTGGCTTTCAGTATCTGGGACGAACCGGAAAAGGTAGATTTTCTTACCTATATAAATCTAATTAGCTATGGGGAAGCCGATCAGATGAAAATTATTGCAGAGGTGGATAACTTAAAAATACCCTTTTTGCACTTAAATCATCTTTTGCTTTCCAAAAAGAATACAGGTCATCCTCAGGATATCGCTGATATTGAGCAACTGCAAAAAATTAATAAGTTCAGAAACTAGAAGTATTAAATAATTGAATATCAAAGGTCCGGAAAATTAGAAAGTACCATACTCTTTCAATTTGATCCATTCAAAATAGCTCACTGCGGATTATCCTTGGCATGCAAATTGCTGTTAATCATCTGATTAGCATTATTTTCTTGATATGATCAAGCGCACGCTATATTTTGGAAACCCTGTTTATCTCCATTTGGATAAAAAACAGTTGGTAGTAGACACCAGAGATATTCCTTCAGTTCGTCGGGAAATCCCGGTTGAGGATATAGGTATAGTCATTATTGATCATTATCAGGTGAGTGTCAGTCATGCCGTTACCAATGCATTGATTAACAATAATGTAGCAATACTTTGGTGTGATGACAAGCATTTGCCTAATGGACTTGTATTACCAATGACTGCTAATCATACCTACACAGAAAAATTAAGATATCAAATCGATGCGAGCCTTCCTTTGAAAAAACAATTATGGCGTCAAACCATACAGGCAAAAATTCATAACCAGGGGTTGCTACTCAAAAGCATGGGTAAAGATGCCGCCCCATTATTCAGGTGGTGTAATAAGGTAAGAAGTGGTGATCCTGACAATTACGAAGCACAGGCAGCAGCATGGTATTGGGAGCGTTTGTTTGAGTCAGAATCAGGTTTTGCAAGAGAGCGATATGGTGACCCACCTAATCATCTTTTGAATTATGGTTATGCTATTTTAAGGAGT
>JRYF01002855.1_pt1 | contig 12544 bp, 12 predicted proteins | sample 235331 | NCBI WGS metagenome assembly JRYF01 (sample SAMN03074217, study PRJNA261475) | activated sludge metagenome | biome: Wastewater Treatment Plant; feature: Wastewater; material: Activated sludge; isolation source: activated biomass of a wastewater treatment plant treating hydrocarbon... ... | reverse complement strand
GTCCCACACCGCGAGGTCGGCGCGCTGCCCGGGCGCGAGCATGCCGCGGTCGTGCAGGCCGAGCGCACGCGCGGCGTTCAGCGTGATGCTGTGCACCGCCTCCAGAGGCGTCAGGCGGAACAGCGTGCAGGCCATGTGCGCCATCAGCGGCAGCGACAGCGCGGGCGAGGTGCCGGGGTTGTGGTCGGTCGCCACCGCGATCGGCACCCCGGCCTCGCGCAGCGCGGCCACCGGCGGCAGCCTGGTTTCGCGCAGCATGTAGAAGGCGCCTGGCAGCAGCACCGCCACGCTGCCGGCGGCTCTCATCGCCGCGATGCCTTCGGCGCCCAGGTACTCCAGGTGGTCGCACGACAGCGCGCCGAACGACGCCGCCAGCGCCGCGCCGCCCTGGTCGGAGAGCTGCTCGGCGTGCAGCTTGACCGGCAGCCCGAGCGCACGCGCGGCGTCGAACACGCGCCGCGTCTGCGCCGGCGTGAAGCCGACCGTCTCGCAGAAGGCGTCGACGGCGTCGACCAGCCCCTGCGCGTGCAGCTCGGGCAGCCAGCGGCAGACGGCGGCGATGTAGTCGTCGGCGCGGCCTTCGAACTCGGGCGCCAGCGTGTGCGCGCCGAGGTAGGTCGTTCGCACCGTCAGCGCCAGCTCGTCGCCGAGCCGGCGCGCGACACGCAGGCAGCGCGCCTCGGCCTCGAGCGTGAGGCCGTATCCCGACTTGACCTCGACCGTCGTCACGCCCTGCGCCATCAGCGCCCGCGCCCGTGCGGCGGCGCTGTGGAACAGCTCGTCGGCGCTGGCGCGCCGGGTCGCGGCGACGGTCGCGCGGATGCCGCCGCCGGCGCGCGCGATGTCCTCGTAGCGCGCGCCGTTCAGGCGTTGCTCGGCCTCGTCGGCGCGCTGGCCGCCGTAGACGAGGTGGGTGTGGGCGTCGACCAGTCCGGGCGTCACGAGCGCGCCGTCGAGGTCGTGTTCCTCGTGCGCAGCGAGCCCGGCCGGCAGCTCGGCTTCGGGGCCGACCCAGGCGATGTGGTCGCCTTCGCTGAGGAGCGCACCGCGATCGATCAGGCCCCAGCCGCTGCCGGCGAGCGTGGCCAGCCGCGCGTGGCGCCACAGCCGGACGGTGCGCGAGGTCGTGCCGTCCGTCATCGCTCAGCCCTCCCACAACGCCGCAAGCAGCTCGGCGTTGCCGTCCGCCGCCCGGCCCTGCAGCACGAGCTGGCGCGCGGCCTCGATGTCGGGCGCAAACAGGCGGTCGGCGTCGAAGAAGGCAACCTGCGCGCGCAGCGTGGCCAGCGCATGCGCCAGCCGGGGCGAGGTCGCCAGCGGCCGCTGCAGGTCCACCCCCTGCGCGGCGGCCAGCCACTCGATGCCGAGGATGGTCGCGCTGTTGTCGGCCATCTCGGCCAGCCGGCGCGCGGCGAAGGTCGCCATGCTGACATGGTCCTCCTGGTTGGCGCTGGTCGGCAGGCTGTCGACACTCGCCGGGTGGGCGAGCGACTTGTTCTCCGACGCCAGCGCGGCGGCGGTCACATGCGCGATCATGAAGCCGCTGTTGAGCCCGGGGTTGGGCACCAGGAACGGCGGCAGCCCCGACAGGGCGCTGTCGATCAGCAGCGCGATCCGGCGCTCGGCCAGCGCGCCGATCTCGGCCAGCGCCAGCGCCAGCGTGTCGGCCGCGAACGCCACCGGCTCGGCGTGGAAGTTGCCGCCCGACAGCACCTCCCCGGTATCCGCGAACACCAGCGGGTTGTCGGTCACCGCGTTGGCCTCGGTGAGCAGCGTTCGCGCGGCCAGGACGATCAGGTCGCGGCAGGCGCCCATCACCTGCGGCTGGCAGCGCAGGCTGTACGGGTCCTGCACCCGGTCGTCGTGCTCGAGGTGCGAGCGCCGGATCGCGCTGCCGGCGAGCAGCTCGCGCGTGACGGCGGCGGCGGCGATCTGCCCCGGCTGCCCGCGCAGCGCGTGGATGCGGGCGTCGAACGGCACGTCGCTGCCGCGCGCGGCATCGACGCTGAGCGCGCCAGTGACGCAGCCGGCTTCCAGCAGCCGCTCGGCCAGGAACAGGCCGTGCAGCGCGAGCGCGGTCGAGACCTGGGTGCCGTTGATCAGCGCCAGCCCCTCCTTGGCCGCCAGCGTCAGCGGCGCGATGCCGGCGCGCGCCAGCGCCGCGCCGGCGTCGACCCATTCGCCGCCCTGCCGCACCCGCCCCTGCCCCATCAGCGCCAGCGTCATGTGCGCCAGCGGCGCCAGGTCGCCCGACGCGCCGACCGACCCCTTGACCGGGATCTGCGGCACGATGCCGGCGTTCAGCAGCGCGAGCAGGCTGTCGACCACGCAGGGCCGCACGCCGGAGAAGCCGCGCGCCAGGCTCGCCGCCTTCATCGCCATCACCAGCCGCACCGTGGCGTCGCCCATCGCCTCGCCGCAGCCGACCGCGTGCGACAGGATCAGGTTGCGCTGCAGCAGTTCGAGCTGGTCGTCGGCGATGCGGGTGCGCGCCAGCTTGCCGAAGCCGGTGTTGATGCCGTAGGCGGCTTCGCCGCGCTCGACGATGCCGTGCACGGCGGCGGCCGACGCGCGGATGGCGTCGCCGGCCGCCGCCGGCAGGCGTGCCTGCACCGGCTGCTGCCAGATCCGGCGCAGGTCCACCAGCGTCAGCCGGCCGGGGTTCAGCAGCAGTTCCATCGTGCCCTCGTTGCCCTCGTTGCCTTCGTTGCCCTCGTTGCCCTGGTCGCCCTCGTCGCCCTCGTCGCCCCGGTTTCAGCCCAGCATCGGCAGCTTCAGCCCATGCTTGCGCGCGGTCGCGATCGCGGTCTCGTAGCCGGCGTCGGCGTGCCGCATCACGCCCGACGCGCAGTCGTTGACCAGCACGCGCGCCAGCCGGCGTTCGGCGGCGTCGCTGCCGTCGGCGACGATCACCAGCCCGGCATGCTGCGAGTAGCCCATGCCGACCCCGCCGCCATGGTGCAGGCTGACCCAGCTCGCGCCGCCGGCGGTGTTCAGCAGCGCGTTCAGCAGCGGCCAGTCGCTGACGGCGTCGCTGCCGTCGATCATGCCTTCGGTCTCGCGGTTGGGGCTGGCGACCGACCCGGTGTCGAGGTGGTCGCGGCCGATCACGACCGGCGCCTTCAGCTCGCCGCTGCGGACCATCTCGTTGAACGCCAGGCCCGCCAGGTGCCGCTCGCCCAGCCCCAGCCAGCAGATGCGCGCCGGCAGGCCCTGGAAGGCGATGCGCTCGCGCGCCATGTCGAGCCAGCGGTGCGTGTGCTTGTTGTGCGGGAACAGTTGCTTGATCTTGGCATCGGTCTTGTAGATGTCCTCCGGGTCACCCGACAGCGCGACCCAGCGGAACGGCCCCTTGCCTTCGCAGAACAGCGGCCGGATGTAGGCCGGCACGAAGCCGGGGAAGTCGAACGCGTTCTTCACCCCCTGGTCGAAGGCGACCTGGCGGATGTTGTTGCCGTAGTCCACGGTCGGCACGCCGATGGCCTTGAAGTCGAGCATCGCGCGCACGTGCACGGCGCAGCTCTGCGCCGCGGCATCGGCCAGCCGGGCATGCTCGTTGCGGTCGCTCTGCGCGGCCTTCCACTGCGCCACGCTCCAGCCGGCGGGCAGGTAGCCGTGCACGAGGTCATGCGCCGAGGTCTGGTCGGTCACCAGATCGGGCCGGCTGCCGCCGGCGCGCGCCCGCCGCACCAGCTCGGGCAGGACCTCGGCGGCGTTGCCGAGCAGCGCGACCGACACCGCCTCCTTGCGCGCGGTGTGGTGGGCGATCAGCGCCAGCGCGTCGTCGAGGTCGCGCGCCTGCTTGTCGACGTAGCGCGTGCGCAGCCGGAAGTCGATGCTGCTCTGCTGGCACTCGATGGTCAGCGAGCAGGCGCCGGCCAGCGTCGCCGCCAGCGGCTGCGCGCCGCCCATGCCGCCGAGGCCGGCGGTCAGGATCCAGCGCCCCGCCAGATCCCCGCCGTAGTGCTGGCGGCCGGCCTCGACGAAGGTCTCGAAGGTGCCCTGCACGATGCCCTGGCTGCCGATGTAGATCCAGCTGCCGGCGGTCATCTGGCCGTACATCATCAGGCCCTTGCGGTCGAGCTCGTTGAAGTGCTCCCAGGTCGCCCACTTGGGCACCAGGTTGGAGTTGGCCAGCAGAACACGCGGCGCGTCGGGGTGGGTCCTGAACACGCCGACCGGCTTGCCGGACTGGATCAGCAGCGACTCGTCGTCCTCCAGCGTGCGCAGGGTCTGCAGGATGCGGTCGTAGCAGACCCAGTCGCGCGCGGCGCGGCCGATGCCGCCGTAGACCACCAGCGCCTGCGGGTTCTCGGCGACCTCGGGGTCCAGGTTGTTCTGCAGCATGCGGTAGGCGGCCTCGGTGACCCAGCTCTTGCAGTGCAGCGTGCTGCCGCGCGGGGCGCGGACGACGCGGGTCGGGTCCAGGCGGGGGTCGGTGCGGGTGCTCATGGTGTCTCCTCGGGTGTCGGGTGCAAGGGGGTGGAAGGGGGGTGGGTTCAGGCGCCGGGCAGCCAGCCCAGCGACATCGCCAGCGCGATCACGGCGGCGGCCAGCACGATCGACAGCAGCATGCGCAGCAGCCAGACGGCGAGCAGGAACGGAAACCGCAGCGGGATGCCGCTGGCCAGCACGCAGGGGATGCAGCCCGACAGGAACAGCACCATGCTGACCGAGACGATCGCCGCCAGCATGCGCAGCGCGAACTCGGCGTCCTTCAGCAGGATCGCGGGCAGGAACATCTCGGCCAGGCCGGAGGCGAAGGCGCCGCTGGCGGCGCTGGCGCCTGTGGTGCCACCCATGCCGAGCATCGCGTCGGCCAGCATCAGCGCGGGCTTGAGCAGCAGGCCGATCCACTCGAAGACCGGCGTGAACTTGGCCAGGCACAGGCCGGCGAAGCCGACCGCCAGGATGCTCGGCACCACGGTGGCGGCCATGCGCAGGCCGCCCTGCAGGTTGTCCCACAGCATGCGGTGCAGCGCCGGGCGCTGCTCATAGGTCGCCACGCCGGCGGCCAGCGCGCGCCGCAGCCGACCCTGCGCAGCGCCCGCCGCCGGCGGCTCGGCGTCGCCGGGCGCGCGGTGCGCCAGGCGCGAGATCGGCGGCAGGTAGGCCGTGATCGCGGTGACGGCGAAGGTGACCACCAGCGTGGCCCAGAAGTAGAAGGCCCAATGTTCCATCAGGCCGAGCGTGCGCGCCACCACGACCATGAAGGTCGCCGAGACGGTCGAGAAGCCGGTGGCGATGATCGCCGCGTCGCGCAGCGAGTAGCGGCCCTGCGCGTAGACCTTGCCGGTCACCAGCAGGCCGATCGAGTAGCTGCCGACGAACGAGGCCACCGCGTCCAGCGCCGCGTAGCCGGGGGTGCGGAACAGCGGCCGCATGATGCGCTCCAGCAGCACGCCGACCATCTCCAGCAGCCCGAAGCCGAGCAAAAAGGTCAGCGCGATGGCCCCGATCGGGATCAGCACGCCGACCGACAGCGCCAGCCGCTCGAACAGGAAGGGCAGCATGTCCTTCTGCGCCGCCCAGTCGGGCGTCAGGCCCGCGAGGTGGACCGCCGCCAGCGCCAGCCCCAGCCACTGGATCGCGGTGAACACCAGCGCGCCGCGGCTGCGCCGCCAGCCGCCGTTCACGAGCGGCCACAGCGCGCCCCAGACCATCAGCGCGACGATGAAGGCCACCGCCAGCAGCCGCTGCTCGCGCACGAGGTAGCTGCTGGCATGGTCGACCAGGATGGTGCTGCGCCCGCCGAGGTCGACCTGGACGAAGAACAGGAACACGCCGATGCCGCTGAGCAGCAGCAGCTTCAGCAGGCTGGATGCACGAAACGCGCGCTCCGGGCTGCCGGCAAGGGACACGGGATTCACGATGCTTGTCTCCTCGACGATTAAGCTATACAAATACAACCACAACTGCTCAAGTTGTATAGACATTTTGGACCGAGCGCCAAGCGCCTGTCAATACAATCAAGCCGGAGAACGACTAGGTAAGAACCCGCATATGAGCGCCAGCCCGCCCGCCTACCGCCGCATCAAGGACCATGTGCTGGCGCGCATCCACGCCGGCCAGTGGCGCCAGGGCGACGCCATCCCGGGCGAGGAGGCGCTGGCGCGCGAGTTCGGCGTCTCGCGCATGACGGTCAACCGCGCGCTGCGCGAGCTGGCCGACGAGCAGATCGTCGAACGCGTGCAGGGCTCGGGAACCTACGTGGCCCAGCAGAAGTACCAGGGCACGCTGGTCGAGATCCGCAACATCGCCGACGAGATCGCCGCCCGCGGCCACCGCCACCACAGCGAGCTGCAGCTGCTCGAACGCACGCCGGCCGGCGACGCGCTGGCGCGCCGCTTCGGCGTCGAGCCCGGCGCGCCGCTGTTCCACTCGGTGGTGGTGCACCACGACAACGGGCTGCCGATCCAGGTCGAGGACCGCTTCGTCAGCCCGCAGGTCGCGCCCGAGTACATGGCGCAGGACTTCGCCAGCCAGACCCCCAACGCCTACCTGATGCGGGTGGCGCCGCTGCAGGGCGTGAGCTTCGAGATCGAGGCCTGCGCCGCGCCGCCCGCGGTCGCGCGCATGCTGCAGATGGCACCCGGCGAGCCCTGCCTGGTGCTGCACCGGCAGACGCACTCGATGGACCGCGTGGCCTCGGTGGCCTCGCTGTGGCACCCGGCTTCGCGCTACCGGTTCAGCGGGCGGTTCTGAAGCCGAGCCGCGGCGCGGCGCGGCGCGGCCGCCGGGCGCCGGGCGCCGGCGTCAGAGGTCGACGATCGGCACGAAGCCGCCGTAGACCATGCGCCGGCCGTCGAACGGCATCGCCGCCATGTCCTTGTCCAGCCGCGGGTCGGCGAACACCTTGGCCATGCCGGCGTCGCGCGCGGCCTTGTCGGGCCACTCGACCCACGAGAAGACGACCGTCTCGTCGTCCCTGGCCTGGACCGCCATGAAGAAGTCGGTCAGCTTGCCGCGCGGCACGTCGTCGCCCCAGCATTCGACGCAGCGGACCGCGCCATGCTCGCGGAAGATCTTCAGCGCCGATTCGGCGTGCGCGCGGTAGGCCTCGCGCTTGGCGGTCGGCACCGCGAGCACGAATCCGTCGACGTAGCTCATGGTGTGTCCTCCTCTCAGGCGTGGTCGGAAGCGGGCTGCGCGGCTGCGGCATCCTTGGCGCCGCCGAAGTTCAGCATCCACGGCGTGCCGAACCGGTCGGTGAACATCGCGAAGCGCTCGGCCCAGAAGGTCTCGGCCGGCGCCATGCCGACCTCCCGTGCGCTCTCGGCCAGCGCAGCGAAGATGCGGTCGAACTCGGCCAGGCTGGCCGGCGAAATGCAGACCGCGAAACCCTGCGGCTTGCCGTACATGCCGGGCGGGCAGTCGGACGCCATCACCAGGCTGCGGCCGAGCTGCAGGCCGAGGTTCATCACCAGCGCGTCGCCGCCGGGCATGCGGTCCTGCGGCGTCGGCGCGTCGGCGTTGCGGACGACGCCGGTGATCGTGCCGCCCAGCACCAGCGCGTAGTGGCGCATCGCCTCCTCGCAGCAGCCGTCGAAGAACAGGTAGATGCTCGGTTCCATGGTTCGATGCTCCGTGTCAGGTCAGGCTGCGCGCGAGCGCGACGAGCTGGTCGGCGGCCTTGCCCCAGCCTTCGTGGAATCCCATCGCCTCGTGCTCCTGGCGCGCCTCGGCGGTCCAGTGGCGCGCGGTGGCGGTGTACAGCGTGCGGCCGGCGCCGGCATCGTCGAACGAGACCTCGGCGACCATGAAGGCGCGCGACGCCGGGCGCCAGCCGGGACGCAGCGCGTCGGTGAAGACCAGCCGCCGGCCCGGCACGACTTCCAGGAAGACACCCGGCTCGCCGAACTGCTCGCCCTCGGGGCCGTTCATCAGCGTGAAGAACTCGCCGCCCGGGCGCAGGTCCATGCGTGCCTCGGAGACGAACCAGGGCTTGGGGCAGAACCACTGCTTCAGCAGCGCGGGCTCGGTCCAGCAGCGCCACAGCCGATCGCGCGCGACCTCGAAGGTCCGCTGCAGCGTGAGTTCAAACGGGGACGGGTCGTTCATCGATGCGCTCCTTGGCGTCGGGCGGGGAGAACAAGGCCTCGATGTAGCGCCTGAGGTGGCCGATGCTGTCGGCGGCCACCTCGGCGCTGCCCTTGGCCTTGGCGAGGATGAAGGCGCCTTGCAGCACCGCCTGGGTGTGCAGCGCCAGGCTGCGCGCGCCGAACGGCAGGCGCAGCCTGCGCGCCCGGATCGCGGCGGCGATGTCGTCTTCCAGCCGGGCCGCATGGCCGCTGATCGACGCGTCGCAGGCGGCGCGGATCGCCGGTGCGCTGTCGTAGGCCTCCTGGACCATGGTGCCGACCAGGCAGGTGAATTCGCGCACTTCGCCTTGCAGCAGCTCGCGCCTGAAGTCCAGGTAGCCGAGCACACGCTGCAGCGGGTCCGCGTGCTGGTGGTAAGGCGCGGCGGCGAACAGCGCGCCGGTGACCTCCGACCAATGCTGCGCGGCGGCCACCGCCAGCGCCTGCTTGGACACGAAGTGGTGGAAGAACGCGCCCTTGGTGACGCCGGCGGCGGCGCACAAGTCGTCGACCGTCGTCGCCGCGTAGCCCTTGGCGCGGATGACGTCGAACGCCGCCGCCAACAGCCGCTCGCGCGCGGCGCCGCGTTCGGGTGCGTACTTCGGCGGCCTCGGCATGCATGCAGCATACCGTACAGTCGGTATGCACAGCAAGCCCCGGCCGCGGCGCGGCCGGCGCGTCAGCCGCTGGCCTCCTTCCAGCGCAGGCTGAGCGCAGCGCCGAGCAGCCCGGCCAGCCCGAGCAGCGCGACCGTGCCCGCCACCGACCACAGCGACGCCAGCGCGCCGAGGCCGCCGGCGGCCAGCAGCACGAGGCCGATCACGCTGTTGCTGACCGCCACGTAGTCGGTGCGCCGGTTGCCTTCGGCCATGTCGACCAGGTAGGTCTTGCGCCCCAGCCGCACGCCGGCGTGCGCGATGCCGAGGCCGAAGAAGGCCAGCGGGTAGAACCAGCGCGACGCCGCGGAGGCCTCGGCCGCCGGCCCCGCCACCGCCCACGCCGCCACCGCGATCGACAGCAGCGCCGCCAGCGCCGACGCGGCAGCGAACACCTGGCGGCTGGAGCGGTCGGCCCAATGCCCCCAGACCGGCGACGCCAGCAGCGCGGCCAGCCCCTCGACGGCGATGAAGAGGCCGAGCAGCGCCGCCGCCGAGCCGAGGTCGTCGCGCGCCAGCGCGACGTAGAACGGCGCCGCCAGCCCCGAGCCCATCGCCAGCGCGCGTGCGATCACGAAGCGGCGGAACGGCGCGTCGTCGCGCAGCAGCGCGAGCTTGGCCCAGGCCTCGGCGCCACCACGGACCCCGCCTTCGGTCGCTCCCGGCTCCTCGACGATGCGCGCGAAGCTCCACCCGGCGAGCGCCCACAGCAGCGCGCCGCCGGCCAGCAGCGCGGCGTAGGCGGTGGCCGACGCGGCGTCGAGGTCCAGCGTGCCCAGCGCCAGCCCGACCGCCAGCGACGCCAGCCCGGCCGCGGTGCCGATCCAGCCCGCCAACCGCCCGCGGCGCGTCTTCGGCACCGTCTTGCCCAGCACGTCCTTGTAGGCGATCGAACAGGCGCCGCGCGCGAGGCTGAACAGCGCCAGCAAGGCCAGCATGGCCCAGCCCGCGGCCGCACCCTGCATGGCCAGCGCGACCCAGCCGAGCAGCGCCAGCGCGAGCGACTGCGCCGCCGCGCCGCCGACCCAGACCCATTTGCGCACCGGCTGCCGCCGCACCAGCGCGCCGAGCAGCAGCTGCGGCAGCATCGAACCCGACTCGCGGATCGGCACCAGCAGCCCGGCCATCCAGCCCGGTCCGCCGAGGTGCAGCAGCAGCCACGGCAGCGTCGTCTTGGCGCTGGCGACGCTGTCGGCCACGCTGCTCAGCCCGTTGGCGGCCAAGAGGCGCATGAAGTTGCCCGGCACCTCGCGGCAGGCCGCCTCCGAGATCGCGTGGCAGACGCGGCCGTCGTCGTCGCGCGCCAGGCGCTCGTAGACGCTCTCCATCCAGGCCGGGTGCTGCCCGGCGCCGTCCGCCTGCGCTCTGGCCATCGGCGGCGATTGTGACCGGCGGCCCCACCCATCCCGCGCCTGCCCCTGCGCCCGCCCCGGCCGCTGCCCTACACTGAAAGCCCGTCGGCGGCGCTGCCGCCGAACGACATGGAGCCACCGGCGCGATGCAGCCCTTCACCTTCCAGCAACCCGCCACCCTGGCCGACGCCGTGCACGCCGCCGCTGGCGACAACGCCAGGCCGATCGCCGGCGGGCAGTCGCTGCTGCCCGCGATGCGGCTCGGCCTGGCCGCACCCGGGACGCTGGTCGACCTCGCCGGCGTGCCCGGCCTGCGCGGCGTCACGGTCGGCGGCGGCCTGGTGCGCATCGGCGCCATGACGACGCACGCCGAGGTCGCCGCCAGCGCCGAGCTGGCCGCCGCGATCCCGGCGCTCGCCTTCCTGGCGCACCACATCGGCGACGCCCAGGTGCGCCACCGCGGCACGCTCGGCGGCAGCCTGGCCAACAACGACCCCGCCGCCTGCTACCCGGCGGCCGTGCTCGGGCTGGGGGCCACGGTGCACACCGCCCGGCGCACCCTTGCCGCCGACGACTTCTTCCAGGGCCTGTACACCACCGCGCTGGCCGACGACGAGCTGGTCACCGCGGTCAGCTTCCCGGTCCCCGACCGCGCCGGCTGGCAGAAGTTCAAGCAGCCGGCGTCGCGCTTCGCGCTGGTCGGCGTGTTCGTTGCCCGCGGGCCGCAGGGCGTGCGGGTGGCGGTGACCGGCGCCGGGCCGGGCGTGTTCCGCGCCACCGCGCTGGAGGACGCGCTGGCGCGCGACTGGTCGCCCGCGGCCTGCGAGGGCGTGGTGATCGACCCGGCCGAGCTCAGCAGCGACCTCCACGCGTCGGCAGCCTACCGGGCGGCGCTGATCCCGGTGCTGGCCGCGCGCGCGATCGCCGGCTGACCGGCGCCGCACCCAGCGCCACGACAGGCCGCGCATGCCCGGCCCCGCGCCCGCGCCGGCATCGATAGCCGACACGCTGGCGGCGCTGCTGGCGCACGACTACGTCGCCGACCCCGAGCTGGCGACCGTCGTCTTCCTGGCGCTGAAGCTGCAGCGGCCGCTGCTGCTCGAAGGCGAGCCGGGCACCGGCAAGACCGAGATCGCGCGCACGCTGGCCGCCGCGCTGGCGCGGCCGCTGATCCGGCTGCAATGCCACGAGGGCCTGGACCTCGCAGGCGCCGCCTACGAGTGGAACTACGCGCGCCAGATGCTCGAGATCCGGCTCGCCGAGGCCGAGGGCACGGTCTCGCGCGCGCAGCTCGCCGGCGAGCTGTTCGGCGAGCGCTTCCTGATGAAGCGCGCGCTGCTGCAGGCGATCGACCCCACGTGGCCGGCGCCGCCGGTGCTGCTGATCGACGAGCTCGACCGTGCCGACGAGCCCTTCGAGGCCTTTTTGCTCGAGCTGCTGGCCGACTACCAGATCACCATCCCCGAGCTCGGCACCGTCAAGGCGGCGCAGCCGCCGATCGTCGTGCTGACGTCCAACCGCACGCGCGAGATCCACGACGCGGTGCGCCGGCGCTGCCTGTACCACTGGGCCGCGATGCCCGACGCGGCGCGCGAGCGCGCGATCGTCGAGCGCCGGGTGCCCGAGGCACCGGCGGCGCTGACGGCGCAGGTGATCCACGTCGTGCAGGGGCTGCGTGTGCTCGACCTCGTCAAGCCGCCCGGCATCGCCGAGACGCTGGAGTGGACGCGGGCGCTGCTGGCGCTGGACTGCCGCGCGCTCGAGCCCACTCAGCTGCGCCAGACGCTGGGCGTGCTGCTGAAGGTCGAGGACGACCTGACCCGCGTGCGCGGCAGCGAGGCCGAGCGGCTGCTCGCCGACGCGCCGGCAGTCCCGTGACGCCGTGAACCCGGCCGGGCCGTCGCCGCCGCAGACCAAGGCCACCGGCGGCCACCTGACCGACCACCTGCTGGGCTTCGCGCGCCTGCTGCGCCGCGCCGGGCTGCCGGTCGGCACCGACTTCGCCGAGTTCTACCGCGCCTTCGAGTGGACCGGCCTGCAGCGGCACCTCAAGGTGCTCGGCATCTTTGCGCGCATCCGCTACCGCGACGGCAAGCCGCAATATCTCGAGGACGCGCCGCGCTTCGTCGCCTACGCGCGGGCGGTGTCCCGCCGCTATCGCCCGCTGGCGCCGCTGGCCCGCCTGCTCGACGAGATCGAAGGCGTGACGCCGCGCGCGGCGTTCACGTTCTAGCGGGGCCGCGTGAGCGTCGTCCGGCGCGGCAGCACGAACGGCGGCCTGAGCCGCGCGCCCGGCCGGGAGGGGCAGCCGGCGTGAAGGCGCTGCTGCTGGCCGCCGGCCGCGGCGAACGGATGCGGCCGCTGTCGGACACCGTCGCCAAGCCGCTGCTGGTTGCCGGCGGGCAGCGGCTGATCGAGTGGCAGATCGCCGCGCTGGCGCGCGCCGGCGTCGGCG
>JRYF01014685.1_pt1 | contig 12548 bp, 9 predicted proteins | sample 235331 | NCBI WGS metagenome assembly JRYF01 (sample SAMN03074217, study PRJNA261475) | activated sludge metagenome | biome: Wastewater Treatment Plant; feature: Wastewater; material: Activated sludge; isolation source: activated biomass of a wastewater treatment plant treating hydrocarbon... ... | reverse complement strand
CGAGAGGGGAAATTTGGTAGGCGCCCCTATCGAAAAGCCCTGACGATGACATCCTCAACCGAAGCCATCCCTCCAAAGCTCCTACAAATCATCGAAGATTTCCAGTGGGCAGATGACCGAGAAAAGGCACAAATGCTCGTCGAATATGCGGAGTCCCTGCCCCCATTGCCAGATCGGGTCAATCGAGACCACGACAGCATGGAACAGGTTCACGAATGTATGACTCCGGTATTCGTCCAGGCGGAAATGACCAACGGGACCATCCAGTTTTATTTCGATGTCCCCAAGAGTTCGCCGACGGTTCGAGGGTTTGCCGCCTTAATGCAAGCAGGGGTCAGCGGGATCAGCCCGGAGGAGGTTTTGCTCATCCCAGGCAACTTTTTCCAACCGATGGGCCTGGAAAAGGTGTTGAGTGCTCAACGGATGCACGGGATCAGTGCCATTTTGGGGCATTTGAAACGTCTGGCCTCGAAAGTCTTATAACCGCTTGTGTTCGGTACCAGGCCACCCCAACCAACATGGGGTGGCTTTTTTTATCCTTTCACAAACCCTAACCCAATACGGCCACGCGTCTGATCGACATTCAAAATTTCAACTTCAAGCACCTGGCCCACGCGCAGTTTTGTCCCTGGCGGCAATTTGCTTTGGTGGATAAGGCCATCCTGCTTTACGCCAATATCTACAAAGGCCCCAAAATCCACAACATTCCGCACTGTGCCTTTTAACTTCATGCCCGTCACCAGGTCATCCATGGAAAGGACATCACTGCGGAGGATGGGGGGCGGGGCATCCTGCCGGGGATCACGTCCGGGGCGGAGGATTTGTTCAAGGATGTCTTTGAGGGTGGGGAGGCCGGTTTGGAGTTCGGCGGCGAGTTTTTCAAGGGGGGTATGGGCGAGGAGACGGTCCAACGCGCTTTGGCGGTCTCCTGCGGGGGTGTGAAGGGTAATCCCCGCGCGACACAGCATTTCGCGGGCGACGGGGTAACTTTCAGGGTGGATAGCGCTGGCATCCAGAGGATCATCCCCGGTGGTCACGCGCAAAAACCCAGCAGCCTGTTCAAAGGCTTTGGGGCCTACCCCACTGACTTGCTGAAGCGCGTGCCGGGTGGGGAATGGGCCACGCGCGTTGCGGTGAGCAACAATTTTTTCGGCCAGCTTGGGGCCAATCCCGGCGACATGGGTCAGCAACGCGGGAGAGGCGGTATTTGCATCCACCCCAATTCGGTTAACGACCGATTCCACAACCCCATCCAAAGAGGCAGCAAGTTCTTTTTGATCTACATCGTGCTGGTAAAGACCAACGCCAATGGATTTAGGGTCAATTTTCACTAACTCAGCAAGCGGGTCCAGAATACGCCGGGCGATAGAAACCGCGCCGCGCATGGATACGTCAAGTTCAGGCAGTTCCGCGCGGGCCAGTGGACTGGCGGAGTAGACACTGGCTCCAGCTTCGTTGACGATCAAATATTTCAGATCGGCAAATTGCAAATTGGCAGCCGGGTGTTTGGACAAAAATTCAGCCACCAGTTGCTCGGTTTCACGGGAGGCTGTGCCGTTGCCAATGGCAATGAGGGTGACTTTGTGTTGGATGCAGAGAGCGGCAAGAATTTTGAGGGCGCGATCACGTTCGCGCTGAGGTTCATGCGGGAAAATGGTGGCCGTGTTGAGAACTTTGCCAGTCATATCTACAACAGCCACTTTACATCCAGTGCGAAATCCGGGGTCAATGCCGAGAATGGTATGCCCGCCCAGGGGAGGCTGATTGAGGAGGTTGCGAAGGTTTTCGGCAAATACCTGGATAGCGTGTTTTTCAGCCTGCTCGGTCAGGGCGCGGCGCACATCACGTTCGATGGCGGGAAGCAGCAAACGTTCGGCAGCATCTTCGATAGCGAGATCGAGTTGTTCGGCCAGAGGGGAACGGAGATCAGGCCGGAAAATAGTCGAGATAGCCTCACGCCAATCCCGTTCGGGCATAGTGACTTTGACACGGAGGATTTTCTCTTGTTCGCCCCTGTTGATAGCGAGAATCTGGTGTGGGCGTAGTTTATCCACTCGGAAATCAAATTCATAGTAATCCCGGTAGGTGCCTTTGGGGTCTTCGGCTTGGGGAATTTTTTCAGCTTTGGCGGCCCCCCATTGCAGAGCTTTTTCGCGGGTCCTTTTGCGGACCTCAGGGTGATCGCTGATCGTTTCTGCGAGGATGTCGCGCGCACCAGCAAGGGCGTCTTCCAGGGAAGGCACATCAGGGGTCAGATATTGGGCGGCAAGTTGTTCAGGTTTTTCGGTGCGGGATTGGGCCAGGATGAGCTCGGCAAGAGGAGCAAGTCCTTTTTCGCGTGCGGTGGTGGCACGGGTTTTACGTTTGGGTTTATAAGGTTGGTAGAGGTCTTCTAAATCCGTGCGAGAGGTGGCTGCGAGAATTTGGGCTTGTAATTGCGGAGTTAATTGTCCCTGCTCTTCGATGGTTTTGAGGATGGTAGTCCGGCGTTCGTCGAGGGCGCGTAGTTTTTCGAGGGAGGCGGCAATAGCACGAAGTTGTTCTTCATCGAGGGTGCCCGTTGCTTCCTTACGATACCGGGCAATGAAAGGGATGGTATTTCCGTCGTCAAGCAGGTGGATAGCGGCTGCGACGCGTTCGGATTTAATACCTAGTTGTGCTGCAATTTGGGTGGAATAGTTGGGGGGATTTTCCATAGCGGGCGGAGTATATCAAAAAATTTCGGATAAAATGGAAGGGATGGACGAGCTTTTTCTGCCTGAATTGTTTTCCTTGCCCAACGGTGTGGTTTTAACGCTCCGGTTGATCCGCCCAGACGATGCCAAACGGTTGCAGGAATTTCACAGCCGCCTCTCCCCGGAGACAATATATTACCGGTTTTTGGAGAACCACCCTGTCTTGCTGGATAAGGAAGCTAAATATTTCACTTCGCTAGATTATCAAAACCGTCTGGCCCTCGTGGCGATTTTCCAGACTGAGGAGAAAGAGGAGATTGTCGGGGTGGCACGTTATGATGTGTTAACCCCCAACCAGGAAGATACAGCCGAAGCCGCGTTTGTGATCGAAGACCAGTTTCAAGGGCAAGGGTTGGGGACAGCGTTGATGCTGCGAGTAGCGCGGCTGGCGTTGGAAAATGGGGTCTATTATTTCGTTTTTACGGTGCATTGGACCAACGAGGCAATGCTGAAATTGTTGCGAAAGAGCGGGGAGGTTGTGGAAAGGCATCAAAGCGGGGGAGTGTATGACGTGCGGGTTCAGTTGAGTGCGTTTATTAACGTTACCTGACACTTAAAATCGTAGGGGACCATGGTGCAACCTGCACATACTCCAGGGCGTATTTAATGTTGCCGGATGGTATTTAGCAGATTGAAATGGCTGGTGGGGATTGCGTGGCAATTTGCCGACAATCCCCCGCTGGATTTAGTATTCTGGCTTGAGCGGTTACGACCTGTTGATCTTTGGAGGTTTCCATGAATAAAAAACCCTATTTTCTTTCACTTCTTGTTTTACTGCTTGCCAGTTTGGCATGTTCAGTCAACATCAACTGGCCTACTACTCAGGTCAAGACCGGGCCGCTGGTGACAGAGGCTGTTCAAATCCCTGTTCCCGACGCGGAGGATGTAGATTTGTCCCTCGCTCTGGGGGCAGGGGAACTCACGCTCAACCCGAATGGTGAAAAAGGTCTGGTGGATGGGACCGTCGCTTACAATGTGCCTGATTTCAAGCCAGTGATAACGGTTCAGAATGGCAATATCTCGCTCGAACAAGGCAATCTGAACATTGAGGGCATCCCGAAATTTGATGAAGAGGTAGAAAATCAGTGGGATTTGAAATTAGGGTCAACGCCGATGACATTGCGAATTAAAGCCGGAGCCTATGTTGGGAAGTATGACCTGGGCGGGTTAAGTCTGAAGAATTTGTTTATTTCGGATGGGGCGGCGGATGTCCAGCTTGATTTTTCCGCGCCTAACCTGGAAGAGATGGGCATGCTCGACTATTCCACGGGAGCTTCCAATGTGACGTTGACGAACCTGGCCAATGCGAATTTTGCGGCCCTGGTTTTCAAAAGCGGGGCCGGAAACTATACACTGGATTTCTCTGGCGAATTCCAAAGGGACGCAAATGTGAAGATTGATGCGGGTTTGAGCACCGTTCATATTATTGTTCCTGAGGGGATGAATGTGAAATTGATCTTTGAAGGGGGGCTAACCAATGTTGCCACGACAGGTAATTGGGAAAAACTAAGCGATACATCCTATGTCCAGGTTGGCGAGGGGCCAACCCTTACGATTACCGTAAATATTGGGGCGGGAAATCTTGAGCTATCCAATCCATAAAAGACGGGTTGCCCTGACAGGGGCAACCCTTTTTTTCGGGGAATCTTTTCTCTAAGCCTGAGCAGTTACAATGTTCCTTCTATTCGACGGGAGACCTTACTTCAAAGTTATCGAATACGATTTCGGCTTCATCCCCTTGATTCGATAGGCCAATGGCTAATCCCACCTCCCCAGAATCAAGGGTGGGTTCAAAAAGCTCGACCACAAACCTCTCATTGATGAAAAAGGTAAACTGATCCCCCCGGCCAATCACTTCCAGGCGGTTGACTTGTCCCGGTCGAATAGAGGGGGAAAAGGTGGGTGACATCAACGTTAGCCACTCACTCCCCGTAAAATAATAGATACTGAACTCCTGCGATTCGCGGACTTCAAAGTAGTAATAGGTGGTAAATTCATCAGAATTGCGGAATATCAGACCATATTGTGCAGTGCTACTGCCTGAAATACGTTGTGCATCTACGGCGGCATAAAAGTCTTCCACAGGAGTTATATCCGGCCATACCCGCCAGACAAACCCCTGTAAAGCCGCGGCTTGCCAAAGGTATTGACCATTTTGAATATTCCAGACCATGGCGGCATAGGCATCATCTTCAACTTCATCTTCAATCCAGGCATGACGGTTATCGTCAAATGGGTCCGCCATCACAACGGGCCAGTTCAATGCAGATATACGTACAGCTTCAGCCTGCCTCGAAAGCGTCTCTGACACTTGGGTCACATTAAATTCGGTGGAAGAAGGGGCCGCCGCCAGAAAAGCTACCGCACCTAACCCACCGATGAGGGCACAAAGCGATACAGAGATCAGGAGGACCAACGCGACAGCTGAGGCTGGATTGGTTGTTGGAGTATGCGAACCTTTACGTTCAAAGGTCCACCCCGTTGGTGGAGCGTCAGAGGCAGTGGGAGCAGGGACACCACTGGCCCTCATTTCCCAGCCATAGTTCTGCTCACCGCGCTGTTGTACCAGAACTTCAGGGGAGATTGCCCCGCCCTGTGCGAGTTCCAACATTCTGAGGAATTCACGCGTTGTAGGATACCGGTCTTCCACCTTTTTTTCTAACGCTTTTAGCAAAACGGCATCCACGCCTTCGGGTAAATCAGGGCGCAAAGTGCGCGGCGCGCGAGGGTTTTCACTGATATGTTTGAACGATGTAACCATTTCGCTGGCCCCACTAAAGAGCGGCTGACCAGTAAGGGCTTCAAAAATGATGGTGGCTAAAGAATATACATGGAGACGGCCATCCATTTGATAGCCGCGTACCTGTTCCGGGCTGATGTAGGCAGCATTGGCCATGGGGGGTCTTGTGACGGTCAGGGCGTCTATGAGTTGAACCAGACCAAAATCAGCCAGAAAGGGATGCCCGTGTTGATCGAACAAAATATTGTTCGGTTTCAAATCCAGATGAAGAATATTCCGCGCCGCAGCATAATCCAACGCCTCTGCCAGAGGGGTGAAAATTTCAACGACACGCGCCAGGGATAATGAACCGTGCCTCTTGATTTGATCCAGAAGACTCCCTCCGGGCATGAGCGGCATCACAATAAAGGGGCGACCACTTTCTGCACCGTAGTCATAAACCGGCAAGATCGCGGGATGATTGAGATTGCGGATAAGCTCAGCCTGTTCCTTAAAAATACGCTCGGAGGTGATTGTGTACAGGTTTTGAGATTTTAAGAGCTTGACAGCGACCTCACGTTGAAGGTGGGGATCATATGCATGGAATAAAGTCCCGCGTTCTGAGTCGCCAAGTTGGTTCTTAATGTCAAATCGTCCAAGTTGTTTAGGAAACATGGTTTACATCTCACTCAAATCAACCCGGCGGGTCGCGGCGTTCTCGAATTTTGCCAGGTTGGGGCGGAAAATGAGTTCAACGCTTCCTACCGGCCCGTTTCGGTGTTTGGAAATGAGAATCTCTGCAACATTTTGGCGCGCGGAATCCTTTTCGTACTGGTCAGGGCGGTAGATAAACATGACGATATCAGCATCTTGCTCCAGTGACCCAGATTCGCGCAGGTCAGAAAGTACGGGGCGTTTATCCGCGCGTTGCTCGACCGAGCGGGAAAGCTGGGCCGCCGCAAGGACAGGGACATTCAACTCTTTCGCCAGGATTTTGAGCTGGCGGGAGAGATAAGAGACTTCTTGAACGCGATTTTCCGAACGCATTCCACTGGCCATCAGTTGAATGTAATCTATGATTACCAGATCGAGATTGAATTCCATGTGCAGGCGGCGGCACTTGGTTCGCAATTGCAATGGAGTAATCGCAGGGGTATCATCCAAATAGATGTGCGTATCCCCTAAGACCTCGATGGCATGGGCAAAAAGCGGCCATTCACTTTCCTGCAATTTTCCCGTGCGGAGCCGTTGCGAGTCGATCCCGGTTTCTTGGGAGATCAGCCGCTGTACAAGCTGCTCGTTGGACATTTCCAGGGAAAAAATGGCAACATGCTTGTTCCGTTGTGCGGCGTTTTTGGCAATGGACATCATAAAGGCCGTTTTCCCCGTACCAGGCCGCCCGGCAATGATCAGCAGGTCGGAGGGTTGTAACCCGGTAAGCATCCGGTCCAGGTCAATAAACCCCGTCGGAACGCCCATCACTTCTTCGTCGCGATGCGCCAACCGGTCAATCCGGTCATAATATTCACTCAAGACATATTGGATCGGTTGGAGGGAAGTGTTTAATCGCCGCTCGCTGACCCCAAAGATGGTTTTTTCGGCTTCATCCATCGCCGTGTCCACGCTAAGATCCTCTTTGTAAGCAATTTTCGCAATTTCATTAGCGGCCGCGATCATTTTGCGGCGGATCGAGGCTTCCTCTACAATGCGCCCATACGCTTCGGCGTGGAGGGAGGTAGGCACGTTATTGATGAGTGCGGTCAGATAGGCCGGGCCCCCTACTTCTGCCAATTGTCCCATTTGATCCAGTTCTTCGGTAACGGTGAGAAAATCTACCGGCATCCGGCGTTCATGCAAGCGCACAATGGCTTCCCAAATCCACCGGTGGCGATGAATATAAAAGTCATCGGCGCGCAAGAATTGGGCGGTATCATAATAGGCTTCGGGGTTGATTAACACGGAGCCTAGAACAGCTTCTTCGGCTTCCCGGCTCTGAGGCACTAACTGTGGGGAAATACCTGGTTCCGGATCAGGTTCGTAGGGAGGAAAATCGCTCATATAACATGGAGAGAAAATTAAAAAGGGGCCGTCAGCAAACTACCGACACGCCCCGATTACTGGAAAGGAGCCTGGGATTATTTTTCTTCTGGCTCGTCGTCTTCCCCCCCCAGGTCTAGCTGATCCAAAAAATCTTCAAATACAGATAATCTTTCCTCGATTTCTTCCTCCACTTCTGGGGAGGCATACTGTTGAGTCTCCCCTTCCGAGGGAGCTTCTTCAAGATTTTCTTCTGGGGTAATTCCGGCTGATTCCATTACATTGCGGGAGACAAGAATAGGAACGTGGGCGCGGACCGCCAGGGCCAGAGCATCAGAAGGACGCGAGTCGACGTTCAATTTCTCCCCCTTAACTTCCGCAACAATGTTCCCGAAATACACCTCATCGCGCAATGAAGTAACTTCCACTCGAAGAATATGCGCGTCCAAGGCTCGAAACACATTATTAAGGAGATCGTGTGTCAATGGGCGGGACACTTCCACTTCTTGTAAAGCAATCGTGATCGCCTCTGCTTCATAGGGGCCAATCCAGATCGGTAAATATCGTTCGGCTTGGGCTTCCCGCAAAATCACGATGCGTTGTTGGGACATTAAACTAACACGGATACTATCAATAGTAACTTCAACCATCTGCTCAGGCATAGGGGTCTCCAAGGTACAAGGGTTCTTTCACATGTGCGGTTTATTCTAACATGGGCAAGTATGTGTTGCAACTAAATATTAAGACCTTAATATGACCAATTACGGTATGCCCAACTCATTAAAATAGCGTTATAATCGAACCATCCGAATGTTAAAATTTTAAGATTTACAGGATTGTGGTCATTGAATTTATAAGGAAAGCAATTATGGAAGCTAAGGTTCTTTGGGTAGAATCCGGTCCTACCAACGAAATTTTTATACCTGCCCTACGCAAAAAAGGATTTCATGTGGATATTGTCCCAACAGGCAAGGCGGCACTGGGAAAAATTCCTGAATATGTCCCCCATGTAGTTGTCATCAATGCATCCTCCTTGCGTTCCAATGGCACCCGAATTTGTCAAACGATTCGAACTGCCAGCAATGGGTTGCCCATCCTGTTGATCGCCAATCCCGATTATCCAATCACTGAAATAACGGGAGGGGCAAATGTTGTGATGGCTTTGCCCTTTACGGTTCGCAAACTGATCAACCGGATCAATCCCTTGTTGCCTAAAAAAGAGACCGATTTGATGATTGTTGGGCCAATTTCATTAAATTTGGAACATCACTCGGTACAATGCTATAAGAATGAAACCCAACTTACGCCCAGGCTGACACATCTTCTCAGGATGTTCTTAGAAGCTCCTGGCGTTGTTTTGGAACGCGAGCGGCTATTTAAAGAAGTTTGGAGTACGGACTATACGGGGGATACACGTACTCTGGATGTACATATCAGTTGGCTGCGGCGTGCCATCGAAATTAATCCACGCAAACCAGACCTGCTAAAGACCATACGAGGGGTTGGATACCGGCTAGACGCCGTTGAAATTTCCGCTAAATAACATCACTGTCATTCTTTTCATTAAACAGAACGGACATCCTTGTGGATGTCCGTTCTGTTTAAACAGCAGTGTTTATGGGAAAGCAAAACTTCTCTAAGAGATTTTTCTACTTTGCAAATTTCACAGCAAGCAGGTCTTTCAACGTTGGTTGTCCAATTTCCTGCAATTCATACCGCACCCGTTGGGATGGCTTGTTGATTTTCAAAAGTCGGCCCAAATCTATGGGCGTGCCAATAATCACCATATCTACATTTGCCGCGTTGATCGTCTCTTCCAACTCTTTCATCATCTGATCGCCATAACCCATCGCTGGAAGAACATTTCCGGTGGTAGGATATTTTGCATAGGTCGCAGCAATCGAACCCACTGCATAAGGGCGTGGATCAATGATTGCAGCCGCGCCAAACCGGCGGGCAGCGACCCAGCCCGCACCATAGGCCATTTCACCATGCGTCAAGGTTGGGCCATCTTCCACAACCAAAACCCGCGCCCCGCGTATCGCGTTTGGATTCTCGACAAAGATGGGGGACGCGGCTTCCACAATCGTAGCCTCGGGATTCAACAGTTGAAGGTTTTCACGGACAGAAATGACATTTTCCTGAGCTGCTGTATCTACTTTGTTGATGACAAAGACATTGGCTGCACGGACATTGGCCTCTCCCGGATGATAGGCTCGCTCATGTCCGGGCCGATGCGGATCAGCTACGACAATGTGAAAATCGGAAACGTAAAATGGCAGGTCATTATTTCCCCCATCCCAAAGAATAATGTCCACCTCTTGTTCCGCCTGGCGCAAGATGCGTTCGTAATCCACACCTGCGTAGACAATGACACCGTTTTCCAAATGGGGCTCATATTCTTCGCGCTCTTCGATGGTACATTCATATTCTTCTAAATCATCGTAATCGGCAAAGCGTTGAACCGTTTGGGCGATCAAATTTCCGTAGGGCATCGGATGGCGAATGGCGGCAACTTTGTAACCCATATCTCGCAAGATACGCGAAACATGGCGCGTGGTTTGGCTTTTCCCTGCGCCTGTTCGCACGGCCCCAATGGAAACAACTGGTTTGATGGATTTTACCTGGGTATTCGACAATCCCATCAAACGGAAATCAGCGCCCGCCGCTAATACCTCAGCGGCCTTCCCCATCACATAAGCATGACTAATATCGCTATAGGCAAAAACAACCTGATCGATCTTTTCGCTTTTGACGAGTGTAACCAGGTCTTTTTCGGGATAAATGGGTATCCCGTTGGGATATTGCTCTCCAGCTAATTCACGTGGATAGCGGCGGTCGTCAATATTTGGAATTTGCGTAGCTGTAAATGCAACTACTTCATAATCCGGGTTATTGCGATAAAAAACATTGAAATTATGGAAGTCACGGCCTGCCGCGCCCATTATTAAGGTACGAATAGGTTTCATTGTTTACTCCTGAAAGTTAAGATAAAAAAACGCACCACACATTGTATCGTGGTGCGTATTTTTTGGGTTACATCACTTCTGGGGCAGAAATCCCCAGGCAAGCCAAGAGGTTTTCCAAAGCCTGTCGAGTCGCGGCAACCAGTCTCAGCCGGAANNAAGGCTTTTGCAATTTGATAAGCCAGATTTGTAATATGCAAGGTTTTGAATTCGGCAGCAGCGCGTTGAATCTCTGCCGGGATACGAGATAACAGATCAATCAGTTGAATTTCGGTGGGATTCAGGGCAAAACTGGGAGAAATGGAATCGGACACTTGTTCTCCAGCCTTACGGAGGATGCTATTTGCCCTGACATGTGCATATTGAATGTATGGGGCAGCCTGTCCTTCAAAATCCAAAGCGGTTTCCCAATCAAACGTTGCGATTTTGGTGTTATCGCGGGCCAGCATGGGATATTTGATAGCGCCTAAAGCGACCTGACGCGCGACTGTATCTTTTTCAATTTCCGACAGAGAGGGGTTTTTCTGTTCAACAACTTCCCGCGCGCGTTGGGTGGCTTCCCGAATCAGGTCTTCCAAAAGGACCACTGTCCCTTCTCGAGACGACATGGTGACATTGCCTGGCAGGTTGACAATTTCGTAAGGTAAATGAACACATCGTGTTGCCCATTCATAGCCTGCCAGTTCCAGGGTTTTAAAAACCTGTTGAAAATGCAAGGATTGGCGGACATCAACCACATAAATGGATTTCACCAGATCAGGATACTCGCTAAATTTTATTTTTGCCAGAGCCAAATCCTCAGTTGAGTAAAGTGCCGTATTATCTGAGCGCAAAATGACCAGAACCCGATATTTTTCCTTTTCCAGCCCAAGTAACTCGTCAAGCTTTACGATGACCGGGCCATCGGGCCGCTCATCTATCGCCATTTGCTTTTCGATCAATTCCTGGACCATAATTTTTCCGGGCTTTTCGGCTTCACTGTTCGCATATAACCGCTCAAAGGGTATCTCTAGCACCCGGTACATTTCGTTAAAGCCTTCTAAAGACCATTGCCGTGTCTTCTTCCATAGGGCAACGATTTCGGGATCATCTTGATCCCAGCGCGCATAGATCGCGCGCACTTCAGCCTCTAGTTCAGGATTTTCTTCCAACCGGCGCGTGGCTTCGGCGTACAATGCACCCATCCAATGGGTAACATCTTCGACAGGTGGGTGTTCTCCAGCGTGGTATTTCACGTAGTTCCACAGCCACTTGATCACATGCAAGCCTATATCCCCATAATAATTCGCGCGGACAACCTCATATCCTGCCATATCCAAAATTCGACAGATGACATCTCCCAAAATAGCACTACGGAGATGCCCTACATGAAAGGCTTTGTGTGTATTGGGTTGGGAATACTCAACCATCATACGTTCCCCTTTGTGGATTCCCCGCCCAAACAGGTTGCGCTCGGTCAGAATCGCATCTACCACCCGGCGGCTGTACTCGGCAGTAGAAAAATACAGGTTCAAATAACCTTTAATGGCTTCCACCCGGCTAAAACCTGGGGGAGTGCCTAAAAAGGCGGCCAACCCGGCAGCAATCTCCTGAGCACGCTGTCCAACATTGATTTTTATCCCCGCACGCGCTTCTTGTGCCGCCACCTTGAAAAAAGATGTCGAAACCCCCCATTCACCGGAAAATGGGATGAAGGCCCAACTCCATTCTTCGGGGAGAGGAATCTTATGTTGAAGCAAATATGCCCTGATTTGATTTTCAAGTTGATTTTTTTCGATTTCAAACATAGCCACAACCTAACATAAAAAGCGGGAGCACAACGGCTCCCGCACAAATAGGGACATAAAAATTACGATTACGCTTGTGCTTTTTCTAACGCAGCCAACGCCTTCATCAGGCGGCTTTTACGTCGGGAGGCGTTATTTTTGTGTAGAACCCCTTTCTGGGCCGCGTGGTCCAGTTGGCTGACGGCTTCCAGGGTAGTCTCGCGAGCGGTATCCAAGCCGCCACCCACGATAGCCACGCGCGCTTTGGCAATAGCCCGCCGGGTGCTTCCACGAAAGATACGATTCCGCATACGACGTTTTTCAT
>JRYF01000468.1_pt2 | contig 12554 bp, 5 predicted proteins | sample 235331 | NCBI WGS metagenome assembly JRYF01 (sample SAMN03074217, study PRJNA261475) | activated sludge metagenome | biome: Wastewater Treatment Plant; feature: Wastewater; material: Activated sludge; isolation source: activated biomass of a wastewater treatment plant treating hydrocarbon... ... | reverse complement strand
ACTTTTTACACAACCCCAAGTTGTTTTTTTATCGTTACTAAAACAGCGAAGAAAAACTACATTTTTGGGCAATTCACTTTTTCCCTGCGGGTAGCAGGATGGTAGTAAATCAGCGACAGTTCCAGGGCACCCCTGCCATTGGTCGGGGCGGCGAGTTTGTTGGCATTGATATCATAGCTCACGCCGAAGTTCAGGCGCTCCAGTTCGAGAACGGCCGTGAAAGTGACGGCTGGATTGGCCAGGCTGCTCTCAAAATCTTTTACCAAATGGCCCCAGGCACCGGCACGGATGGCTACTTCCTTCCAGTCCCGGTTGGTGTAGCGCAGGTTGGCCCCAAAGAGCGAAATCATGGACGGCCCCTGCCCGATGACGGCAACGGCGGGCAAAAGGCTCAACTGTTTGCTGAACGGCAACTCACCGCCTGCATGGATCACCCATTTCATGTCTATCTGCTCTTCCCCATCGGCGATGAACGACACCTTGGGTGCGTTGACGTGATGCACGGCACCTCCAATGTAAAGGCTTTGATTGTCGTCGAAAACAGCGTACCACATCAACCCCGCATTCAGGTTCAGGTACATGTTGCTGGTTTCCTCGATGAGTTCACCGGTTGGGAGGGAGCTGTCCACCTGCTCGCTGGCGTTGTTGAACTGGGAACTGAACCACAGCTTGCCATAATCCAGGGAATGTTGGCCCACGCCGGCCTGCAACCCGCCAATGAGGTACTGGTCATAACTGCGGTAGCGGCTGCCGTCGAGTTGTTTCATGTAGGAAAAACTCAGGTCGCCGGTCGTGCGGGTGTAATTGGAGCGGCCCGCCCGGTCGTTGAGCATGGTAAGGCCATAAGCGAAATAGTCGCCTCGTCCCACCCTGCTTTTTGCATCGAAACTGGCGCTCACCGTGCGGAATGGCCGTGCATCCAAGATGCTGTTCCATTGTTCCCGGTAGTTGGCAATGGCCCGCCACTTGCCGGGGTGTACCCCTGTCATCGCCGGGTTCATTTGCAGCGGCGAAGCATAAAATTGAGCAAATTGGGGGTCTTGTGCGTCCACATTGGACATGCAGCACAAGAAGAAAAACAGGATGATGGGTAGATTAAATTTCATGGATGAAAATTTTCCAAAGTGAAACTGGTCAGTTTTCCATTTTTCAAAAACGCCGGTTAAAGTTCTAAAAATCCTGAAAACCAAGGCGATTTATTTCAGGACAGGACAACGAACAACGAACAACAAACAACAACACATTTCACCTTATTAAAGTCGTTTCCCCCCTGTATGCCTCACGCATCCCGTCGGGAAATTCGGCCACAAGATACCAGACATAGACACCCGAAGGCATCTCCCTGGACTTGAAAGTGCCGTCCCAACCACGCGTTATGTCGTTAATTGGCATATCCACGTCCTGAAAAAGGAGTTCTCCCCAACGGTCAAAAACCTGAAACAGCCGGATCACCGTGCTGGATTTTCCGTGAACGGGCAAAATGTCGTTCCGTCCATCGTTGTTTGGGGTGAAACCGGTCGGCACTTCTATCAGCCGCTCCTTCTTCACGTGGACTTTCAGCAAGTCTTCTGCTTCGCAACCCTTTTCATCAATGACGGTCAAATAGTAGGTATTGGCGTAACCCGGCGCTGCCCATACGGCTCCAGAGAAAGGCGTTTGCTCACAATCACTGACCCCATCCTGAGACAGCGTTCCGCAATAAGATGCTTCCCAGAGGTACATCACGTTTCCCTGGGCATTGGTAACTTCAGCAAGGAGCGGGATGCTGTCGCCGAACATGAGCATATATTCATCCACCGGCAAGCCCCAGACGAGGATTTGGGCTTCGATCTTTGGCGGCTCCTGAACAGTGGCTGGCGTGACATAGACACAACCCCGTGCATCCCGAATGAACACCTGGTAGTCGCCCGCCCGCAAGGCAATGAGGGTACTGCTCCCGAAGTAGGCCGTGCCGTCCAAACTGTACTGGTAGGGAGGTGTGCCGCCTTCCGGCGACAAGGTGATGGCCCCGTCCCTTCCGCCAAAACAGGAGACGTTTTTCACGCTGATATTTGCATCCACGCGCTGGGGCGCAGAAACAAAAGCCGAATCGAGTTTCGTGCAGCCATTGGCATCCGTCACGGTCACGAAATATTTGCCAGCCGCCATGTTTGCAAGGTTCAGTGCGGTTGCACCGTTTGACCACAATACCTGATAGCCGGGCACGCCTCCGCTCAACGCCAGCGCCACCGTCCCTTCCTCGTAACCGAAGCAGATGTTGTTCGTGATGGTAAAATTGGTCACGATGGCCACCGGTTCACCCACTGTGGTCGCAGCCGACCCTGTACAGCCGTTGGCATCCGTGACGGTGACGGCATAAGTCCCCGCTACAAGGTCAACGGCCGTGTTAGTAGTTTGGGCCTGTGCCCCCAAATCCCATAGGTAGCTGATCGGCTGGGTTGCATTTTGCACCAAAGCAACCGAAGCCGTGCCCGATGCTGCTCCATTGCAAAGCGCATCCGTCTGGGCGGTGCTGACAACGATGGCAGGTGGGCTATCGAGGAATCTCGTCTGCGTACCGGAGCAGCCCTGGCTGTCGGTGACCGTCACCGTGTAGTCGGTGCCACCGATAAGCCCTTCGATGAAATCGCCCGTGCCGCCGTTGCTCCATTGATAGGTGTAGGTTCCATTGCCGCCGGCGAGCACCACTGCCGCCAATTCAGCATCGTCGGAATCATGGCAAGTGGGCGGCGATGCCGAGATGATGATATTGTAAGCCGGCCATTCCTGTACCTGTATGGATTGAGAAGCAGTGCAGCCACCCGCATCGGTTACAGTAAGGGAATAGCTGCCGGGAGCGAGGTTGGAGGCAACGGGCGTGGTTTGCCCGGAGGGCGACCATAAGTAAGTGAAAGGCATCGTGCCTCCTGTGGCGGTAGCGTTAGCCACGCTCGAATTTTCACCAAAACAACCCGTCACGGCCTGGGCCAGGGTCACTTGTACGCCGGTTGCAGGTTCGCCGATGGTCACGTTGCCGAAGGCAGCACAGCCATTGGCATCGGTCACGGTCACGGAGTAGGTATTGGCCGCAAGGCCGGTAGCGGTGGCCGAGTTGGGCGTTAGGCCTCCGCTCCATTGATAGGTGTAACCGCCCGTGCCGCCCGAGGCCGTCACGGTTGCAGTGCCGTCGGAGCCGTCCTTGCATTTCACATCTGCTTGCGAAAAACTCAGGGTGACCGGCAGTGGCTCCGTAATGGTGACAGAGGTGGTGGCCGAACAGCCGTTCATGTCGGTCGCCGTCACGCTGATCGGCCCTGCGGGCAAGGTGCATATACTCTGTTGGGTGGACATGTTGGGGTTGTTCCAAACAAAGGTGAAACCACCCACACCGCCGCTCGCACTCACGCTCGCACAACCATCGCTGTTGCCATTGCAAGTGGGCTGGGTTATCTGTGTTGCCACCACGTTGATGGCGGGTTGGTCATTGACCGTAAAACTCACCGTATCGAGGCAACCCCCTGCATCCTCCACTACGACAATGGTACTTCCGGCGCACAGTCCCGTCAGGTTGCCGGTCGTCTGCATGGATTGGTTGCCGGTCGTGAGGTTGGTAATGTGGAAAGTGAAAGGCGCTTGCCCGTTCACCACGGAAATCTGCACGGCGGCATCGCAACTGCCGTTGCAGGATACCGAAAAAGGGCCGGGGTTGTTCAAAAAGGCATCAATGGGGCAGAAAAGGTAGGTCATCGCAGCAGCACCCACATCCACGACACATGCCGCATTGCCCACGATGGCCCTTACCTGCACAGTGATGGACATGTCGTTGGTGAGGCCGGAAACGATGTGGGACAGATAGCCATTGTTGGAAGGAACCCAGCCCGTGTTGTTCACATTGACCTGATAGCCGAGTCCCGTGCCGATGTCGTTCCAGGTTGCGATGATCTGGCCCGGCCCCATTGCCAGACTGACGACGGGTGCAGGGATACTCCCCACGACGGCGATATGCACCGAATCCTGCGCCGTGCAACCATAGCTGTCGGTGGCCGTCACCACGTAATCGAAATCAGAAAGTGGCGAGGCGGTGGGGTTCGGGCAGTTGGAACAGGATAGCCAAGCCTGCGGCGACCATGTATAGGTTACGTTGTTTTTAGAATTAAATGTAATGCTCCACCAGTTCAGCTTGCCATAAGCATTGGGGCCAAATGCATCGGAAATGCGGAGTTTCCAGTCACCATTGATGGGCGCACCATTGAGGACTGTCCAATTGCCCTGCGGGAGGAAGTTCCCGGTAAATGGCGGGCTGCCAGCAGTGATAGGGAAAGTGGCACTTGTGGTGAAACAGGTCTGCGTGTAGTTGTCGCCACTCCCACCGTTGTTGTTCGATAGAATCAGCACTTTGTTGTCCGGCGAAACGAGCGAAAGGCGAATGTCGCCCGCAAAATCTGTGTCAAGGTCGAGGCAAACAGACACAATATCGTTGTAAACATTGGTGATGGTAGCAGGGAAAATAGAGTTGACTTTGATGATCGAGTTGTATGGATTGGCAGGCGGGTGATTGCCTGCACCGATGGGATAATCGTCGTAGGATTCAAAAGTAACGGGAATCACCGTTGCTACCGGGTTGAACACATCAAGCCCGACTTCTTCGCCCATGCAGATCGTCTTGTCGCTCTCCGGTGTCAAAATTTCAGTGCAAGTGTGGCAATCCGGGTGCGTGAACGGCAACACTTGAATTTGAACCGTGGTATCCCAAGCACATCCAAATTCATCCTGCACTATAAATGTGTAAGCCACTTGACCCGCATTTATTGGAGAACCAGCAATCGAGTCGGTCATGCTGAAAATGATGGAGGGGTGGTATTGCCAATTCCAATCCACCAACGCCGGAGAGAACTGCTCGATGGTCGGGTAAAGGCTTGGATCGAACTCGATGGACCAGGAAAAGATGTACCCATTGTCAATTGCCCAAAGGTCCGTCACGGTGATTGTCCAATCCCCGTTGAGCGGGCAGCCTACCAGCGAATCAAGGGGTTGAAAAGACTTGTAAGTACCCGGCGGCAGTGTTTGTGGTATAAAAGCATTGGCGTATTGAATCCATGTGTAATTGTAGTCAGGATTCGGTGCCCAACCATAATCGAATCCTATGCCGGGTATGGGCACAGGGAAACCCTCGTCGGCATGGTAGGGAATCCCTAAATATACCTCACCTCCTATCTGGCCGGGATGATTGTGCAGTGTGATGGTTTTTCCGCTGGGACAACTGATTTTAATTTCGAGGTCCCGCATCCAGGAGTGTTCCATGTTGACAAAAATGCCAATCAAATCATCCACGCTCGTCAATACCTGACCAGGGTTGAAGCCTTTGAATGTGACGGTAGAGGTATAGGAGGCCCCATTGCCATCAGGCAAGGGAAGGGAGTCGGAGCGGACTCCAGCCGTTTGAAAACCGCCCTCACCTGGCAAAACGGAGACAGTATGGAAGATGTCCATACTGTTTACCATGGCGTTCAAATGAACCGTGTCACCGGAACAAATTTGATCAGGATAGTCACCAACAGCGAATTGTGGTCTCGGAGCTACCCGGATACGCTGGCTCAGGTAATTGGTGTTTTTGCAGCCCAATTGGTCGGTAATTTTCAACTGGACGATATAGCCGCCGGGATTTTGAAAAATATGCGACACGTTTGGGCCAAATGTAGTGTTGCCGTCCCCGAACTCCCACTCGAAGTTGCTCATCAGGTCGGAGTGGTTGTAGGCAACGCCGTTTTGCGGGTAAACACCTTGCCCCCAAAAGAATACCCGGTCGCCGGGACAAATATCTATCCATCCCGTGTCAGCGGGCGAAACGGCAGGATTGGTATTGGCCAACTCGGCCCTGATGATCTGGCAGGCCGGAATGCAGTTCATCTTGGCACTCCAACCGGCCCCCTCGTCCACGGCATCGGAAGTAAAAGTGACCGTGAGGCAGCCGGAGGGATTGGCCGCCGTTGCCTGTATAATGAAAGCAGGATTCCCACCAAAGTCGAAAGCACAACCCAGGGAGGGCGAACCTGTGCTGGGGCCATCGAAAAAACAGAGATTGTCACCCGCCCCGATTTGCGTACCGGTGAAAACCAACTGGACATGCGTACCCGTGCTGAGGTCGGGGCAAATGGTCACGGTGTGGTTCTCGTTGGGGCCGTAAGGGTTGTCGCCGCCACCACTGTCCATGAAAAAACCGTTGCAGCCTGTGATATTGGTCAGCCCGGGTTGCAGGAGATAGGTTGTTTGTCCCCACAGCAGGGAACAGGAGAGCAAGAGCAGGAATGTGAGTGTAAAGGATAATTTCATAATTACTTTCTGTTGATTCGTGTATGCTTGGACAAATTGCTCGATCATGGCCAGCTTTTTTTCATGGGATGTTCGGCGCACGGAGTGGCTTTGAAAATGTGTGGGCTTTAGGTAAGGTTCTGCATTTGCGTAGTGAAAAAGTTGGCATTATAGGGCAACACTTTTTCCTCTAAAAAACAACCAGCAGCGCTAAGGGCACAGGCTGCTGATTTTATCAGCCAGTCTTGTCTTTTCCTGTAAAAGGCTGCCGGAGAAAAAAAAATTGCAGCCGGGTATGGGTAAGTTCGTGTGGGTTGCTGTGAAATGTGCGCTGACAAAGGTAGCCACAGTAGGATAAAAAGGAAATGGAAGGGGTAATATTTTTTTTCATGCCTTAGTATTTTGAACCTGACTAAAAGAGGTTTGAGAATGGGTCATTGCCTCAAAATGCTGAATCTATAGCTATTTCCGAGACTGCGCTTGGCTTTTGTAAGGGGTTATGTCTAAAAGACTGCTTTTGTTTCCTGTGATTTTGAAATGGAAGGAGAAAATTTGGCTTTAAGAGAAGGCCGTGTTTCATTTTCCACAAAAAAAGAAAATGGAGTTCCTGGATTTCACCTAACCTGGCGGAGCCGGAACAAAAGTTGAGATGGTTGGATGGTTAGATGGTTGGATGGTTAGATGGTAGGATGGTTAGATGGTAGGATGGTTGAGGGGTGCCCCCCTCAAACTCATCACCTCCTCGCTGTTGCGGGACAAGAAATTAATATTGGTGGCTCACAACTCCTGAAACACCTTCCATGCCGCAGTCGCCAATTTTTCCGTAAGGCTTTCGATGAAATAGCTCCCGGCGGCGGGGTCGGCGACCCAGTCGAAATGGCTTTCCAGCGACAGGATGTGCTGCACGTTGCGGGCAATGCGGCGAGAGAAATCTGTTGCCCGGCCTGTGAAGGCATCAGAGGGCAGCACCGTCAGCCGGTCGGCCCCGCCGATGATGGCGGACATGGCCTGTACCGTTGCCTTTATCATGTTATCGTGCTGATTGCCTGCTTGCGTACCGGGCGACAGGTGGGTTTCCACAAAGGGCATTACCGCATTTTCCACACCATAAGCCCGCATGACATTGGCCCAAAGCAGGCGCAGGGCACGCAACTTGGCTATTTCAACAAAATAATTGGTGCCGATGGACAGCGAGAAAAAAAGGAATCGGTTTGCTTCCGCAACCTGCACGCCCTTTTCCTCCAAGCCGTCGAGCCAATGCACGGCACGGTGGATGGTGTGCGCCAATTCGGTCACGGTTGCACCTTCACCGAAATAGGCGTGGCCGTTCACGGGCAGCACTTTGAAATCCGGCAGTTTACTTTGCGCATATTCCACAAGTTCAAAGGCATCCTCCATGACCACGGCATCGTCGTAGGCCCAGTTGACCGAACCTTTCAAAGGGCCGTCCTCCAATTGGCCCGTGTCCCTTGCTATGTGGTAAAAATGCTCCAGGAGCCGCCGGGGAGCGGCGTTTTTGTTTTTTTCAAAAAAATGAACGGAAACGATTGGAAGGTGAATACCCTCCAAAAGGGAAGCCATGCGGTGATCTCCCAAATTTTCGACAATGATGAAACGGGGTGCCTGCACGCCCATTTCCAGTGCTTGTCGCACCTGTTTATTGGCCAATAACAAATCGTGGGCTTCGATGTCCTCGCCTATCTCCCAACCTGTACCTGTCGGCAAAGGAGCGGGCATCCCCTTCAAATCTTCAAGGTGGGGGAAAGGGGAAACTTTGATGCTTTCCACTTGCCACTCTAGATCAGCCAGGGCCTTGCCTTTCAAGTCTTGACTGATTTTCGCAAGCCAATCACTTGCTGTCACGGGCGGGAAGTCGGAAAAGAGATCGAGTGTATGTGCCATCTGGGTGCGAGTTTTCGGTAAAAGTAATCACATTCGATGGGCCGTCAAAATTTCAAGGGGGCATTGGGCGAGAAAGCCGATACACCCAAAACAATGAATTGGGCAGTTGCCGTTTGGCTTCAATTTTGAATTAGATATAGACCTGCCATAACAAATGGCAATCCATCGAATACTATCGAGAAGGCCTGCAACAAAATCCTTGCAATTGGGCCGTCATCAATATTAATACCCTTTTGAAACGTGCTGGCTCAACCAAAAAATGAAATCAACAATCCGGTAGAAAAACGCAGCCGATTCCTGCTCCTTTTCATTGGTATTTCTGCATTATTGATGGGACTTAGCCCATACATGCTGCCTGCGAACCTCACTTTCATACTGAACTACCCCATCACCTGTTTTTCACTCTTTGCATTTTGTACCTTACTTGCGTTGGGTTCCAATTACTTTGTCATCATCAGAAAATACGCCGAGGAGTCGGCATTTCTTGCTTCCCTGGTCTTCAGCCTGTTCCTCTCATTCATAGTCTATGTGAAAAACCTGGACTTTTACATCATGCGCTATTATTGGGTATTCATTGCCCTTGCTGGGATGTGTTTTTCAAAACGGTATCATTTGTTGTTGCTGCTGCTTGTAAGCTATGCTGGCAGCGCCGTTGTGCACATCTTGTTGCCTGCCGATGCACTGCCCCATCCTATGTGGTCCTATTTGTTGCTCACGCCACCTTTGATGATCATCTACTACAATCTGGTCAGTCAAAGCATTTGGAGGCAGGAAAAGTTGATGAAAAACGAAGCCTCTTTGCGACAAAAAACAGAGGAACTCGATACGATACTCAACACATTGAATGCAATGGTCGCTTTTAAGGACAACAACAATGTCTATAAGAAAGTGAACCGAACCATGGGTCGTTTCTTGGGCTTGACTCCGGAAGAAGCGGAAGGCAAGTCGCTTTATGACCTCGTCCACCCGGATTTGGCAAAAACCTTCCACGAAGAGGACATGCTGGTGATGAAGGCAGGAAAAGCCTCTTTGAACAAACTTGAAATAGTGGCTTCTCCGGCAACCGGCAAAAAGGTTTGGCTACGGTACAATAAACTGCCTTACATTGACGAAAACGGCGAGATTGCAGGCGTTGTGTTCAGTGCAGATGACGTGACCGAACAAGTGCTTGCCGAGATAAAAATTCGGGAAAGCGAAGAACGTTTCCGCATGATATTCGAGAACGCACCCGATGGAATGGCCCTTATCGAAAACCCAACTTGGCGCTTTATCAGAGTGAACAAGGCTTATGTTGAAATGCTGGGGTTCGAGGAAGAAGAGGTGCTGTCACTAAGTCCTTATGACTTGGTACATCCCGAAGATGAATCTCATTGTAGGCAACTTTACCACGATGTTATGTTTGAAGGCATAACGCACCACACCTCCGAAAAACGCTACATCCATAAATCGGGCAGGATTGTGCATTGTAGTCTGTCGGTTTTTGTCGTTAAAGAAAACTATCTGCCCAAGTACATGATTGTGAGTTTGAAGGACATTACCCTCCAGAAAGAAAACGACCTGCGGCTCAAGCGCTATGCCCGTCAATTGGAAGAAAGCAATCAAAACCTGCAAGAATTTGCATACGCAGCTTCGCACGACCTTCGTGAACCGCTGCGCACGGTGGTATCTTACGTGCAACTCCTGAAAAGACAACTGCCCGATCAGCACCTGTCAACCAGCGCAGAGGAATTCATGCAATTTGTAATTGGAGGTGCAATGCGCATGGAAAACCAGATTCAGGCACTGCTGGAATATTCAAGGGTTGGGAAAGGAGAATTGAAACTGTCCCGGTTTGACTTAAAAGATGCAGTGGAAAATGTTTGCGCTGGATTGAAAAAACAGATGATTGACAACAATGCCATCGTCGAAGCGGAATGTTTGCCGAAAATTACCGGCGACCGCTTCCAAATAGAGGCCCTTTTCCAAAATCTTATTTCCAATGCCATCAAATACCGCAATCCAGAAAAGCAGCCCGTAATCGTCATCACAGCGCAGGAACTGGAGCATTATTGGCAAATATCGGTATCCGATAATGGTATCGGCATCGAGGAGGAATTTCTTGAAAAGATATTTGCCGTTTTCCGGCGGCTTCACAACACGAGGGAAATACCCGGCACCGGTGTCGGCCTGGCTATATGCCGCCGCATCGTGCAACGGCACGGCGGTAATATATGGGCAGATGCTACACCAGGCATAGGCTCTACTTTCCACATTACGTTGCCCAAAATGATCGAACTGAACCTTTTGGTTGCAACAACACATGCCGCCAGCTACTCGATTCAGGATTGAAGGACGATCCTGTTCAAACAAAAAAAGCCGCCACGATAATCGCAGCGGCTTTCATTTTTATCAAAAAACGGCTGGGGCCGTTCTCTTGTCAATACCTGTAATATTCCGGCTTGAAAGGCCCATCCTTCTTGACCCCGATGTATTTGGCCTGTATGTCGTTCAGTTCCTCCAGTTCCACGCCGATCTTGGCGAGGTGGAGGCGGGCCACTTGTTCGTCGAGGTGCTTGGGCAAGGTATAAACCCTGTTCTCATACTTGTCGCTGTGTTTCCAAAGTTCAATCTGGGCCAACACCTGATTGGTGAAGGAGTTGGACATGACGAACGAGGGATGCCCCGTAGCGCAACCGAGATTCACCAAACGGCCTTCAGCCAACAGCAGGATGTCGTTTCCATGAATGGTGTATTTGTCCACCTGCGGCTTGATGTTCACATGGGTATGGCCATAATTGCGCTTCAACCAAGCCACGTCAATTTCATTGTCGAAATGGCCGATATTGCAAACGATGGTCTTGTCCTTCATCATTTTAAAATGCTCGCCGGTCACGATGTCGCAATTGCCGGTAGCCGTCACGATGATATTGGCTTGCGGAATGGCGTTTTCCATCTTTAAAACCTGGTAGCCGTCCATGGCAGCCTGCAGGGCACAGATGGGGTCAATTTCGGTGACGATAACCCGGCAGCCTGCGCCGCGCAGCGAGGCTGCGGAGCCTTTGCCCACATCGCCATAACCGGCCACGACGGCCACTTTACCGGCCATCATGATGTCGGTAGCACGGCGGATGGCATCCACGAGACTCTCTTTGCAACCGTATTTGTTGTCGAATTTCGATTTCGTCACACTGTCGTTCACGTTGATGGCAGGCATGGGCAACGAGCCTTCGATCTGGCGCTCGTACAGGCGATGCACACCGGTCGTCGTTTCTTCGCTTATGCCCCTGACATGCTGCACGAGTTCAGGGAACTTGTCGAGCACGACGTTGGTCAGGTCACCGCCGTCGTCGAGGATCATGTTGAGCGGTTCCCCACCTTCAAAGGTAAAGAGGGTCTGCTCGATGCACCACCAAAACTCTTCTTCCGTTTGGCCCTTCCATGCGAACACCGGGATACCGGCAGCGGCAATGGCAGCAGCGGCGTGATCCTGGGTGGAGAAAATGTTGCAGGACGACCAGGTGACTTCAGCACCCAATTCCACCAGCGTCTCGATGAGAACGGCGGTCTGGATGGTCATGTGAAGGCAGCCGGCGATGCGGGCACCTTTCAACGGTTTTTCTTTGCCAAACTGCTCACGCAGCGACATGAGGCCGGGCATTTCCGCTTCGGCCAGTTCGATTTCCTTGCGGCCCCATTCGGCCAGGGAAATGTCTTTCACTTTGTACTTGAGGGTTGTCTCAACTGCTTGCATTCTTAGTATAGGATTTAATGAACATTGGTAACTTTCCAGCAAAGAGATTGGGAGAAAAAAAATTTCATTTTTTCCTTTTCCCTACCTCAGAGAGCAATTTTTTTGTGAAAAGTCCAATTTTCACAAAAAACAAACCCTGCTGAATTGTTGCAAAATTTGGTAGTAAGTTCCGGGATTGGAGGGCAAGCCGCAGCTTACTGCTATCGGGCGGCAAAGATAGCCTTTTCCCGACTTTTCACGGGAAAAACTAATCGCCCGCCTTTGAACTTGCCAATGGCCTGCAAAAAACAATGGCCACGGTCAATGGTTTTGACCCAAGTTGCCCCGTTTTTGAAAAGAGGAACCATTTGCGCAACTCATGGATCGAATCCCACCTCCGTTAAATGTCTGTTTCTTCCCGCCTGTTTTTTCTATTTTTGCCACCCTCGCAATTCATCCTTAAACAAAACCATCAAGTGTCGTGTGCTAAATAAAATGTATCTGATTTTGGGTTGAGATGGCTGAGCGCTCAATCATCTCAACATTGAGTCCACTCCGAAAAGTCATTTCAAGTTGTAGTACACAGCACAGGCAAAAGGATATTTAGAGAGAGGATTTTATTTGAAAGAAAATTTTTAAAAAAAATTTTCTTTCA
>JRYF01007491.1_pt1 | contig 12565 bp, 12 predicted proteins | sample 235331 | NCBI WGS metagenome assembly JRYF01 (sample SAMN03074217, study PRJNA261475) | activated sludge metagenome | biome: Wastewater Treatment Plant; feature: Wastewater; material: Activated sludge; isolation source: activated biomass of a wastewater treatment plant treating hydrocarbon... ... | reverse complement strand
CTGAAAACGAGGAGACCCCAAACTGGGGCGCCGCCGCCTGGTTCGAAAAGAGGTCCGTTCGCAAGCGCCGCGCGACGCGGCACGGCAGCTGGTGGGGCTTTTCGCGTTTGGAGTCGCCGGACATCTAGACATTGAAGGCTTGTCCCGTAGCTCGAACGCATCACTCGCTGCGCGACTCTGGATGCTTCGAGCCTCACCAAATCCGAATTCGCCAACGGCCAGGCTGCGGCCCTCCAGCGCAAGACAGGCCTGCAGCGCAAAGCAGGCCTGCGGCGGGTCTCCTTTCGCCACAACGCAGACGCAAGCCCCTGCGCCGTACAGTCCCGATACAGCGGCATGTCGCGTTGAAGACGACGCGCCCTCATTGCCGCCGCCGACCCAGCGGCCGCCCCGCCGCGCCCGCGCGCGCACCGGGACGCCGGGGGAAATACGCCGGCACAACCCAAGGGCCCGCACCGAAGTCTCGCGCCGAGCGGCGACCGCGGTTGCTCGAGCTCGCCAGATCCATGCCCTGCCTCCTGCAGGTCCCTGGCGTCTGCAATCGCGACACGGCGACGACGGTGGCGTGCCATTCAAATTGGGGTGAGCACGGCAAGGCAGGCGCGCGCCGCGCCGACGTCTCTATTCGGCATGGGGGGTGCTACGCGTGCCACGCCTGGCTGGACCAGGGGGACGCAGACGGGGCAGAGAAGCGCCCGATCTTCGAAGCAGCCGTGCTACGCCAGGTGGATTGGTGGGAGCGGATCGCCTCCGACCCGAGCCGAAGTGAACCGGACCGGTGCGCCGCGTGCTCGGCTCTCGACCAGCTCCGGCACGACGCGGCGCTGGTGGGCATGACTTCTTCGAGCGCCGGGGATACCGTTGGCTAGCCCAGTCCCTGTCCGGCGCTTTCTGAAGAGCGTCGCGGGCAGGAGCGTCAATCCGCCTTCACGCCAGCCCTGCAAGAGACGAGGGTACGTTCTTCCTGGTGAACTCGCCGTAGACCGCGGCGGTGTATGACAAGTCGTACCGGATGGACGTTGTCCCTGTGCTGTAGTCAGCCTCAAAACATCCGCCTGTCTTTGGCTTGCGCTGTAGAGGTTTGTTGAGGCCTCGTAGCACTGCTCTAGCTGGCTTATCTCGCGACCTCGGCATTGCGAGCGTCCAAGTACCTCCGGATGTTCACAAGCGTCCACCGATGCTGATCCGCAGCAGGGAGAAGCTCCAAGCTCACTCGGTGAGGGACCCAGCCTTGGATCTGAAGGTCCCGCTAGTGAACGTGAGCTCCGTTGTGCAGCTGCCGGTGATAGAGACGCAACACCGGCAGTGTTGAGCGCTCGAACTTGCCTCGAATTATCGCGACCGCTGCTGCAGGCGTGAGGTTGCCTTTTAGGGACTGACGCACCTTCTCTATTTCGGACGCGTTGGCGACTCTGTCGGGATCCTTCGATGGCTCCCATGAAAGCGCTCGCAGCTCTTGAAGGCCGTCGCCAACGCAAAGTTACGACACGCACGGAAAACCATCCTTCATGGCGCCGCAGCTGTCGCGGGGGAAACACGGCCGGCGTGGGCGCCCCACGGTGTGAGCCGGCCGCCAGCGAACGGCTTGCCCCACACCGCAGCTGGTCTGCCCCGCTACGCGCGCCCCCGAGTCCTCGAACAGTCGGTCCCGCAGACGCGGCCTCAGTCGGCCGCCTGGAACCCGCTGGCCGCGACCGCCTTGCCCCAGGCCGCGGTGTCGCGGCGGATGATCTGCGCAAACTCCTCCGACGTGGTGCCCGTCACCTGGAAGCCGGCCGCGGCCAGCTTCTGCTTCGCGTCCGCAGCCTGCAGCGCCTTGCGGATGTCCGCGCTCAGCTTCGCCACCACCTCGGGCGGCGTGCGCGCGGGCGCCACGACTCCGAACCAGGACACGAACTCGAGCCCGGCCACGCCCTGTTCCTTGGCGGTGGGCACGTCCGGCAAGGCCGCGCTGCGGGTCGGCCCGGTCGTGGCCAGGGCCGCCAGCTTGCCCGTCTGGATCGCGGAGATGGCGAAGCCGACGCTGCCGAACACGCCGTGCACGTCGCCGCTCACCAGGCCAGTGAGCACGTCGCCGGTGTTCTTGTAGTGCACGGCTTCGGGCTTCACCTGGATCGCATCGCCCAGCATGAACGCGCCGAAATGGCCCGGCGTGCCGGCGCCGAACGTGCCCATGAACAGCCCCTTGCCGCCCGCCGCGTGGATGGCCTTGGCGAAGTCCTGGATCGTGCGCGCCGGCGTGCGCTGCGGGTTGACCAGCAGGACGAAGTCGGTGGTGACCGCCTGGCCAACGGCCACGAAGTCTCGGGCCGGGTCGTAGGGCAGCTTCTTGTAGGTGTGCGGCGCGATGGTGAGCTGGGTGGACGCGCCCAGCATGATGGTGTGGCCGTCCGCCGGCGCGCGCGCCGTTTCCGAAGCGGCCAGCAACCCGCCCGCGCCCGACTTGTTGTCGACGACCACGGGGGCGCCGCCCCAGTTCTCCGACAGCTTCTGCGCGATCAGGCGCGCGACCATGTCGGGGCCCGAGCCGGCCGGGAAGCCGACCAGGATGCGGACCGGCTTGCGGGGAAAGTCCGCCTGCGCATGCGCGAGCGGCAGGCCGGCGGCCAGCAGCAAGGCGGCGAGCGCCACGCGGCGGGGAAGGGCGGAACGGGGCATGGCATGTCTCCTGGTTGAAATGGTCTGGAACGCCGGCTCAGGCCGGCTGGCGCGCCTGCGCGAGCTCGCGCAGCTTCACCTTCGCGACCTTGCCGAAGCCGATGCGCGGCAGGTCGGGCACGACGATCACTTCGCGCGGCACCTTGAACTTGGCGAGCGCCGCGCGGCAGTGCGCGAGCGCCTGCTCCACCAGCGGCCCGGTGGGCTCTTCGCGGAAGCCCGGCCTCGGCACCACGAAGGCCACGGCGACTTCCCCCCACCCTTCCTCGGTGCGGCCTACCACGGCGGCTTCCTGCACGAAGGGCAGTTCCTGCAGCACGCGCTCGATCTCCGCCGGCGAAACCGATTCGCCGCCCACCTTGATCACGTCGCGCGCGCGGTCGGCGAAGTAGACGAAGCCGGCGGCATCGACCGTCACCCGGTCGCCGGTGCGGAACCGCCCCTCGTCGTCGAAGGCCTCGGCGGTGGCTTCGGGATTCCGGTAGTAGGACTTGAACAGCGACAGGCCGCGCACGCCGCCCACCAGCAGGTGTCCGGTGCCTGGCCCCTGCAGGGGCCGGCCGTCGTCGTCGACCACGTGCACGGCATAGGCGCTTGAGGGCCGACCGATAGAGCCGGGCGGCTGGGGCTGCCACGGATCGCCGACGATCACCTGCGTGAGGACCTCGGTCATGCTCCAGGCCCCGACGATGCGAACGCCGAAGCGCTCCTCCCAGCCGCGTCCGCTCTGCGCGCTGAGCCACTGGCGGAAGCTGTGGGCGGGCACCGGCTGCCGCGAGAGCACGCCCAGCGTGAACATCACCTGCGACCCGGTGGTGCAGCGGTGTTCCAGCGCCGTGGGCCAGTAGCGGCTCGCGGAGAACTTCGGCTGCAGCACGACGGTGCCGCCGGCCCACAGCGCGGGCAGGAAGGTCCAGGCGAGCGCCACTACGTGATACAGCGGCAGGAACAGCTGCGCCCGGTCGTCGGGTCGCAGTCCCTGTTGCTGCGCGCCTAGACGCGCGGCCCACAGCGCGTTCCCCTGCGTCCAGAGCACGCCCTTGGGCCGCGACGTGGTGCCCGAGGTGAACATGATCATCCCGTCGGCCGACGGTTCGGGCGTGCGTAGCGGCGCCGGCTCGGACGCGAGCAGGGCTTCGAAGCGCAACGCGCCTGCGGGCGGCGCATCGACGGGGGCTTCGCCCGCGTCGGTCGCGGTGCAGACGAGCCAGCGCAGGCCCGGGCAGTGCGTCGCCAGCGTCGCCGCCAGGCGCGGTTGCGTGACGGCGCCCGCGGCTCCGCTGAAGTCAGCGTACCAGGCGAGTTCCGGCCCGGCGGCCATCGCGTTGACCGGGACGTGGATCGCGCCGAGGCGGGCGCAGGCGAACAGCACCAGCAGCGTTTCCGGGCAGTTCTCCAGCTGCACCAGCACGCGGTCGCCGGAGCGCACCCCGCGCGCGGCGAGGCCGCCGGCCACGCGGGCGACGTCGCCGGCGAATTCGCGATAGCTCCAGGTGCGTGCCTGGCCTTCGAAGGGCGCCCACACCAGCAACGGATGCGCGCCGCGTTCGCGCGCGCGGTCCTCCAGCCAGGTGGCCAGGTCGAGGCCGGCGAAGGGCGAGACGGCGGTGGGGATCATACGGGGTCCGCCTCCCAGCGGTGGTGGGTCAGCCAGTGTTCCAGCATGGGCAGGCGGTCGCCGCCCCAGAACGATTCGCCGTCGGCGACGAAGAAGGGCACGCCGAAGACGCCTCGCGCGATCGCGTCGTCGACGGCGGTGCGCAGCGCATCGCGCGCTTCCGGTTCGCCACAGGCGGCGATCACCGTCTCAGGGTCCTGGCCGGCGGCGGCGATCGCGTCCGCCAACTGCTCCGGCGCCGAGATGTCCCGCCCCTGCGCCCAGAGTTGGGCGAAGACGCGGCGGGCGAATTCATGGGCGGCCGCGGAGTCGCGCCGCTTGATCCAGAGGAAGGCGCGCAGGGCCGGCACCGAGTTCACCTCCGGCAGGCCATGGTGCCGGAACGGCACGCCATGCAGCTTCGCCAGCCGCTCGATGTCCGCGCGCGCGTAGTCGCCCTTGAGCGGCGTCTGCGGCACGGGCTTCAGCCCCATGACGCGCAGCACCGTCACGCCCAGCAGCACCGGGCGCAGGTCGAGCGAGCGGCCGCACGAGGCGGCGAGCCGCTCCGCGCGCGGCAACGCCAGGTACGCGTAGGGCGAAACGAAATCGAAATAGAGCGCGATCGGGGCTTCCACGCAGCGCCCTCAGTCGGCGGCGTCCGCGACGCGCCGGGTTTCCTGCTCCTGCAGCTCGCGCCACAGGATCTTGCCCACCGGCGACTTCGGCAGCTGCTGCACCAGCTCCACGATGCGCGGGTACTTGTACGCCGCCATCTTCTCGCGCGACCAGGCGATCACCGCCTCCGGCGTGAGCGTGGCCGCCGCGGCGTCGTGCGGGACCACCAGCGCCTTGACTGTCTCGCCCCGGTACGGGTCGTGCGTGCCGATGACGCACACCTCCTTCACGCCCGGGTGCTGGTACAGCATCGACTCGATCTCCGCCGGCCAGACCTTGTAGCCCGACGCGTTGATCATGCGCTTGGCCCGGTCCGTCATGAAGAAGTAGCCGTCCTCGTCCACGTGGCCGATGTCCCCGGTGCGCAGGTAGCGCACGCCAGCGATCTCGACGAACGCCGCGGCCGTGTCCTCCGGACGGTTCCAGTAGCCCTGGAACACCTGCGGACCGCTCACCAGGATCTCGCCGGCCTCGCCCGCCGGCAGCGGCTGCAGCGTGGCCGGATCGATCACGATGGACTTGGTGTCGAAGAATGGGACGCCCAGGCACTGCCGCTTGGGACGGTCGATCGGGTTGTTGTGGGTGGTCGCGGCCGTTTCCGTCATGCCGTAGCCCTCGATGAAGTCGAGGCCCAGGCGCTCGCGCAGCTGCCGCCACACTTCGGCCGGCATGGCCGCGCCGCCCGCGGTGATGCGGCGCAGCCCGCTCAGGTCGAAGCGGTCCAGCTCCGGGTGCGACAACAGGTCGATGATGGCCGTCGGCGGGATCGCCGCGTGGCCCACCTGCTGCCGGCTCAGGAGGCGCAGCGCCAGCTCGCGTTCCCATCGCGGCAGCACGACCAGCGTGCCGCCGACGTAGATCGGGAATTGCAGCGAGTGCGACAGCCCCGCCACGTGGTACATCGGCGCTACGCACAGGAAGGGGGTGCCCGGCGCCGTCCAGTGCCACAGGGCCATGCCGGCCATGTTGTGCATCAGGCTGCGGTGCGTGTGCATGCATGCGCGCGGAACGCCCGTGGAGCCGGAGGTGTAGGGCAGGGCGCAGAGGTCGTCCGGCCGGGCCTGCGCGGGCGCGGGACGCAGCCCGGCGGCCAGCGCATCGGCCCACGCGGTGTGCGCCGCGCCGGGCTTGCGCGGCTCGAGCAGCCAGCCGGGCACGGGATCCTGCGTGTCCGCGGGCACGTAATCGGAGTAGGTCGCCACCAGGATCTGCCGCAGCCCCGTGCCCGGCGCGGCCGGCTCCAGCTGCCCGAGCAGGTCCTGCGCGCAGACGGCGGCGCAGGCGCCGCTGTCGGCGAGATAGTGCGCGAGTTCCGCCGTGCGGTTCATCGGGTTCACCGGCACCGCCACGGCGTCGGCCCGCTGGATCGCGTAGTACGCGATGATCCACTGGGCCGAGTTCTGCAGGTACAGCAGCACGCGGTCGCCGCGCCGCACGCCCGCGCGCTGCTGCAGCCAGCCGGCCAGCCGCTCGACTTCGTCCAGCAGCTCGGCGTAGGTGAGCTCGCGTCCGAAGGAGTGGATGGCGGGGCGGCCCGGATGGCGCCGCGCTGAGATCTCCAGGGTGGCGGCAACGGTGATGTCCGGCGCCTCCAGGTGGCGCGGCAGGAAACGCGGCCAGTAGGAGCCGCCGGAAACCGTCCCCGTCATTGCAGCGTGATCCCCGCAGACTTGATCAGTTTGGCCGTCAGGTCGATCTCGCGCTTGATCTGCTTCGCCATGGCGTCCGGCGTGCTGGGCGCGGGATCCGTGCCCGCGTCGATCAGTGCCTGCTTGACCTGCGGATCGCGCAGGACGGCCACCACTTCCTTATTCATGCGTTGCAGGATGGGCGCGGGCGTGCCGGGCGCCATCACCAGGCCGAACCAGGAGTTGAACTCGTAGCCGGACACGCCCGCTTCCGCGATGGTGGGGATGTCCGGCACGATCGCACTGCGCTGCCCGCTGGTCAGGCCCAGCGCCTTGAGGCGGCCGGACTGCAGGTGCGGCTTGGCGGTGGCGACGTCGAGCACCGCGGCGCTCAGCTGCCCCCCCAGCAGGTCCATCGCCGCCGGGCTGCTGCCCTTGTACGGCACGTGCGTCATCTGGAAGCCCGCCATCTCCTTGAGCAGCTCGCCCGCGAGGTTCATGGCGGTGCCGGGGCCTGCCGTGCCGTACGTGAACTTGCCGGGGGCGGCCTTCGCCTTGGCGATGAAATCCTTCAGGTTCCCGATGCCGGCGTTGGCGGGCACGACCAGCAGCAGCGGGTTCAGCACGACGACCGACACCGGTGCGATGTCCTTGGTCGGGTCGTACGGCAGCTTCGGGTTCAGCGTGACGCTGGAGGTGAGCGCGCCCGAGACGCCGAAGCCGATGGTGTAGCCATCGGGCGCGGACTTCGCGACGCTGTCCACGCCGATCACGCCACCGGCCCCCGCGCGGTTGTCGACGATGACCGGCTGGCCCAGGCGGGTCGACAGCGCAGGCGACAGCACGCGCGCGACGATGTCGGCGACGCCGCCCGGTGGGAAGCTGGCGTAGAAGCGGATGGGGCGGCTGGGCCAGTTGTCCTGCGCGAACGCACCGGTGGTGGCCAGGCTGGCCGCGGCGGCCGCGCCCACGATCAGGAACTCGCGTTTGGTCGGCATGGATGTCTCCTCGGTGTTGAAATTTCAGGTGGGGGCGAAGGCCGGGTAGCGGCCGTCGGACAACTCGTCCCAGGCGAGGCGCACGGGGTCGCCGATACGCACGTCGCCGGGCGCGCAGCTCGGCAGGTTGGCCAGTATGCGCACGCCTTCTTCGAGGTCGATGAGCGCCAGCACGCACGGCAGGCGGCCGTCGGCGCCAAGGCCGTTGGTCCGCAGGGCGGTGACGGCATACACGGTGCCGCGCCCGGACACTTCGCGCCATTCCAGGTTGCGCTTGCCGGTGTACAGGCTCAGCGGCCGCGGGAAGTGCTGGAACCTGCCCGAGTCGGGGCAGTACTGCAGCAGCAGTTTGCCTTCGCGGGTGCCCTGCCAAAAGGGGGCGCTGTCGACGTACAGGTTGGACGCGGGCAGCTTGCGCGCGGGGGCGGGAGTGGCGGTCTGGCTCATGCGGCCTCCAGGATCATCGCCGCGCTGGTGGACCAGTTGCGGCCGTAGGGAATGACACCGATGCCGGTGACGAGGGCGTTGCGCGGATCGCGCACCTGGCGCGCGCCGCCTTCGCCGAACAGCTGGCGCACGCCTTCGACCAGGTTCAGTGGGCCGCCCGCCAGGCCCGGCTGACCGGCGGAGATCTGACCACCGCCGGTGTTCAGCGGCAGCGTGCCCTCGTGCGTGAGGTCGGTATCGAGGATGAAGTCGGCTCCCTTGCCGACCTTGCAAAACCCGAGCTGCTCCATCTGCATCTGCACGGCGATGGTGAAGTCGTCGTACGGCTGGAACATGCGCACGTCCGCAGGCTTCATTCCGGCCTGCGCGAACAGGCGCGGGCCCACGTGGCTGAAGCCGCTTTCGGTGATGTCGGCCTGCGGGTCGCGGCCCTTGTAGTTGGTGACCTCCGCATAGGCGGTGGGCACCACCATGTTCGCCCAGCCGCGGCGCTTTGCTTCTTCCTCCGAGGCGATCACCAGCGCGTTGGCGCCGTCGCAGAACATCACGCTATCCAACAGCCGCAGCGGGTCGGCGATCACGCGCGAGGCCTTGTACTCGTCGAGCGTGAGTGGGGTGCGCAGCTTGGGCAGTGCGTTGTCGTTCAGCACGGCGTGGCCGCGCTGCACCATGGCGATCTTCGCGAGCGCTTCCTCGCGGATGCCGTACTGGTGCGCATAGCGGGACATGAGCAGGCCGAACGCCGCGGGTGGGCGGGCGGCGGCCTGCGGCTCCTGGAACTCGGGGCGCTGCGCGCCGAAGTCGGCGCGGTAGATCGTGCTCGGAGCATCGGCGGACAGCACCACCGCGATTCGGCACTGGCCCTCGCGCACCGCGGAGATGGCACGCATCAGGGCGCTCAGGCCGGCGCAGCCGCCCAGGCCGGAGAGGTGCAGCCAGGTGGGTGTGAGGCCCAGGGCCTCGCACATGTAGGCGGGGAAGAACGGGTTGGTGCCCTCGCTGAGCGCCGTGGTCACCGACAGGCCGTCGATGTCCTCCAGCGCGAGGCCGGTGCGCTCCAGCAGCGCCGCGAGCGCTTCGCCCGCCAGGTCGTAGGCGCTGCGGCCGGTGCGGAAGCGGTTGGGGATTTCGGCGTAGCCGGCGATCCCGATCGTGGATGTGGTCATTGCAATGGGGGGGGGCGGGTCTCGATGGCGTTCGATGCTAGGGCAAGACCCCGGCCGCGCATAGTTCAAAATCGGGAATCTCTGTCTCGTTTGTGGAGCCTGCGGTGAGGGAAAAGCCCGTCGACCTGAACAGCCTAATGATGTTCCACGAGGTGGTTCGCAGCGGCAGCCTGACCGCCGCGTGCGAGCGCCTGGAGGTACCGCGCTCCACATTGAGCCGGCGCCTGCTGCAACTGGAAAAGGAGCTCGGCGCGCTGCTGCTGAAGAAAAGCACGCGCAAACTCGCGCCCACCGACCTGGGACTGGCGGTGCAGGCGCATTGCGAGCGCATCGCGGCGGAGACGGAGGCGATCCAGCAGCTCACCTCGCGCATCCGCACCGAGCTGCACGGCATCTTGCGCGTGGCGTTGCCGATCGAATTCGGCACCGCCTGGCTCGGCAAGGCCATCTCCGACTTCGCGGTGCGCTACCCGGAGATGTCGATCGAGATCGACGTCAGCGGCCGGGTGGTGGACCTGATCGACGAATCGGTGGACCTGGTGATCACCTACGGCAATCCCAAGCCCTCGCGCATGACCATGCGCCGGCTGGGATCGCTCACCTCCGGGATCTACGCGAGCCCCGCCTACGGGCAGCGCAAGGGCCTGCCGCGATCGCTGGACGACCTCGAGGGCCACGACATCGTGGCCACGGAGATCCAGTTGCGCGAAGGGGTCTGGCGCTTCCGCAGCTCCAGCGGCAAGCGCGACGTGCAGGTGAAGGGGAGGTTGCGCGTCAACAGCATCCGCCTCGCGCGGGAGCTGGTGATCGGCGGCGCGGGGCTGGGCCTGCTGCCGCACATGATGTGCGCCAACCACGTGGCGTCCGGTGCGCTGGTGCGGGTGCTGCCCTCGTGGAGCAGCCCCTCGCTGCCGGTGGTGGCGCTGATGCTCTCGCGCACCAGCGTGCCGAAGAAGACGCGGATCTTCCTGGACTTCGTGGCGGAACAGCTCGCCGCCGCCACCGCCTGAGGCTCAGGCGCCGCGGAATTTCGGCGGCCGCTTTTCGCGGAACGAGGCCAGGCCCTCGTTGCGGTCCTGCGTGAAATACAGCAGGAAGGCCGCGTCGGCCTCCATCGCCATGCCGTCGGCCAGGGTGATGTCGCTGCCGCGCTCGATCGCCGCCTTGCTCTGCATGATCGCGATGGGCGCCTTCTGCGCGATGGCGCGCGCGACCTCGCGGGTGCGCTCCAGCGCGCCGCCGGCATCGACCACGTGGTTCACCAGCCGCATGGCGTGCGCCTCGTCCGCGGTGATGCGGCGGCCCGTCCAGATCAGCTCCTTGGCCAGGGCCTTGCCGATCAGGCGCGGCAGCGTCTGCGTGCCGCCCGCTCCCGGCATGATGCCGATGCCAGTCTCGGGAAACCCGAACTTCGCGCCGCGGCCGGCGACGATCATGTCCGCCACCAGCGCGAGCTCCAGGCCGCCGCCCAAGGCCACGCCCTCGATCGCGCACAGCACCGGCTTCGTGTACTGCGGCAGCTCACGGAACAGGCGGGCGAAGCGCTTGCTGCGCTTGCGCTTGCGGTAGAAGTCGAAGTATTTGCCTTCGGCCACGTCGAACACCGAGGTGTCCATGCCGGAGCAGAATGCCTTCGCGTTCCCGGTGAGGATCACGGAGGTGATGCCCTCGTCGTCTTCCGCCGCGGCCATGGTGTCCATGATCTCGGCGGCGGTCTGTTCGCGGATCGCGTTGAATTTCTCGGGGCGGTGGATCTCGATCTCGAGCCACTGCTCGTGCCGCGTCACCACGAGGTCGGTGGTAGCGGGATAGGCGTTGATCATGCGTGCTGCCTGGGGATGGGTGGATGCGCCCGCATGGTAGGCGCGGCGAGCCCCCCGGCGAAGGCCCAAAAGCGGGAAAGAGTGTCCCGCGAACGGTCAGGTCAGCGCGCCGCGCGCGTCCACTTTCAGGATACGCGCCCGGTGCCAAATGGGGCGAGCACCGCAATGCAGGCGCGCGCCGCGCCGACGACTGCTACTCGGCCCGGGGGGTGCAATGCGTGCCACGCCTGGTTGGACCAGAGTGGCGAAGACGCGGTGATGAAGCGTCCGATGTTCGACGCAGCCTTGCTGTGACCTGCCCCCTCCCTGCCGTACCAGTCTGAGGTTAGCGAGGTCCGTCAACCAGGAGAATGACGGACATGAAGAAGAGCAGGTTTACGGAGGAGCAGATCATCGGGTTCATCCGCCAGGCCGAGGCGGGGATGCCGGTGAAGGAGTTGTGCCGCAAGGGCGGCTTCAGCGACGCCACGTTCTACAAGTGGCGTGCCAAGTACGGCGGCATGGACGTGCCGGACGCGAAGCGACTGCGTGGGCTCGAATCCGAGAACGCCAAGCTGAAGAAGCTGCTGGCGGAGGCCCACCTGGACATCCACGCGCTCAAGGGCGTCTTCGGGGTAAAGCGTTAGCCCCACAGGCGAAGCGCACGGCGATCGCGGCCATGGTGGAGAGTTCCACCTGTCCGAGCGCCGTGCCTGCCGCCTCGTGGGGCTCGCCCGCGACAGCTACCGCAATCCGCCCCAGGAAACCGAGATGAACCAGGCCCTGAGCGCCAAGATCATCGAGATCGCCCATGTGCGCCGGCGCTTTGGCTACCGGCGCATCCACGACCTGCTGCGGCCCGAGTTTGCCGGCGTGAACCACAAGAGGGTGCTGCGGCTGTATCAGCAGGCGAACCTGTCAGTGCGCAAGCGCCGCAAAGCCAAGCGCCCGGTCTCCGAGCGCGTGCCGCTGCAACTGGCCCGGGCCGTCAACGAGGTCTGGAGCATGGACTTCGTGAGCGACAGCCTGGCCAGCGGGCGCCGCATCAAGTTTCTCACCGTGGCGGACGACTTCAGCCACGAGTGCGTGCAGATCGGCGCCGACTTCGGGATCTCGGGCGAGTACGTCACGCGCCTGCTGGACGAGACGGCCCGGTTCCGCGGCTACCCCCGCGCTGTGCGCACCGACAACGGCCCGGAGTTCACCAGCAGAGCCTTCATGGCCTGGGCGCAGATCCACGGCATTCGGCACATCCTGATCGAGCCCGGGCGGCCCATGCAGAACGGCTACATCGAGAGCTTCAACGGCAAGTTCCGCGACGAATGCCTAAACGAGCACTGGTTCCAGACGCTGCCCCAGGCACGCGCTGTCGTTGCAGCTTGGCGCCAGGATTTCAACGAGGTGCGCCCCCACAGCAGCCTTGGTCGCATTCCGCCGGCACGGTTCGCGGAGCAGCATCGCCAGCAAGCTGTCGATGCTGCAGAAGACCAATTACCCAACAGCCAGATCGATTAACCTTTCAACCCCGGACTTCCTACCTTTGGCTGGTACGGAGGAAGGGGGCAGGTCAGATGGGGTCTCCTCGTTTTCA
>JRYF01001485.1_pt1 | contig 12571 bp, 10 predicted proteins | sample 235331 | NCBI WGS metagenome assembly JRYF01 (sample SAMN03074217, study PRJNA261475) | activated sludge metagenome | biome: Wastewater Treatment Plant; feature: Wastewater; material: Activated sludge; isolation source: activated biomass of a wastewater treatment plant treating hydrocarbon... ... | reverse complement strand
GTATTTTATGCTTTGGAATATAAGGTGCTATTACTTGAACCATGTTTCTATTTATCCGGTAAAGATACATTTATCGATGCAAACTTCAAGTGTGCATTATACAATGTAGGGACATCCAATCTGTTTAAAAACAATATTTAGATGGCTTTACTCTCCGTTTGATTTTGTTTTCTTGTAAGGAATTAATATACCAGTGCCAAAAGGGATAAGTCAATTGGAAAGATTCTTCCCCATCTAATTACACATTTAAAACGTAAGTTTAGAAAGACACCCAAACCGACAATAGAACCGTTTAAAATTATAAATTTGCCAAACTAACAAATAAAGACTTCTTGAAAGTAGAACAGAACATATCAAGACTTAAATACCTGCTGACATTATACAAAATGACAGTAGAAGACTTGTTATTGTCTGTAAGTGAAGGACTTAAAAAACCATTAACCAAAGACGACATTTTATCTAATGAGATAAACGTTAGTTACTTAAAACGAATAGACAAGGTTTTTAACAAAGGACTTCACTACTATTTAGACCCAAAATCTCCGGAAGTTTCAAAAGATGCTAGCATTTTCTTCAGGAAAAATAAGTTTGCGACAGAACTTAATATTGGTGCAAAGAAAATTGTAAACCAATTTGAAGAATTTAAAATATCGCTTTCAGCTATTTCAAAATTAGCTGAGATAAATATTGACAGGTCTTTGCCAATCTTTTCAGTGCAAGACGACCCCAAAGTTGTTGCATTTAAAATCAGAAAAGAGTTATACCCTGATTTTAACCCGATTCCAAAAGAGTTTTTACGAGCATTGATTTCAAAATTTGCTGAAAAAAATATTTTGGTTTTCGAGTTTGTAGAAACTTGGAATAAAAAAGAGAAGGCAAATATTGACGGCTTTTTTCTAGCACCAAATGTAATTGTTCTTAAGCGACAACAATCTTCTTTCAGAAGAGAGATTTTCACTCTTATACACGAGTTAGGACACTACCTACTTAACGAAGAAGAAATTGAAGAACTTGACATTTCAAAATTTGCAAATAACAAACTTTCAGACATTGAAAGATGGTGCAACGACTTTGCATACTATTTCTTAGCAGGAGAATACAATAAAGCATTTGAACAAATTGACAAAGCTGACGGAACAAATGACTATCACTTTGAACTAATTGAAAGCATTTCAAAGCATACACATTTAAGCCAAATTGCACTATTTACAAAACTTCTATTTCAGAGAAAAATTTCTCAAAAAAACTATAATACCATAAAAGCTGACTTTGACGAACGATACAGATTGCGTCAAGAAGAGTTAGAAAAACAAAAAGAATTAGACAAACAAACAGGTAAAAAAAATGAAGGAAGGGCACCTAAACCAATGAATTCTCCTTTGCTTGTATCAACCATTCAGACTGCTTTTTATGAAGGAGTGATAAACGAATATGATGTTTGTAAAACTCTGAATATTTCGCCCGATAAACTTGAAAAGTATGTACAATGAAAGTAGTAATCGACACAAATTCGCTCTTGACGTTGGTTCGTTACTACTTGCCATTTGACAAAAAAGGAGTTCTATTTCAATTTATCAAATCAAAAATAGAGAATGGTGAAGTAATAATAATTGACAAGGTTCTTGAAGAATGCACTTACAATTCCAAAGGACTTGTTCTTGAAAAATTGCCATATTTAACCGAAAAGGCTTTTTTGAAAGCAGCAAAAATCCCTTATAAAACAGGCAGCTTACTTGTTCCAAACACCAAACAATTCTTTCATTATTTGAATAGTGTATTTGTTAACACACCAATTAGAAGAAAACTGACTGATGTTGAATTTGAAAATCAAAAGAACTCTTTCATTGAAAGTGCAGATATGAAACAAGTGATTTTAGCTTTAAATCTTAAGAATAAGGGCGAACAAGTGGTATTAGTTACAGAAGAAACAGAAAGCAGTAATGACAACAAACTTTTCAAAAAGATACCTGCAATCTGTAAGGAATTAGAAATCGAAACAATGACTTTACCTGAATTAATTGCAAAATATGACGGTATTGACATTGACTTCCAATAAAAAACCTACGCACAAAAGCACCGACCCAACTTGTCTGCCGACAGGCAGAAAGTGGCGGTTCAGTGGTTAAACCTGCCGGCGCTGCCGCTTCGGCAGGCAGGTCAAGATTTGTGCTTTATTTCTGCAAAACATAGCTTATCACAATTGCAATTAAAATACTCCCACCAATAAAGTTGGAATTTAAGCTATTTTTAAAGGGAGGGAATGTACGATTTCCAGAAATTCATGGGTGATCATAGCGGTTGCTCCCCATAGTTTTTCACCGTACAAATCAAAGTAAGGTACATCCTGGATGATAAATCGACTATTTTCAACCTTCCCTCTTTTCAAAATTCTTTCATTGGTCATGTATTCCAATGATGGGGTAATCACTTTAGAAACTTCAGAAACCTGAGGAGTAAATATGGGTACGCCTTCCATATATCCCACAAAGGGATGAACATAATAATTGGACACCCACACATAGAGTTCTGTGAGTTTTCCAATCAACTGTACAGCTCCGGGAATCACGCCAATTTCTTCATGCGTTTCTCTGAGCACACAATATTCAAGGGAGGGATCATCGTCTTCAAGTCTGCCACCGGGAAAACTGATTTGTCCGGCATGGCGGTCCTCCGCATTGGTTACAGGTCTTTGAATATAAGTAACATGCCATTCTCCATTCTGCACAAAAAGCAATACGAGGACACATGCCACCTGATGTCCTGGTTTGATCAGTGTGTAAGACTTGCTGTAGCCCGGAGCCATCTGCAACTGGGACTTTCTTCCGGGAAGCGTCTTCGTCATCGCTTCTCTCAAGCTTTCTATAATCAGCATATCCGCCATACATCAGACTTTAAAGTATGAAAACAAGAATGGGGAAAATTGTTTAAAAAAGTTACAACTCATCTCCCCGCAACTGGCGGAATCTTTTTCGTGCCTCTACAGCAAAAATACTATTGGAAAATTCCATAAACAGCATCTCGTACAATTCCTTTGCCTTTTCTGGTTGATTGAGCTGGAAATGGTATAGCTCCGCCATTTCCATTAAAGCATTATCCGCCCTGATTTCCTCTTTATGGTCTTCAACAACCTTTGAATACAAAGCTATGGCTTCTTCATAGTTTTTGCGTTTAGCATGTATTCTGGCTTTTAAATACAGTATATCATCCGTTAAACCATGATTGGGGTAGGTATCAATAATACTATTGAGGATTGTGAAAGCTTCGGTATATTTATTCTGGTACAGCAACAGCTCTGCCTGTGCATACATACGTAAAGGCTGATCGGTGGTATCCAGACCCAGATTGTCAATGATAAAAACCGACATATCGATAGCGTCGTTGGAGATTAACTTGGATGTAGCCGCTTTGAGTATATCAAACTGTTTTTGCGCCCATTCGAAATCTCCATTGTAATATGAAAGCATGGCATTCCGGTAACGGGCTCTCTCACCCAAAACACCTTCCTTGAAATCCTTATCTACCTGGGAGTACAATAAACTGGCCTCCCAAACATCATCTTTAATCAAATAATAATCCCCCAGATCAATTTTCACTGAGGCAATCACATCCGGCCGAATACCGGCATAATTTTTAATTTCTTCCAGAATATCAATGGCCTGATCAATCTGATCCAGGTATAAAGCTTTCAGCTTAGCGTACTCAATAATGATAAAAACGGTTCTGCTGTTTTTACCAAACTCACCAATGAAAGATTCAAATTCACTTTCGAGAGTTCGTAAATCATTGGGGGTAAAATCATAGGATTCAGTGATTTTTTTTCTTTTGCACCCCAATAATTCAAGCTTTGAATTGATGTAATAGGGTGAATTAGGTCCTTTGCTTTCTATGATATGCTCATACCCTTTAATCGCATCATCATAAAACCCATCACGCTGCGCAATATTGGCCAGCTCATATACACGACTTCCGTTTTCATCCATACGCATATCTATTGCGCGAGCCTGCCGCAATGCTCTGGCATAGTCTTTATTATTGATAAAGACCCATTGAAGCATTTCTGCAAATACAATATCGTCCGGATACTTTTGTGTAAACTGGTAAAGCTTGGTTTGCAAAATCGAAAATTCATCCTTACTCAGATAACGTTGAAATAAACTTTGAAGGCTTCCTAACCGGTTGGGGGCAGCAATTAAGCTTTCGAGATAATGTTCAATCATTTTAGGGGTGTCTCCCTTTCGGCGGTACAAGTCTGCCAGGTTATAAGAAAAAATCTGATTGTCGTTCAATTTTTTGGAACCACTTTCGTAAACTTCTATCGCAAGATCATATTTGGCTAATGTCAGGAATAAATTACCCATTCTCGAAATGGTGCCTACATCCGCCGATATTTTTTTTATTGCTTTCCTGTATTGTTCTTCCGCCTTTTCGTTTTCACCCTTTTTTTCAAATATATTACCATAATGGATGTACAATTGGCTTTCATTGGGGCGTCTCTTCATTTCCTGAATCACTAAAGATTCTGCCTCTAAATAGCGTTCAAGAGTAAGGATAGACTCTAAGTACCGGTTAAAATAGTAGTCATTTTGATTATTCTGTTCATACAGTTTTTTATACAGTACTGCTGCTTTTTCATATTCTCCGGTCTGAAAATATTGGTTGGCCAATTTTGATTCCTGTGCGGGTAGAAATGTTGCCCATAAGACAATCCAGGCAGTTAGGTATATATTGATTCCTTTCATTTTGCGTTAAGCTTATTTTCGTAGAAGTAACGCTAAAAAGTGAGAAATAGTTATCCGGTCATAAAAAAAGGGTTGACACATTGTGCCCACCCCATTTATTTTAACATTCTGACTTTGATATAAATATCAACCTTCGAGCTTAAACCTTACCGGCAACGTGTAAAGCACCCTTACCGGGCGACCACGCTGTTTTCCAGGGGTCCATTTCTCAGGCATTGTGTTCATAGAGTTTACTACTTTCAAAGCAGCATCGCCGCAGCCGGCGCCAATATCTCTCACCACTTTGGCATCTGTGACCGCTCCCTGCTGATTGACTACAAATTGAACCACAACCATACCTTCTACCCCATTTTCCCTTGCAATGGCTGGATAAGTGAGGTTTTTATAAATGTATTGCAACAACTTTTGACGTGCGCAATCATCTTTTTCCTGGTTTGATCCTGCCATGTCTTCGCATCCCGGGAATCTGGGCATTTGCTCCGCTGTGGTGAAAATTTCATCTTCAGCAGGCGGCGGTGGTGGGGGTGGTGGCGGAGGTGGAGGTGGCGCCTTCACCTCTACTGGTGGTGGTTCGTCGATGACGGTCGTCTCAGTAATATCCTGATCCAGAAATTCTGGCTCATCCTCATCCAATAACTCTTCTTCCGGCACTTCTTCGATCACCGGAGGAGGTGGAGGAGGCGGGGGTGGCGGGGGTTCAGCAGTTCTTGGTGGCTCCACTTCAATTTCTTCATCAATATCCCATGCATCGTCCGGAATAAATACAGGCTTTTCGTATTGAGTCCACGAAAATAAAAATAATGCCAATGCCAATGCTGCTGCCAATCCAACCCTGAAAAAAGGACCTGTATTTTCGAATACATCTACTTCAGGGTATTTTTTCCTGGCGTAAAGGGCAGAATTAATGGGAGTATCTTTGTACTTTTCAGAAAGAACCGCTGGATCCTGCTTTTTAAGAATAACATTTCTGAAAATTAAAACCAGTGCTGCAATGAGAAGCACAACTACCAATACCATCACTCCTACCATGTTTGCCGAAAGTGAAAAATCTTGCAACATATCTCAATGATTTAAATGATTATACTATTCTTTTGCTTTATTGATAAACAGATAAAAAAGACCGATACCAATAATACATCCTGTAATATTAGCAATTATATCAAACATCTCAAAATACCGGCCTAAAATAAATTGAAATTGAAATAATTCCACTATGATCCCAAATGAAATGACAATGATCATAGGCAAAAAGAAAGGATATTTACTCTTTCGCAATGCCAGTGCCCATAAAAAACCAAGAACTGTATACATGATCACATGAATCCATTTGTCAGAAAGCCACCCATACATCCATTCTACATTTTTTATAGTGGAGGGGGGTATCAATGAGGCTATACCTACCAACAGGGTATAAAATACAGCCAAAATCTTGTCAAATTTCAAAATGAACTTTTTCATTCCTGTGAGGAAGATGCAAAAGAAGTGAAAAATGGTGTATATTGTCGTTAATTATCCGATCAATTCCAAATACTCATTCGCATCCAACAGGGATTCCAGTTCAGAAAGGTCAGTGAGTCTCACCTTTACAATCCATCCTTTGTTATACGGATCATCATTAATAATACCTGGATTATCTCCTTCATTTTCATCCAGTTCGGGATTGAATTCCAATACTTCACCGGACACAGGCATAAACAAATCAGAAGTGGTTTTTACCGCTTCAACAGTGCCAAACACATCATTTACAGACAATTGTTCTCCTACCGTATCGACCTCAATGTATACCAACTCTCCCAACTCTCCCTGAGCAAAGTCAGTGATGCCTATGTAGGCTGTGTCATTATCGATCATTTTCAACCATTCGTGTTCCCGGGTGTATTTCAGATTATTTGGAATGTTCATTTTTTGATGAATTGAAGATTAAATGAAATAAAGCATAATGATAGTGAATTCAGAACAATGGACTATGCATGAGTAGAAATAAATTGTTTCACCCAGTTAGTCGTTAAAGATTTTGGTCTTTCCAATGGGAATCCCATAGCTCTCGCCCAGCAAAGTCCCGCCATCACACCCAATGCTCTGGAAACACCGAATAACACCGTATAATAACTGTATTCTTTCAAACCGTAATGCACCAGTAAAGCACCGGAATGCGCATCAACGTTAGGCCATGGATTTTTCACTTTACCCAATCCCTGGAGTATTCCTGGAACTATATCAAATAACTGCCAAACTATTTTTACATAATCGTCATTGTCAATATTCTGCTCAGCAAAAATTTTCTGCGCTGTAAATCGCGGATCGGGTATCCTGAGTACCGCATGACCATAACCCGGAATAACTTTTCCAGCTTGCAATGTGTCATGAATATATTGACTGATTTGATCGATATCCGGTTTTGTCGTTCCCAGGCTTTCCACCATTTCAAATATCCATTTGATAACTTCCTGGTTGGCCAAACCATGCAATGGCCCCGCTAATGCATTCATACCCGCAGAAAACGAATAGTAGGCATCGCTTAAAGTTGAACCTACGAGATGAACTGTATGGGCAGAAGCATTTCCTCCCTCATGATCCGCATGTATGGTCATATACAAACGCATCAGGCTTTTAAAATCCGGATGATTGATACCCAACATGTGCGCAAAATTCCCGGACCAATCCAGATTCGGATCTGCCGGTATATGATGATTGTCATGAAAACACCTTCGGTAAATGTAGGCAGCTACGATAGGGAGACGGGCGATGAGATTCATGGCATCCTCATACATCACATCCCAATATTCATTTTTACTCATCCCTTCAGCATAGCGGGCAGCAAAAATGCTGTCACTCTGCATGGCCAATATGGCAGCACTAAATTGAGTCATAGGATGGGTATCTGCCGATAAGGCATCCAATACCCTGAACGTATGCTCAGGAACTACAGCTCTTTTTCTCCATTCTCCGGACAACCAGTCTACCTCTTCTTTAGCAGGAATATCTCCGGTCATCATCAACCAAAACAAACCTTCAGGCAGTGGTTCCTTACCTCCGTGTACCCTGGGCAAGTGCTCCCTGAGATATGGAATGGAATATCCTCTGAAACGAATCCCTTCTTCCGGATCCAACTCTGAAGGATCCCAAATCAATCCCTTTATTCCTCTCATGCCTCCAAAAACCTGAGAAATGGTCACATCTCCTAATTTTAAATCCCCATGTTTTTTCAGTAATGAAAGTACTTCTGATCGAACTTCTCCTGACTTATTTGCAAACTTCTCCTTTAATATGTCCATGAATTTGAGTAAAAAATTATTTTTTGGGTTTGTAATACTGAATTAATAAACATTCCTGTCATTAAGTTTATAAAGCGGTGCTAAATTACAATAATTTGGAATAGATTCTGTAGTTTCAATTCACTATTCACCGGTGAATTTTGCTGATCTTCTTTCAATAAAAGACATCATCCCTTCGCGTGCGTCGGAACTCTTCATTAAAGTCATCGCTTCAGGTACTAAATCTCTGAGCGCTTCGGTTTCATTTTGCATTGACTTATAAGCACTTTTCAAAGTGGCATATACACCCAAAGGCGCCTGAGAAGCGATGATGCCAGCCAATTCAATAGCCCTGTCTTCGGGAGAATTGGGTGTAATTTCCTGAATCAAACCGATACGCAAAGCTTCCCTGGCATCAAAAAGGTCTCCGGTGAGTAAATAACGCATGGCATTGCCCCATCCGCATCTTTGAGGCATACGCACTGTTGCCCCTCCAAATGGAAAAATACCCCTTTTGATCTCTATTTGTCCAAAACGCGTATTCTCTGCTGCTATAGCAATATCATTGGCGAGAATCAACTCCACACCTAAGGTCAGACAGTACCCTTTTACAGCCATTACCACCGGCTTAGTCTTGTGTCTGCCTACCGTACGAACCGGATCAACCATATCTTCACCAAATAAGGGCTTACCATTCATCACTTCCGGCCCTACCTTTTCCAAATCCAAACCCGATGTGAAATGATCCCCTTCAGCCACCAATACTCCACATCGGATATCCCGGTTGTCTTCCATCCAGGTAAAAGCCTCAGATAATGAATGAAGCATTCCCGGTGTAAAAGCATTCATCTTGTCTTTGCGATCCAGGGTCATGATCAATACATGTCCTTCCTGCTGAATTTTTAAATGTTCCATTTGTTTTTATAATTAAATTTTACGTAAGTACTTTAAAAATCAAGAGGACTTGTGATCAAAAGAATTAATCCTACATTCTCAATTTCAACAGGTTGAAAAGAAAATTTCGAAAATATGGAATGAATGCAATGACCATTCGTTTTGACACAAACTGGATTCTCTGATTTTCTTTCAAATACAACATTCCATCCCGGACAAATTATCAGTCATGATCATATACCCTAATCTCAGCCATCCGGTGGTCTGAGTGGTACCTCAGGATTTCGGATTCAGTATTAATGCTATACGCTCAACAATATCCTCATAATGAAATTTGGTCATTGGATCACTGACCCGGGATCTCCTTAGGTTGCTTTGTATCCACTTCAAGGTTCCACGGGTGATGGCAATAATATCTGAATTCTTATGCATATTGCTATCATTTTTCATTGCGCTTTCCATGGCAGCAATATAGGCTCTTTGAAGATTTCTCCTGTACATATCAACGGAAGAGCCGGACTCCATTTCCGTAAAAATGTGTTTGGTCAGATCGGAATACAATTCATGGATGGTATACGCCATTTCTCCTTGCAGATCTTCATGATCGATCACTCTTCTCAATCGATCTGAGGCCAAAAGACTGTTAAGCGTAAATTCCTGTAAACCGCGTATCCTGTCTGCATTGCCACTCTCTTCAATGCGCTGTAAAACCTCTTTATTCACTAGCCATTCCGGTGTAGTAAACAAATGCTTGTTCAAAAAAACCATCGCCTCTAATTGCCTTTCTTTGGGGACATGGGTATAGACCACATCGTTTTCATCCGCTGATTTCACATATTCGTATACCCCTCCAATATTCGCTATCACATGGCCCAGATAGCGACGGTACTGACCTGTTACCTGATTGTACAGTTCATTGAGGTTACTAAAATCTTTGCCTTCCTCTGAGGTCCACCGGATCAGATTGGGAACGATTCTTTTCAGGTTGGCAATTCCCAGGTCTGAAGCTTTCATAGAGTTATCTCCCAAATCCTCTGTTTGCGCTGAAGGATCGACCGGTATACCTCGTTGTCGCCCATATCTGTACACAGGGTCTCCTGCTCGCTCTTTTATCCATTCATTCAGTACCAATCTTTCATCTTCCGGTGAGTTGGCATCAGGAATTACTTTGTAACCATATAGAATGCTCCATTTGTCATAAGGTCCAATATCGGGCATGAGTCCTACATCACCATCTCCCGGTTGTGCCACATAATTGAACCGGGCGTAATCCATGATGCTTGGCGCAGTACCCATTTTTTTAGTAAATGAAGGAGAGCGCAGACTATCCACAGGATAAGCCACACTGGATCCCATATTATGAGGTAAGCCCAGCGTATGACCTACTTCATGGGCAGCAACAAAACGAATCAATCGACCCATAACCACATCTTTGAATTTTACATTCCGCGCATCGGGATTAATGGCTGCCGTTTGCACAAAAAACCAGTTTCGGAGCAGATTCATTACATTGTGATACCATAATATATCGCTTTCAATGATCTCTCCACTGCGGGGATCATGTACATGAGGTCCCTGGGCATTTTGAATGTCTGTGGTAATATAGCGGATAACGGAATACCGCACATCTTCAGGAGACCAATCCGGATCTTCTTCCGGTGAGGGAGGGTCTTTTGCAATGATGGCATTCTTAAACCCTGCCGCTTCAAATGCCCGTTGCCAGTCTTCGATTCCCTGTTTTAAATAGGGTCTCCATTTAAGTGGAGTAGCGGGATCAATATAATATACGATGGGCTTGACAGGCTCTACCAATTCTCCCCGCTTATAGGCTTCCATATCGGAAGGTTCCAGCCTCCATCTTGTGATGAAGCGCTGATTGGCCGCTTTCTGTTCATCAAGGCTGTAATTTGTCTGGTTGATGGAAAAATAACCCACGCGTGCATCAAAATATCTGGGTTGCATGGGCACTTTGGGCAGTAAAACCATAGATTGAGTCATTTCGACCGTGAGGGTACCTGTCAATTGATTGTCGGGCAACTTATTACCAGTATAAGAAAGCACATGCTTAATCAGTACATTTTCAGGAAATGCCCGCATGGATTGGATAAAACTGCGGTTTCTTTCCAGGCTACGTATTCCAAAATTGGTTCTTTGCATATTGCTTAATGCCCCGATCATTTCTACATCCGTGGTAAAAAGGGGTTCAATATCAATCACTGTAGACATAGAATCTTTTCCGATGGCCTGGATTTCAAAAACCATGATCACCGGCTCGAAATTATTATTTCTAACCGATTGATAAACAGGATCTTCCTCCGTAGCGACACTGTTATAGGATACTGAACGCAAAAGTATTTTATCATCCAATCGCTGCCAACGAATCACCTGCTGCGGTCTAGATTTCACTCCTGCACCTCCGAAATTCAACCCTTTCACAAATCCGGAAATTCTAGAAGTGATGAGTATTTCACGGTCAAGCAGTGAATCAGGAATTTCAAAGTAAAACTTATCCAAAACTTTATGCACTTTAAAAAGTCCATCTTCAGATTGGGCATCAGAAGTGATCACTTCCTTATAATCTTTGATTTTCCCTTTCTTTTTTGGTTTGGGCTCTTCTTTTTTGACCGGTACTGGCTCTTGTTTTTTCTTTCCAAATAGTTGCGCATCAGCTTCAGATACACATAGAGTGAAAAAGAACAGTGTAGCAGCAAGCATTCCCATCCATTTACTCATTCGATTCAATTTTTAATGTAAAATAGGTTTGTACTTATATACTCTCTTGGCAATGTCCCTGCTATTATTGAAATCTTGAAAATAACTTATTCCGAAACAAAATACTTATTTTAGGGTCCATCACCTGAGAATTAGGTTTCTTAAAATGGAGCGAATTTAAAATAAAAATATCAGATAAATATTGTTATGCTCATATTACCCTAAAACTTTTGTTCAGTGGAAACCGTTTTATTGCCATGGAAAAAAAAAGCAAATTGATTATATACCTGAAAAGACTGGGCTGGGCCGGATTCTTTTTCTTTCTCATTAAAGGGTTGGTTTGGATAGGAATTTTTCTCTTTGTGAAATCCAAAATTTGAAATTTGAATGATAAAGCCAACTTTTATCAAACAATATTCACCAATGACCGGAGTCGTTGATTGAGTAGAGAATGTTTGTAAGTTTGTAAGTTTATAAGTTTATAAGTCCATGGGTTTATAAATTTATAAGTTTATGGGTTTATGGGTTATTTTGTAAAGTCGTAGTTTTGGAATTGAAAATTGATAATTGATAATTGATTGTTTCATGGAGTGTGTTAAGGCGTTGATTATTGGCACTTTGCGATCTTTGTGCAATGACCTTTGTGGTCTCTGTGGTAATTAAAAATTGTTGAATCGTTGATGCGTGTCGTTTATGCGTGTAGTCGTTAAGGCGCAGGTAGTTTAGTGGGCAGTCGCCAGTGGACAGTCGGCAGATTTGAGAATTGAAAATTGTTATAGTTTCCGTGTTGAGATGTGCTTTGCGTTCTTTGTGCTAAGGTCTTTGTGGTCTTTGTGGTAAAAAATGACCGGAAATGAAGTAAGGAGTGAGGAAGTGAGGGTGTAAGAGACATCATATTGATGTGTTGATGCGTGGAGTCGTTAAATCGTTTTTTTGGAATTGATAATTGATAATTGTTTCGTGGAGGTGTTA
>JRYF01003633.1_pt1 | contig 12579 bp, 15 predicted proteins | sample 235331 | NCBI WGS metagenome assembly JRYF01 (sample SAMN03074217, study PRJNA261475) | activated sludge metagenome | biome: Wastewater Treatment Plant; feature: Wastewater; material: Activated sludge; isolation source: activated biomass of a wastewater treatment plant treating hydrocarbon... ... | reverse complement strand
AGCAGCGCGGCGCCGATCGGCTCACCAGCGGTCGCCAGCAGCCCCAGCTTGCCCTGCAGCCGGCGCGACAGCTCGGCCGGCGCCCATTCGATGTCGTCGGCGTTGGGCTCGACCTCGAAGTGCTGGCGCAGCGCGGCGATCGCCTCCGGGAAGATCGCGCGCGCGACGAGGACGGCAGGCTTGGTGGACATCGGCAGGGTCTCCTCGGCGGTGGGCGCCGCCAGACGACGGCGCGGGCCCGCGCCGCGCGCCGCGTGGCGGACACGGGCTACTCGTGGAAGCGGGTGAAACGCGCCACCAGCTCGCGCTCGGTGACGAGGCGGTTCTCCGGTGCGTCGGGGTCGGCATGGCCGAGCGACATGCCGCAGACGACCATCTCGTCCGCACCCAGCGCCAGCTCGCGCGCGATGATGCGGTGGAACTGGGTGAACGCCGCCTGCGGGCAGGTGTCCAGCCCACGCGCGCGGGCGGCGACCATGATGCTCTGCAGGAACATGCCGTAGTCCAGCCAGCTGCCCTGCTGCATCACGCGGTCGATGGTGAAGATCAGGCCCACCGGCGCGCCGAAGAAGGCGTAGTTGCGCCCGTGCTGGGCGTGCATGCGCGCCTTGTCAGCCTTGCCGATGCCGAGCAGCCCGTACAGGTCCCAGCCGACCTTGCGCCGGCGGTCGATGTAGGGCGGCACCCACTCGGTCGGGTAGTAGGCGTACTCCTCGCTGTGCGCGGCGCGCTCGGCGGGGTCGTCGTAGGCAGCCAGGATGGCCGCGCTCAGCCGCGCCTTGGCGCCGCCGGTCAGCACGTGCACCTTCCACGGCTGGGTGTTGGTGCCCGAGGGCGCACGCGCCGCGACCTCCAGGATGCGCTCGATGGTCGCGCGCGGCACCGGCGTCGGCAGGAAGGCGCGCACCGAATGGCGCGAGGTGATCGCGGCGTCGACGGCCTGCACGGCATCGGCCAGGGCCAGCGGGGCAGGGTCGGGTGCGCGCGTCGATTCGTTCGGGAGCCATGAAGCCATCGTCATGCCGCCGATTGTTCCACCTCGGGCCCGGCGGCGCCGGCGCCGCGCCGGCGCTCCCAGTGCCGCAGCGCGAGCGTCAGGGTCTGCAGCTGCAGGCCGACGGTGGTCGTGATCTGGCGGCCGTACCCGCCGGCCATGCTGACCGCCACCGGCACGCCGCGCGCGTGCAAGGCGCCGAACACGCGCCGGTCGCGCGCCGCCAGCCCGGCGGCCGTCAGCTTCAGCCGGCCCAGACGGTCGTCCTCGTGCGGGTCGGCGCCGGCCAGGTAGAAGGCCAGCCCGGGCAGCGCATCGCCGTGGCGTGACCAGGCCTGCGCCAGCGCGCCGTCGAGCGCGGCCAGGTAGTCGCCGTCGCCGCAGCCGTCGGGCAGCTCGACGTCGAGGTCGCTCGCCTCCTTGCGCGCCGGGTAGTTCTTCGCGCCGTGCAGCGACAGCGTGAACACCGTCGGGTCGTCGGCGAAGATCGCCGCCGTGCCGTTGCCCTGGTGCACGTCGAGGTCGATCACCAGCACGCGCAGCAGCCCGCGCCGCTGGCGGTGCCACTCGGCCTGCATCAGCCGTGCGGCGACCGCGGTGTCGTTGAAGACACAGTAGCCGCCGCCGCGGTCGGCGTAGGCATGGTGGGTGCCGCCGGCGAGGTTGGCCGCCACGCCCTCGGCGAGTGCGGTGCGCGCGGCGGCGATCGTCGCCCCGACCGAGCGCCGCGCGCGCTCGGCCATGGCCGGCGACCACGGGAAGCCGATAGCTCGCTGCTGCGCCGGCGTCAGCAGGCCGTCGGCGACAGCGGCGATCCAGGTCGGCGTGTGCGCCAGCGCGAGTTCGCCGTCGCTCGCCGCCGGCGCCTCGACGACGCGCACGCCGGGGAGTTCGCACGCCACCGCCTCGCGCAGCAGGCGGTACTTGGGCATCGGGAAACTGTGCCCGGCGGGCAGCGGCAGCACGAAGCGGTCGTGGTGGAAGGCCTGCATCGGCGGGCGATTGTGCCGGCCGGCGCCTGCCGGCGTCGCCGGGAGGCTGGCGGCCGGCTCCTGTCCCGGGAAGCCTCTCTAGAATGTTGCGGCGCAGCAAAAAGGGCTTGCAAGCGGCGGCGGGATCCCTATACTTCATCTCATGTTGCAGTGCAGCAATCGCTCTGCGACAGCAAGCGATAGGTTGTACCCTGCCCTTCCCTGATCCAACTGATGGAGATTCGTGATGACCCCCTTCACCGCTGAACAAGTCATGGCCGCCCACAAGGCCAATGTCGAGACCCTCTTCGGCCTCACCAACAAGGCCTTCGAAGGCGTCGAGAAGCTCGTCGAGCTGAACCTGCAGGTCGCCAAGACCGCGCTCGCCGAAGCCGCCGAGACGACCCAGGCCGCGCTGTCGGTCAAGGACGCCCAGGAACTGATGGCGCTGCAGGCCAGCCTGCTGCAGCCGGCCGCCGAGAAGGCCGCCGCCTACAGCCGCCACCTGTACGACATCGCCGCCGGCACCAACGCCGAGGTGACCAAGGTCGCCGAGTCGCAGATCGCCGACGCGCAGAAGAAGGTCCTGGCGGTCGTCGACACCGCGGTCAAGAACGCCCCGGCCGGCACCGAGAACGCCGTCGCGCTGGTGAAGTCGGCCGTCGCCGCGGCCAACAACGCCTTCGAGACCGTGCACAAGGCGTCCAAGCAGGCTGCCGAAGTCGCCGAAGCCAACTTCCAGGCGATCACCAACACCGCCGTCAAGGCAACGCAGACGGCTGCCAAGCCGGGCCGCCGCGCGGCCTGAGTCAACGCCGGGCCGCCCCAAGTTGACTCATCCCCCTCGGGGGGCGGCGGCGGGCTTGGCCGCCGCCTGGGGGCGCTCGCGAGGCCTGCGCCACGGCAGGTCCGCGACTGTCGGCCGCCGGCGGCTGAACTTCGACCGGTCCACGCCCTCCAAGGCGATGCCGGCGCACCCCGCGCCGGTGCTCTGTGGAAGTTGATCGACGGCGGGGCCGCGCGCTTCGCCAGACCCTTTCGGCCCGGCCTTGCCGGGCCGTTTTCTTTGGCCGGCCGGATCGCTTTAATTCCTCGAAAGCATTAAGAAACTACTTCTTTGTAGTTCACAAGCATATAAGCGCTGCCTAGAGTGCGAACCGAGCCGCCCGCATTCCGGGGGCCGTCCTGCCGCAGCGCCATGTACCGCCCGACCGACTTCGACCGCCAGTTCATCCAGGCCCGTGCCGCGCAGTTCCGCGACCAGCTCGAGCGCTGGCAGCGCGGCGAGCTGGCCGAGGAGCACTTCCGGCCGCTGCGGTTGCAGAACGGCTGGTACGTGCAGCGCCACGCGCCGATGCTGCGCGTGGCGGTGCCGTACGGCGAGCTGGCGAGCCGCCAGCTGCGCATGCTGGCGCGCATCGCGCGCGAGTTCGACCACCGCGACGCCGGGCTGCCGACCGAGCGCGGCGGCTTCGCCCACTTCACGACGCGCCAGAACGCGCAGTTCAACTGGATCCCGCTCGAACGAGCGGCCGACGTGATGGACCTGCTGGCCGAGGTCGGCCTGCACGGCATCCAGACCAGCGGCAACTGCATCCGCAACATCACGACCGATGCCTTCGCCGGCATCGCGCCGGACGAGGTCGTCGACCCGCGGCCGTACAGCGAGATCCTGCGCCAGTGGAGCACGCTGCACCCGGAGTTCGCGTTCCTGCCGCGCAAGTTCAAGATCGCGGTCACCGGCGCGCGCGAGGACCGCGCCGCGACCGCCTGGCACGACATCGGGCTGCAGCTGACGCGCGACGCCGCCGGCGCGGTCGGCTTCCGCGTCCTGGTCGGCGGCGGCATGGGGCGCACGCCGGTGGTCGGCACCGAGATCGCCGCCTTCGTGCCCTGGGCGCAGATCCTGGTCTTCATCGAGGCCATCGTGCGCGTGTACAACCTGCACGGGCGGCGCGACAACGCCTACAAGGCCCGCATCAAGATCCTCGTCCGCGCCGAGGGCGAGCGCTTCGTGCGCGAGGTGCAGCGCGAGTTCGCCGCGCTGCTGGCGGACGGCGCGCCCGAGATCCCGCACGCCGAGCTGGCGCGCGTCGCGGCGTCCTTCGAGCTGCCGCCGGCGCTGCCGGGGGCGGATCGCGGCGACCCGCTCGGCGCCTCGCTGCGCGACGATCTTCCGCCCGCGTTCCTGCGCTGGCTGGAGCGCAACGTGCACGCCCACCGGGTCGCCGGCTACCGCGCGGTGACGCTGTCGCTCAAGCGCGCCGGGCTGCCGCCGGGCGACGTCAGCGCGGCGCAGATGGACGCCGCGGCCGACCTGGCCGACCGCTTCTCGGCCGGCGAGCTGCGCGTGACGCATGCGCAGAACATGGTCCTGCCGTGGGTGCGCCAGGAGCAGCTGCCGGCGCTGTGGCAGGCGGCGCGCGCGGCCGGCTTCGCGACACCCAACATCGGCCTCGTCACCGACATGATCGCCTGCCCGGGCGGCGATCTGTGCGCGCTGGCCAATGCGCGTTCGATCCCGGTCGCCGCCGCGATCCGCGAGCGCTTCGAGGACCTCGACGAGCAGCTCGACATCGGCGACCTCGACCTGCACATCAGCGGCTGCATCAACAGCTGCGGCCACCATCACAGCGGCCACATCGGCATTCTCGGCGTCGACAAGGACGGCAGCGAGTGGTACCAGGTGACGCTCGGCGGCGCCGACGGCAGCCGCCGCGGCGGCGCCGCGGTGGCCGGCAAGGTGATCGGGCCGGCCTTCGCCGCCGACGAGGTGCCTGATGTCTTGGAGGCGCTGGTCGACGTCTACCGCCGCGAGCGGCGCGCCGGCGAGCGCTTCGTCGACACCGCGCGCCGGCTCGGCCTGCCGCCGTTCCGCGCCGCCGCCGACGCCGTGCGCCGCAGCACCGCCGCCGCGCTGGCGGCCTGAAACGAAGGAGTCCTCATGCGACTGTTCGCCACCGACGACAACCTGCCCGAAGGCACGCTGACGCTGGCCAACACCGACGACGTGCTGGCGCTGGCCGAGCACGTGGCGTCGGCACCGGCGGTGGCGCTGCAGTTCCCGAAGTGGACCGACGGCCGCGCCTACTCGCAGGCCGTCGTGCTGCGCGGCCGGTTGCGCTACGGCGGCGAGATCGTCGCCATCGGCGAGGTCATGCTCGACATGCTGCCGCTGCTGCGCCGCTGCGGCTTCGACGCCGCCCGCCTCGCCCCGGGGCAGAGCCGCGCCGCCGCCGATCGCGCGCTCACGTTCTTCCCCGGCCACTACCAGGCCGACCCGGGGCGCAGGGCCGCGCCACGGGCGGCGCTGTGAGCCGGCGCCGGCCGACCTCGATCCAAGCGCACCGACCAATCCGACCATGACCGAGTCCCTGACCGCGCTGCCGCTGCCCGCACGCCCCGACAGCGTCAGCCGCCACGCACGCCGCACGCGCGGCTTCGACGCCCGCGTCGCGCACGCCGAGGCGCTGCTGCGCGAGGCGGCCGAGGACCACGCCGGGCGCATCGTGCAGGTCAGCAGCCTGGGCGTCGAAGGCATGGTGCTGACCGACATGGTCGCGCGCCAGGGCCTGCCGGTGGCGGTGGCGACGCTGGACACCGGCGCGCTGCACACCGAGACGCTGGCGCTGATCGTGCAGATCCAGACGCGCTACGGCATCGCCGTCGAGGTCTTCCGGCCGCGCGCCGAGGCCGTGCTGCAGTTCGTCGGCCGCCACGGCGAACGTGCGATGTACGACAGCGTCGAGCTGCGCAGGCGGTGCTGCGCGCTGCGCAAGGTCGAGCCGATGGCGCGCCTGCTGGCCGGGCGCAGCGCCTGGGTCAGCGGGCTGCGGCGCGAGCAGTCGGCGGCGCGCCGCCACGTGCCCTTCTACGCGCTGGAGGACGACGGGCGCGAGAAGTTCTGCCCGCTCGCGGACTGGAGCGACGCCGACGTCTGGGAGTACGTGCGCCGCCACGACGTGCCGTACAACCCGCTGCACGACCAGGGCTTCCCGAGCATCGGCTGCGCGCCGTGCACACGCGCGGTGTCGGCCGGCGAAGACCCGCGCGCCGGCCGCTGGTGGTGGGAGCAAAGCGAGGTCAAGGAATGCGGGCTGCATCTGCGGCCTCAGGTGGCGTCGGCATGAAGGACGCGCCGCCCGCGCGCGGCCCGACCGGCCGCGTCGTCTTCGTCGGTGCCGGCCCCGGTGCGGCCGACCTGGTCACGCTGCGCGGCGCACGCTGGCTGGCGCAGGCCGATGTGGTGCTGGCCGACGCGCTGGCCGACCCGTCGCTGCGCGAGCTGGCGCCGCAGGCGCGCTGGATCGACGTCGGCAAGCGCGGCTTCCGCCACGCCACCGGTCAGGCGGCGATCGATGCCCTGCTCGTCGGGCTGGCCCACGAGCACGCGGTGGTGGTGCGGCTCAAGGGCGGCGACCCGAGCGTCTTCGGCCGCCTGGAGGAGGAGCTGCGGGCGCTGGCAGCGCACGGCATACCCAGCGAGGTGGTGCCCGGCGTCACCGCCGCGCTCGCCGCCGCCGCAGCCACCCGGCGCCCGCTGACGCGGCGCGGCCGCGGCCGCAGCGTCAGCCTGAGCACCGCGATGACGCGCGAGGGCACGCTGGTCGCCGGCCGGACTGCCGACACCGAGGTCTTCTACATGGCCGGGCGCCAGCTCGCCGTACTCGGCCGCCGCCTGCTCGCGGCCGGCTGGGCGGCCGACACACCGGTGTGCGTGGTCTCGCGCGCCGGCTGGCCCGACCAGCTGGCGAGCGACCACACGCCGGCCACGCTGGCCGAAGCCGGGCTGCTGCACGCCGGGCGGCCGACCGTGGTTGCCGTCGGCGCCGGTGCCGCAGCGGTCGCGCGCGCCACGCCCGGGCCTGCGATGACCCTGATGCTTGCGCAGCGTCAATCCTCGGCCCGCGCGGCCGCCGCGTAAAATCTGCGGGTTTGCCTAGGTCCGCCGCCGCGCGGGCGGCAACGCATCGCCTCCGCCCGCGTCGACTCCCTGGTTTCACCCATGACCCACGTCGTCCTCGAATCCTGCATCCGCTGCAAGTACACCGATTGTGTCGACGTGTGCCCCGTGGACTGCTTCCGCGAAGGGCCGAACATGCTCGTCATCGACCCCGACGAGTGCATCGACTGCGCCGTGTGCATCCCCGAGTGCCCGGTCAACGCCATCCTGCCCGAGGAGGACGTGCCGCAGGACCAGCTGCCCTTCCTCAAGCTCAACGCCGAGCTGTCGCGCAAGTGGCCGAGCATCACCAAGCGCAAGGCGCCGCCGCCGGACGCCGACGACTGGAAAGACACCAAGAACAAGCTGGACCAGCTGATCCGCTGACGCCGGCCCGCCACCCACGATGGATCCCCGCGCCAACCCCGAGATCGCCGACACCGCGCGCTCGCACGACGGCCCGATCGAAACCGACGCCGTCATCGTCGGCGCCGGCCCGGTCGGCCTGTTCCAGGTCTTCGAACTCGGCCTGCTCGAGATCAAGGCCCACATCGTCGACTCGCTGGCCTACCCCGGTGGGCAGTGCATCGAGCTGTACCCCGACAAGCCGATCTACGACATCCCGGCGGTGCCGGTGTGCACCGGCAAGGAACTGACCGACAACCTGCTCAAGCAGATCGAGCCCTTCGGCGCCACCTTCCACCTCGGGCAGGAGGTGACCGTGGTGCACAAGCGCGACGACGGCCGCTTCGACGTCGAGACCAGCAAGGGCACACGCTTCGTCAGCAAAACGATCTTCATCGCCGGCGGCGTCGGCTCGTTCCAGCCGCGCACGCTGAAGGTCGACGGCATCGAGAAGCACGACGGCTCGCAGCTGTTCTACCGGGTGAAGAACCCGGCCCAGTTCGCCGGCAAGAACCTCGTCATCGTCGGCGGCGGCGACTCGGCGCTGGACTGGACGCTGAACTTCGTGCAGGAGGGGCCGAACCGGGCCGAGAGCGTCATCCTCGTGCACCGCCGCGACGGCTTCAAGGCCGCGCCGGCGAGTGTGGCGAAGATGAAGGAGCTGTGCGACGCGTACGAGATGCAGTTCATGGTCGGTCAGGTCACCGCGATCGAGGAGAGCGCCGACGGCCGGCTGAGGGCCGTCAAGGTGACCGGCGGCGACGGCGTCACGCGCGTCGTGCCGCTGGACGCGCTGCTGGTGTTCTTCGGCCTGAGCCCCAAGCTCGGCCCGATCGCCGAATGGGGGCTGGCGCTGGAGCGCNNACCGAGAAGTTCGAGACCAGCGTGCCGGGCATCTTCGCGGTCGGCGACGTCAACACCTACCCGGGCAAGAAGAAGCTGATCCTGTCGGGCTTCCACGAGGCCGCGCTGGCCGCCTTCGGCGCCAGCCCCTATGTGTTCCCCGACAAGCGCGTGCTGCTGCAGTACACGACGACCAGCCCCAAACTGCACAAGGTGCTGGGGGTCGAGACGCCGGTGTTCGACTGACGCCCGGCAACGCGCCGAGCGTGTCGAGAGTCTCGTCGCGCCGCCGCCGGCCGCCGCCACGCCTGCGGCATCGGCGGCCGGACCGCCCGGGTGCACGAGGCGTTGGCGGGCTGAGCCAGCTGCGCCCGGTCGGCTCGCCGCTCGTCGATTCCGTCCTGCGTTTCGCGCCACCGGCGCTCAAGGCCGGCGCGCCCCAGCCGACAACTGCCGCATGGCCAATGAACCCGATTCGAGGTGCCGGCGGGCGAGCCCGGCCCCGCGCATGCGCCGCGAAAGGCGCGCCCCACCCGGCGCTCCGGGCTCGATCCGCTGGATCAAGAGCATTCTGGGCCGCCCGATCGCGCTCGAGCGCCGCCCCGACGGGCTGCACGTCGTGCTCGCCGATCGGCGCCGCCCGCCCGAAGTGATCGTGGCCGAGTCGATCGCACGCCTGCGCGAGGAGCTGAGCTCGCGGCTGCTCGACATGGAGCGCACCAATGCGGCGGTGGCGATGCGCCACCTCGCGTTCGTGCATGACACGCTGGGCCGTCGGGGATGGCGCGGGGTGACAGGCATCGACAGCCGGGTGCTCGCGCGCGCCATCGTCCAGCTCCAGATCCTGATCGAGCGCCAGCCCTCGGATCGGCTGGCCCGCCTGGCCGACCGCCTGCGCCTGTTGCGAGCCGCGGCCCAGGTTCGCGAAGAGCAACGACGAAGCCGCGCCGAGGACGCGCCGCCCCTGCCCGACTCGACCCTGATCTCCGAGGCCTCACCCGAGGAGTTCGAGGCCCTCGAACGCGAATGGGCCGTGACCCAGCCCGGTGAGCCGCTGTCCGCACCGCAACCCGACGCGACCGGCGCGCGGCCGGCCGAATCCCTCGACGCTGCGCGGTGAGCTGGCAGCCCGACACCCGACACCCGACACCCGACTCCCGGCAACCGCGCCGGGCCGCACGCGCGCTTGGGCAGCGCCCCTCGGCGACGCGGCGAAGGTCGCGAACGAATGGCACGCTGCGGCTGGCCATCGATGGGCTGCGCGGCCCGGCCGCCCGTCGGCCACGGGTCGCTGACCAAGGCCGCGGTCAGACCGAAAGCTGCGGTTCGCCGTCCTCCAGGCATGGCGCGCAGCGGCCTCACCCAGTGGCTGCATAAGCTCACGACGGTCGGCACGCGCTCAGCGACGTTCCTGCAGCGCCGCCCGCAGCATGACGTCGGCGCTGGGGAAGCTCTCGCTGCGGTCCAGCCCCACGCGGTCCAGGCGGTAGAAGCCTCCGCTGGGACGGGGCCGGACTTCCCGCTGCCGACGACGATCGATCAGCCCGCCACCACCCGCACCGCAGGCCGCTGCGCCTCCGGTTCGGAATCGAAGCGCTCGAAGCCGCAGTAGCACAGGAAGTGGCGATTGGCGGCACGGCCGAACAGCGCCATGCCGAGCCGCTCGGCCAGCTCGTGGCCCATCGCGGTGACGCCGTTGCGCGAGACGATGATCGGCACCCCCATCTGCGCCGACTTCATCACCATCTCGCTCGTCAGCCGGCCGGTGGTGTAGAAGGCCTTGTCGGCACCGTCCACGCCGTGCAGCGCCATCCAGCCGGCGATGGTGTCGATCGCATTGTGGCGGCCGACGTCCTCGACGAACACCAGCAGCTCGCCGCCCTGGAACAACGCACAGCCGTGCACGGACCCGGCGCGCCGGTGCACGCTGTCCTGCTGGCGCATGGTCTCCAGCATGCGCTGCAGGGTGCCCTGGCGGATGCGCGCATGCGCCGGCGCCGGCAGGCGCAGGCCGACCAGCGAGCCCATCAGGTCGCCGAACACCGTGCCCTGGCCGCAGCCGGTGGTGACGACACGCCGGCGCGTACGGCGGCGCAGGTCGGGCAGGCCATCGCGCGTGCGCACCGCGGCGGCCGAGACGTCCCAGTCGACGGTGATGGACTCGACCTCGTCGGCGCGCGCGATCAGCCGCTGGTTGCGCAGGTATCCCAGCACCAGCAGTTCGGGCAGCGCACCCAGCGTCATCAGCGTGACCAGTTCGCGCTTGTCGACGAACACCGTCAGCGGCCGTTCGGCCGGGATGTGGATGCGGCGCGTTGTGCCGTACTCGTCGACGACGTCGATCTCGCGCAGCTTCTCGCCCCAGGATGCCGTGAGGCGCGGCGCACCTGGCAGTGGCGCCAGCTGGGCGACCATCCGCGAACCGGTCGGCAGCGTGGCCGCCGACGCCCCGTCGGCTCCCACAGCAGGCTGCGGGCCGGATGGCGCCGTCATTGCCGTCGCAGGCGGATCAGGTCGTGCGCGGCGACGTCGCGCCGGGCACCGCGTCCGTTCCGCCCGAGCGCTGCGCCGGGATGCGGCCGGCCTTGACATCGCGGTACCACAGCTCGTGGTGCTCCTGCGCCCAGGCCTCGTCGACGTAGCCGGTCTTCATCGCCCCGAGCGCACCGCGCGTGCCGAGCGTACCCATGTAGATGTGGCCGACGAACAACGCCATCATCAGCATCGCCGCGCTGGCGTGCACCATGTGGGCGACCTGCATCTGGCCGCGCGTGTTGGCCAGACCTGGCACGATCTGATCGAGCACGACACCCGAGACCGCCACCGCGATGCCGAGCACGAACACGCCGGCCCAGAACAGCACCTTCTCGCCGGCGTTGAAGCGGTGCGACGGCACCTCGTGGTCGCCGAACATGCCGCCGAAGCGCTTGAGCCAGGTCCAGTCGCCCTCGCGCGGGACGTTGTCCCTGACGAAGGTGACGATCACGATCAGCAGCGTGACGACGAACAGCGGGCCGACGACGTTGTGCAGCGTCTTGAGCATGTAGCTCAGCCAGCCGAACAGCGTCGCGCCGAGGATAGGCAGCAGGAAGAACTTGCCGAAGGCCATCACGATGCCGGAGACCGCGAGCACCACGAAGGCCCCTGCGTTGAGCCAGTGCGCCGCGCGCTCGAACGGCGTGAAGCGCTCGATCGTGCGCCCGGTGTCGGGGACGTGGCCCCCCAGCGGCCCCTTGCCGACGTAGACCAGCGCCACCGCCGCCAGCGCCACCAGCAGCAGGGCGCCGCCGTAGGGGATGATCCAGTTGTTGCGCACCTGGCGCCAGGCCTCGCCGGCGGTCGTGTAGCGCGAGCCCGGGTACTGCACGAAGGGCTGGATCAGCACGCCCTTCTCGGCCCCCGGCAGGTTGACGAAGCCGGGTTCCTGCCCCGACTCGCGCACCGCGCGCCAGAACGGCGCGTTGTTGCCCGGCTGCGTGACGGCACGCTCGGCGTTGGTCTCGTCGGGCCGCGGCTCGGGCGGCGCGACGAAGCCGGCCGGCGGGCCGGCCGCCGGCGCCTGCTGCGCCGCCGCCGGGTCGGCAGCCAGCAGCAACAGCGCCAGCGCGACCGCGGCCAGCACCAGGGCCCAGGCGAGCGGGCGCCTCGCCGCCGGCGCGGGCATCGCGCGCGGCACGCGGCCGCCAGGGTCTGTGCTCATCGTCGACTCCTCGTGCGTCGGTGCGACCCGCCAGCGCGGTGCGCCTGCGGCCGTCAGCTCGCCCCGCCGATGCGGGCGTATTCGTTCTGGCCCTGTGCCCGGCGGCGCATCTGCGCTTCCCAGCTCGCCTGGTCACCCGGCTGCCAGCTGCCGGTCTGGTGACCGTTGTCGGTCCCGGCCCACGACGGCGCACTGCCCGAGGCCCCGGAACGCTCGGGCTCGGCGCCGCAGCCCGCCAGCCCTGCCAGCGCGACGCCCAGCACGAGCAGCGCCACCGGCGCCCAGCGCCTCCCGCAGCGGCCCGTCATGACTTGCGGCCCTCCGCCGGCTTGCCGTAGGCGGTGCCCCAGCCCCAGACCTCGCTGCCCTTGCCGCGCGTCAGCACGCGGGTGCGGAAGATGTCGGCCACCATGTCGCCGTCGCCGCCGAGCAGCGCCTTGGTCGCGCACATCTCGGCGCAGGCCGGCAGCTTGCCCTCGGCCAGCCGGTTGCGGCCGTACTTGTCGTTCTCGGCCGCGCTGCCGTTGGCCTCGGGGCCGCCGGCGCAGAAGGTGCACTTGTCCATCTTGCCGCGCATGCCGAAGGCGCCGTTGCCGGGGAACTGCGGGGCGCCGAACGGGCAGGCGTAGCTGCAGTAGCCGCAGCCGATGCAGGTGTCCTTGTCGTGCAGCACGACGCCGTCGTCGGTGCGGTAGAAGCAGTCGACCGGGCACACCGCCATGCA
>JRYF01002789.1_pt1 | contig 12593 bp, 16 predicted proteins | sample 235331 | NCBI WGS metagenome assembly JRYF01 (sample SAMN03074217, study PRJNA261475) | activated sludge metagenome | biome: Wastewater Treatment Plant; feature: Wastewater; material: Activated sludge; isolation source: activated biomass of a wastewater treatment plant treating hydrocarbon... ... | reverse complement strand
GCTCGTCATCACCGGCAACCTGTTCGTCGACGGCGGCGGCAACCCGCTGGTCAACACGCTCGGGTCGTTCAACGTGCTGACGCAGCTCACGGTGCCTGTGCAGGCCCAGGCCTACGCCACCGGTGGCGGCGGCGGTGGCGGCGGCAGCTTCAGCGCCAGCGATCGCCTGCTGTTGGAGGAGCTGCACAAGGTCCACGGCCTGCTGGCCGGCAACCCGCTGATCGTCACCTCCGGCAGCCGCGTGGCCGGCAGCGTCTCCCAGCAGATCACCGAGGCTGGCGGCACCGTCACCGTCAGCAGGCTGTGAGCGTCGACGCTCGTGCCGTGGCGATCCAGGGCGTGGGCGCCGTGCCCAGGCTCACTGCCGTGCAGGGTCTTGCGCCGGCCGGCGGCGGGCCGACACCACCGGCCACGCTGGGCGGCCTCGTCTACTCGCCGGCGCGCGCGCCGTTCCGTCCCTCGCTGCGCGACGTGGTGCGGTGGTAGCGCATATATGCGGCGCTTGAGGTTCGATCTCGTCTCGTCCAACATATGTTGAGGGGCACGTCGCCCCGACCGCCTCTGAAGCCCGCCTTGTGCGGGCTTTTTCATGCCGTCATGGAGATGCAATGAGCACGAAGCAACTGTCGCCCGAGGAGCAGTTCGAGGCCGCCTTCGCCGAGGCCGCCGCGCTGCGCGGTGGTGACGAGCAGCAGACCCAGCCCGAGACGCCGCCCGCCGAGCCGCAGGCCGCGCCCGAGGGCCAGGAGCAGCAGCCGACCGAGGCCGCGAAGGACGAAGGGCAGCCCGCCGTCCAGGAGCCCGAGCAGGACCCGGTCGAGGCGCTGAAGAAGCAGCTCGCCGAGGCAGTCCATCGTGAGCGCAGCGCGAGCTCTCGCATCTCGTCGTTCCACAAGAAGCTCAACGAAGCCGAAGCCCGGATCGCCGAGCTTCAGCGTCAGGTCGAGGCCGCCAACAAGCCGCCTGCAGCGCCCGCTGAAGACGATCCCGACATGAAGGCCGTGCTGAGCGAGATGCCCGAAATCGGCAAGGTGGTGGACCGTCTCGTGGCCAAGAAGGTCGCCGAGGCCGTCGAGCCGCTGAACCAACGTGTGCAGCAAGTCGATCAGGCCGTCGCGCCTGTCCGCGACTTCGCCCAGGAGCAGGCTGTCCGCCGTGAGCTGGCGGTGGTCGAGAAGGAGTTCCCCAACTGGAGGGAGATCGTCTTCTCGCCCGAGTACGAGCAGTGGGTCGCCAGCAAGCCGCAGGCCATCCGCGACGCGTACGACAAGGCCGAGACTGGTGCGGACGCGCTGGAGTTCCTGCGCATGTACCGCCGCGAGAAGGGCGCCCCCGCGCCGCAGCCCGCGGCACCGAGCGTGGATCCCAAGTTGGCCAGGGCTGTTGGCATCCCCGCCCGCCCCCAGGCCGCGCAGTTGAACGGCATGCCGCCGGAGGATGACTTCGAGGCCGCGTTCAGCTACTTCGCCAAACAGCGGCGCAAGCAGTTGGCAACCATCCGCTGACCGCTCGCCAAGAGTAGGAGCTTTCCACCATGTCGAACGTCTACGGGGACATCACCCCCCGCACCGCGGCCTACGCCGCCGAGCGCATGCTCACGCGTGCGCAGCCGTACCTCTGCATGGCCAAGTTCGGCCAGATGCAGTCGATCCCGAAGGGCCGCACGAAGGTCGTCAAGTGGCGCCGGTACAACGCGATCGCGCTGGCCACCACGCCGCTGACCGAAGGCGTCACGCCGTCGAGCACCGCGATCACGAACACCGACGTGACCGCGACGCTGAACCAGTACGGCGATCGCGCGCGTCTGACCGACGTGATCATGGACACGCACGAGGACCCGGTCCTGGCCGAGTTCACGGACATCCTGGGCGAGGCCGCTGGCCAGACCAAGGAAACGCTGCTGTTCAACGTGCTGAAGGCCGGCACGAACGTGCTGTACTCGAACGGCTCGGCCCGCAACACGGTGAACACCGCGATCACCGCGGATGTCCTGCGTCGCGCGATCCGCTCGCTGAAGCGCCAGAACGCACGCATGATCACCAGCATGCTGGCCGCCACCGATGGCGTCGGCACCGCTCCGATCCCGCCGTGCTACGTGGCCTTCTGCCACCCGGACATCGAGCGTGATCTGCAGGCGATCAACGGGTTCTTCCGCGTGCAGAACTACGGCACCTGGAAGCCGCTGGGCGACAACGAGATCGGCTCGTTCGAGAACATCCGCTTCCTCACGTCGACCCTGTACGCGCCGTTCCTCGCGGCCGGCTCGGAAACGCTCAACGGCATGCTGGGCACCGGCTACGTGGACGTGTACCCGACGCTCGTCGTCGGCAAGGACGCGTACGCTGACGTGGCCCTGGCGGGCGCGACGGCCATCACCCCGATGGTCGTGAACCCGAAGCCGAGCGACAGCGATCCGCTGGCTCAGCGTGGTCACGTGGCGTACAAGTTCTACCACGCCGCGGCGATCCTCAACGATGCGTGGATGATCCGCATCGAGTCCGGCGCCGCTGTGTAAGCGGAGCCCCTGACGCCCTGGGCCTTCGGGCCTGGGGCGTCTCCCCTGCCACCCCACTGGAGCCTTCATGGCAACTCTTAAGTCGCAACCCGTCGAGCTGAAGGGCAACACCAACGGCTTCTCCGGTCGCAAGGTCACGGTCGAGTTCTTGAAGACCAAGGACAACGAGCCGACCGACATCTTCGGCGGCGTCAACGATTACCACGCGCGCATCAAGCGAGGCGCCCAGGTCACCATCCCCGAGGAGGTGTTCGAGGTGCTCAAGGGTGCGACGTACACCGAGCGCGAAGAGGACCCAGATGACCCGTCGAAGGGCGAGTTGGTCGAGAAGCAGCGCTACCCCTACAACGTCATCTCGCGCACCGAGTGAACCTCCTGGAGCTCGCCAACACGCTGAAGTCCGAATCGGGCCGAAGCGGCAACCCGCTCACCGCGGTGACGGGCCTCCCTGCCGAGGACGCGCGCCTCGTCTCGTGGGTCCGCAACGCGTGGCGCGAGCTGCAGGCGGGCACCGACTGGGACTGGATGCGCCAGACCATCACGGCCGACCTGACCGCCGGCGTCGGGCGGTACGCGGCCGGAGCCCTGGGTGCGCCTGACCTGCGCAAGTTTGCGGAGGAGTCGCGCAACTACCGGCCGACCGTCACCCCTGACGGGCAGGCGCAGCCGGTGATCGAGCTTCGCTGGCTGCCGTTCGAACAGTTCCGCCGGATGTTCATCGCCGAGGCCCAGGCCAACGCGCAGCCGCAGTTCTGGTCGGTCGCCAAGGGCGGCGACCTGCTGATCGGCCCGGCGCCTGACGCCGACATGGATCTGCTGTTCGACTACTACCAGATCCCGGCCGAGCTCACGAACGCCACCGACGCGCCGGCGATGCCGGCGCACCATCACATGATCCTGGTGTGGCGGGCCCTGATGCGGCTCGCCGCGTTCGACAACGCGCCGGAGGTGTTCACCGACGCGCAGACGAACTACTACAGGATGCTCAACGACCTGAAGAAGGAGCAGGGCCCGCGCATGGTGTGGCGCGGCGACCAGCTCTGATCGCCATGTTCCGCTCGCGCCTGCCTCAAGTGCCGACGCAGGTCGACTTCGCCGTGCTCGACGGCGGGCTCGACATGATCTCGCCGCCCGGCTCGGCCAGGCCCGGGACGTGCCGGTTCGCGGTCAACTACGAGACGGAGTTCGGCGGCGGCTACAGGCGCATCGGCGGCTACGAGCGCATCGACGGCCGGCCCGCCCCGAGCCGCGCGGAGTACGTCGTCCTGGAGGCGGAGGCCGGCTTCACCATCACCGTCGGCGCGACGGTCGAGGGGTCGGTGTCCGGCGCCGAGGGCAAGGTGATCTGGGTCAGCCCTGACTTCACGCAGATCGGCCTCACGCGCCTGCTGCCCGGCTTCGTGTTCGAGGAGGGTGAGGAGATCCTCCTGGCGTCCACGCCGCGCGGCCTGATCACCAACGCCTCCCCGGTGATCGACTCGTTCCTGGACAACGACCTCGCCTACCTCGCGGCCGAGGAGTACCGGCAGTTCATCCAGCAGCCCCCAGGCGCGGGGCCGATCCGCGGCGTGGCCGTGCTGGCGAACCAGCTCTACTGCTGGCGCGACACCGCCGACAACTCGGCGAAGAAGATCTTCAAGGCCACGGCCAGCGGGTGGTCCGAGGTGAACCTCGGGCTGCTGGTGATCTTCGAGGAAGGCGACACCATCTACGCCGACGGCGGGAGCCTGACGCAGGGCTCGGTGTCGGCCATCATCCGCCGCGTCGTCGTGACCGAGGGCGAGTGGGGCGCCGCCGTGCCGACGGACAGGGCCAAGGGCTACTTCATCATCGACGCGCCGATCGGTGGCGACTTCGTTGCCGGCGCCGCGACGGGCACCGGCGCGTGCGTGCTGATGGGTCCGCAGACCCCAATCACGATCCCGCCCGGCGGCCGCGTCGAGACGGTGGTCTACAACTTCTTCGGCTCGACCGACACGAAGCGCATCTACGGGTGCGACGGCGTGGCCAAGGAGTTCGAGTTCGACGGCACCGTCTACGTGCCGCTGGAGACTGGCATGGGCACCATCAGGGCCCAGCACGTCGCCGCGCACAAGAACCACCTCTTCTTCGCCTTCCGCGGCAGCATGCAGCACAGCGGCGTCGGCGAGCCCCACAAGTGGAGTCCGCTGTTCGGCGCCGGCGAGCTTGCGATCGGTGACATCATCACTGGGTTCGCGAGCGCCCCTGGCTCGGAGCAGAACGCCGCCCTGATGGTCACCGGCCGCGACACGGTGCACGTGCTCTACGGCTCGGACAACACGAGCTGGCAGCTCATCAAGCTGGCCGACGAGGCAGGCGCGCAGCGGTACAGCCTGCAGCTCATGGAGGGCCTGCTGGCCTTCGACCGAGACGGGTTCAACCGCTACTCGCCGACGGACGTGTTCGGCAACTTCAGCTACCAGAGCGCCTCGCGCGCGATCGAGCCGCTGGTGAAGAACTCCAGCGTCACGTGCTCCGTCCTGGCCAAGGACAAGTCAAAGTACCGATGCTTCTTCGCTGACGGCTCGTTCGTCACCGGCACGCCGATCAAGAGCGGCATCGCCTGGATGCCGGGCGACTACGGCCGGGTGATCAACGTCGCCGTCGGCGGCGAGATCGCGGGCCAGTACCGCATCTTCATGGGCGACAGCGACGGCTGGGTCTTGGAGGCCGACGTCGGGCGATCGTTCGACGGCGAGATGATCAACGCCGGCCTGCGCCTGTCGAGCATGAACCAGCGCTCGAACATCTCGATCAAGCAGTACCGCCAGTGCATGCTGCAGTCCCAGGCATCCAGCGCGTACGCCCTGGCCGCCGGCGCCGAGTTCTCCGACTCGAACCCCGAGCAGGCGATGGTCACCGAGTCGAACCTGCTCGACTTCAAGAAGCAGTACGGCGTGGGCCTGTTCTGGGACTTCAACGCCTGGGACCAAGCCTACTGGGACGGGGCTGCCGCCAACGACGTGCGGTACGACACGCGCGGCATCGGGCAGTCGATCAGCCTGCTGTTCTCGTCCGCGTCCGATCGTGAGCTGCCTCACACGCTCAAGACGGTGACCGTCACCTACACCACGCGGAGGCTTTCGCGGTGAGCAGCGTCCCGACCAACCCGTACTACCAGCGCCGCTTCGACGCGACCGGCGGCCAGCTCGCGCGATCGCGGCAAATGGTCACCGAGTTCCGGCTGATCCAGCGCGGCTTCGACCTGATCGGCCTGCAGAACTCGATCATCAAGTTCCAGCTCTCGGCGAGCGACTTGGTCAGCCCTCTCATCGCCGGCCCATCGAAGGCGTATTTCAGGACGACCGATTCCTTCCGTCTGCTCGAGGTGCGAGCCTCGATCCTCGAAGCCAGCACCTCTGGCGCGGTTCGCGTCGGCCTGATCATCAACGGCTTCAACGCGCTGTTCCAGCCGATCCAGATCGACCAGGGTCAGAAGACCAGCGTCACGTCTTCGGTTCCGCCTTCCATTGCCTACGAGAACGTCCCCGATGACTCGGAGGTGATCATCGACCTGCTCACTGCCGGCGAGAACGCGAAGGGACTCATCGTCTCGCTGATCGGCATCCGCACCGGGTCGCTGCCGGAGGAGATCATTTGAGCGAGAACGGCAACCGCGGCAACGGGTTCGACTTCCTGATCGACCCGTACCACTTCGGTGGAATCCCGAGGTCGGCCACGACGGTGCCGTACCCGGCGCTCGCGCTCGACGAGTTCGATGGCCGGGTCGAGGGCGCGTTCGACATCGAGCTGGTGCAGATCCTCGAAGAGTGGACCTCGTCGTCTCAAGCGCTGAGCGGCACGATCCGGGACACGCTGATCCGCGTCTACTTGGGGCCCGACTCGCTGGACTCGATCACGGCATCCGCCTTGTCTGGGACCCTCGCCCAGATCCTGCGGTCGTTCAACGCCGACACCGAGAGCTACGACTCGACTGGGTCTGTCGCGCTCGAAGGAGCCCTGCGCCGCATCCTGATTCGCGTCTACGTTGACGAGGGCGCGCTGGACGGCTTCGACGGAGCCGGCTCTGTCGCCCTTGGAGGAACCCTGTCGTGATCTACCTGCCGAAGCGCGAGATCGAGCTTCCGTCCATCGAGCTGCCGCGTGCGCGCGTGGCCGGCGTCTTCACGCTGATCGCCAAGAAGGCCGATGGCACGCAGCGCAAGCTCGCCGAGTTCGAGAACCTCGTCACCGATGCTGGCCTCAATCGCATGGGCATCGGCGCGTTCCGCGACGTGTGCGTCGTCGGGACCGGGTCGAATGCGCCCACAGTCGCCGATGCCCAACTGCAGAGCACGACGGCGCGCACCAGCAGCGGGGCTCCGAGCACGCCCGGCAACACGGCCCAGTCCTCACCACCCTACTACGGGCAAGGCAGCGCCGGCTTCCGCTTCAACGTGGGCACCGCCGCCGGCAACCTGACGGAGGTCGGCATCGGGTGGAGCCTTGGCCCTAACCTGCTCGACTACGCGCTGTTCGCGCGGGCCCTGATCAAGGACGAGCTGGGCAACCCCACGTCGGTCACCGTGCTGTCCGACGAGGTGCTCGACGTGTACTACGCGTTGCGCATCTACCCGCCGACGGTGGACGCCACCTACAGCATCAACATCTCCGGCGACTCCTACGACTGCATCACTCGTGCAGCCAACGTGACCAGCTCCTCGCACTGGTTCGTTCACAGTGGTCGCGTGCTGTTCACCAGCTTGCCGGGTGGTGCTGGTGTCGGCACCTACAACGGCACCATCGGGACCATCACCGGGCAGCCGTCTGGGGTGTCTCAGTTCTTTTCGGGCCCTTCGATCTCGAACCTCGCGTACTCGAACAACTCGCTCCAGCAGGACGCGACGTTCAACTGGAACCTCGATCAGGGCAACGTCGCTGGCGGCATCCGCTCGGTGTACTACCAGACGCACGTCGGCGCGTACCAGACGCAGTTCACGCCCGCCATCCCGAAGGACGCCACCAAGGTCCTGTCGGTCACCTTCCGCGTGGGCTGGGCTCGACGGCCATGATCCCAGAGGTTCGTCTCTCGTCGCAGCCTGTCGTTGGCAAGTACCTTGCCGGCGACGACCTACCCACGACGAAACTGCAGGACTTCGAGCAGGGCGGCGCCGCCATCGGCGACCCCACTCAGGGCCTGCAGCTACAGACGTGGGAGCTGCGCGTGCTCGGCGAGGACGTGCGCGTCAGGCCCTACCCGAACGGCACCTACACGCTGCTGTTCAAGAGGCCTGGGATCACGAACATCAGCTTCGCGTGGGACCAGAACATGCGGCCGGCCGTCGTCTTCGCGGCCGGCGGGCTTTACACCTTGTGGTGGTACGACCCGGTGCCGACCCAGCAGAGGCAGGTTTTCACGAACTTCCACGGCATCAGGGATGCCGTGCTGTGCCTCGACGAGAAGCGGCCCGAGCGGCGCGACTTCTCGGACATCCTGATGTTTTACCTCAAGGACCCGGTCGACGAACCGGTGCAGCGGCTGTACATGCGCGCACAGCGGGACCGCTACGGCGTCGAGTACAACCTTGGCAACCTGCCTGTCGGCACGACCGCTCTCTACAAGGCCGGCATGTCCAACAGGCGGCGCGTGCAGCTCGGGCTGTACGGGCGGTTCGTCGAGACAGGCGGGCCGCGCAGGGACATCCCGCCATACCCGCCAGAGGTCCCGCCCGGAGAGCTGATCCTGCAGTTCGGCCAGCAGTTCTACCCCGGCAATACGGGGTACGTTGAGCCGCGCTTCCAGTTCACGTTCTACACCCCGCCAATCTCTTACCCATTGGTCTGACATGGTCGCACCTAAAGTCTTCTTCTCGACCGATGCCGGGGCGCCCGTGCTGAACGGGCAACTCGGCTCGCTGATCAACGTCCTCGACGCGTGCCTCGTCAACGGCTACGGATCGCGTGCGGCTGCTGGCTGGACCAAGGAGTTCACCGGCACCAACCGCGCCGCCTACCGCATGGGCACGGCGGACGGGACGGCGAATCGTCACTACCTGCGCGTGCTGGACGACGGCACCGGGCTCGATGGTCGTCATGCGCGCCTGTTCGGGTATCGGACCATGACGGACGTAAACACGGGGACGTTTCAGTACCCGTGGCCCGCTCTTGGACTCAGCGGGGCACTGGTGTTCAAGGCCAATACCTCGGATGCGAACGCAAGACCGTGGGCGATTTTCGCTACAGCCAAGTCGGTCTGGATGTTTTCAGAAACATCGGCTTCATTGGTCGGGCCAACCATTCAATGGAACAATGGCGCGAACGTTTCCGGCAACTTTTCTGGTTTTTTCTTTGGGCAGTACGACAAATACTTTACAGATCACGACGACAACGTGATGCTGATCGGAAGTCATTACTCCACTCAAGGTGCGGACGCAACCACTGCGCACACGCTTTTGCACCGACTAAACCCGGTATATCCGCTTCTTGACAACAACAGGGGAAGATATATTGCAAGACACCCATATCTAGTTGATTTTCCGGTGGCCGGCGATTTGGTGCAGGCGAATTATATTTCCAATTATCAGAGCACCAACGCGAACATTGGGTTTAGCCGAGGAAATCCCGGCGGCTCTTTACCGCTTGTTGACGGGAAAATTAGGTTCTCGCCTATCGAAATAGTGAGCGTTTCAAGTGGCCTTTACGAGCTGATTGGAAAGCTGCCGGGGGCGTTTGCAATTTCAGTCGGCGCTGGCTTTGGCAATGTCGCAGGCGTCATCGACGGGACTGGAGACTTTGCTGGGCAGCAGTTGTTTTTCTATCACTCGGTTGCTGCAAACGCTCCGAATGGTACCGGGGTCTCCAGCGCAATCTATCTCAACATCACGGACTGGTAATGGTTGCACCTGTCGTTTACAGATCAGACGACGCCAGCGCGCCCGCGCTGAGCGGCACCAGTGGAAGCCTAATCACGCTGCTTGACGCGTGCTTGGTGAACGGCTACGGCGTCAAGCCTGCCGCCGGCTGGACGAAGGCGTTCAGCGGGACCAACGGGGCCGCGTACCGCATGGGGACTGGGGGCACGGCGAGGCGCATGTACCTGCGCGTGGTCGATGACCAGAACAACCAGTACGCGAGCATCCGTGGCTTCGACGACATGACCGACGTGAACACGGGGACCGAGCCGTTTCCGACGGTCGCTCAGTTCGCTGGCACCAACAACGACGGCATGTGGTTCATGAAGTCGACGACGGCCAACGCCACCGCAAGACCGTGGGTGCTGTTCGCTACGCCGACCTGCTTCTTCCTGATCTCGGCGGCGGACCAGACGGTGATCGGCAGCTTTGGCGACAACAGCGGCGGCATGTTCTTCGGGGAGTACGTTCGCAACAACCCGGCCTTTACTCACAACGTCTGCATCATCGGGAAGACGGCGAACACGACCAGCTTAGGGGAGGCGCTTGCTTCCCTTCCGCTCCCTGACGGGCTTGCAAGCCAGATCGGTCACTTCTTGTGCCGTGGCTACGTTGGCGGCCCGGGCGCGATGCAGTTCTGCAAGCGCGTTCACATGCCAAACCGCATGTCGACCGGAAGCCCGAACGTGCTGGGCAGGGCGACAAACGATCTGCCGGCGCCGGATCCGGTAACAGGCAAGGTGTACGCGTCTCGAATCGATCTGTGCAACTTCGATGGCGGGGCTTGGGGGTGGATTGGCCGGCTCCCGGGGGTGTGGGCCCCTCACGTCAACGGATTCCTTGGCGCAGCCTTCAACACGATCAACGGCTCCGGTGGCATGGCTGGCAGAACCTATATGTGCATGGACGTGCCGGGCAACGGAATAACCGGCAGCAACGGCAACGTGCGTGGCCGCATGCTCTTTGACCTGACGGACTTCGACTGAGATGTCTCTCCTGCCATACACGGTCGAGCCCATGCAGGGCGAAGAGATCTCTTCAGTATCTCGCGGGCCAACCACGTTCGATCTACCTGACCCGCTGCCCGTGTACATCGATCCAGCGTCGATCAGCGTGCTGGACCGAGTGACGAACCCGACGACGTACGTGCTGGTTGGAGGCGGTGACAGCGACCTTGTCGAGGTGGTGCCTGAGCAGTTCATTCGCGGTCGCGTTCTGAACTACGACGGCATCGGAGTTGCGCGAACCGTCATCGCCGTGGACCGCAACAACGGGCGCAGCTTGGCGGCCACCACGTCAGGCGGCGACGGCTGGTTCGTCATCAGGCCGAGGTCGCTGACCCCCGTCTTGCTGATCGCAGTCCCTCTCGACTCCGAGAAGATCAACGCCGTCGTGCTCGACAACATCCTGCCGGTGCCGGACTGACGGTTGGCAACCATCCGATGAATCAGCAACTTGACCCCGTGTCGGTGGCCGTTGTGCTGTTCACGATCCTGGTCAGCCCGGAGCTGGCCGAGATCGTCGGGCCGTACACGGTCATCATCCTGGCCGCGTCCACGGGCGCAGTGTGGGCCCTCGGCGCGCGCGACTCGACGAGTCGGGTCAACGCCTTCGTCTTCGTCGCCAAGATCAACCTCACCGCGGTGCTGCTGACGGTCGGCATCGTGAAGTTGATCTCGTTCCTCTGGCCCTCATTCCCCGCGATGAACTGGATCCTGGCGCCGGTGGCGCTCGTGCTCGGTGGCATCGGCGACAACTGGCCGAGGATCGGTGAATGGCTCTTGCGGCGCGTCGGCGTCGCGGTCGACCGTCGAGTTGGGGGCGGGCCATGACGGACGCCGACATCTTCATCACCTTGTCCAACTTCCTCGTGTGCACGGCTATCGGCTACGTGTGCGTGTGCCGGCTGAACGCTGCCGGGCCTCACACCGACCCGCGCCTGCGGCTGCAGTTCGTGATGCTGTTCCTCGGCGCCCTGGCGCACGGCTGGGAGCCCCTGCTGTTCGGTGACCTCGTCTCTGTCGGCGGGCTCCTGATGAGCTCGCTGGTGCTCATCGCGCTGCTTCTCAGCCTGTACCGCTGGCGCAACTCGAGCAACCGCTGGGGCGGGTTCGACGACCACAGCGACTTCCCCCTCAGGGAGCAACGATGATCGAGCTCGGCGCCATCGTCTCATTCCTCGGCGGCAGCGCGTTCCGCCTGATCTGGGAGCAGCTCAGCGCATGGCTGCAGAAGCGCCAGCAGCACAAGCAGGAGCTGGAGCTGATGAAGCTCCAGGCCGAGCTCGAAGCCTCGCGCTTCGCCCGCCAGCAGGAGGCCATCCGGCTGCAGGCCGACCTTCAGGTCAAGGTGATCGAGGCGCAGCGTGACCACGACGTGGCGTCTGCCGAGGCCAGCGCCTGGGCGCGCGCGGTCGAGGCGGCCAACAAGCCCAGCGGCATCTGGCTGGTCGACCTCTGGAACGGCTGCATCCGGCCGGCGGCCGCGACGATCGCGCTGGCCATGTGGGTGTCGAAGCTGCAGACCCAGGGCTGGGTGATGAACCAGTGGGACATGGAGCTGATGGGCATCATCCTCGGGTTCTTCTTCGCCACCCGCATCGTGGCCACCGGGCGGTGAGCCGGTTCGACGCGGGCCTCCTGGCGCGCGCCAGGGCCGCCGTCGAGTTCGCGCTCAAGCCCGGCGGCGCGGCCCCTGCCGGCCCCGTGGAGGCGCGATCGCCGGGCCGGCAGAGGGTAGACGCCATCCTCGTCGCGCGCGAGCTCTGCCGCCGATTCGAGGGCCTGCGGCTGCGGCCGTACCTCTGCCCGGCCGGCGTGCCGACGATCGGCTACGGCGCGACGTACTACGAGGACGGGGTGCGGGTGACCCTGAAGGATCCTCCGATCACGGCCGAGCGCGCGCGCGACCTGCTGATGTGGCACATCCGAAACGTCTACCTGCCGGCGGTGCAGCGGCAGTGCCCGGGCCTGACCGACCCCATGCGGCTGGCGGCGATCATCGACTTCACCTTCAACCTGGGCGAGGGCAACCTGCGCGCCAGCACGCTGCGCCGGCGGATCAACGCCGGCGAGTGGGACGACGTGCCGGCCCAGCTCCGGCGCTGGAACAAGGCCGGCGGCGTGGTGCTGCGCGGCCTCGTCGCGCGGCGCGAGGCGGAGATCGAGCTGATCTGACTGCGCCAGGATTGCGCCACGAGGGCGCTC